>JACCEA011074030.1_pt1 | contig 184721 bp, 142 predicted proteins | sample 7449851 | NCBI WGS metagenome assembly JACCEA01 (sample SAMN15323453, study PRJNA562643) | freshwater metagenome | isolation source: river surface water | place: USA:Blue River Watershed | collected 2017-08-18
CACCACAAGAATTAGTAATTGTTAATGTTCCTGAGCTTGGTGGATTTGTAAAAGTAATCACCCCAGAAAGTGAATATTGATTATTTAAACAAGCGCTTGGTATTGCTGTTAAACTTTGGATTGAACATGGTGAAACACAAGATGCTGGGGCGGTAAAATTAGTGCTTGCAGTACAACTCATATTTGCGGAAAAAGTAGCAGAAACGGTACAACTTGCTCCATTGGCTGTCAATCCAGTGAAAGAATAATTTATAGGTGAAGTAAACGGTGCATTAAAAGTTTGAAATCCTCCACAAGAATTTGAGACAGTTAAAGTACCTGTATTTGGTGGGCTTGTAAAAGTAACACTTCCTGAAAGTGAATATTGATTATTTAAACAGGCACTAGGTATTGCTGTTAAGTTTTGAATAGAACAAGGTAAAACACAAGCGGCTGGAGCTGAATATGAAGCGGTAGAAGAACAAGATGAAGAAGCTGAAAAAGTTGCTGTTAATGCACAAGCAGAACCATTTGCATTTAAACCAGTGATATTATAAGTTAATGGACTAGTAAATGGTGGATTAAAAACTTGCGAACCACCACATGAATTACTTACTGTAAGTGTTCCAACGGATGGAGGATTAACAAAAGTAAGAACACCAGATAAATTATACTGGTTATTTACACATGCTGTTGGGATTGCTGTAAATTCGGTTATGTCGCAAACTATGGAACAAGAAGCAGAGCCACTTCCAGTATTATTTACTTCATTTACAGAAATATTTCCCGCTTGATTGGAGAAATTAGTAACCATTAAAACATACGTTTGACCGGCTTGTGCATTTTGAATGGTTGCTGTCTCATTAAAATTTCCAGAATAACTACAAGATGCTATTGCACCTGTTGGAAAATTACCTGTAGAACAACCAGTTATTGAAGTTGGAGAAGCAAAAGGACCCCAAACAATGTAATCAACATCTAAACCTTGGCCAGTTAGCGCGGTTTGAGATAAGTTTAATGTAACTGTTCCAGGTTGTGAAATATTTAAGTAAAACCAAGTGGGGTTTGGTGTTGACCCTAAACAACCAACACTACCTAAATTAGGTTTATTCGTAGCATTTGGATAGGTAAATGATGTTTCTGAACACATTAAATTAGGATTGCTACAGCTATTTTGAGAAAAATCGCAATTATTTTCTGTTATACTAATTGTTCTTGTAGCAGTTGAACATCCGTTTAATGAATAGCTAACTGTATAATTTCCTGCTCCAGTTGGGGTTATTGAATTTGTAGTTGCTCCTGTGTTCCAAATATAAGTTCCTCCTGAATGAGTTGGCGTTATTGTAATTGTAGGATAAGGCGATCCTGGACAAACATTGGCGCCATTTATGTTGGAATTTAAGGTAATAAAAGGAGTAACAAAAACTTCTTTCGGTAAAGAATTACAACCATTAGTACTTGCAACAACTGTGTAAGTTACTTGATTAGGTGAGTTAACTTGCAAAGTATTAGAAGTCGCACCTGTTGACCAAAGAAAAGTACTATTTGATAAATTTGATGTTGCGGTAAAAACAGTATTAGTATTAAGACAACTATAACTTGGATTGACAACAACTTCGGGAACTGGTTTCACAAAAATTGATTTCGATGAAGAAGTTGAACAACCATTGAAAGAATATGTTAAAGTGTACGTTGAATTGGCAGTTGGTGAAACCGTAATTGATGCCGACGTTGCATTCGTTGACCATAAATAGGTGCCACCGACAGGCGAAACAGAAGGAACAATAGTGAAATTTTGTCCTGAACAAATCGAATCTGTAGCAAAAGGAACGATTGAAATCGGTTTAACAACTACATTCGCATTGGACGATACAACAGGATTAGCCATTGTTGTACAACCATTCATCGTATAAGTTACAGAATAGTTGGTGTTTGTATTTGGACTTACAGTAATTGTGGCCGTTGTAGCTCCATTCGACCATAAATAAGTCCCTCCACTTGAATGGGAATAAGCAGGTGAAAGCGTTGCAGATTCTCCTTGACAAATTGTTGTACTGCTTAAACTCACTGAGGCAGTGTTATTTACGACGATTGTTCCTGTTCCAATTACTGGACTACAAATGCCATTATTATAAGTTACAGTATAATTAGTAGTGGACATTGGAGAAGCGGTTAAAGTTGCTCCGTTTGTTCCATTTGACCAAACATATGTTCCACCAGGAGTACTTGCAGCAACTGTAATTTGACCAGAATTTCCACGGCAAATAGTTGCGTTTGAAAAACTCAAAATAGGACTTGTACTAACACTTACTGTTGAAGTAGCAATTGTTGGACAAAAGCCACCAAACGAATAAGTTAATGAATAATTGGTTGTTAAAGTTGGATTTACAATAATTGAAGAAGTGTTTGCACTAGTTGACCAAGCATAAGTTCCTCCTCCAACAGATACACTTGAAGTAATTGTTGCTTGTTGACCTTGGCAAATTGAAGGACTAGAAACACTTACCGGTGATTTTGGTCGAACAGTAATGGCCACTGTTTGAGCATTTCCTACACAGCCATTAAACGTTGGAACCACGCTGTAGTTAACAAGTTGATTATTTACTAAAGAATGACTTAATGTATTATTAAGAACATTATTAGTTTGAGTATTGGTACTCTCACCCGTAACAATCACATTATTATTCGCTGACCAAGCGAAAGTGGTCCCTGCCCCTAAAGTTGATGATAAAATCAAAGCAACATTATCTCCACTACAAATAGTTTTTGAATTTGCACTATTCATTACTGGAGTTTCACGTACAGTAATGGTTCGAGTTGCGACACAACCAGTTGATGTTGTATATGTTATTGTTACAGAACCTGTATTTACACCTGTAACTATACCTGAATTATTTACAGTCGCAAATGCTGTATTTGAAGATGTCCACGGATTAGTAAAAGCTGGTGTTCCAGACCCTGTTAAGTTTATGGTTGAACCAATACAAACAAAGTTGTTCCCAGTAATACTACATGTTTGTGTAAATGCAACAAAACTGAAAGAAAAAGCAAGAAAAAAGGTGAGTAATAGTCTGATTGACTTTTCCATATTGATAAAGGTTGAACCAAATGTTTGAGAATAAAGAGCTACAAATTTATTGAAATTAATCGCCCTTGGTAAATATTAACAAGTAAGAGACGAACATTTAACACTTTGGTTGCAAAAAAAAAGCACCCCGTAGGATGCTTTCTAATTATATGCATTTAAATATTACTTCTCTGAAGTCAATGAAGCAAATAAAAATTCTCTGTTCATGCGAGCGATATTCTCCAAAGAAATTCCTTTTGGACATTCGATTTCACATGCACCTGTATTTGTACAGTTTCCGAATCCTTCTTCGTCCATTTGGCGAACCATGTTTAAAACACGTTCTTTAGCTTCTACTTTTCCTTGTGGTAACAATGCATACTGAGAAACTTTCGCTCCAACAAACAACATCGCTGAACCATTTTTACAAGTTGCAACACAAGCTCCACATCCAATACAAGCTGCAGCTTCAAACGCTTTATCAGCATCGTCTTTTGGAACTGGAATCGCGTTTGCATCCATCGTCCTACCAGAAGTGTTTACAGAAACAAATCCTCCCGCTTGTTGAATACGGTCAAATGCACTTCTATCAACTACTAAATCTTTGATTATCGGGAATGCAGTAGATCTCCATGGCTCAACGTAAATGGTATCTCCATCGTTGAACAAACGCATGTGTAACTGACATGTTGTGATTCCAGTATCAGGTCCGTGCGCACGACCGTTGATGTACAACGAGCACGACCCACAAATTCCTTCACGACAATCGTGATCGAACGCTACAGGCTCTTTTTGTTCGTTTACTAATTGCTCGTTCAATTGATCTAACATTTCTAAGAAAGAACTGTCTGTAGATACATTGTCCAACTTATAGGATTCCAATGCACCTTTTACTTTAGCATTTTTCTGTCTCCAAACTTTAAGAGTGATATTTATCGTTTTCGCCGCCATTGTGTTACTTATTATTTACTACAAATTTTGTTACTTGTTTTTTTACGCCTTTATTTTCAATTGATATTAAATAAGTTCCATTTTTATAATTTCTTGTGTCAATTACAACTTCTCCTTGATTATTTAAAATACTATTTCTGGTTACTTCAATTCCTTCAATATTGAAAACAACATACTGACAATCCTTCAATTCATCTAAAATCTCCCACTTCAAACTTGTATAATTTTCAGCTGGGTTAGGATAAACTTCCAAATTGTAAAATAATTCAGTTAACGTATTCTCTGTTTTATCTTGAATAATCATCATTTTTTCTGAATCATCTTCAGTTTCTATTTCTAAACAAATATCATAGAAAAAACAAAGAATATTTCTTGCATAACCACCCACTTTATTTTCGAATAAAGCTAAACTCTGTAAATATTCAATTTCTGTTGGTTCTAATTGACTTAATTTTCTGCTACCAAGATTGGAACGAAATGCAATATAATCACCATAATTGTTGAAACGGAAATGTTCATCCTTTAGGTTTTCATCAAGCAGCGATTCATTCAAAATGGAATTAGCTTGTTGCCAATTTTCTGTTTCAATTGCTAATTCAATTAAGTCAATCTTTTTTTGAGAGTTAGTTTTTATTGAATAAACACTACTTATATCTTCGTTTGTTCGTTCTTCAGCAGTTGCTTGTAACCGAATCAACTCGTCCTCAATAACACTCTTTTCAGATAAAATGAATCCCATTTCGGCCTCCATTGTAGTTCTTGTTGTTCTTTCGTCATTATTTCTGATATAAGTCAACATATAGCTAGGAAGTGTATGAACTTCATTCAGCTGAGAAATGAATTTTTCATTTTTTGAAACATCTGGGTTGGCAAGACAAATTTCTAATATCATTGCATTTGGCAAAATATTCTGCTTCACTGCTTCTAAGAGCGATTTTTCAGAAACATAAGGAGATTTTGAGATTAATTCATTTCTCAACTTCCAAGCCGTTTCACTCCAATCATTTTTTATATTCTCAATAAATTCAGACGTATTTCCATCATCAATAATTGATAAATAATTGTATTTCAAATCATTGTAAACTGTCTGTAAACTATCTGAATTACTCTTCAATGCTTGTTTTCCTAAAACAATACTAAAACTTGATGCGCAACTATTAACATTCGATGTTGCAACTAAAGATACGTTTGCTGTGTTATTAGTTGGAATAGTAGTACCATTATTGTGGTAATAAATTATTCCATTTGGTGTACCGTTGTAGATTGTAAAAGCATTGGATGGTGTATTCAAAAAGGTATTTCCTGCCGATTTCAACGGTGAATATTCTCCTTGGTATAAACGAATACCATTTGTAGAATTATTCACAAGAACACTAACAGCTCGGGATGTGTTACCATTAAACTCGTTACATAAAAATTGAAAACCTTTCAAAGGGTCAGCTGAATTTCTATTTATTCCATTTAGTGATTGACCAAAGGTTAAACCAGTAAATTTGTTTTTATAAACTCGATTATTTTCAGTGCCACTATTTGAAATTGCAACACCATAAGTTCCAACTAATCCTGTATATTTTGAGAATTGATTTTCCTCTACTTGGTATCCTGTTGAGTTCGTTGAATTTATACCATAATAAGAACTAGGAGCTATTGAATAATTCGGATTACCTAGTGTTATTACAGAACGATTAACTGAAAAATTATCAAGATCAGAAAAATAAGCTCCATTTACATTTTTGTCAAAAATAGCTTGATTTATGATTACTGTTTTGGTCGTTCCTGCCCCTGTTGCTTCAATTGTCTTGTCAAAACCTGTAAAAGTTGATTTAAGCAAATTAGATTCAGGACAAGTACTTCCGTTTGGAACCAAAATTGAACAACCTGCATTGATGGAATAACCTGCATCAATTGAGTATATGGCTTTGTTTCTGTTCGCTAAATAAGATTTAGGGGATACATTATTGAAAAAATGACAATTGGAGTATGAAATACCATAAACTGACCACATGGTTATATGATTTTGAAAGTATGTTGGGTCGTCCAAATAATCATTGTCAATAATAAAGTCAGTATTCGTAAATCGTGACAAGTTATTCATTTTAACGGCTGGGTTTGTTTGAGAGAAATTTTCGTAAATAACAAACTCAACAGCTTTTTTGTTGTTCTTAAATACGCCGTTATTTGCGATAATTACACCACCAATTTTGCTATAATCATTTGTTTTCCAGTTTCGTGCACCAATCAACGCATTTTCAATCATTCCTCCATTTAGAATCTCAAGCTTTCCTTGATGAAGAGGTTGAGAGAGTGGATATTGGTGCTGTGAAGTAGTTCCCCAAACCTCTATTCCTTGCCATAAATTCCCACATTCATTCGTTATGGATCCTTCATCAATTATTAGTCTTGCATTTGGCTCAACTATGATTTTTCCATTTTGAGGAATGTGTAATTTACATTTAATAGTCAAAGTTGAGCCTGATTTTATAATTAAATCTCCTCGTAATTTTTTACTGCTGGTCCAAATATAATTCCCATTGATTTCTATTGTTTTTGTTGGATCAATTGTACAATAATCTTTTAAAACTGTTCGACTACTAGTGTTTCCTCCATTTAAGAAATAATGCATTTTACTTAATTGACATTGAGAAAAACCAGGGTATGGATTTGATGAATTATATCCTCCAGGAAAATAATCCATAAAATTATTACTACTAGCTTCTAATGGACAACTTAAATTAATAGGATCATTATCTGTACAATCATCACATTGAGTGCCATTAGGACCATTTCGAAAGTTATGTTGACACCCTAAAAAATGACCCAATTCATGAACAAAATTTTGAGTAAGTAGCCCTTGATAAGAGTTTGGGCCATTAGTATCGTAGTTATTAAACCATCCAGTATGGAATATTCCACTTTGTGTACCAAGACCCCAAGACCTTCCTCCAATTATATCATTATTATCTCCATTAATAAAAATATGCTCCACATTATCTTTCTTCTCTTGATTTATCATAACACCATCAAAATCATTAGTTACATATTTATCATATAAATAGTAAGAGTTACTTCCTGAATTAGCCCAATCAGAAGTATGAGGGTGAAAATAGATATCTTCTAAATAAATTCTAATTCTACTGTCTTGAATGTATGGTGTTGTTCCAATGTTCAGTACACCTAAATTAGATAGTAAATAATTTGTATGGTTAGCAATATTATTGAGGTAAGTTATATGTGATGGTATATTTTGAAAGTTACCTGAACTATTATCATCTTGCATAATATGGAAAGCAATTCGTACAGTGATAATAGGTGTTTGACTAGATACTAAAGGGGTATATTCTTCCCTATTAGAACATATAGAAGAAATTTTTAAACCAGAACCCTCATCTTCATTAACATTATGACAGTATTGTGCTGAAATTGAATAAGAGCTTAAAAAGGCAATAAGGAGAAAGACTATTTTTTTCATTTTTTAATTATTTTGAAATGTTTAATTTGATTCTCTAAATATATTGTAATTAAATAGATACCATCTGAATATTGAGAAATATCGAATTTTTGCTGATTTGTTACTTTAAACTCTTGCATAACTTGTCCATAAGAATTAGCTATTTCAATTTTTTCAACTTTTACATCAGCTTTTATTTCAAAATATGTATTTGTTGGATTAGGAAAAATTTTAATTATGTTATCTACTTCGCTTTCGTGAATATTTGAAGTATTTACATTTGAATCTGCAATAGCAGCCCAACAAACAAATACTGAATCGGAAGCTTCAAGGTAGTAATAATTGAAAGGGTATAGTGGCCAACTTTCAAATCCTGCGAAATCAATAAGAGTTTGTGGATTATAATATAAATTAGTTACGAACCCACCAGTATCAAACCACCCGCCTGGTAACATACTTGTAATAAATGTTCCTCTTCTTTCAGATGACTCAATATCTGTTGAATCACAAGTTATTCTAATTGGGAAGTGCTTAGCATGAATGTCTATTTCAATTCTATTTGTTATGAAGTAGGGTTGACTTAATTTATTCTGTATGCACTTTTTAGAGTTAAACGAAACCTGTTCATCGACTGCATTTTTGTCATAATAATCACTTATTCGTACCTCAAAAACACTATCCCAAGGTAGAGCAATAATATTTTCTTCTCCAAATTGAGCATCTATTCCATCAGTAGCAAGAGGATCATAACCTAAAGTAATTGTATCCCTATTACCTAAAGCATCTTCAAAATATAAATCAAATGAAAACTCAGGTTGAGCGATAAATGCAAATGGCATTAAAAACAATACAACTAGATAAGATTTCATATTTTGAATTTTTAAATTATTTTCATTTGTTTTCCTTATCGCTTTCAAGAAGGCTCAAATTGCTTTAGACATAAATCAAATCTTGCTTTATGTGTTCGTAGTAATTGGATTTTAAACTGTTTTTGGTAATAACATCTGTTTTTATCCCTAAACAAGCTTCAATTTCATCAGCCATGTCAATGAATTGAATTCCAATTTTTCCATTCAACTCAACCAAAACATCAACATCACTTTTCTCTGTAGCTTCATTGCGAGCATAAGACCCGAAAATTGCCATATTTGCCAAAGGATACTTTTTTTGAAGTATTGGCTTCAAGACAGTTAGTTGTTGCTTTATGTAAGTTAAAGTCAGCATTTTTATTTATAGTTACGAGCCGCTATCTTAATAAACTCATAATTCAAATCTTCTTTGTGCAACTCAGACTGAGTAACATCCATCCCTTTATATTCCCAAGCAGCAACAAACTTAAAGTTTTCATCATCGCGTAATGTTTCTCCTTCTTCGTCTTGGTATTCTTCACGGAAATGACCACCACACGATTCGTTTCTGTTTAAAGCATCAACAGCCATCAATTGACCCAATTCTAAAAAGTCAGCAACGCGCATCGCTTTTTCCAATTCTTGATTTAACTCATCTGCGCTTCCTGGAACGAATACATTTTTGTAGAAATCTTCACGAATTTCAGCGATTTCAGCAATTGCTTCTTTCAAGCCTTTTTCGTTTCGGGCCATACCAACTTTATTCCACATTACTAAACCTAAACGTTTGTGGAAATGATCCACTGATTTTGTTCCTTTATTGTTCAAGAACATATCAATTTGAGATTTAACAGCGTTTTCAGCTTCAACGAATTCTGGAGAATCTGTTGAGATTTTACCTGTACGAATTTCGTTTGCTAAATAATCAGAAATCGTGTAGGGCAATACGAAATATCCGTCAGCTAAACCTTGCATCAAAGCAGAAGCTCCCAATCTGTTTGCTCCGTGGTCAGAGAAATTTGCTTCACCTGTCACAAAACATCCTGGAATCGTACTTTGTAAGTTATAATCAACCCAAACTCCACCCATTGTGTAGTGAACAGCTGGATAAATTTTCATCGGTGTTTCATACGGATTCTCGTCAGTAATCTTTTGATACATTTGGAACAAGTTACCGTATTTTTCACTGATCCATTTTTTACCTAATTCGATCATTTTCGCTTCACTTGGATTATGATCTCCCAGTGCATAAGCTGCTTGTTTTCCTTTTGATTTAATCTCTGAAGCGAAATCCAAGTAAACACCTTCGTTTGTGTCATTTGCTTCGATTCCGTGACCTTCATCACATCTTTCTTTAGCAGCACGAGAGGCTACGTCACGAGGAACCAAGTTACCAAAAGCTGGATATCTTCTTTCCAAGTAGTAATCTCTATCTTCTTCAGCGATTTGTGTTGGTTTTAATTTTCCCGCACGAATTGCTTCAGCATCTTCTTTTTTCTTTGGTACCCAAATTCTACCTGAGTTTCTCAATGATTCTGACATCAATGTCAATTTCGATTGATTTGTACCATGTACAGGAACACATGTTGGGTGAATCTGAACGTAACAAGGATTTGCAAACAAAGCTCCTCTTTTGTGAACTTTCCAAGCTGCTGACACGTTACTTCCCATCGCATTTGTTGACAAGAAATATACGTTTCCGTAACCTCCTGATGCAATTACAACTGCGTGTGCTGCGTGTTTTTCTAATTCTCCTGTCACTAAGTTACGTGCAATGATTCCGCGCGCTTTTCCGTCGATTTTTACCAAATCCAACATTTCGTGACGGTTGTACATTTTCACACGACCTAAACCAATTTGTCTAGAAAGCGCTGAATAAGCACCTAATAATAATTGCTGACCTGTTTGTCCTGCTGCGTAGAATGTACGTTGAACTTGCGTTCCACCGAAAGAACGGTTATCTAACAAACCTCCGTATTCGCGTGCAAAAGGAACCCCTTGAGCCACACATTGGTCGATGATGTTACCAGAAACTTCTGCTAAACGGTGAACGTTTGCTTCACGCGCACGGTAGTCACCACCTTTAATTGTATCGTAAAATAAACGGTAAATTGAGTCACCGTCATTTTGGTAATTTTTTGCTGCATTGATACCTCCTTGCGCTGCAATTGAATGCGCTCTTCTCGGAGAATCTTGGAAACAAAATGCTTTCACATTGTATCCCATTTCACCAAGAGATGCTGCTGCTGAAGCTCCAGCCAAACCAGTACCAACAACGATTACATCAATTTTTGGTCGGTTATTAGGCGCAACCAATTTCATGTGATTTTTATGATCTGTCCATTTTTCTGCTAATGGGCCTGCTGGTATTTTTGAATCTAATTTCATATTTTGATCTGTATTTAATCGTCAAGATGTAATTCACATTTCTTAAAAGTTCAATTAAGTAATGCTCAATTCATATTTTAAAGCTATTAATTATTGAAATGATGAAATAATGCAATGAAAATAAATCCAAGTGGAACTACAATCGAAAAGGCATATCCTAATTTATGTAGTTTTCTTGAAAATTTGTTGTTAAATCCTACCGATTGAAACGAAGAATTAAAGCCATGCCATAAGTGCAAAGCAAGCAACACAAAAGACAAAGAATACAATCCTGTACGAACAGGGCTTTCAAATTTAGCTACTAACTCTTCGTAATATCTAGTTGGATTCAATGCGTTTCCATCAACATATTTGTAAACTACTTCATGTGCCCAAAAATCATACATGTGCAATCCTAAGAATGCCAAAACAACCATTCCTGAAATAATCATATTTCTCGATGCCCAAGATGAATTTGCTGCTCCATTGAATTTTACATAAGAAACTGATCGTGCGCTTCTGTTTTTCAATTCCAACACAAAACCCATTACAAAGTGGAAAACAACCCCCGCAATCAATATCGGCTGCATTAAAAATTGGATTACTGGGTTGTAACCCATAAAATGTGACATCGAATTGAAAACGTCTGCGCTAAAAACAGACATTAAATTGATGAAAAAATGCAATGATAAAAATGAAATCAAAAAAAGTCCCGAAAGTGCCATCGCAATTTTCTTTGCTATGGAAGACTTTAGTAATGTAGAATTGCTCATATTAAAATTTTTGTTAACGGTTACAAAGTTACTTTTTAGAACAATTCAAAGGGAATTTAGTTCTTATTTAGAATCAATTTACATAACTAAGCGTCGAAAGTTCAGTTTCAACAACTAATTCTACCTCAGCACCAACAATTAAAGCGCGATTATCATCAATGTGTCCTGAGGGAATATCGAAAGCTATTGGAATCTTACGAAATTGAAAATGTTGCAAAACAATTTCTTCGGTTGTCATGCCAAAAGGAATGGTTGTGTCTTCCATTTCCGTCATACCGCCAATGATCAAACCACTTATTCTATCAAGGATTCCGCTTTTTCTTAAGCTGAAAAACATCCGGTCTAAATGGTAATAATGTTCCGCTAAATCTTCTAAAAACAAAATGTTTCCTTCAAAAAAATAGGCGTCACTTGTTGCAATTAAACTGTATAAAATACTGAGATTTCCACCGATAAGTTTCCCCTTCGCATTCCCTGTTCTGTTATTTGCATTCGCATTCCAAGTCAACGATTTTTGATTTCCAGTAATTGCTTCCACTAATGTTTGCAATGCTTCAGGACTGTTTTTTTCAAAATTCAATGGCATCGTTCCATGAATACTTTGAACTCCTAATTTAAAAAGTCGGTGATGAAAAACAGTAATGTCGCTAAATCCAATCAACCATTTCGGTTCGCGCAACATGTTTGCCCATTGCAATTGATCGACGATGCGTACACAACCGTAACCACCTCGTGCGCACAAAATTGCTTTTGCTTCGGGATGATCGATTCCAGCTTGCAAATCGGCAGCTCGTTCTTCATCTGTTCCTGAAAAATAATTGTAAACTCCGAAACAGTTTTTGCTGATTTCGACACGAAAACCCTGTGCTTCAAAAAAGTTTTTGGCATAAGAAACACTTGCTTCATCGATTGATTTTGCAGGAGCTGTAATGTAAATTAAATCTCCTTTTTTTAAAGGTGCGGGTTGAATCATTTTTGAATTTCTTGAATGAATAATGCAGCTATTTTTAAATCGTAAGGCGTGGTTATTTTGATGTTTTCTTCATTGCCTTCAACTAAGTGAATTGCAAGTCCCTTTTCTTCCACCAAACTTGCATCGTCGGTGATGCGCTCGTGAAATGCTTGCTGATAAGCTTCTTTTAAAACCGATGCGTGAAAACATTGTGGGGTTTGAATCAACTTAAATTCATTGCGATTGACTGCGTGTGAGCTTCCGTTTTCTATCTGACGAATCGATTCTTTGATGCCCAAAACTGGAACCACAGCTGCATGACTTTCCAAAGCTTCGAAACAATTTTTCAAAGTTTGGTGACTAACCAAAGGACGCACACCATCGTGCACTGAAATATATTTTCCTGTACAAAATTGGAGGGCGTTTTGAATAGAATGGTAGCGTTCTTCTCCGCCAGAAATTACTTGATGAGGAATTTTACAATTATTTTTCTCCAAGATTTCGTTCCAATAACTTTTCCAATCTTCGGGCAAAGTGATGAACAATTCCATACTTGAATCAAAGTGATAAAACAACTCTAAAGTATGCAACAAGATTGGCTTTCCGCAAATTTCAATGAATTGTTTGGGAATTTCGCTTCCCATACGTTTTCCAATTCCTCCTGCGGTGATGATGATAGAATGTGTTACCATGATTCAAAGATAAGGAAAAGGAGGGAAGCTTGTAAAAATGGAACTTTTAAAATAAAGCATTTAATTAGCCTATCTCCCCAACTAATGGAGTCGTCAATCGAATTTTGATTTCTTCTAGTGAACAATTTAAACCCACTAAATATTGCAATTTGGTTAATGCCGCTTCGGTGGTTAGATTTCCACCACTGATAACTCCGACTTTTTGAAAAAACGAAGATGTTTGATAGGTTCCTTGTTTTACAGCTCCTGAACTGCATTGTGTTACATTCAAAACCAAACCTCCCGATTCAATGTAATTGGTAATATATTCTTGTAAGGTTGCATCAGTTGGAGCGTTTCCGGCACCATACGTTTCTATAACAATTGCTTTTGTATTTTGCCTGTCAAATAAACTTTTATAAAACTCAACGGGAATTCCTGGGAACAATTTTATTAATCCAATTTGCTTTGAAAAGGCTGTATGCACTTTAAGCGTTGGCAAAGCACTGCGAAACAAACGATCTTTTGCGTAATCAATATTCACTCCAGCGACTGCCAACTCAGGATAATTTGGTGATTGAAATGCTTCAAATTGATTAGCTGAAATTTTGGAACAACGATTTCCTCGGTAAAGAGAATATTCGAAATAAACTGCTACTTCTTGCACAATCGCTTCGTTGTTATCATCGTAGGCTGCTGCAATTTCAACCGCGGTGATTAGATTTTCTTTTCCGTCAGTGCGAATGGTGCCAATTGGTAATTGCGAACCAGTTAAAATCACAGGCTTTTTCAAACCTTGTAACATAAAACTCAGAGCAGAAGCAGTAAAAGCCATTGTATCAGAACCGTGAAGCACCACAAACCCATCGTAAGATTCGTAGTTTTTTTCAATGATTTCAGCGATTTCTTTCCAATGTTCAAAATTGATTTCAGAAGAATCGATTGGTTTTTCAAAGCTGATGCTTTTGAGTTTTAAATTCAAGCGCTCTAATTCTGGAACGTGATCGTAAATGTATTCGAAATCAAAACTTCGCAATTCGCCCGTTCGTTGATCTTTAATCATTCCGATGGTTCCGCCAGTGTAGATAAGAAGGATGTTACGCATTATGAATTTAGTTTCTTTATCAATTCATAAGCATTTTCTGCTCTTATTATTTTACCTGAATTAACTTCTTCTATTGCTTTTATTGTTTCGTCATTAGGGATTTTAACTAATTCAACCCCTTTATTTTCAGAAATTCCAATTTTTATCAACTCCAAAATTGCTTTTCCAAATTTGCTTCTTTCAATGATGTTCAAGGTGAATATTGCCAAGATGTTTTATTTTGAATACAAAGTTAAGTTTTTACAAGATAAGTTCGGCTATTTCCTTCTGATTGTTAAAACGTTGAAATAAACTAAATAAATAGAATAGATTTGTAATAGATTTAATATTCAAATTTAAAATTGGTTGTAAGTGAATGAAGAAGTTAATACTACTATTTTTTATTGGGGTTTCAATAAGTTTTTTTGCTCAAGTAGCGAATGATAATTGCCAAGGGGCTATTGATTATGGTGTTTTAGATGGAAGTTTGAATACTATAGGAAACGATGGGGCAATGTATGATACTTGTTTCGATGTTTCTAATTTAAATGCAGTACCCAATTTCCCATTTTATTATTCTAACCAATTCTGTACACTAACAGGAACTAACACAAACTGGAACTATAATGCAAATGGAGTACATAACGATGTATGGTATAAATTAACATTACCTTCTGAATATTTTCAGTTATTATGTATGGATTTTACATTCAGTCTTGATTCTGCTAGGATTACTTTTTGGCGAGGTGATGGTAACTGTGGAAATTTCTTTAGTTCATCTACCCAGTTGATACCATTTGTAAACGGTAATTATTATAATAGTTATTATGTTCCGCAATGGGCTGGAGGAAATGCATTGTATTTTCAAATAAGTGGAAAAGAACCTAGTGATATTGTAGAATTCAGGATGTGTTTAAGGGGAAGTTCCTTAATTGAATCTCCTATTTGTAGCATGGGATTTGATGCTTCTTCATCCGACAGTTTATGCTTTATCAATACTTTATCAACTGTCAATCCTTCAACAACTGATAGCAACGATGGGACAATTTCTACACTAACTTCTATGGGAACCCCCCCATACAGCTATCTTTGGAACACAGGAGATACCACAAGTAACATAGGAAATGTTGGTATCGGAAATTACTCAGTAACTATTACAGATTCTACAGGATGCTCAAATACTCATTGTATTCAACTTACTTCGAACACATTACATGTATCTACTTGTGGCGGTTACACTTTAAACGGTGAAACATATACGCAATCAGGGATTTACACGCAAACATTACAAAACGCTGTTGGTTGTGACAGTATAATTACGCTGAATTTAACCATCACAACTATCAACAACGAAACAACTTTGGATGGCAACACAATTACTGCTAATCAAGCGGGTGTGAGCTACCAATGGATAGATTGTGCAGACAATACACCCATTTCCGATGCGGACTTTCAAACCTTCACAGCAACTCAAAACGGAAGCTTTGCGGTTGTATTATCAGACGGTACTTGTTTAGATACATCTGTTTGTACCACTTTTTCAACGATTGGGCTAATTGAAAACGATTTGTTGAATTTTAGTATTTTCCCCAATCCTGCTCAAAATGAACTAAATATATTGATTTCAGGAACAGAAAAAGAAACTGAACTAGTTTTTTACGCAATTACTGGGGAAGAGATAGTTAAATTGAATGCAATTAATTCCAACCAAGCATTCAAATTGGATATAACCGAATGGAATGGTGGTATTTATTATTGCAAAGTAAAGTTTGGAAACGATTATAAAGTAAAAAGATTTACTGTTTTAAAATAGTTTTAAAAGTCTTAATCCTAGCAGTTAATGATTGACATTGAATCGCTCTAATTGAAACAACTCTACCGCATTCTTAGTGGTAACCTCAGCAATAGTGTCCACTGAAACTTGGTAAATATCCGATAATTTCTCAGCGACGTATTTGACGTAAGAACTTTCATTTCTTTTTCCACGAAAAGGCATGGGTGTTAAATAAGGTGCGTCGGTTTCTATGACCAAATGTTCTAAGTCGATTTTCTTAAGCAGTTCGGCTAAATGAGAGTTTTTATACGTCACAACACCACCGATTCCGAGTTTAAATCCTCCGTATTTCAAGATGTGGCGGGCAATTTGTTCGTGGCCTGTGAAACAATGAAAAACACCTTTCAAAGTTGCGTCGTTCATGTCGTCCAAAATTTCTAAGATTTCAGGAAAGGCTTCTCGCGCGTGAATGGCAATCGGTAAACCCAATTCTTTCGCCCAAGAAACTTGTCGTCTGAATGCAATTTTTTGTGCTTCGATAAAGGTTTTGTCCCAATACAAATCCATTCCAATTTCGCCAACAGCACAATACAATTTTGGATTTCGAAACAATTTTTGCTCCATCACTTCTAATTGTTGTTCCCAATCTTCTTTGACATAAGCTGGATGCAAACCCATCATTTGAATACAATTCGGATAATTTGCAGCCACTTCCTCCATTTTTGGAATACTTTCAATGTCGATATTGGGAAGCAAAATATAATTTACAGAAGCATCTGAAGCTTTTTGAATCATCGCTGAACGATCTTCATCAAATTCTTCAGCGTATAGGTGAGCGTGAGTGTCGATTAACATTAAAAAAGAGAAATGCTTAAGCCAAATTGAAAGGGATGTAATTTCACACTTTCGCGACTTTTGAAAAGTGAATTAAATTGATACGAGCCAAATAATGCTAGATTTCTTGTTCCTGCTCTAAAATGTACGCCATAACTCAATAGGTTTCGATCGCTTAACACATTGGTGAAATACTCTTTTTCTCCTTCAGATTTAGTCAAAAAAACTTGATTTAAAAAAGGTTGAATACCAAAGTTGGCACCAATTATGAATTTAAAGCGACTCCATTTTTTTGAAGCAAAACGCAATTCTAATGGAATGTAAAAACGATGTGCATGAATTGTATTTGAGGTGTAATAGTCAGATACACTTTTAGGAGTTAAATTGACAGTGTTAGAAGGCGCAATTGTAAATTTTTTATTGGTTGAAACGGTGGAGTAAGCATAAGCAAATCCCCAACCGAATGAAAGTGCTTGATTTTTTTTTGAGCGTACATCAAACATAAAATTGGTGTTGATACCGAGTGAATTCCAACGATTTTCAAAAGGGGAGATTGCTCCCAACCAATCATTGTAGGTTACATCAACTATTAAGCGGTCGTATTTTCGATTATCAGCATCTTGTAAAGGACGAAAGCCAGTGAAATACCACAGAATTCCTGGTCGATGGCGTGAAATCAAATCAGGGTCTTGTTGAGCTTGAAAAGAACCACAAATAAAAAAAAGTAAAATTATAACGATGAATTTCATTAAAGTCCAGCTAATCTTTTTTCCCAATTCCATGCGTCAACAACCGCATCTTTAATTGTAAGTTTTGCTTCCCAATCTAATACATTTTTTGCTTTAGAAGCATTTGCAAAAACCTCTGTTACATCACCTTCTCTTCTCGGTCCAAAAACCCAATTCAATTTTTGGCCTGTTTCTTTTTCAAACGCTTGAATTATTTCTAAGACACTTGAACCCTTTCCTGTTCCAATATTTATAATTTCTAGACAACTTGATTGAGATTCTAAAAAAGAAATTGCTTTCACATGTGCAAAAGCTAAGTCAACAACATGTATATAATCACGAATACAAGTACCATCAGTTGTTGAATAATCATTTCCAAAAACAGTAAGTTTTTCTTGTTTTCCGATAACTGTTTGAGTAATATATGGAAGCAAATTGTTAGGTTTTCCTATTGGGAATTCGCCAATTAACAAACTTTTATGAGCACCGACAGGATTGAAATAACGTAAACTCATCAATTTCAATTGAGGGTTAGCTTTAAAAGTATCTTCAATTATTTGTTCACCAATCCACTTAGTCCAACCATAGGGAGAATTAGGAAGATTTTTTGGTGATTCTTCTGTCATTTCAGTAATGCCAACTGGTTCACCATAGACAGTACAAGAAGAGGAAAATACAAAATTATTAACATTAAATTCTATCATTTTACTCAATACATTCACCAACCCTTGAAGGTTATTTTGATAGTATTTCAAAGGGTCAATTACAGATTCTCCAACTGCTTTATGCGCTGCAAAATGAATAACACCTTCAAAATTATACTTTTCAAAAACAGCACGTAAACCGTTATCATCGCATACATCTATTTCAACGATTGTAGGGTTTTCACCAATAATTTGCGTTAAACCATCAATTACAATGCGATTTGCATTTCTAAAATCATCAAGAATTATTGGTGTATAACCGTTTTCAACTAAAGAAACAACGGTATGTGAACCAATATATCCAGCACCGCCAGTTACAAGAATGTATTTTTCCATATTTCAAATTTAAGTAATCATTAGCTTTTGAAAGCGATTTTAACTTTTTCTTTTCAAATTTAAAAAAATGATAACTTAAGAACCTATCTTTATTTGACAGCAATAGAAATTCAAAACCATACTTTCTAAGGAGAATCTTTATCATTAAGTCTTCCAACCATAGAGATTTCTTAATTTAGCAAATTCAAAAATCAATAGCATGAAATACGATCGAATTAACTCCGAATTATACATTTCTAATAGAGCAAAATTTACTGCTCAAATGCATCAAGGAACACTTGCTGTTTTCAATTCAAATGATATTTATCCAGTAAGCGCCGACAGCACAATGCCTTTTCAACAACATAGAGATATTTTAGCTTTATCTGGAGTTGATCAAGAAGAATCGATTTTAGTTTTGTTTCCAAATGCTAGTAATCCTGCTCATCGTGAGGTGCTTTTCTTGAAAGAAACAAGTGATTTGATTGCTATTTGGGAAGGAGAAAAGTTGACAAAACAAGCTGCTTTTGAAACTTCGGGAATTAAAACTGTGTATTGGTTGCAACAATTTCCAATGATTTTCAAACAAATGATGGCTGAAGCAACAGGTATTTATTTAAACACCAATGAACATTTGCGTGCCAATACTGAAGTTGAAACACGCGAAGATCGTTTCATCAAGAAAGTAAAACAAGATTTTCCAGCTCACCAAGTTTTTAAATCAGCACCAATAATGCATAAAATTCGCTCAATCAAGAATGAAATCGAAATTGAATTGATGCAACGTGCTTGTAAAATTACAGAAGCTGGAGTTAGAAGATTATTAGGATTCATCAAACCAGGCGTTTGGGAATATGAAATTGAAGCAGAACTAGCTCATGAATTTTTGCGTAATCGTTCAAAAGGCTTTGCCTATACCCCAATTGTTGCATCCGGAAAAAATGCTTGTGTTCTACATTATATTGAGAACAACCAACAATGTAAAGATGGGGACGTCATTTTATTAGATGTTGGAGCAGAGTATGCAAATTACTCTTCCGATTTAACGCGCTGTATTCCTGTTAATGGTAAATTCACAACTCGTCAAAAAGAAGTTTACAATGCGGTGTTACATGTGAAAAAAGAGGCCGAAAAGTTGTTAGTTCCTGGAACAATTATGGCAGAATATCACAAACAAGTTGGACACTTAATGGAAGAACAATTGGTGAATCTTGGATTGATTTCAATGGAAGATATCAAAACTCAAAATCCAGATTGGCCAGCCTATAAGAAATATTTTATGCATGGAACTTCTCACTTTTTAGGGTTAGATACGCATGATGTTGGTTTGTGGCACGAGCCTATTCGAGCTGGAATGGTTTTCACGTGTGAACCAGGTATTTATATTCCAGAAGAAGGTTTAGGGATTCGTTTAGAGGATGATTTAGTGGTTCAAGAAACAGGTGCACCATTCAATTTAATGAAAGATATTCCATTAGAAGCAGAGGAAATCGAAGCCTTAATGAACGCTTAATCTCAAGGTTTTGTTGAACTTTTCAGTCAGTGGAGAAGGAAACGCAATTGTTTTCTTACATGGGTTTTTAGAATCAAATTCAATGTGGGATTATCTTGCATTGGAAGAGTTGAATTTTCAAAAAATTTTCATTGAACTTCCAGGTCATGGACAATCAGCTTTAACGGATGACTCTGACAATCCAAGTTTAAATTTTTATGCCAATGAAGTTCAAGAAGTTCTTTCGTTTCTGAAAATTGAGAAATTCTCAATTGTTGGTCATTCTTTAGGGGCTTATGTGGCTTTGATTCTTAAAGAAAATAATCTTGGTTGTCAAAAGGTTGTATTGTTAAATTCCAATTTTTGGGCAGATAGTGAACAAAAGAAAAAAGATCGTCTGCGCGTTGCTGAAATAGCCTTTAAAGCGAAAAAAGTTTTTATAAACGAGGCTATTCCGAACTTATTTGGACAAGTTGAACTTTTTCGAAATGAAATTGAAGCTTTGAAGGAAGAAGCAATGAAAATTAAACCAGAATCAATTGCCTATGCTGCTTTAGCAATGCGTCAACGGAAAGATTATACACAAATGATTGCAGAAAACCCAAGTGATTTTTTTATCATTCATGGAGATTTGGACCGATTAGTAACAACTGAATTTTTGCTCGAACAGACTAGAGAGGTTTTTAAAGAAAACTTAGAAAATCAGGTGTTAGTTATTCAAGAAGCGGGGCACATGGCACATATTGAGACAAGTGAAGAGGTTATTGAATTGCTTTCTGAGATTTTCAACACTTCTAACTAGTATTCAAAACGTCCAAAAATCAACACTTAAAATTTACAGTTCGATTCGTTGAACTAATGATTATTCACAAACACCATTAAAAACTGCCTCTGAGAAAGACTCACTAATTGAGTTTGCTAAATAGGAACGTTGTAATTCACCTGTAGCTGAAACAGTAAGTGCTTGAGCAGGAAATTGATGATTATTTGAAGAACTTAAAAACTCAAAAATGACATCATTTTTCATAAAATTCTTGAATTTTGCCAATGAAATAGCATTGTTTTCAAAACTATAAAGAAGGTATTCGTTTGTATGGTTTTTTGCATTAAAGCGTACACAATTACCTAAGTTTTCAAATTCTTTTGTGCTTCCGCTCGATTTAAAATTTAGTTGGGTGTTGTTTTCTCTTTGAATACTATCAGCCGAAACTGAAATACAAGTTTCGCTTCCATTACTAATGGTGACAACAGTCATTTTGTTTGTATTAGCATTCATTATCAAGCGGGTGTCAATGGTTTCATTTTGAGCACCTTTAAATATTAATTGCATACATGCTATATCACCTTTGAAATACCAATTACAAGTAGATTCGCTACCATTTTCCCATAAACTTCCGTAAATAGCAACCTTTGATTGAGCAAATAAAAAGCTAGGAACAAGGAACAATACTGCAAAAATTAGTTGTCGTCTTTTAGTCATTGATAATACCTTTTAAGTTATTCAATTGATAAGTTCCGTTTGGAATTCCATTCAATGGGAAATTATTCTTTTTTAATGCAAAACCTGCTGCTCCACCTGCAGGAAAATTGGTAATTGCTGGTGTCGGAATATTAATTGTTCCAATAATAGGAACTGTTGCTGCAATATTTACAACTAAATTACCAGAAGTTCCAGGTAAACCATAATCACCACCATCACCACCTTGTACATCGGGATTTATCGTAATTGTAACAGGTCCAAGCGGAATTGGTATAGGTAAATTTTCAGTTCCCCCAACGCCAGGTTGAGCACTCAAACCGCCTGTTGCATTTGTACCATTATCCCAAATACCAATTACAGTAGACCCTGATCCTCCACCAAATCCTAATGCGCAACCACCTCCACCGCCTGCTCCTATTGCAAAAGTGTAGGTACCAACGAATGGTAATGAAAAAGCAGTACTTAAACCAACGGATGCGCCACCGCCACCACCGCCATAGATGAATCCATAATTCAATAAAGATGTTTTACAAGACATATCAATCGCTGTTCCTCCATTTTGCCCAACATTTCCAAAAGCTCCGAAATTTCCTCCTAAACCACCATTTCCTCCTCGTGCTAAAAATACACCATAATTTCTAATCCCAACATGACTTTGAGGATCTAAAGCTCCTTCCTTGAAAGCGGGAGATGTTGCCAAAGGACTTGTAATTTGTCCTAGAGAAGTTACGTCAACAATTACACAAATTGGATTTCCAACACCAGGTAAGTTATTGAATTGCTGTAAATTATATTCTGAAACAGCATTATTAATATATACTTGATAACAACTATCTATGGTTAGATAAAAAACTTTTACGCGAACTGAATTTCCACAAACTGCTTGAATCGCAATTGGATATAAACCAGGTTCATCAAAAATAGAAGCACTTACAACCAAAGTTGTATTTCCATTTCCGTTTACGGTGTCATTCGTAAAATAAGTTGTTGTAAAACTTGGTAAGTTATGTAGTGCAAAGAAAGAAATCGTTTGATTGGGTGAAGTAATTTGATTTACATTAACTTGAATGGCAATTGTGTCGGAAGTAACTCGGTCAATTGTTCCAGAATTTGTTGGAAGTGAAAGATTAAAAACACAATCATCACAAGAAGATAAATAGGTCGGTAACCAACAACTTCCATTGTAATATTCCATCAAACTATCTGTTGAATTAAAAACCATCAAACCTTTTGAAGGATTTGATATATTATCGCGTTCAATTCTTGACATTCTTGGTGGCAGAAATCCTTTTTGAGTTGAATTTAGTTCAAGTAAAGCAGATGAATCGGGTAGGGGAGTGTTAATTCCAACTTGACCGTTTTTAAGAACTCGCATCCTTTCAACGTTATCCGTTTTGGTAACAAAATCCTGTGGATCTCTTGTTCCAATAAAATTTTGACTATCATTTGTACCTACATTTCCACCTAAAGTCCAACCGAGCGGACCGATTGTTTGTGAAGTTCCGTCGGCATAAGTTGCTGTGAAGGTTCCGTCACCGTTATCCACTATACTTTCAATTCCTGAACCTGCAGAGTTTGCATAAAGCGCATAAGGAACACTCCAAAATTGTTGGTTGGAAATCACAACAAAATTGGAACCTGCTGTTTTATCAATTTCTACTTTTAAGAAATGAAGACCAGTTCCCCAATCTATAGCTGGAAAAAGTGAACTTGAAACAGGCGTTCCTTGTCCAATAATTAACGAAAACATTCCGTATTCGTCGGTTGTTGTGGAGTGCGTTTCTGAATAAATTGGATTTCCACTTGGGTTTCCTTGCAAGATGGTAAATCGAACCGAAATATCTTTATTTGCAAGAATCAAATCATACGTATCAATTCCTGGCATAGCACTTCCACCAATATCATAAACGACAGCTTGATAATTAATCCCTTGAGGTGGAACTTGCGCAAATGCAACTTGTATGAAATGAATCACAAAAGAAATTAGTAGTAGTTTCCGCATTTTAAGTTAATATTTTGTTACATTTATTTAATCACACTTAAAGCGATTAAAATTATTGATTTTCTGATTATTAATTTAGATTCCTCATTTCACTCGGAATGACATTTGGAGTGGGTGTTTTGCGAAAATGCGAAGCATTTTCGCCTATTAACCAACAACAAAGTCATTCCGACCGTCGGGAGGAATCAACTTTTATAATTCCATTTTTTTCTATTTTAAACACACTTAAAGTTATTAAAGTTATTGATTTTCTGTAAATTAACCTTAATTAAGTATTCAAAATTAATAATTCAAAATTTCTTTTATCACCTCAAACTAAACCCAACCCCAACAGTTCCAATATGTCCAATATTTCTTGAAACCTGTCCGTTAGTTGCATCTGCACCTTCAATTTGTCCTAAACTACAATCAAATCTGTATTCAATAGAAAGATGAACTCTTTGTGTGGCTAAATATTTTGTACCAAAAATCAATCCTCCATGAAAATTCCAATCTTTAAATCCGTTCGTTTCTTTTAAATTGTAATTCAATTTGTTTACTACTTGTTGTCCACGAGCGAGGTAGGAACATTGAAAAGTTGGACCAGCATAAATAGAAAATTCCTTTCGTTGCTCTTTATCAATGATTTTAAACAAATAACTTGTTCCAAGGGATAAATAATTCAAATTCCATTGGATAATATTTCCAGCATAAATAGCTCTACTCCCAGCTTGAAAGGCAGACCCTTCAAAACGTAATACGTTGCGATAGCGAAATTTCAACGAGTAATATACAGAATAAGTAAAACCTGGTTTGTATTCAAAATTCAGATAATCTTCTGGCGTATTGTCTTTGTACAAGAAAGAATAAAATGCTCTACCACCAACAAGCGTAACCTCTTCTGGACGCATATTTCGTTGTCCCAAACTAATGAGATTTATCAAAGAAAAGCAAAGAAACAGAAATAACTTTTTCATTGAAATACTTCAATTTTTATGGTGGAAAAAGTATAAATAGTTTTCACTTTGAGAAAGTATAATCCATCAGCAGTTTTATTCAAATTAATTGAAATGTTTTCTCCCCCGAGGCCTTCATTAGTGCAAATCAATTTTCCTTGTATATCCAATACTTCATAACTGATTTTTTCATTTGACGGTAGGGTAGTTGTAAAGCTGAAAGTTCCATTGTTTGGATTTGGAAAAGCAATTATTTCCCAGTCATTAAGGCTTTTTTTACGAAGCATTGCTTTTTGGAAACCTTGAGATAAATGAAAATTTGAATTGTTTGTTTCATTTGCTACAATACTGGACTGACCAACAGAAGATTGAATTTTAAAATCAGCAATGGCTATGCTTATTCCTCCTGAACCAATTGTTTCGCGTTGAATGGAAAGTGATTGCGTTTGCGCAAAATTACTTACCGTAAAAAGCAAGAAAAATAAAGATAGCGTATTCATCTGTGATTGGGTATGTTTCTCAAAAATAGGAAAAAAATAGGTGAATCATAAAATCAGGAATTCAATTTTATTTTTTGAATTTTAAAAACAAACTCTTCACCAAACTACTTTTCAAATTTTCGAAGGATTAAATCAAATAATAGATTATGTAATTCAAATTTTCATTTAACCTATCTCATTAGAAAGATTTTAGCGTCTTTTTCGTTAGGTTTGTTGACAACTTGTTATTAAATAATTAACTATAACTATCTATTGACATAGTTTATTAAATAAAAAATTTACATAAAAAACTAGTTAAAAGCAAAAAAATGTTGTTTCTATTTAGTTTACAAGTGTTTAACCGTAACTTTAAAAAACATTACTTTAGAAAAAAATTATGTAAAAAATGTAATAATAAGTAACAAAAGTTACACACTATTCAAAATTAATACATATATTAGCATCCTTAATTAATAATTTATTGTTAAATCTACTCGAGTAAAATATTAAATTTAATTCTTTATAAATTGAAAATAGTTAGTAAAAATATGGAATTCGTAACCTCAAAGGCAGCCACTCACTATAGCTGCATTTAATTAACCGATTAGCACATTAATTATGATTGTCTCTGAAATAAAACTTTACGAACTCCTCAAAGCTAAGCTTGGCGAAAAAGAAGCTGAGGCTTTCGTGCACATTTTAGAACAAAAAGTGGATGATAAATTCGAAGATGCAAAACAGATACTTGTAATTAAAGAAGATTTATTGAAACTTCAAGTTGAAATTGAGAAAAGATTTAACCAATTAATCCTTTGGATAGTGGGAACTGGACTTGCCGTTGCAGGATTAGTTTTAGCGATATTAAAATTTTAAATTATAAAACTGATGATTAATTAATTTTGAAAATTACTTTTTTAAACATACATACTAAATCATTAAACAATTAGCAAATTAAATATCCGCCGCGGCGGAAGCACATTAACCATGATCGTCTCTGAAATAAAACTTTACGAACTCCTCAAAGCTAAGCTTGGCGAAAAAGAAGCCGAGGCTTTCGTGGAAATATTAGAAAAAAAAGTTGACCATAAATTCGATGAAGCAAAACAAACCCTTGCAACAAAAGAAGACTTGGCCAACACCAAAGTTGACCTCATCAAATGGATGGTTGGTTTTTGGATTGCACAAATGGCAGCAATCATTGGTTTATATTTGAATAAATGAAATTGAAATTGACTTTTTTATACACACATACCAAATCTTAGCCCTTAAAACAATTAGCACATTAAATAATTAGCACATTAAAACCTGAGTACCATGAAAAACTATTACTCTTCTCAAAACAACAAATCTCTAATTGACCCTCCGAAAGTTCAAAACCCGAACAGTCGGAAAGAGACGATTTCCGCAACTTGTTTAACCAGCTCAAGAAAAGTTTCTCAAGAGTTTGCACCCCGATCTTTGTCGAGGGGTAACTTCAACCTTCTTTCTTTTTACCTATTACTTCTATTTTCTCTAATGGGTAAGGGGAATGCTTGGGGGCAATTGAGTGCTCTTGGATTTGTGCAATATAGAGGTACCTACTCACCTATTACTGGAGGAACTGCGCATAATACCACGGTTACAGATAATGCCCAATATTCTTTTACTTTACCATTTACATTCACCTACAATGGTAGTTCAATTACAATTGTGCGCCCCACCACAAATGGTTTTCTAACATTGAGTAACTCAACAACAAACGTTGCACCAGGAGCATCTAACTATTCTCCATTATCGAGTACTACTGGATACCTTGGCGCAATTTCAGCAATGGGGCAGGATTTAAGTTCTATCGTGAGATCTGAAGTTCTTGGAACAGCACCTAATCGAGTTTATGTTTGTCAATGGTCAAGCGTTCAAAGATGGTCTTCTAGTATTTTAACTGGATCGGGTAACTTTCAGATTAGATTGTATGAAACTTCAAATGCAATAGAAATAATTTATGGTGGAACGACTTCTGAGTCAGCTACAGCAACGAACCCACAAATTGGACTAAGGGGAACTTCAAATACGCAGTTTAACAATCGAACAACCACAAATGCAAATTGGTTATCTACAGCTGCAGGAACAGCAAATACTTCCACAATGTCTGCGTCAAGTACTTCATTTTACACTTCTGGTCAAACATTCAGATGGCCTGGTTCAAGCAATGGAAATCCTGCAACATTTGGTTCAAATGCCTGGAATGTTTATTGTTACGGAGAAGGTGATGCTCTCGGAAATAATGCTTGGCAACAGGTTAATTATTGTGGTTGGTATTCTATTAATTCCTTGAATTTTGATACAAGAGCAAGCCAAACAAATTCAACTGCTCAGAGCTGGGGAGATGCTAACTCACCTTCAAGTGCATCTGGGTATGCAGGAATTCCAATTATTGTTGATAATCATTCATATACTTTTAAACGTCAAGGGTTTACGTGCGGTACCTACCAAATAAATATCCCCAGCCATGATGATATTGGTATATTATATGTTGATGATATTGAAGTTTGGAGAAAAGCCGATGCTTGTTGTGCTGCCCGAACTGCTGTTTGGACAGGATATTTAGGCTCTACCTCCAAAGTGGAATTCAGAATTAGTGAAGGAGGTGGTGGCTCTCATGGTGCGCTAGAATTCGTATCGTTGCCGATTTCGGCTACCGTAACTGGAACAAACCCTGCAAATTGTGGGAATGGTTCAATCTCTATTTCCAATATCCAAAATGGACATAGGTCAGTCTTCCAGTCTGACTTTAGTTCAACTCCAGTTGGTGCGAGTTTGTCTGGAACAGCTAGTATTGCTTCTGGTGAACTTACTTTAACAACTGCTACCAATAGTGTTGTTGGCTCTGCCATTTTAACTCCATCTTACAGATCTGGCGCTTGGACAGCTAACTACTCTCAATATATTGGGGGTGGCTCTGGTGCAGATGGAATGTCATTTACTTATGGTCCTATATCCGGAGCTGGAAATGGTGAGGCAGGATGGGCATCAGGTCTTGTAATTAGTTTCGATACCCACAATGGATCCACAAATAGTCAATTAAACATTTATTGGAACGGCGCCGTTATAACTTCATCTGTTGTAAATCCAATAGCCGCTCCTGCGTTTAGAACAGCAAGTTATGTTCCTATTAGGATTTTAGTGAATACAAGTAATCAATTAACAGTAGATTGGAACAGTACCAATTTACTATCGAACTACGCATTACCTGCTGGATACATATCCGCAGATAAGTCTGCTTGGAATTTTGGTTTTAGTGCTAGAACAGGTGGAGCAAATGATATTCACAAAGTAAGCGATGTTTTCATTTCCACAATTGGAAATGTAGAATTTTCAACAAATGGGACTACTTGGGCGACCACAAATCCCATTAGTGTTACGAGTTCTGCTGCAGGATCCACATACAATTTACAGGCTAGACCTACTGCTGTGAGTTGCGCTAACAACATTGGTTCAACTGTAACAATTACGCGACCAACAACTATTGGTTTTGGTAATTTAGAAACTCAAAATGGAACGATTTGTGCTTCAACTGGTACACACACTATTCGTGGTCGCGTATGGAAAGATACCTACACAAACCCTGCAGGAGCTGACCCTAATTTTGAAGTACAAATTGGATACAGTTCTTCTAATACAAATCCATCAGGAGTTGGTTGGACATGGTCTGCTGCATCATTTTTCGAACAAAGTGGAAACGATGATCGATACACGGGAAATCTTACTGGTTTAGCACAAGGAACATACTACTATTCAATAAGATATCGCTATTGTACAGATGGGTCTTGGTACTATGGTGGATACAGCAGTGGAGGCGGTGGTGCATATAATGGCACAACAAACGTAAACGGTGTTTTAACTGTTAATGCTGCACCAACAGCAAATGCTGGATCTGCATTGAGTAATATCTGTAGAGGGACATCTACAGTTGCAATGGGAGGTGGCATTGGAGGTGGTGCAACAGGTGGTATTTGGTCTGGTGGCTCAGGTTCTTGGACAAATGCCAATAGCCCCGTAAACGCAGTATACAATGCTGCAGCAAATGAATCGGGTACCATTACTCTAACATTGACTGCAACTGCACCAACTGGATGTACAAATGTTACAGCTACAAAAAATCTCACTTTTACTGCTGTTAGTGCAACACCAACAATAACTGGTCCTGTTTGTCCTGGAGCAACAACGGTAAGTGGAACAGGGGTAAATGGTTCTTCTATAAGTGTCATTAGAAGTGGCGTATCAATTGGTACCGCAACTGTAAGCGGTGGCGTTTGGACAGCAACAGTTTCATCAGTAAATGCAGGAGAAAGCCTAACAGCAACACAAATAGAAAGTGGAAAATGTGTCAGTGACGCGTCAGCAACTTACACAGTAATTACACCTGCTGCTTGGGGTGAAATTTCGTCTCCAGCTTCAGGGATATCAATTTGTGGTTCAACCGTAACCATCCTTGGTCAAGTATATCGAGCTGGTACAACTGAAGCCGCTGGTCAAGGAGCAAGTTTAACAGCTGATCTTGGATGGAGTTCAACCAACACCAATCCAAACACATGGACGAATTGGACATCGGCTTCTTTTCAATCTCAACAAGGAAATAACGATCAATTCAGTGCAAATCTTGGAGCAGGTTTAACGCAAGGAACTTGGTACTACGCTTATAGATATTCGTATGCAGGTTGTCCTATATACAGTGGTTATGGTGGCGTTTACGGAAGCGGTGGTTCAAATGGTCAAGCTACCGTTCCTGCCTCTCAAACCGCAACACTATCATCGGCTGTTGGTACCAATGCTCAAACAGTGTGTAAAGGAACTGCGATTACAAACATAACTTATACGCTTGGAAATGGTGCAAACAATGCTACTTTAAGTGCTGGTTCGCTTCCGAGTGGGGTTTCCGCATCTGTTAGTGGTGGTGTTTTAACAATAACAGGGACACCATCCTCCTCCGGAACATTTAGTTATACATATACTACTTCAGGAACTTCCAATTGTGCATTTAGTTTTACTGGAACTATTACTGTTAACGAAACTTTAGATTTCGCTAATCTACAATTTCCCAATGCAATCACAATTTGTCAAGGAGGAAATGCAAATATTTATGGTCAAGTTTATGAACCAGGTTTAACAGAAGCAGGGGGTGCAGGTGCTGGAATTACGGCTCAATATGGATACAGCTCCGCAAATACTGATCCTTCTGGTGGTGGTTGGACTTGGACAAATGCTTCGTTCAATACACAATCAGGAAATAATGACGAATATAAAGGTACTTTTGGAGCTTCTTTAGCAGCAGGGACATATTATTATACCATGCGCTATACCTACAATGGATGTACATTTTATGGAGGATTTAACTCTGGAGCATGGAACGGTACGTCAAATGTTAATGGAACATTAACCGTTAATGCCCCGGCAACCGCAACAGCAGGAACCGCCATTTCAACTTGTTCTAATTCAGGAGCGGTAAGCATCGTAACAGGTGCAAGTGCATCTAATAATGCAGGAACAGCATGGTCATCGAGCGGGACAGGTACATTCTCTGCTACAAATACGGTAAGTTCTTCTAGTTATACACCAAGTGCAGCCGATATAGCCGCAGGAAGCGTCACATTAACGCTTACGGCTACTGGCAATACTAGTTGTTCAAATGCCACATCTACAAAGACTTTAACAATAACCGCCGCACCAACAGCTGCCGCAGGAAGCGCTATTTCAACTTGTTCTAATTTAGGTGCAGTGAGCATCGTAACGGGAGCAAGCGCAACAAATAATGCCGGAACAGCTTGGACTTCAAGTGGATCTGGTACATTCTCTGCTACAAATACGGTTAGTTCTTCAAGCTACACACCAAGTGCAGCTGATATTACAGCAGGAAGTGTAACGTTAACGCTTACAGCTACAGGAAATGGAACATGTGCCAATGCAACGTCATCAAAAACATTGACAATTAATGCAGCCCCAGCATCCCCAACTGCAAGTAATAACTCTCGTTGTGGTACGGGTACAGTAGCCATATCAGCTTCTTCTTCAGGTGCTGTAATCGACTGGTATGCTGCAAGCTCGAGTGGAGCAGTTCTAACTACAGGAACACCAAACCCAGCTTCGGGAACAAACAATTTTACTACACCAAGTATTGCTGCAACAACAATATATTACGCTGAAGCACGAAACGCAACTACAGGTTGTTTATCCTCTTCAAGAACAGCTGTCACGGCTACTGTAAATGCAATACCAACTGTGACCTTTACCGCACAACCAGGCGCTACAGCTTGTACAAATACAGATTTAACGTATACCACGCAGTCTGGTCAATCTAATTATGTTTGGACTTTCCCTGGAACCTTAAATACAGATTACACAATTACCTCAGGTGGTACAAGTTCTTCAAATACTGTTGTGTTAAAATATTTAACAACGGGTAGTAAAACAGTTACTGTTAATTATTCCTCTAGTGGTTGTTCAGCTGTTTCAGCAACCTCTTCTACTGCGACAACTATGAGTGCTGCTCCTACAGTAAACGCTGGCGCAGACTTTAACATGTGTTCGGGGCAAACAGTTGCCATGAATGCAAGTACAAATGCAACATCAACATCAACAAGCGCAAGCGCAACTTATTCGGCAGGAAATGCAAGTACTTTATATAGTGCCTCACCGACTACAGCTACAATTTCGACTTGTCCAATAAATCTTTCAGTTACAATACCTGTCGGAGCTGTTATAACTGGGGTGAACGTTAGTTATAGTATGCAAACACAAGGTTCTACTGATCCCGGGTATATGTCTGATCAGCTTTCATATTTGAGATGTACGAGTTCAGGAGGTACAGCAGAAAGTTCAATTTCATCTGGTACTGGTACGACTGGAACTCAGTCATATACAAGAAACAACCTAACAATTGCCAATAATGTTACTGGTGGCGGAACAATTAATTTTCAATTGCATGCCTTTAGAACCTACGGTGGATCAGGTTGTGGTACTACTTTTAATCAGGTAAATAATAATACATTCACTATTACAGTAAATTATACACTAAACCCAACCTATTCTTGGTCCCCAGGAACGGGTTTATCAGCTACGAATGTGCTAAATCCAAATTGCTCTGCAACTACAACTACAACCTATACTTTAACTGTAACTGGTACAAATGGATGTTCAACTTCCGACCAAGTGCTTGCAACTGTTACGGGCTCGGCACCAGCTGCTCCAACAGCCTCAACATCAACTCCTCAAATCAACGTTGGAGGAACTGCTTCTCTATCTGCTACTGGAACAAGCATCACTTGGTATAATGCCCCTACAGCTGGCTCAGTTTTAGGTACTGGTGAAAGCTACACGTCGGCTGTTCAATGTACACCTTCTACTGTTACTGTTTATGCAGAAGACAATAACGGTACATGTGCTAGCGCAACGAGAACGGCTGTTTCCTTCACTGTTCGTCCGATGGTTGTTTCCAACCCTGCTAATGGCTTGATTTGTCAAGCAGGTGGTTCTGTAACTTTAAGTACACAGTTAACAGGTGGTTCTTCAATTACTTGGTCACCTAATACAAACTTATCGACAACCTCAGGTGCTTCAACAGTGGCAAGCCCATCTGCAACGACTGTTTATACAATGTCTGCTACTGTAGCAGGTTGCCCGGGATCAGTGACTGCCCAACAGACCGTTGGAGTGATCGATGCAGTAGCATTTACACCTACTTCAACACCAACAGCGGTTTGTGCAGGAAATACGGCAGTATTGGCATCAAATTTAAACAGTTCTAATTTTAGTGTAACCTCAACGACATATGCGCCAATAGCGGAACCTGGCGTAGGTGTCACTACGTTAGCCTCTGGCGGTGTCGCTCAAGTAGCTCTTTCAGGTGGAGATCTTGATGATGGCGGTTGGGCAAATATTCCAATCGGATTTTCATACAATTATTTTGGACAAACTTACAGTTCATTGGCTATAGGAACAAATGGTGTCTTAATGTTTGGTACTGTACCTGGTTATACAACTGCTAACGGTCAATTAGGTCAATATGCCTATTCAGAAAACGCATCAAATTGTGTTCCTGCAGGAACTTCGACAGGCCAAGTATTTCCGAATTGTAATAATCCAGCTAATATAATCGCAATGATGGCTAATGACTTGCAATTAGACGGTGGAAGTATAAAATACTGGAAAACAGGAATAGCACCTACTCAAAAATTTGTTGTTCAGTTTTCTGGTGTACCTCATTATTCTGCTACCGGGGTTTCAACAAGTACAGTAACTGTTCAGTGTATTCTATTTGAAACTACTGGAAATGTTGAAATACACATAGCATCTGCCTCTGCAGGAACTGGAAATAATGCCAAAACTGTAGGTTTACAAAACGCTGCAAGAACAATTGGAGCAACTGCTCCAAATAGAAGAGCATTTACTACAGCAATAACAACGCCTGAAGCTTGGAAATTCGTTCCAGGCGCGGACTATACGTTCCAATGGTCAACAGCTGGTTCTCCAATTCAAAATGCTACACTTACCAATTATACGACCCCTGCCTTAAATACCCCAGGTACGGTTTCCTACAGTGTAGCCGCTACCAATCCGAATACACAATGTACAACCACGCAATCTGTTAATATCACTGTTAATGCACTTCCTGCAGCACCAGTCTCAGCAGGTAATGTTACGGAATGTGCTAACGCGGCCAACCAAAACCTTGTAGTTTCAGTTGGTGCAGGTGAAACAGCAGATTGGTATGATGTTACAACTGCAGGTTCGGTATTAGCCTCAGGAGCAAATACTACTTCTTTTTCTGTACCTGCTAATGCAACAGTTACACGCTATGCACAAGCTAAAAATACAACAACAGGTTGTACAAGCAGCACAAGAACAGGGGTTACATTTACAACAAAACCTGTTCCAACAGCTCCTACGGCTTCAGCAGTTTCGTATTGTCAAGGAGCCACTTCAAGTGCCATGACAGCAAGCGCGCCGGTTGGATCCAACACACAAAACTGGTACACAGTTTCTACAGGTGGAACTCCATTAGCAGGTGCTCCAACGCCTTCCACTGCAACGGCCACCACATTAACTTATTATGTGTCCGAGGTTGGTACAAATGGTTGTGAAAGCAATAGAACTTCCGTTAACGCAACAATCAATGCAACTCCGGCTGCTCCAACAGCATCTAACCCTAGTCCGTATTGTCAAAACGCGAGTGCTTCTGCCCTTACGGCAACAGCTGGAGTTGGTAATACATTATATTGGTATACAGTTCCAACTGGTGGTTCAGGTTCTACTATAGCAATTACACCGTCTACATCCACAGCTGGTAATACTGATTACTATGTAGCTCAGCGTTCAGGTTCCAATTGTGAGTCTTCGAGAGCAACTATTACTGTTACTGTCAATCCAAATATAACTGCATCAGTAACCAATTCAGCGTCTTCAACTTCAGCTTGTGGTGGAGGAGGCATTACATTTACTGCTACACCAACCAATGGTGGTACACCTACTTATCAATGGTATTTGGAAGGAGTCGCAGTAAGTGGTGAAACAGGATCAACATATACTCTAGCTAGTCCTGCTGACGGAGATGATATTTATGTAGCAATGACACCATCTGCTCAAACGTGTTTAACTAGTATGGCAGCTACCAATAGTAATACAGTAACCTTAACAAGTACGGCGTCTACACCAACTGTTTCGATTCAGAGCTCTGCATCAACTGCAATATGCCCAGGTACTTCAGTTATATTTAGCGTAAATTCTTCTTCAAATATGGGAGCAACCCCAAGTTACGTTTGGAAGTTAAACGGTGATCCAATTACAGGAGAAACTAATGCAACATATACTACTACCGGTTTGGCCAACAACGATCAAGTGACATTGGAAATGACTTCAAGTCTAAATGGTCTTTGTGTTACACAACCAACGGCAACGAGTTCAGCTATTACAACTTCAGTAAATACTGCAACCTCAATCACATCTCAGCCAGTTGCGACCTCAGCTTGCGCATCGGGTACTGCAAACTTTAGTGTAACGGGAGCAGGTCAGGGTACGTTAACCTACCAATGGAAAAAGAACACAGTCAATATTACAGGAAATGGAACGGCAACATCAAGTTCCTTAACTTTATCAGGTGTTGGTGCAGGAGATGTAGCAGACTACACGGTGGTTGTTACGGGAGCATGTGGAAGTGTTACTTCTAATACAGCGGCATTTACACTGAATACTCCAACAAGTATATCTGTTCATCCGGCTGCGGTTACGACTTGTACAAATACCGATGCGAATTTCAGTGTTACAGCGGCAGGTCAAGGTACTTTGTCTTATCAGTGGACCTTTGCTGGGACGCCTATCACAAATGCGACCAGCTCAACCTATACAGCAACGGGTGTTACATCTGCAAATGCTGGTAACTACAGAGTCAATGTAACAGGAGGCTGTGGAACGCTTGCTTCAAATCAGGCTGCACTTACTGTTCAACCAGCAACGGTTATTTCTACTCAACCTAGTGCATCTACGATTTGTCAAAATAATACGGCGAACTTCTCTGTATCAGCAACCGGTCAAGGAACGTTAAGCTATCAGTGGAAAAGAGATGGTAACAATGTTGGAACAAACAGTTCTTCGCTTGCTGTTTCAAATGCACAAAGTGCAAATGCAGGAAACTACACGGTTGAGATCACAGGAGGATGTGGCACAACTACATCAAACGCAGCATTACTAACTGTAAATCCAGCAACATCTATTACAACCCAACCAGTTGGAACAGCAGGGTGTGAAGGTCAAAACACAACATTTACGGTAGTTGCTAACGGAACAGGGGCACTTTCTTACCAATGGAAATATGGTGCAACAAACGTTGGTACAAACTCTGCTTCTTACAATATTCCGAGTACAACAACCGCAAATGATGGTAACTATTCTGTTGTAGTTTCGGGTGGTTGTGGAAACGCAACATCGAATACGGTTGCGTTGAATGTGTATGCTTCACCAACAACAAACGCAACTATTTCAACTGCAGACATCACTGATGCAACTTTGTGTGGAAAAAATACAGTTGCCGTTGTAGCCAATAGTCCTGGAGCAGAGTCTGTAGGTAGTTGGTCAGTAGTTGGCGGTTTTGATATTACCCCAGCAAATGCATCTGCGACAAGTACTACATTTACAGCAGCTAATTCAGCACTAGGCGGTGCTGCTAAAAAACTAGTTTGGTCCCACATAAGAGAAACGAGTGGGAATTTCTGTTACACACGTGATACTATTACAGTTGATTTTAAACAACCTTCTTTTGCTGCAATCTCAGCTTTAGTTGAGGCTGGTGACGTTCTTTGGAATGGCTTGACAGATGCAAACTGGAGCACATCGAGCAATTGGTATCAATATACTGTAACGAACAATGTTGGTAGTTGGATTCGTATGTCAACAGGAGAACCATCATCAACAACTAAAGTGTATACACTTTCAAATAATGCCGCTGGTGTATGTGTAAATAGTTCTAATTCTCCAGCATTAGGAAACGGTGAAACTGCATCAAATGTTTATGTAGGGGTAGACGCAACATTGAATTTATCAAATGGATCTTTAGCATTAACAGGTGATTTTATTAATAATGGAACAATTAATCCTAACAATGGTATAGTAAGATTTACAGGAACTGCAAACCAAAAAATTAAAGGTACAGGGCTCATTTCTAACTTCAACAATGTCATTGTTGATAAAGAATCAGGAACTGTAACTTTAGAACAACCTGCTCAAATAAAAGGTACCCTAACAATGACAAAAGGAAATATTGTTTCAGATGAAACAAATATCCTTGAAATTGGTGAAAGTACTTCTGTTCTTGGTTCAATTGATTGGACTGCTGGAACAGTTGTAGGTCCAATTAAACGTTGGTTTGCATCCACTGCTAATTCATCTGGTAATTCTGCAACTGATAAAGCAAGTGGAATTTTCCCTGTTGGTACTTCTACAAGAAATAGATATGCTCAGATTAATTTTACTGGTAACTCTGGTGATGGATCAATTACTGTTGAATTCAAATTAGGTGCTCCACCATCATCATATAACCTACCTTTAGCTTACGTTGATAATGGTAATCAATATATTCAAAATACTGATGCAACAGGTTATTGGGAAATTATTCCGTCAGAATACGGAAGCGGAATAGATGTTAGAAACTATAATATCATATTACGCATTAATAATGACGCTATAGGAGAAAATCCTGTAACTGCTAACCCTCCTGGAATGAGAATCATTCGAGCAAAAGGAAGTAATAGTGGACATAGCCCATTTGAACTTTTATCAACAACTGCTAGCTTTGAAGAATACCCAGGAAGTCTTTCAGGCACTGATTATCTCGTATCGGTTTCAGCTGTTCAAGGTTTCTCTTGGTTCAATGTTGGTGGAGATAATGAGTCACCACTTCCTGTTGAGTTACTTTCATTCACAGGATTCTGTAATGGAGGTGTAACATCTTTAAACTGGAAAACAGCATCAGAGTTTAACTCTTCTTACTACATTATTGAAAAATCAACAGATGGTCAAAACTGGAGAGTAATCAACAATCAAGTTGCAGCAGGAATTAGTACTGAAGAATTGACGTATCAATTTGTTGATCAAAACAATTTAGATGATAATAGTTACTATCGTTTAACACAGTATGATATTGATGGAGAGTTTACGGTTTATGATCCAATCTTTGTAAGTTGTAATGAAAATGGAAGCTTTATCAAAACGTATCCAAATCCAAGTGATGCATCTTTCCAAGTGTTGGTAAACAATCCGTCATTGGTTGGAAAAGCAACAATTCAATTGGTTGATACAAAAGGAACAATAGTTTCAGTGAAAGAAGTAGAAGTAACAGAAGGAACCAATTTATTCTACTTGAATGAAAATATGGTTCCAGGAATTTATTACTTATCTATCAGTAATGGAACAACTTCAACAGAAGTGGTTAAACATAGCGTGAAGTAAGATTAAGTTAATTTTCAATAGATTAGGCTATCATTTAAGGTAGCTACTGAAAAAATTTATTAAGAATTGAATATTAAAAATAGGGGTGAAAGACATAAGTTTCTCACCCCTATTTCTTATGTTTAAATACCTAATAGAAGGGTGATAATGCTGGTTTCATAACTATAAATTCAATTAGTAATGATTTTCTTTCCCATCAAAATCATTTAACAAATACCTAGAAAAAAAAAGCGATTAAGAAAATTATTTTGGCTTAATCGCTTTTGTCCTTATCTATATAAATCGGTTACTTTTTCAGTGGTCTCCTTAAATGGTAGTCTTTTAAAATTTTAGATTTACACACTTTTTTATACAGTATCGTTCTCAGCTTTTTTTCCTATATTATCATCTAAATTTAACAAAAACTTAAAACAATTGCATCTAAATCTGCATTATTGCTAGTGTTTCTCCGCTTTGAACTATGAGCCGCAACAACTCCTCTTTAATGTTCATTAAGCAAAATCTCCTTACCAAATTTTTGGTCCTAATCGCCTGCGCAAGTTTTGTAGGGAAGGGTTTGGGGCAGACAGCATTGCAAATTTTCACAAGAAACAATTCGCCAATCGTATGTACTGACGCTCTTTGTTTGATTTCATTTTTTGCATATATTTGCTTGTTTAATACCAATTTAACACAAATATCACAGCAACTAAAAATAACAGAAACAGTGAAACAAATTATTCCATTTTACAGTTTTATACATCAATCTTTTTTTGAAATGAAGAACCTGTTTTGCTGTTGTATCTATTGCTTTTAAAATTTGATGAAAAACTCCCGCTCACATATCAATTGCATACCAAAAGCTTTCTTGAACTCGGGGGTTAAATTTTTCTTGTTGCTTGGTTTTGTCTTGGGAGGAAATTGGGGGTGGGGACAGGCGTGCAATCCTGCAATTTCTACCACAGGTAGTCAAACCATACTGAACTTTAATAATGTTGGAACATGTATTTGGACGGTACCAGCTGGTGTCACAGCTATTCAGGTCGAGGCTTGGGGTGGTGGCGGTGGTGGCGGTGGTGGAAGCAGAGGTGGTGGTGGTGGTGGTGGTGGATTTGCTGGTCGAGGCTCATATGCCGTTGTACCTGGAGAGCAATTTGAAATAATTGTTGGAATAGGTGGGGGGGGAGGCACTACCGATGCGGGAGTATCTGGAGGTTTCTCTCACATCAGAAAAATTTTTAATGCTGATGGAACAGCCGTGAATACCGTTGTAATTAGAGCAAATGGAGGAGGAACGGGTTCCTCGAATTCATCGGGAAGTGGAGGTTCTTGTAGTACAGGATGTACTGTAGGGAACAATGGGGGAAATGGTGGAGCATCAGGCACGTCAGGTACATCAGGATCAGGAGGCGGTGCAGGCAATTGGAATAGTGTATGGACCTCTACTACTTGTAATTCTGCAAATAACTATAGCGGTTGTCCAGGCAACGGTAAAGACGGTTCAAAATCGACAACAGGAGGTGCAGCAGGCACACTTGAAACTGGTTCTCCATCGACAGGAGGTGGCGGAAACGGAGGTGGTGGAGCATCTTCATCCGGGAGCGGTGGGAGCGGTATTGCATATGGCGGAGGTGGTGGTGGTAGAAATTCCTCGGGTTCGGGTGGTTCAGGAGGACGCGGACATGTCAGAATTACATATACAGCAACCCTTGTTCCTACAATTTCTTCATTCACACCCTCAACTGTTTGTGCTTCTAGTAGTGCCACAGTTACAATTACTGGAGCAAATTTTACAGGTGCCACAGCTGTTAGTTTTGGCGGTACAGCGGCAACTGCTTTTACTGTAAATTCCGCTACTCAAATTACTGCTACAGTAGGAGCTGGCACTACGGGAAATGTTTCCGTTACAACGCCAGGTGGTACGGTAATAAGTTCGGGAACTTTAACGGTAAACACCTTAGCATCACCAGGAACCTTTCAATATGCCAACACAAGTACACAAACTATATGCGCAGGTAGCACCATATCTTGTACAAACACTACTTCCCCAATGGCTGGTTCTGGCTCTCTATCTATTGTGTGGTATTGCGGTGAATTAAATGCTGGTGGAGTAGTCGGTGGAAATTATGCTACCCAATATGGAAATTGGAGAGAATCCACATTATCGAATGTTAGTGGAACTACTTCAAGTATAAACCTGAATGCAGCCGCAGGTGGAGGAGCTGGAATGTCTTCATCGTTAACCGACTACAATCCACAATTAGATTTTCCAGGCAAAACTAATTTTGTCATCATCCGAAGAGCATACAATAGTAATTGTGGTGTATGCGTTGGTGGATGCCAAGATCAATATTTTTATTTGAATTTAACAACAGTTACAGCAGCACCAACCATTGCCACTCCACTTTGTTCAGGTGCAACAACTATAACAGGAACAAGTGCCAATAATGCCTCTGTAATTGTTACAGTAAATGGAGTTGCTCAAACGGCGGTTAATGCAGATGCTTCTGGGAATTGGTCAAGATCTGTTCCAGCTCTAACTGCAGGTCATATTGTTACGGCAACAGCCCAAGTTGCAGGGCAATGTGTTAGTAATTCATCCAGTCAAGTAACTGTTTCTGCTACTCCAACCGCAGCTTCCGTAGTCTCGGCAACACTTAACGTTTGCGGCTCACTCACTTCGGGTAGTTTAGGCGGAAATACTCCATCTACTGGAACGGGTGCTTGGTCAATTGTTTCAGGAGGAACTGGTTCTTTCAGTGCCATCAACTCAGGGAGTTCAACATTTACTGCTAATGCTTTCGGAACTTATGTTTTGCGTTGGACGGTGAGCAATTCTCCTTGTGCTAGTAGTTCGGCGGATGTAACGGTGACTTTTTCAACACAACCCATTCTCTGGGCAAACACCCAATCGCCCGCTTCAGGTGTAAGTTGTTCAAACGACAATTTTAATGTTTACGGACAAGTTTATATTCCTGGAGTTACAGAAGGTGCAACTCAAGGTGCGAACGTCACGGCACAATTGGGTTACAGTACCACAAACACAGACCCAAGCACATGGACAAACTGGGTAAATGCAACGTACAATTCAGCTGTTACAGGCAACAACTATGAATACATAGGAACACTCTCAGGGCTTGCGGGAAACACCTACTATTATGCTTTTCGCTATTCATATAACGGATGTGCTTATGTTTATGGGGGGTATAGTGCGCCTAGTGCGCCATCAAATACATGGACAGTTAACACAAATGGAGGGAGTGCATTTGTTGGTAACTCAACCACGAATGGCGGAGGTAGCTCGGGTGGTATTAATTCATCCAACGGAGTGGCTTTTGGATTGTACAATAATTCAGGAACCACAACTGAAGCCATCAGAAATTTCCCTTCCCTTTTAGTTGGGCAAACGGTTCGTTTTGACATGGATAACGGTTGGATAAATAATGGCAATTCTGTAGGTGTAGGTCTTCAAAATGCAAGTGGTCAAAATGTTTGGGAGATTTATTTTTCAGGAGGCGCATTAAGTTATGTAATCAATGCAGGCAGTGTTTCTCCTGCTGTTAACATACCATTTACAGTCAATGGCCTTCGTATAAATTTTACCTTAACTTCTGCCACTACCTATTCTGCCACCATTCAAATTTTAAATGGAGGCGCAACTTATGGACCATACACGGGAACGCTTTTAAGTCCAGGAGGCGGGCAAAGCATAACTCGTTTTAGAGCATTTAATTTCAATGCTGGAGGGGATGGGAATTATAATTTTTATTTCAACAATATTGTTACCCCAAGTTTTTTCGATAATGCATCAACCTATTCTACATGGTCAAATGGTACGCAATCAACTACTTCTGTCGGTGGAATTTGGAACAGTCCAACAACCATAGGCAACGGCACCCTAACTGTAACAACAGCTCCCACAACCGCTAGCGCTGGCTCAACCCAAACCATTTGTGAAGGAACCTCTGCGACACTTGCTGCAAATGCTCCTTCACCGTCAACTGCAACAGGCGCATGGACGATAACTTCGGGGCCGAACAATGACCTTGCTCAATTCAACGATGCAAGTTCAAATGTGGCTGTTTTCACACCAACGTTACCTGGAACCTACGTGCTTCGCTGGACAATAACCAATGGTTCCTGTTCTTCATTTTCAGAGGTGACGATAAACGTTACCAGTGGGATTTTGGATTTTGTTAACACGCAATTTCCAGGAAGTGCTGCCATTTGTGTTGGGCAATCAGCGAATGTGTATGGTCAAGTATTTGAACCAGGTGTTACGCCAAATACCGGACAAGGTGCGAATATTGAGGTACAAGTAGGATATGTCAATTCATCGAACACTGATCCTCCAAACTCAAACAGCTGGACTAATTGGAGCAATGCAACCTACAACACAGCCGTCACAGGAAATAACGATGAATACATCGGAACATTTGGAAGTGCATTATCAGCTGGAACCTATTACTATGCTTTTCGTTATCGTCTGAACGGTTGCGCTTGGCAATACGGCGGTTATAGTATTGGAGGAGGAGGAACATGGAATGGAACGAATAACATAAGTGGAGTTCTGACTATTTATGGTAATACCTCTACAGCAATGACTCCAAGTAGCATTTGTGCAGGGGTTTCAAATATTGCAGTAACAGGCAGTAATGCAGGATCTTATGAACTACTCGTAAATGGTGTTTCACAAGGAGTACCATCAACCACCAACAGTTGGACTATTCCAGGACCATTAGTAGCAAGCGATCAAGTTTGTGTCAGAGGTTACGCTGCAACAAATTTAATTACCATGGATGGAGCGCTCAACGAAGCATTTTGGAGTCCAGCATTGGTGAATTCAGCAGGTGGTGCAACGAGCGGAACCGGGAACAGGATCAATGCACTTTACGTAAAAAACGCGCACGGTTTCCTCAATATTGGAATTGCAGGAAGACTTGTTGCAGGAGAAGATCGAAAAATTCTATTGTTTGTTGATAGTAAAAATGGAGGGCATAACAGTTTATCTACTTGGACAAATAGAAGTGGTGTATCTCAGAATAATGGATTAAAGAATTTGAATGGTGGAATGCAGTTTGATCCAGGTTTTACTGCTGACTACGCCATTTCGATTGGAACGAATAGTTCAGGAGAGAGTTTCTTGGATTTCTATGATATGGTTACCAACACCAATAACTATCTTGGAAGCACAATCACTCAACCTACTCGAATTGCTTATCAAGCAAACACAAACGCAACGGATTACACCAAAGGATACGAAATTCGAATTCCAATTAATTTATTTGGGACAATTACATCTCCCATGAAGTTTTTTGCAATGCTTACCAACAATCCTACAGATATTTCAGCCACCACCTTGTCGAATCAATTTTTAAGTCCTGCATCAAATGGTCAAGGAGATTATGGAGACGGCCCAGTTAATTTTGGAAATGCAGCACCTAACCCAGTTTCGTATGTATTAGAATCAGACTGTTACAACGATGTTTGCCGAACTGTTGTTGCTCCAACAACCCCAACGTTCACGCAACTAGCTCCAATTTGTTCAGGTGCATCACTTTCAGCATTACCAACAACTTCCAACAACGGAATCACAGGAACATGGTCACCAGCGTTGGACAATACACAGACAACAACATATACGTTTACACCAACTGCTGGCTTGTGTGCGAACACTGCCCAAATGACTATTACCGTTAACCCAACTCCTTCTGTCATCGCGAACAGCAACAGTCCAATTTGCGCAGGACAAGCTATTAATTTAACTGCAACGGATGGTTTTTCAACTTATGCTTGGTCGGGTCCGAATTCATTTTCAAACGCGACACAAAATCCAAGTATTAGCAATGCGCAAGCTGTGAATGCTGGTACTTATACGCTTACCGTTACAGATGGAAATGGTTGTCAAGCAACAAGCTCAACGGTTGTAAGTTTAACCACTTCACCTACTGCAGGGAACAATGGGCCTGTTTGCGTCGGTGGAGCATTAAGTTTATCAACCAATTCTGCTACCTCTTATTCATGGTCAGGACCTAATAGTTTTACCTCCAATCTTCAAAACCCAACGGTAAGTGCTTCAGCAACCACAGCAATGGCAGGAACTTATACCGTTTCTGTGGTAGGTTCATGTGCTGCAGCAACAGGTGTTGTGGATAATTTCAGCGATGGGAATTTTACCGCAAATCCAGTTTGGACTTCAGAATTAGGAGGATGGCAAGTTTCATCGGGTTATTTACGCGGTGATAATACCGTAACAGTTGATAAAATCAGAACACCTAGTACACAAGTTTATGGCACATGGAATTTTGATTTTCAATTTCAAACCACTTCTGGAACTACGGGTCAAGTGGTGCGCGTTTTCCCAATTGCAACTTTGACGACACTAAATTCTGGTTATTATGTGTTTGCTGATGGATCAGGAACATTTCAATTTAGACGACTTGATGCGGGAACACCTACAACGCTCATCAATTCGACATGGTCTCCAAATTTGCAGTGGCACACAGTAAAAGTTATTCGAGAGTTTGATAATACTTTTAAACTTTATCTCGACGGAATTTTAAAAGGAACTAGCGTTGCTGATGCGACTTATTTAACGTCATCCTTTTTCGGTATTTGGAACTCAGGGACAGCCGCGACTGACAATCATTACATCGATAACATTTCTTGTTCACCACCCTCCACAGCCACCACCTTAGTAACCGTCAATACAAGTCCTAGCGTTTCTGCAAAATCAGGCACAATCTGTTCTGGAAGCACCTACACGATGAGCACCGCTGCACCTGATGTCGTACCGGGCGGAACAACTTATTCTTGGACCTTCACTTCCAATCCCAACATTACAGGAGCAACAACGGGAACTACACAAGGTGCTTTTACACAGACATTAACCAACACTTCTAGCTTACCTCAAACGATTGTTTATTCCGTTACGCCAAGTAGCGGAGGATGTGCTGGAACAGCATTTACAGTTACTATCACGGTTAAACCAGCGCTCAACGGTGGAACGATAAGCACCGATCAAACGATTTGTTCTGGAGCAACACCGACAACTTTAACGAACACACAAATGCCATCGGGAGGAAACGGTTTGGGTCTAGCTAACTCGGTTGTTATTGGCACACAAATATGGATGATTAGGAATTTAGATGTCGTGAATTACAACGATGGAACAACAGTTGGAACAGATTTTACTGGAACTGCTGGTGCCTATACATGGTACAATAACAGTTATCCAACTTGGGGGCAATATTATGGCCCTCTCTATAATTGGTATGCTGTAAACACAGGAAATTTATGTCCTGTAGGTTGGCATGTTCCAACACGTTCAGAATGGAATACTTTAATTAACTATGTAGGAAACACTTTAAATGCGGGAAAAAAGTTAAAATCATGTAGGACAGTAACTTATGGTTGTCCAACTACTTTAGACCCTAGATGGGACGCAGATAACACCGCATTCGGCACAGATGATTATGGTTTTGCAATTCTTCCAGCAGGTAGAGCATTTATTTCGAATGGTATTTTAAATTTTGAAAGAGTGCGTTCAAGAACACGATTTTGGGCATCTACTCAAAATGATGTTTCTAATGGAGACACCTATGAGTTTAATGACAATTCATCAGGAGTTAATGTTTTTAATCATCCAAAAAATGAGGGTTACTCCGTTCGTTGTATGGGAGATAACGCTAATACCATTCTGAATTCATATACCTATCAATGGCAACAAAGTGTTGGTTGTAACAACGTTTGGACAGACATACCACTTGCGAATGGTAGCACTTACTCACCTGGAGCACTCACACAAACCACTTGTTTCCGACGCATGATTACAGATGCATGCGGTACAGCTTATTCCAATACAATCACTATCACTGTCAATCCAGCACCTGCAATAACAGCAATGACTGCAACGATTTGTTCAGGAGCAACTTTCACAGCAACACCTGTAAATGGCACCAACGGAACTGTTCCTGCTGGGACAACCTACACGTGGTCTGCCCCTTCAATAAGTCCTGCCAATGCTATCACGGGAGGAAGTGCCCAAGCGGTTGCACAAACTAGTGTTTCGCAGACCTTGACCAATGTTACCACTGCCAATGCCACCGCAACTTACACCGTCACACCGACTGTGGGTTCTTGTCCTGGTGCAAGCTTTACTGTTACCGTAACGGTGTTGCCACCTTTCACTACCGGAACCGTTCAAGGTATCACAAGCGCTGGAACTGCAACTAATGTAGTAATTAGTCAAATATACGGAGGGGGAGGAAATACCTACAGATATGATTTTATAGAAATTTTTAATCCCACATCATTATCTCAAGCCATAGGAGGATATTCTATTCAATATCAAACACAAGGAAATTCTACATGGTCTATACTTGCAACAATTCCATCAGGAGTTAATTTATTGCCAGGTCAATACTTTTTAATTCATGTTAATGATGGAGCCACAGGTGCTGTAGTTACCGCTGATTTAACAGCACCAACCTCAACTAATATTAGTAATTCGCAGGGGAAAATGGCTTTAGTAAGCAACAATGCAGTTTTAACAAGCTGTACGCAAGGAACAATTGTTGATAAAGTGGGGTATGGTACAACATCTGTAGTTTGTAACGAGACGAGTAATGCTCCAGCACCTAGTAATACAAATGCAATTTGGAGAGTCAGTAATGGTTGTATTGATAACAATAATAATTCTACGGATTTTTCGACTGCAAGTCCTGCTCCGAGAAATACTAATTCATTTAATTATTGTTTCACCAATACCCAAACCATCTGTGCAGGTCAAACCGCTTCTTCCATCACTGCAACTGCGGCAAGTGGTGCAAATGGTTCGTTTTCCTATCAATGGTATTCGCAAGCAGGAAATGTTTCTTGTCCAACAGGTTCGAGTACCGTGGGATGGACACCTCTTGCAGGAGAAACCAATTTAACGTTATCGCCAGGTGTGGTAAGTGCCACAACAACGTATGCTTTATTCGTAACCGCAACGGGTGCCAATAATTGTGGTGGTGCTTGGGCAACGGATTGTAGAAAAGTGATTGTAAATCCTGTGCCAATTGTTACAGATATGATAACAACTGTTTGTAGTGGTACAGCGTTTTCTGTCACACCAGCGAATGGCACCAATGGTACTGTTCCTGCAGGTACAACATACTCATGGGCAGCACCAAGTGTTCCAGGAATCACGGGAACAGCAGCAGGAACCAGCGCAAGTAGCATTTCAGGAACCTTGACCAATACCACCAATGCGCCAATTACTGTAAGTTACACCGTTACGCCAGTTGCAGGTTCATGTACTGGTACAACATTTACTGTATCAGTAACCGTAAATCCAACCCCGACGGTTACCAATATGACTGCTGTAACTTGCTCAGGAACAGCAGTAACAGTAACACCAACAAATGGAACCAATGGGAATATTCCATCAGGAACAACATTTACATGGGGCGCACCAACACAAACAGGCGTTTCAGGCGGTACAGCAGGGAGTGGTACATCATTAACAGCATCATTAACAGGAAATGGAACAGCAGTTTATATTTTTTCTCCAACGAATGGGTCTTGTTTAGGAAGTGGTTTTACAGTTACGATTTCCGTAGAGCCTTGTTTGCCATTTACTTCATGTAATCTTGTTGTATATCGAGTGGGAGATGGAAATATAGCTTCAACTAATAGTGCAGCACCTGTTTCCATTCAAGAAATTACAGCTTCGGGAAATATAGTTCAAACTATCTCTGCACCATTTACGGGTTCAACTTTATTAAACCAAAATTTTACAGCAGCATCAGTTGGTTTGCTAAATTCATTCAATGGACATTTATCTGTGCCAGGATATAGTGTATCGTCAGGTACAGCTCTAGATATAACTTCACCTATCAACGCAGATTTAATCAATAAAGTCAATTCCATTTTAGACGCTAATGGTGTCGTACAATCCTATACCTCTTTCCCAACTAGTGCACCAATTCCATTTAGTGGTGATCACTTAAGAGGTACAATTCCGATTAGTGCTACAAATTTTTACGCAACAGGAGCAGGAGGTAACCAAGGTGTATATTATTACAACGGCTCCAGTTTTAACCAATTGGTAAGTGCAAATGCACGTGGTTTGGAAATCTTTAACAATCAACTCTATTATTCTTCAAGTTCCAATGTATTTCAAGTGGGGACAGGTTTACCAACAAGTGGAACACAAATAACAAATGGATTGTTAACTACCTACTCAAATCCTGGTATTTATGGTTTCTCAATAAGCCCAGATGGATGCACGATGTACGTTGCAGATAATGGAAGCAATTCGTCTTACAGAGGGGTTAGTAAATATAAACTTGTAAGTGGAGCTTGGACATATCAATACAATTATCAAACCTGGGGAATCGGTTTGGTAGTAGATTATTCTGGTTCAAATGATGTAATTTATGTTACTACCGCAATAAATGGAAGTAATGCACCTAATAAAATTGAGAAATTAATTGATAATCCAACTGGCAATAATTTTACAGTTGTCACAACTGGATGGCCAATAATAGCTCCATCCAACTACCGTTTCGCCGGCATCGATTTCACACCAAATTCTACTTCAGCAACAATTTCCAACACCAACAATGTTTCCGCGCAAAACTCCACCGTTTGTCAAAATGGAACAGCAACAACACTAACCGTAGCTTCGGCAACCAGTTCCAACGCATTGACCTATCAATGGTATTCTAACACCTCGAACGATTTGTGTGGTGCAACAGCGATTTCTGGAGCTACTGGAGCTACTTATTCGCCACCAACAACTTCGCCTGGCACGACCTACTATTTCGCTAAAATTTCCAGTAACTGTGCAACGGTAACTTATAGCTCTATTGCAACAGTCATCGTGAACCCAAATCCAACACCCAACATCACAGGAAATGCACCACTTTGTTCGGGTAGCAGCATCACCTTAACGGCTAATCCTTCTGGACAAAGCTATGTATGGTCACCTGGAGGACAAACTACGCAGACAATTTCCGTTACTTCCGCAGATAATTATTCCGTCACGGTCACCGATTCCAATAACTGTTCTGCACAATCAACCACAGCAACTGTTTCAATTATAACAAGTCCGAGTGTGATATTTTTGAGTCCACCGTAGATATTTGTTGATTGCAAAATTAATTGAACGTTGTGCACTGATGATATTGGACAAGAAGTGGTATTTATCAAGAATGAGGTAGATAAATTGCCAATTGCAAACTCAGAATTGCGAACGTTTTTCTCTAACGATTCTTAAAAAGAAACAGTAAGTTTTTAATTCGCAATTAATAAGCAATGTTTAACTCCGTTCGCAATTCGCAATTCTTTCGTTCGCAATTAATAAGCATCACGTACATCCTAATGCGCCTCCAACCAATTTTGCGCCAGCTTCAATTCTACTTCCATCGGAACGGCTAATTGAATCGCACTTTCCATCGCTTCTTTGACCAATAATTGCATCAACATTTCTTCCGAAACGTGCACATCAAAAACAAGCTCATCGTGCACTTGCAAAATCATTTTCGATTTCACTTTTTCGTGCAACATCGCTTTGTGAACCGCTACCATCGCCATTTTGATAATGTCTGCAGCAGAACCTTGAATTGGTGCATTGACAGCATTTCGTTCGGCATAACCACGTACCACTGCATTTGCAGAATTAATGTCTGGTAAATAGCGACGTCGTTTCATAATTGTTTCCACATAGCCTTCTTCGCGCGCTTGAGCAATCACTTTGTCCATATACGATTTAATGGTTCCGTATTGCTCAAAATAACTGTCGATAATTGATTTTGCTTCGGTGCGAGAAATTCCCAAATTTTGTGCTAAACCAAAAGCCGATTGTCCATAAATGATTCCAAAATTTACTGCTTTTGCTGCACTTCGTTGGTCGCGCGTTACGTTTTCAATTTCAGTGTGGAATACTTTTGCTGCCGTTGCCGCGTGAATGTCTAATCCATCACGGAACGCTTGAATCATGTTCGTGTCTTCACTTAAAGCTGCAATGATGCGCAACTCAATTTGCGAATAATCGACCGCCATAATTTTATATTCGTTGCTACGAGCCACAAATGCACGGCGGATTTCACGTCCTTTTGCGGAGCGAATCGGAATGTTTTGCAAGTTCGGATTATTGGAACTCAAACGACCTGTTGCAGTAACCGTTTGCATGAAATTTGTGTGGATGCGTCCATCGTTTCTATCTGCGTAAGTTGGCAAAGCATCCACATACGTGCTCTTTAACTTTCGCAATTGACGGTATTCCAAAATCAATGGAATAATAGGGTGATCGTGCTCGTGTTTTTGTAGAATATCCTCTGAAGTTGCGTATTGTCCTGTTTTGGTTTTTTTCGCTTTAGAAGAAATTTTCAGGTGTTCAAAAAGTACATCTCCCAATTGTTTTGGTGAATCTAAATTAAACGGAATGCCTGCGTGTTCTTTGATTTGGCGCTCCAATTCAATCAAGGTAATGTCCAATTCTTTGGAATATTCGTGTAATGCATTCGCGTCGATTGAAATTCCTTCTTGTTCCATATCTTTCAACACTTCCACCAAAGGCATTTCCATGTTGTAGAACAAGTTATATAAATGTGGTTTTTGAATTTCTGGCTCAAATAATTGCTTCAATTGGAACGTTATGTCTGCATCTTCACAGGCATAATCTGCTATTTCTTCAGGAGCCAAATCGCCCATATTTCCTTGACCTTTCCCTTTTTTTCCAATCAAAGCTTCGATGGAAATCGGTTGATAATTCAAGTAATAATTCGCTAAGAAATCCATTCCTTGTTTCGCTTCTGGATTAATTAAATAACAAGCAATCATTGTGTCGAAAGTTGGTGCCGCCACTGTGATTCCATAGCGGTGCAAAACTTTCAAATCGTATTTTATATTGTGTGCTATTTTCTCAATCGACGGATCATCGAAGAACGGTTTGAACTCGTGAATGATACTTTTTGCTGCCTCAAAATCTTTTGGAACCGCCACGTAAAATGCTTCGCGTGCTTTGTATGAAAACGAGAATCCAACTAAATCTGCGTGCATTGCTTCAATGTCAGTGGTTTCCGTATCGAAGCAAACTTGAGATTGTTTCAGTAATAATTCCAGCAATTCTTTACGGTCTTCTGGCGAAGTAATCAAATGATAACTTGGTTTTTCAGTAACAATTGTTTTATATGAAGATGTGGCAATTGGCTCTTGCTGTTCAACCATACTTTGCATTCCAAACAAATCCAATTGCGCTGCATCTACTGGTTTTGAACCTGTGTTCGATGCAGAAGTTACAACGATATCTGTTCCTAAAATGCGTCGCGCAAGGTTGCTGAATTCTAATTCTGTGAAAATCGCTTTGATTTTTTCATCATCGTGCGGACACATAATCAACTCATCTTCATTGAATTCAACATCTAAATCGGTGATGATTGTTGCCAATTGCTTGGACTCCAAACCTTGTTGCGCAAAATTGATAACGTTTTCTTGTTGCTTGCCTTTCAATTCGTGAGCGTGTGCAATCAAATTTTCAATTGAACCGTATTTTTGAATTAGTATTTTCGAGGTTTTCTCGCCTATCCCAGGAATCCCAGGAATGTTGTCTGAAGCATCTCCCCATAGTCCTAAAATGTCAATCACTTGTTCTGGTCGTTCCACCTCAAATTTCTCACACACTTCTTTTACTCCCAAAATCTCAGGCGGATTTCCACCACGACCAGGCTTGAAAATAAAAGATGTTTCTGTTACCAATTGTCCGTAATCTTTATCGGGCGTCATCATGTACGTCACAAATCCACGTTGGTCGGCAATTTTGGCAATCGTTCCTACCACGTCATCTGCTTCGTAACCAGCTAATTCCAAAATTGGGATATTAAAAGCTTCCACAATTTGTTTGATCGGATGAATCATCGAACGAATATCTTCTGGCATTTCTTCTCGTTGCGCTTTATAGGCCGCAGAAATTTCTATTCGATGCGTTGAACCTCCCGGCGGGTCAAAAACGACTGCGATATGTGTTGGTTTTTCGTTTTTTATTACATCAATCAATACATTCGTGAAACCAAAAGCCGCAGAAGTATTTTGTCCTTTGGAATTGACACGTGGATTCTTCGCAAATGCAAAATAAGCCCTGTAAATCAGCGCAAACGCATCAAGTAAAAATAGTTTTTTGGGAGCTTCTTTGGATAACATTTTAATCTTTTTTAAATGGATTCATGCTTTTCATCGGGTTCAATCCTTTTGGCGAAACAGAACGCGTAATGTTTACAGGAAATTTTTTGTAAATGAAGAAAACGCCACCTTTCACATCGCCAGCTAAATTCAAACGAACGGAGTCTTTTAAAGCCATTCCCATCATACGCATCATTGCTCCTTCTTCAACCTCAGCATGCATTGGAGCTGCAATTGAAACCGCTTGTTTTGCTTTAATTTTCACTTTTTCATCCAAATAAACATTGGCGAATTTTTTACCGTCTATTGTTACTTCTAGCATCGATGGTTTCACTTTCAAGGCGTACCAATTTGGATTTTCAATTGTTCCTTTTAAGGTGAATTTGATATTTTTTCCATCCATTTTTAGACCTTCCATCCCGTCGTAACTTTTGAAAACAGGTTCCTTAAAAGGAGCACAAGCCAGTAAAACCAGCGTTAAAATTGCAAGATAAATAACTTTCATTTTATGCGTTTAATTCGTTGAAATAGTGGTAAAAATAAGGAATCGTTTCAATGCCTTTATAGTAATTGAACAAACCGTAATGCTCGTTTGGTGAGTGGATTGCATCGCTGTCTAAACCAAAGCCCATTAAGATTGATTTCAATCCTAATTCTTGTTCAAACAACGCGATAATTGGAATACTTCCGCCACTTCTTACTGGAATTGGTTTTTTGCCAAACGCTTTTTCATACGCCAAACTTGCTGCTTTGTAACCGATGGAATCAATTGGCGTAACAGCTGCTTGACCACCATGATGTGGTTTAACAACAACGCGCACTGCATTCGGAGCAATCGACTCGAAGTGTGATTTGAATAATTGTGTGATTTCCTCTGGGTCTTGGTCGGGCACTAAACGCATAGAAATTTTCGCAAATGCTTTAGATGCAATAACTGTTTTTGCACCTTCTCCTGTGTAACCTCCCCAAATTCCGTTTACGTCCAATGTTGGTCGAATTGAGCCGCGTTCAGGAGTTGAATAGCCTTCTTCACCCATTGTATCTTTTAAATCCAAGGCTTGACAATATGCTTCGTGCGAAAACGGTGCTTTTGCCATTTCAGCTCGTTCTTCGTCTGTCAACTCCACCACTTTGTCGTAGAATCCTGGAATGGTAATTTTTCCATTTTCGTCGTGTAATGAAGCAATCATTTCAGCCAATACATTGATTGGATTTGCAACGCATCCTCCGTAAAGTCCAGAATGTAAATCGCGGTTTGGACCAGTTACTTCCACTTCAACATAACTCAAACCACGCAAACCTGTTGTGATAGATGGAACGTCGTTTGCCAACATACCTGTATCGGAAACGAGGATAATGTCCGCTTTTAATTTTTCTTTATTTTCTTTTATGAAAATGCCTAAGTTTTCACTTCCAACTTCTTCTTCGCCTTCGATCATGAATTTCACATTGCAAGGAAGTTCGCCACTTGACAACATTGCTTCCACGGCTTTCACGTGCATGAACATTTGTCCTTTGTCGTCACAAGCTCCACGTGCAAAAATGGCTCCTTGCGGATGTTTGTCGGTCACTTTAATTACGGGTTCAAATGGCGGTGAAGTCCACAATTCCAAGGGGTCAGCTGGTTGCACGTCGTAGTGACCATAAACCAAAACTGTTGGCAAAGAAGCGTCCACAATTTTATCTCCATAAACGATTGGATAACCTGCCGTTTGGCAAATTTCAACGTTGTCAATTCCTATTTTAGTTAGATTGTCAGCGAGGTGTTGAGCACAGGCATGAACATTCTCTTTGTAGCTTGGATCCGCAGAAATCGATGGAATTTTGAGTAAATCTATTAATTCGTTCAAAAATCGTTCTTGATTTTCGGTGATGTATTTTTGGCTATTTTCCATGTTAAAATTTTTGAGTAATCAAAGATGCGAAAAATATTTACTTTGCTTGCAATTTGTATGGAAAGGGGTAGAAAGAATTGTAATTGATGTCGAAGTTTTAATTTGCAATTATCCAAACCTTACTCTGATGTTGATTCAAAGAAATTGATCTTAATTATCTTTTAGCTAAAAATTTATGGAATTAAATGAATGCTAAAAAAGGTAAAATAGAACTGTAATTGAATTTTACATTTATTTGACTCTTTCAATTTTCTTATTGATGGCTATCGAAACTTCACTTTTCCCTATCTTTGACCTATGAAAATTGCCATTATTGGTGGAGGTGCAGCTGGATTTTTCGCAGCATTGACAGCTAAAAAAGAATACCCAAAAGCAGAAGTTACCATTTACGAAAAAGCAGCAAAAGTCTTAGGTAAAGTGAAAATTTCTGGTGGAGGACGTTGTAACGTCACGCATGCTTGCTCTGAAAATAAAGTATTGGCAACACATTATCCTCGTGGTGAAAATTACCTTAAAAAAGCATTTGAACAATTCAATGCTGACTCTACTGTTCAATGGTTCAAACATCGAGGCGTTGAGATGAAAACGTATCCCGACGGATGTATTTTTCCACTTTCAAATGATTCACAAACAATAATCGACTGTTTTTTATCTGAAGCTTCAAAGTTGGGTGTTAAAATTCTTTACAATCAATCCGTTATAGCGGTTGAAAAACAAGATGCGCTATTCGTTATTCAAACTCGTGAAAAACGATTTCAAGCAGATCGTCTTGTTATAACAATTGGTGGTCAGCCTAAACGTTCTGGTTTGGAGTTTTTAGAGAAAATAGGTCACACTATCATTGAGCCTGTACCTTCGCTTTTTACTTTCAATATGCCCGAAAATCCAATTCGTGAATTGATGGGAAATGTAGTTGAAAAAACAACTGTAAGAGTAGAGGGAACAAAATTGCTTGGAAAAGGACCGCTTTTGGTGACGCATTGGGGAATGAGTGGACCAGCGATTTTACAACTTTCAGCTTGGGGTGCACGTGTTTTGGAGGAGAAAAAGTATGAGTTTGCCGTTTTAGTGAATTGGTTAAATGAAGTAAAAGAGGACGAATTACGAAAGTTTATCGCTGGAATTATCTATGAACACGGTCTAAAAATGGTTGGAAACTTAAACCCTTTTCCTATTACGAATCGTTTGTGGCATTTTTTGCTTCAAAAATCGGAAATCTCACAAGAAATCCGCTGGAAAGACTTAGGTAAAAAGAACCTGAATAAACTGGTAAACACTTTAATCAACGACCGTTATGAAGTAAAAGGAAAAACAACTTTCAAAGAAGAATTTGTAACTGCGGGAGGTGTTTCTTTGCAAGATATTGACATCAAAACGATGGAAAGCAGAAAAGTAAAAGGTTTGTTTTTAGCGGGAGAAGTATTGGATATCGATGGAATTACAGGCGGTTTTAACTTTCAATCTGCGTGGACAACTGGATTTGTTGCCGGAAAGAATTGTGGGGTTGAATAATTGTGAAAGGAAGTATATTATGCTTATTAATTGCAAACGGATTTAATTGCTAATTGCAAACGGAAGTACGCGAAGCTTATTAATTACGAACGGAGTAATTGCAAATGGAAGTACATTATGCATATATTCCACTTAAATAGAATAAATCAATTGTTTTTGATTGAAAAAAACTAAATTTTGATTAAGTTATAGTTTAGAAAAAAGATTCTACACCTCTTTCAATTCCCCATTCTCTACTTTAATTATTCTACCAGGGAAACTTCTAACCATTTGCATATCGTGCGTTGCCATTAAAATCGCGGTTTTTTCTTCTTTCGCAACGGCAATTAAAAGTTGCATAATTTCTTCTGATGTTTCGGGGTCGAGATTTCCTGTCGGTTCGTCGGCAAGAATTAATTTCGGTTGATTTAAAAGCGCTCTCGCAATCGACACGCGTTGTTGTTCACCACCCGAAAGTGTGTTCGGATAATCATTCGCTTTCGATTCAATTCCCACCAATTGTAGGCAGCCCAACGCTCTTTTATGAATGAGATTTTTATCTTTCCAACCAGTTGCACCCAACACAAAATACATATTTTGAAGAACGGTTCTGTCCATCAATAATTGAAAGTCTTGAAATACAATTCCAATTTTCCTTCTCAAAAACGGAATCTCTTGTTTGGTAAGGCGTTTGAGGTTATACCCTGCCACCATTCCTTCTCCTTCTTTCAACAGAATTTCGCCGTATAGTGTTTTCAGTAAACTACTTTTACCACTACCCGTTTTACCTATTAAATAAGCAAATTCTGTTTCTTCCAAATTCAACCAAACGTTCTTTAAAATTAACTTTTGTTGCTGATAAATTTGGGCATTTGAAATTGTTATGATTTTCGACACGATATATTTTGTTTTTACAAAAATGCGGAGACTTCTGTAACCTATGCGGTCTTGTCCGATTTTATCTTAACAAATTCAGGTTTAAAACTTTTGAGTCTGTGAAAATTGTTCGCTAGTCATAAAGTTAATTTTACAAGCGATGAAATCTATGGTCAAACAGCTGTTATTTATAGTGATTTTGCTCCCTTGCGTGGCTTTTGGGCAGCAAACAGAGAAATATGTAAGTGATTATACAACTTTCTACAGGGCTGAGGAATTGTACGAAAAAGCACAGTTTAGCGCTGCACGTGAAGAGTTCAGAACTTTCGTGAATCAGTTCAAAAACGAAAATGATCCTCTTTACATAAAAGCGCTTTACTACGAAGGAATTTCTGCTTTGGAATTATTCAACAATGATGCGATTCCTCTTTTGCAAGCTTTCAACAAGAAGTATCCTGAAAATATCTATAAACACATTATCGGTGTCAAAATCGGAAATTACTTTTTCCAAAAGGAAGATTTTCTTAATGCGCAAGTTTGGTATCAAAAAGTACCTGTAAATGAAGTAGATAAAACACAACAAGAAGAATTTTTATTCAAACTTGGTTATTCAGCAATGCAAAACGCTGACACTGAAACCGCTTTTTCGGCTTTCCGTGATGCAAAAGATGGTAAGTCGCAATACGCAGCACCTAGTTTGTATTTCTATTCGCACTTAAGTTATTTGAAAAATTCGCTTTCAGTTGCTTTAGAAGGATTTTTGAAATTAAAAAGTGATTCAACTTTTAGTGCTGTTGTTCCTTACTACATCGTTCAAATCTATCACAAACAAGCTAAATATCAAGAGGTTGTTGATTTTGCACCGTCTGTTGTAACAGCAAATGAACTCAATAACGAAGCGGATATCAATCACATTATTGGAAACTCACATTATAAACTTGGCAATTTCAAAGAAGCTATTCCTTATTTAGAAAAATACCAAGCGAAAGCAAAAGTTAAGCGCGATGATTCTTACGAGTTAGGATATTGTTATTATAAAACTAATCAATCTGAAAAAGCAATTAAGCAGTGGGATAAGGTGACACGTGTGGAAGATAGTTTGGGCCAAATCGCGATGTATCAAATTGGTGAAGCTTATTTAGCAATCGATAAATTGTTACCTGCAAGAAGTGCCTTTGAACGTGCTTCAGAGATGAAAACGATTCCAGTTATTCAAGAAGATGCCTTGTATAATTTTGCAGTTATTTCGTTCAAAGTGGACATCAATCCCTACGATGAATCGGTTAGAGCTTTTGAAAATTACTTGAATCGCTACCCGAATTCTTCACGTAAAAAAGACGTTTATCAGTATTTGGTAAACGTTTACACTAATACCAGCAACTTCGCAAAAGCTTTGGAATCATTGGATAATCTTCCGGTGAAAGATGCGCAAATGAAAAAAGTGTATCAAAGTGTAGCTTTCAATTATGGAGTAGAAATGTTCCAAAAGAATAATTTACAAGGAGCGTTGGATGCTTTTAAATTGGTTGAAAGATACCCAATCGATCCACAAATGGTTGCCCTTTCTAGATATTGGACAGCAGATATTTATTTTAGAAACAACGAAGTAGAAAAGTCACTTTCCATCTACCGTGAATTTTTAGGTTCTCCAGCGTCTAATTCCTTAAAAGAAAAAGTAGATGCTTACTACAATATGGGTTATGCTTATTTCCAATTGGGTGATATCGAAGAAGGCGTGAAAAGTTTTAGAATTTATCTGCAATCTTCGCCAACAAATCAAGCTAAAATCGCAGATGCAACTTTCCGCGTAGCAGATGGCTATTATTCAACGAAACAAAATTTATTGGCGATTGAGTTCTACAAAGAAGCTTTGAAATTAAATACGCCTTTAAATGATAAAGCACTTTTTTACTTAGCAAAATCGTATGGTTATGATCGTCAATCAGATGAAAAAATCAAAACGTTAAAAGAACTAATCAGTAAGTACAAAAATTCTAAATATGTGATGAACAGTACGTACGATTTAGCGCGTTCTTATGTTGAAAAAGCAATGTACGATGAGGCTTTGAGTTTGTATAAATCATTCGTTTTAGATTTTCCAAAAGCACCTTACTTATTAGATGTTAAATTGAGTATCGCCGATTTGTACTATAAGAAATGGGATTACACCAAAGCAGAATTGGAATACACAAAAATCTTAGCTGAAAATGAAAAAGTAAGAGAAGTGTGTGAGAAAGCAGTGAAAGGTTTATTTGATGTTTACACTACTCAAAAATTCCCTGAAAAAGCGGCAGACTTAGCAGACCGTTACGAATGTGCAAATATTTCCAAGGATGAAAAAGAGAATATTTTCTTTAATCCAGCTTGGTCGGCCTATCAAGACAGTAATTACGTGGAAGCTGCGCCAAAGTTTGAATTGTATTTGAGCAAATTCCCTGAAGGAAGATTCGTAAATGAAATTTATTATTACTTAGGTCACAGTTACTTCCGTTTGAAAGACACCGCAAAAGCAGTAACCAATTTTGAGAAATTCTTAGAAACACCGGTAAATGCTTTTTCTGAATATGCTGCTGCTAGAACTGCTGCTTACCACTATCTTAAAAAAGATTATGTGAAAGCCTATAAATATTACGAAAAGTATGAACAACTTGGTTCTAAACCAGCATTTGTTTTCACTGCTCGTTTGGGCTTGATGCGTTGTGCTTTCTTAACAGAAGACTTCACAAAGGCAGCGATTTATGCTAAGTTTGTTATTGAAACGCCTTCAATTACCAATCAACAACGAATTGAAGCAGAGTATGCCAAAGGAATATCGAATTATAAATTAGCGAACTACACGGAAGCAAAAACTTCACTGGAATGGTTAGTTAAAAATACGACCACTGCGATGGGTGCTGAAGCTAAATACACACTTGCTTCCATCAATTTCAAACAAGCGGAATATGGAAAAGCAGATTCTGAGATTAAAGCATTGGTTAAAATGAAACCAAGTTATAATTTCTGGGTTGCAAAAGGATTGATTTTACAAACTCGCATTCATATCATTAACGATGATTTATTCCAAGCAGAATCGACATTGAAATCGGTTATCAGCTTTTATCCAGACCAAAACGATGGTGTGTTGACTGAAGCAAACGACTTGTGGGATGAATTGATGCAATTGAAAAATCCTCCAGCAATTGAAGGACCAAAAGAAGAAAAGAAAATCGAAATTAATGGCGAATAGAATGAAAAAGTTAGTAGCTATTTTTACCTTTATATTAGTCGCACTGCAAGTTTTCGCGCAGCCAGCCGACATTATAGTTGATGGAACTGGAAATCGCCAAATCGAGCCTGCTTTCCGAATTACGGAAACTCCAAAAATTATTGACACTGTAAAAGCGGCGCCCGTTGCCTCTTACCCTATGCTTGTTTATCAAGGAACAACAAAAATTTCTTTAGATACAATCGAAGCTGCAACAGTTGAAACAACTGAGAAATTGAAACAACTGTATCCGTTTTATGCGAAAATCGGTATTGGATCAGTGATTATGCCTCTTGGAGAATTGTATTTTAACTCAACGCGCTCTAGAAGCAATACGTACGGAGCGCACATTAAACATTTAAGTTCATTCGGTGATGTGAAAGATCGCGACAAGGTTACTTATGCTCCTGCAAATTTTGACAGAACTGATATTAAGCTTTTCGGGAAAATCAATGAGAGCAATTACAACTTATTGGGAAGTTTGCATTATAAAAATGATGGCTTCAATTATTACGGAATTCCAATTGATTCGATTGCTAAAGATTCGATTTCACAACGTTTCCAACAAGTGGGTGGTGACTTTGAGTTTATAGGAAATCGTGGAGATACTTCTATTTTGAATTATAAAATCAGCACAGGTTATAGCTATTTGACAACTAAAAAACCAATTATTGATTCTTTGGCAGATTGGAAAACGCAAGACCATGATTTTTACTTCAAAACCAAACTTTGGTACAATTACAAAACGGAAAAATTCTATGGAAACTTAGGGGTTCGCTACAACGGTTACCGTTACGGAATTCAAGACTCGGTAATTTCTCCAATTGATTCAGGTTTAGTACGAAACAACACTATTATTGATTTTCATCCAGGTGTTTTGACAAGGAAAGCAGGCAATCGTTTGAAAGTGAATTTAGGAGTTTTGTTAAGCATTGATATTCAAGAAAAGGCAAAAACATACATCTACCCAATGGCTGAGGTGAAATATTCATTCGTGAATGATATGTTCATCCCTTTTATCGGTGTTAGAGGTGGATTGAAACAAACAAGTTTCCGTTCCTTAGCTGCTGAAAATCAATTTGTTTTGACAAATGTACAGTTACAAAACGAACACAATCCGTTTGACATTTACGCAGGATTTAAAGGAAACTTAAGCAAACGAATGACTTTCAATGTCAATTTAAGTTATGCTAAAATTATGAATAAAGCACTATTTGTTAATGACACGCTTTATTCGCTAGGAAATAAATTCAATGTGATTTATGATACTCTGAATCAAATGAAAGTGGAAGCATCTTTGACTTATCAGTTAAATGAAAAATTGAAAATCGACGGTATTGGACGTTTTTATTCTTACGAAACGAAAAATCAAGCTTTTGCCTGGAATTTACCACAATTGCAATTTATGGTACGTGGAGCTTACAACCTTTACGATAAATTCTTAGTGAACTTAGAAGGAAATTTAGAAACAGGAAGACAAGCGTTGGTATACGGTCCTGGTCAAGATGTGAAGCAAGAAAATGGTCAGTATTACAAAGCTTTGGGAACAATTGTAGATTTGAATTTAGGTTTTGAATACCGTTACAATACACGCGTTTCTGCTTTCTTACAATTCAACAATCTTGCTGCACAACGCTACAATCGCTGGTTAAGTTACCCAGTTCAAGGTTTCCAAGTGATGGGCGGAATTACTGCTAGGTTTTAGATAATTGCGGATTACGAATTGAGAATTAGATTTTGTAAGTGTTCTGTGTAAACTTACTAATTTATAAATTTTAAGAAAGAAAAACAGCATTCCCATCACTTAATGCAATCAAATCAACAGGCTCTAGTGTACTATCGGAATTATAAACTTTTGAAAATTCTTAAGAAAAACCCCTAGTAAGGAAAGTGAAAAGCAAGATAAAGAAGTTGTTATTCTATTCATAATCAGTAAATTTAAATTAATTCAAGAGATTAAAAAATTTACGAATGATTAATTTCACTTTTCTAATTTAGTTGACAAAACTAACGCAAGACATTCACGTGCCCTGTCATCAGTTGTTCTATTTCCCGATTTGGCTTATAGATTAATTTCCAAATGTAGGTTCCATCTTGTACTTGTTTACCTTTGTATTTACCGTCCCATCGGAAATTCATATCCTCAGTATAATAAACGGATTGACCCCAACGGTTAAACACTTCCAATTTTATCCAAGCTACACCGACAAAACTTCCTAAAAAGAAATTATTAAATCGATCCCCATCAGGAATAAATGTATTTGGAATATAAATGTACAATTCTTCTTTTATGATGATTTGCTTGGTTATCGTGTCCTTACAGCCTTTAGCATCTTCGGCAATTAAGGTAATGTAATAAACTCCAGCAGTATCAAAAATATGGCTTGCATGCATTTCAGCTGAAGAACCTCCATCGCTAAAAAGCCACTGATAATCCACCGCATTTACGGAAGTGTTTTGAAAAGAAATTGGTAAATCCTCATTCAAAGTTTGACTTAAAATGTTAAAATCTGCAATTGGCCTGACAACAGTAACTGGCGCAAAACCAGAAATAGTAAATGTATTACAACCGTCTGAAACTTTTACTTCATAAAAACCTGTGAAATAAGGTCGAACCCAAGTGGCAGTAGTCGTAGCTCCATTGTGCGACCATAAATAGGTATAATTACCAACTCCACCAGAGGCAGTAGCATAAACCATTGCGCTATCTCCCGGACAAATCTCTATTGGTGGATTCACCGTAACGATAAGTGGAGGAGCAGTTATTGTGTAAAGAATAGTATCTGAAATAGTAGCACCACAATTATCACTAACGGTAACAATGTAAGTAGTTGTAGCAGCAGGATTTACTGTTATTGAATTTGTTGAACCTTGACTAAGACCGTTTAAAATTCGCCAATTGTAGGTATAAACACCTGTTCCACCAGAGACATTCGCTGTAAATGTATGCGTTATAAAAGGACAAACCTCTGTAATATCTGGTATAGGAGCTAAAACTAAAGGAGTATAAACAGGTACTTGAACAAAAACAGTATCGTAAACATTAGTGCCTATACAAACATCATTTACAATTATTGAATAATTTCCAGAAGCGTTTGGTGCAATACTAATATTAGATGTCGTTTCTCCTGTGCTCCACAAATACGAATATGGACTGATTCCTCCAGTAACTGTTGTATTCAATTGAATATTATCACCTGGACAAGAAATAGATGGGCTTTGAATATTAACTTGTAAATCAGCGACATCTTGTATAAACAAATTCACCCCAATTGGTGTAATATTACCGCATGGATCTGAAATTTGAAAAGTAAGATTAATTGTTTCTAATCCCTCCGCTACATTATCATTAATTGCATCCAATGAAAAAGTAACACTTGCTTCCCCTGGATTAAAAGTAACTGAATTTGGGATAGAAGTGTAATCAACACCATTTGTTGCGTTTCCTGTTATAACTAAAGGTATTGTCAAAGAAGTTTGTAAATTGGTCTCTCTGGTTAAAGTAACTGTTGCCGAAACACAACCTTCCGCCATCCAATCAGGATTCAAAAAATAATTTTGACTTACGGTATGAGTAACACTTATTGGTGTTTCAGAGGACAGACTATTTGCTTCTAAAAAAATACCAGAATCCCATTGTCCGTCTCCAACATCAGCTACAGCTATAACTAAATGATAGGTTTGTCCGCATTGCACACGTGAAACAGCTTCCAATACATCTGTGAATCCGTCGTATTGGATGTAAAAAGGATTATTATTGTAAGGAGCACTATTTCCATCGCCATTGAAGTTGTAAAATTGAGAATTGGTAATACTGTTTACATTATTAATAGAAACTATACTGCCATTTGTTGGGAGTCGTGCAATATTTTGCATTCCTGTAATTCCAGGGCCAGAAATAAAAAACCCGAAAACGTCGTTGTAACTTGAATTATTTGGCGGTGCAAATTCTGGATATTCGTCTGAACCAAACACATACTTGAAGCGAACTGTATCAGAGAATGGAATAAAATCAAATTCTAAAATTGCAGCATTAAAAGTTTGGGTTCCGCCTATTAAATTAGATAAAATAGTCGATCCACCCGTGTTATTATCCATTCCACAACCAGCTTGGTTGTTAGGACCTTGAGGACCACTTCCATTGTTAATAACAGTTCCTGTAGTTAAAACTATTCCTTGATCAATTCCGAGATTGGTATTTGTACCTGAAAAAGAAGCAATTGCTGAAGGGCTCCCATTGTACATAATATTCGAAACAATTACACCTTGACCAAGCAAGACATTTTCAACCAAAGCTTGAGGGCTTTGTCCCGTACTTGTTGTAAGCTGTGACAAGGCAGGAAAGGCTAAAACCAGTCCCAAAATAGTGGTGATATGTTTCAATAAAATCCTCAAAATACTTCCTCCTTAACGGATAAAATTAGAAAACGTTGTGGTTTTTACTAAAATTAAGGATTTTTTGTGAAATAAAAAAGACTGCCCTTTTGAGACAGTCTTTCATTTTTGATATTAATTCGAATTACTTTCTGATAAATATCGGTTTAATAGTATTCCAAACTACGATTGGAAAGAAATGCATAGGTATTGCAAAGCCATAAATCAAATAATAGTAACTTTCGTCGTCGTTATCTGGTAAAGTAGCTTTAAAAACTCCCAGAATACTTGCAAAACTTATCATCGCAAACAAAAAACCAAAGATAATATCACCAATTTTTGGCATTAACTTAACTAAAAGAGCATGTCCAGCAGAAGCTAAAATACAACCTACGAAGCACGAAATAAACATGGCACTCGGTGGAATAAATCCGCTGTAATCAACAACAGTTAAATCTTGATAAACCATTGCATAAAGAAAGCATCCTAACCCAGATAAGGCTCCAGAAATTAGTGCTAAAGAAGTGTATTTTATTATCATATCATTTATTTTATTAATGTTGCTGGTATGGTTGCAACTATTTTTAAGGTTTCGGCAACATCATTACCTTTTTTACCTACTCCGAAATCTGTTCTATCTACACTAAATCTCGCAACAAAAGTTCCTTTAGAGCCTTTTTTGACGAAAGAAAAAGGAATGGTAATATCTTTTTTAACACCATGTATTTCTATTTTCCCAATTGCTTTATATCCTGTTTCAGTTTTTTCTATTTTTGAAGAAATAAATTCGATATTCGGATACTTATCTGCATTAAACCACTCTTCACCTTTTGCGTGTTTGTTTTGAATACCATTTCCTGTACTAATTGATTCAACTTTTATTTTTAAGTCAAATTTTGAACTTGAAAGTTTAGTCGCATCAAAAATAATACTTCCAGACATTTCTTTAAAAACACCGCTTACATCTTTGTTTGAAAAGGCAATATTATAATCTTCAGAAATCTTCCAACTTTGTGCTTGTACTGCTATAGACGTTAAAGTTAGAACAAATAAAGCAACTATTTTTAATACTTTCATCTCTCGAGGTGTAATTTATTAGTTTTTAGATACTTCTAAATCAGCATTTAAATAAACTTCGTCAGCAACAACTGTGTTTGGCATTGTAGCTCCAACTCCGTATTCTGATCTTTTTACCATTCCTGTGATTTTCAATCCAGCTAAATCTGCACCAGCTCTGTTTTTAGTTGTTCCCGTATGAACACCTGCTAAAACAACTGTTTTTGTAACGCCATGCATAGTGAAATTACCAGTGATAACGTATTTGTTGCCTTTTGCTTTTTTCACTGATGTACTTTTAAAAGTGATTGTTGGATATTTTTCAACGTCAAAGAAATCAGCAGAGCGTAAATGATCATCACGCATTGAAAGGTAAGTGTTGATTGTTTTTGCTTCAGCAGTTAATTCGATTGTTGCTCCTGAGAAATCAGCATTTGGAGTAGTGATTTTAACGTCGAATTTATCGAATTGACCTACTGTTTCAGAAATTCCCATGTGTTTTACAGTAAAACCTAAACGAGAGTGACCAGCATCCAAAGACCAAGTTGACGCTTCTAATACAACAAATGAAACCAAAGCAAATGCTGCTGATAAAGTGATAAATAATTTTTTCATGTTTTTATTTTTTTTTTGTTAAACAATTAATTAGGTACAAAGTTGAGGTTTTCATTTATTCTGATTAGTTAACGTAGGTTAAGACATCTAAAATTCTTTTTTTTCAATTAATTATTCTAACAAATGTTAAATGATTCTTAAGAAATGTAATGATTGAATAAATGCTACGTTATTTTTTTAAAGACGTCCAATTTTGGATTCTTTGTTCATAATTAAGTAGTTTAGGTTGGTTGAAAGAGGAGTGAAAGCTCCTCTTTTTTTGTTTAGTAATTAAAATAAAACTGAATTCTTAATTAATTATCCTCTACTCATCCACTTAGCAACGTATTTTCCAATAATATCGAACTCGATGTTTACGATATCACCCACTTTTAATTGATGAAAATTGGTGTGTTCATAGGTAAATGGAATAATACAAACTGCAAATGAATTTTCTTTTGAATCAACAACAGTTAAGCTAGTACCATTCACAGTAACAGAGCCTTTTTCAACGGTTAATTGATCATCATTGTATTTAAAAGTATATTTCCAGCTTCCGTTTTGATCTTCAATATTTGTACAAGTGGCGATAGTATCTACATGTCCTTGAACGATGTGCCCATCCAATCGACCATTGAAAGCTAAGCATCTTTCCAAATTCACTTTGCTGCCTTTTTCCCAATAGTTCAAATTTGTTTTATCCAATGTTTCTTGAATGGCTGTTACAGTATAATTCTGTCCCTCTATGTCAACAACTGTTAAGCAACAACCGTTGTGAGCAACACTTTGATCTACTTTCAATTCAGGAGTCATTTGTGCTTGAATCGTAAAATGAATATTTCCTGCTTCACGTACAATTTTTGTTACTATACCAATTTCTTCAATAATTCCTGTGAACATAAGCTTTAGATTTTTGAGACTACGAAAGTAAGGTAGATTTTTTGTTTTGGGTGAAAAATGTTGACTTCGAGAGCATCAGTCAGCATTTTTTTAAATCTTATTCTACAGAAAAACCTCAGTCAGCATTTTTCGAATTATTAATTATAAAGAAGACCTCAGTTAATTATTTGAATTATTGCTCACAAATTTATATCCAAAAGCTCTTTGGAATCCTTAATAACTTTATCTCTGTATGCAATTGCTAATTCTGGCAATATTTCATTTTCTCCTTTCATCAATGTTTCTTTTTTCTTTCTACTCCAACCTTGAATTTGTTTTTCACGATAAAATGCTTCGGCAACATACTTATATTCTTCAAAATATATCAATTTAATTGGTAAAAATTTTTTAGTATGATTTGCACCTTCTCCTTTTTGATGTTGATTAAATCGCCTTACTAAATCAATTGTGCTCCCTGTGTAATAACTTCCATTTGAACATTCCAAAATATACATCCAACCTTTCATAATAAATCAATTTGTCAATTATAAAAATCTCCAGTTATTGTTGACTGAGGCTCTCGAAGTCAACAATAACGAGTCTTTCAAAATAAATAACAGAAAACTGTTTTTATAATTTCTAACCCTAATATACAAATTCCCTTTCTGAATACCTAGAAATACAATGTATCTCGAATCACTTCCATTGATTTTGCAACGTTGAATTTTGGGGTGTGAATTGTTAGGTATTCCAAAAGAATATAGAGTGCTTTTTTTGTTGTTTCATTAGAATAGTTGGTTTTTAATTCATCTTGAAATAATGAGCTCAACAAATCAACCACTTCTCCTTCAATGCCAATTGAATTAATGGATTTAAAATCGGAAAACTCGCCTTTTTTGATATCAAAACTTATCGGATTGTCGGACTCAAATAGGGGAGAGTAACCCAATTCTCTAGTTAAACCAGCCAAGAAATGAAGTGGGAAATTAAAGCAATCTTGTGCTGATTCTAACACTAAAATCTGATTTTTCAAAAATTCAAACAGCGAAGGATCGGCCTCCTCCATTTTTATGGTTTGTTTCAAAATGTCAGCAATAAAAAAGCCAAGAATGATCTTTTGAGGATTGCTGTAGAAGTCATTTAATGGAACTGCATTATCCAAGGAGTTGATAATTCCCATGTCACTTTCTGGTCGTTTGAAATAGGAAATTTCATATATCCCCAAAGCGAAAATGGCTTTTTGTTTCTTTTTCGCACCTTTAAAAATATAGGTTGTAAGTCCTCCCTTTTCTGTGAAAAATGTTAAGATTAAACTACTTTCAGAATAGTTTTTTCGGTAGATTAAAATACCAATATCGGTTTGTTTCACAGTATTTATTCCTTTTTGGAAATCTTAAAATCAATTTTATAATAGAAGATTGGTAAGAAACCTAATTGTGTTTTTTGTGCAGTAGGCTGATAACCTGGTTGTGCAACCTCATTTGGGTCAAGACTTGGAGCATAAGCTAAACTCAATAGATTTCTTGTGTTAAAGATGTTTACTAAATCCAAACCAATTTCATGTGTTGCTTTTGCAGCGTTCATTCGCCAACTAATTTTCAAATCCATTCGGAAATAATCTTGAAATTGTAAATCATTGAACATAGAATCTAAAAAGATGATTTCTTTTAATTCTTCTGTTTCGGCAATGTTCACCAATCCATATCTTCTTCCGCCAGCAACGGTAACTTTCCCTCCAATTCCCAATACATGTTTAGCTCCCAATTTGAATTCTTTCCCGATTAATAAATTCGCAACGTATTTCCCATTATAAGAAGTGTTTCTTAAAATACCATCGCTACCAGTGTATTTAGAATCGTACAGGGTTCCTGAAAACAAGAAAAAGAACGATTTATCAAAATATTTCTGAACGGTCAACTCTAAACCATAATTCAAACCTGTTCCTGTATTTTGCAATGAATCTGGAAAAATTCGAGCAAATCCACCACCCATATTAATCATTGAAAAAGAAGATGGCGCAATCGTTACCGGAACATCATATAAATATTGATAATAGGCTTCTGTACGGATATTCAGACCAGCTTTAGCAATTGATTTTTCATAACCAATTCCAGTGTGTAAACTTCGCATAAAATCCATGTTTTTGTTGTGGTAGATTTTCGAACCATCGTTTGCAGTCAAGTGGTAGGTGTAAGTGTAAAGTGGTTGTAATTGGCTATGCATTCCAGCACCCATAAAAATAGATTGATTGCCATTCATACGGTATTTTAATCCCATGCGAGGTTCGGCAATACTAATGCTATTTGACATTGAGAAATATTGAGAATGGATTCCAGCAGTGATATCTAAGTTGTCATTTGCGCGCCATTTCCATTGAACAAAAGGTTGTATTAACGCAGAGTATCCTTTGTAATCCCAGCGAACAGCAAAATCATTTGGAACTAAGACGTTCTTTAATGCAGAATCTAATTGATTCATATAAAATCCATCCACATTAATTCCTGCTTTGATTAAATGTTGTTTGTTGAATTTATGATTAACACTGAAATAACCAGACATTTTATTAATTGAAAATTGATACGACATCAATTGATAAATCGAATCAACGCGAATCGAAACTGCATTTGTTGTTGCGTTGGTATCTAAACTTCGCTGTAAATAATTGTGTAATGAATGTTGTTCTTCTACTGAATATGCTAAAGTTGATGCAATAAATGTTTTTTCATTCAATGCTTTTTTATAGTTCAATCCCGTTACAAACATCGAGGTTCCAAAATATTGGTCGCGGTCGCCTTCACCATAAAATTCTTTAGAATATTCAGTTTGTTCAGAAATCATAATTGAAATGTTGCTTTTTCCTCCGATTCCGAAAGCCGAAAGTTGACCTCCTTTTTTTAATTGCCAATTGAATTTAAAAGCACCATCACCATAAACAGGAACGGCATCGGTTCCGATTTGAATTCCCAATTGCTGAAACAAGGAAAGGGTAGAATATCTTCCCATCACCAAATAGCTTGATTTTCCATTTTTGCTCATCGGTCCTTCAGCTAAAAGTTCTGTGCCAAGAAAACCAAATTGTCCTGTAAATTCATGCTGGTTATTATTTCCATTTCGCAACTTTAAATCAAATATTCCGGAAGTACTGTTTCCATACTCAGCAGGAAAGGCGCTCATAAAGAAATCGGAATTACTTAAAATTTTATTATTCAAGACCGAAACAGGTCCTCCAGTGCTACCAGAAATTGCAAAATGCGAAGGATTAGGTATGTCGATACCTTCCACACGCCAAACAACTCCAAGAGGTGAGTTTCCACGGATTACAATGTCATTTCTGGAATCGTCGGCACCTTGAACACCAGCAAAATTGGAAGCCATTCGAGCAGGATCCATTCGTGAACCTGGATAACGATTTGTCTCTTCCACACTGAATTGTTGCGCAGAAATCACAGCCATTTCATTAATTACATCTCCTTTTTTACGAGCAGATACTGTGACTTCTTCTTGCGTTGAAATCGCCTCTGTCAAAGGAATATTGATAACCATTTCACGACCAGAATTCACTTCAATAGTCACTGTTTTACTTTCATATAATGAATAGGACGCGGTTATTTGATGTTTTCCTACTGGTACTTTTTTAATCTCAAATTCTCCATCTGGATTTGAAATTGAACGAAAGGGTTCACTATTTGGAATTTTTATCTCCAATTTAACGCCAACTAATGGAAAGTTCGTTTCGCTGTCATATACTTTTCCGCGCACGGTTTGCGTTGGTGTTTGTGAAAAACTGTAGCTAATTAAACAAAAAATAAATAAGAATAGGTGTAATGATTTAATCATAATCTAGATTTAGCAGAACGAAATTAGGGACAAAATCCCTCAGTGCTAAATGAACGTATACTAAGTTTATAAAAAGGAATTGTTAAAATCATAAAGTTCAATAATAATAAATTAGATTTTACAAATAACTTTTTATCGACTAAGGCAAAGGCAATTGTGTGTATTATTTAGCTATATTCTTATATCAGAAATAAAATTTACCTGCCTTTAATCTGTTATTTCAAGTAGAGCTCAATTACTTTTTAATTGATAATGATGACCTTTTGAAAACTACTATATTTTTCCTCAAAAAGAAAATTGAAATAATAAACTCCGTTTGTTAAGTTGGCTTTTTTGGGTAAATCAATTGCTTTTTGACCCACTTTAACCTTTTCAAAATAACGTTCATAAACAATTTTTCCATTTTGATCGGTAATGAAAAGCTCAACGTTTCCTTGTGTTGGCACTTGAAATTGAATTTTCACGTTGCCATCACTTGGATTAGGGTAAACTTTAGTACTAAATGGATTTACACCGTCAATGGTAGTGATAGAGTTGGTTGAATCTTTCATCAGCCAAACTTCATAAATCACGTCGTGAGCACTTGTCGCCGCTGTATTGTTGTTGGTAAACGCACTTTTGTCGGTGGAGTAAATTCCTCCTAAAACATAACCAATCATAATAGAATCACCCGTAAATGTTTCCATCTTCAATACTTCATTGCTGTGATGAGCTAACGATTGGTTTGGGATAAATTCAGAACTTGAACCTATTAATTCTGGCATTTCCGTTCCAAAAACAAACTCTTGCAAACCACCGTTCGAATCGCGAGCAACTAAGCTAATTGTTTTCACAAAAGGAACCGTTTGGTCATTTACCAATTGTCCGTTGGAAAGATAATATTGACTAATTCCACCAAAGAAAATAGAATACATTTTTTCTAAATCAGCATCGTATAAACCAACATTTGCAGAGTGGTAATTACTTAAATATTGATTAAAGGTAGTGATTGGTGTGTGTCCAGAAGCCTTTACATCAACAGGATAAAGAAAAGGTAAATCAGCATTTATCTGAAAAACACCCGAGGAAATTGTGTAACCAAGTTCGTTGTTTGCAAAAACTTGAGGCACCAAATTGTAATCGCGACGGTGAAGATTAACTTCATCCACAATGGAACTATAGTTTGAAATTGATAATTGCGAACCAGAATTATTGATTTTAAACTTGCGAATCGCGCTAGTATAAGTTTGCGTGTAAGTTGGATTTCCCATCGGGTTGTAACGACCATCAAAACGATGCCCACCAACTAAGTAAAAAGTATCTCCAATTTTTCCTAAATGTCCACCTGTAACTGCAAAATTCTCATCGCTCATTTGTTTGAAAAAACCATCAATTGCTTGGTCGTTTATGATTGCGTTGATTAAACCACTTACATTGATAGAAATCATTTTCGGGAAAGTGATATGATCGTTTGCCGTAGGACTAAAAGCGTATCCTCCAAGAAAATACAAAGTATCTTCATCTTGATAAAAATTCATATTCGTGGATTGCAATTGCTCTTTAATCGAAATATCTAAAGCATTGATACTCGCCGTCCAAGATTGATTGGTGTTGATGTCTAAAATATAAATGTCTGTATTGTTTTGATTTTGCGGAAATGCATTGAAAGGTTGACGCGTGTGTAAACCGTCTTTTCGACCACCGATTAAAAGTACTTTATCTCCAGATTGAGCAAAAGCATACGAATGTAAACCGTTAAAACCGTTAACCGTTTTTGCAACCAATTTTACTTCATAAGGAAAGGTGTTTTGTTGCGAAAAAACAACGTTAAAAAGTCCTTGTAATAGTAGTAGTACTGTAAAAATAGGTGCCTTGCTCATAATTAAAAATTTTTCAAAAGAAACAAATATGTGCTTAACAGAATGTAACCAAGGTTACCTAAGAGCAAGGTATAGTATCTATTTATTCTTAAGTGAAGAAAAAAAGGCGTTCAATAATTTTGAACGCCTTTTTTTAATATTTTGATTGAAATTATTTCAATTGTTTTTTATCAGCATTTTCTTTGTACCAACCTTCGTTATCTTTAATTTCAACAGGCACGTTAGAAGCAGCGTTTAATTTTCTTTGAATGTTCATCCAATATGCGAATCCAACAAATCCTAAAACGATCACTGCATTATTGAAATAATTACCAACTACATCGTAAAACAAGAAAAATTTTTGAAACAAATCGCCTAATGCGTAAAAGAAATCTGTAGAGCTCATAATAAATGATTTTATAGACTACAAAGTAAATCATTTATTTAAGAAAAAACAAGTGATTTTAAATTTCACCAATTAATTGTAAAGTTTGTTTTGCCGCTTCTTGTTCGGCTGTTTTTTTGGATAAGCCAATTCCTCTTCCGAACTCTTTGTGGTTGATGACCACTTTAATTTCATAATTCCATTGACCATTTTCGTGGTTTTCTTTTACTACTATAAAATCAAGATTGAGTTTTTTTCGTTGACACCAAATGAATAATTTGGATTTAAAGTCAATTTCCTCTTCAAGTAATTTATTGAAATTTAAATATTTACGAAAAACATAATTGTTCAGGGATTGCTTTGCTTTATCATAACCCCCATCTAAATAAATAGCACCTATAATCGCTTCAAATGCATTTCCTTCTAAGGTGGAAACATTGATGGTTCTCGTTTTATTATAATTTAAAATAAGCCTGATTTCCATATTTTCGCCAATATCAGAAAGTGTTTTACGATTAACAATTTTTGATTTTAATTTTGTTAAATAGCCCTCGTCGTTTTCAGGAAATTTTAAAAACAAATGTTCTGCAACAACAGCGTCAAGTATTGCATCACCCAAAAACTCTAGACGTTCGTTAGAAACATCATTTTTCGAATCGGAAATAATTGATTTGTGTGTTATCGCTTTTTGAAAGTAGGTGACATTTTTTGGTTTATAACCAAAACGCTTGAGAATGAAGTGAATGAGCTTGATTTCATCCTCTGTCCTCTTACTCGAAAATAAAGGAATTTTCAGAACTAATTAGGATTTAAATTTTTTAACAATCACACTTGTGTTATGTCCACCAAAACCAAACGTGTTGGATAAAGCAATATTTACAGTTCTTTTCTGTGCCTTATTGAATGTAAAATTCAAATTAGGATCTAATTCAGGGTCGTCTGTAAAATGATTTATTGTTGGAGGAATAATATCGTGAACAACAGACATTACACAAGCAATTGCTTCAATAGCACCTGCTGCACCTAATAAATGTCCTGTCATTGATTTAGTTGAACTAATGTTCAAATTGTAAGCGTGTTCACCAAAAACAGCTTGAATAGCTTTCACTTCTGCGATATCTCCAAGTGGAGTAGAAGTACCATGAACATTTACATAATCAATATCCGAAGCACTAATTTCTGCATCATCAATAGCAGCAAGCATCGTGTTTCGTGCGCCAATTCCATCTGGATGGGGAGCAGTCATATGATAAGCATCTCCTGACATTCCACCACCGATAACTTCGGCATAAATTTTAGCACCTCTTTTTACAGCGTGCTCATATTCTTCTAAAATTAAAGCACCAGCACCTTCTCCAAGAACAAAACCATCGCGATCCACATCAAATGGACGAGAAGCAGTTTCAGGAGAATCATTTCGTGTTGATAGCGCCTTTAAAGCATTAAACCCACCCATACCCATTTCGTTTACTGCAGCTTCAGAACCACCTGTTACAATAGCGTCTGCCTTTCCTAAACGAATTAGATTGAAAGAGTCGATTATTGCATTTGTGGAAGAAGCACAAGCTGAAACGGTAACGTAGTTGGGACCGCGCAAACCATATTTAATTGAAATATGACCAGCAGCGATATCAGCAATCATTTTTGGAATGAAGAATGGATTAAAGCGTGGAGTTCCATCACCTGCAAAGAAATTTTTAGATTCCTCTTGAAAAGTTTTTAGACCACCAACACCTGAACCCCAAATTACACCAATACGATCTAAGTTTGGGTTTGATTCCATTAAGGCCGCATCTGCCATAGCTTCAGTTGCAGAAACTATGGCATATTGCGAAAATTGATCTAGTTTTCTAGCTTCTTTTTTATCAATGTGGTCTTCCACATTAAAACCTTTTACTTCACAAGCAAATTGAGTTTTAAAAAGAGTGGCATCAAACTGAGTGATTGGAGCAGCACCACTTTTTCCTGCGATTAATGCATCCCAGTATTCAGTAAGTGTATTTCCAATTGGAGTCAATGCCCCCATCCCAGTAATAACAACTCTTTTTAATTCCATAATTTGTTTTTGTTGTAATCGTAATAACTAAACGTTAGCCTCGATGTAAGTGATTGCGTCACCAACAGTTTGGATTCCTTCTGCTTTATCATCTGGTATAGAAATATTGAATTGTTTCTCAAATTCCATAATTAATTCTACAGTATCCAATGAATCGGCACCTAAGTCATTCGTGAAGCTTGCTTCGTTTGTAACTTCACTTTCCTCAACATTTAATTTATCAACGATTATCGCGATTACTTTAGCTTTGATTTCTGACATCTTCTTTAATTTATTGGTTTCAGCCTGCAAAGAAAAAAACAAACATTCAAATAACAAAATAAATCTTAATTATTTATCAACTGAATTAAGTCAACCCCTCTAATTTACAGGGAATTATACTTTTCTTGACTTTAGCAATACTGCATTTTATTTGGAGAAAACAAGTGTTTTAACCTTAAATTGGCTTAAATCTTAATTTTTAAAATTCTATTTCAATCTAATTGTTTGGAAATAAAAGTGCTTAATCAGCTAATAATTTATTGAAGAAATCATAAAATTCTTCTTTCGATTGATAATAGAAAGTAGGAAGTCCTGCTTGTTTGGCTCCTTCAATGTGTTGCGGACTATCATCTATAAATAAAGTCGTTGTAGGATTTATTGTTAAAGTCTCACAAACCCAATTAAAAGTACTTACATCTGGTTTGCGTTTACCGATTTCAAAGGATAAATAGATTTTATCAAAAAGCGCACTCAATGGTACATCTGAAACTCTGTCCCAAGCCTCATAGACTTTTGGAATATGAATTTCGTTGGTGTTACTTAACATATATATTGGTAAGCTACTTTTTACACGATGCAAAAGTTCAATTTTTTCTTTCGGAAATTCACCTAACATTGCATTCCAAGCGGCAATAACTTTGTTGGGACTCGTACCGAAAGGACATAAAGGAAGAATTTTATTAATAAAATGTTGAGCTGAAATTTCACCAATTTCTAATTTATCGAATAAATCACTTTGATTCACTTGCGAATACTTTTCTCCAAAATCCTCAAATCCCAAATCAATAAATGCCTTTTCAGTTGCTTGATAATCAATATCTATAAGTACTCCACCAAGGTCAAAAATAATTTGTTCGTAGGCCAGTTTTTTCATAATCCTCACTTTGTTTCGCTCAAAAATACAATCAAAAACGAGCTTTTTCCTTATTTAAATATAATCTAAATTAGCATTTATGACATTATTATGACAATTTGAAATGAATGCACTGCGATATTTGTAAACTCAAATAGAAAGATTCGTGCTGCAACATTTACATATCTTGGCTTTTACTCACCGTAACTTAGAAGTTAACAAGATTGGTTTGATGCATATTGAAAAAGATTTGCAACGCGAAAGATTACACACAGTAAAGGATTCACACGAAATTTCAGAATTGTTTTTTCTTTCCACTTGTAACAGAGTTGAATTGACATTTGTGAAAAATCAAGAAATTGATGACCTCTTTGTAAAGTCTTTGTTGCAAACTACCTTTCCCAATCTATCAGACGACATTATTAGTGATCTTGCTGAAAAAGTGGAATCATACAGTGGAACAAATGCTGTTGAACACGCTTTAGCTGTTGCATCTTCTATAGATTCAATGATTGTAGGAGAGCGTGAAATTATCACGCAAGTACGTTTGGCTTACGAACATTGCCGCGATTTAAAATTGACTGGGGATTTGATTCGCATTTTAATGAAGCAAGTAATTCAAACTGCGAAAAAAGTGTACACCGAAACGAGCATTGCAACAAAACCAGTATCAGTAGTATCTTTAGCTTATCATCAATTGAAAAAATTAAACATTCCTTTGGATGCGCGTATTCTAGTTGTGGGCGCAGGAATGACAAATACAACAATGAGTCGTTTTTTGAAAAAACACGGTTTTACAAACTTTGCAGTTTTCAATCGATCTTTAGAAAAAGCGAAACAATTTGCTTCAGAAATTAAAGGTGAAGCTTTCTCATTAAATGAATTGAAATACTACGATAAAGGATTTGATGTAATAATTACGTGTACAGGTGCTGATTTTCACATTATCACTCCTGAATTATACAACGCAATTTTACGAGGAGAGAAAAGCAACAAAATCATAATAGATTTAGCAATTCCTCAGGATTTAGATCCAGAGATTTTGGAGAACAATGATATTACCTATATATCAGTTGATTTCTTGCAAAAAATTTCAAATCAAAATTTGAAAGAACGCTCTAAAGAAATTCAACACGTAGAAAAAATATTGGCAACCTCAATGATTGAATTCGAAAATCTTCTGAAAGAAAGAAATGTCGAACTAGCAATGAAAACAGTTCCACAATCAATTAAAGAAATCAAAAACACTGCTTTTTCTGAAGTATTCAAAAATGATTTAGATAGTTTGGACGAACATTCAAAAGAAGTATTGGAAAAAATAATTGGCTATATGGAGAAGAAATACATAAGTGGGCCAATGAAATTAGCAAAAGAAATAATTTTAAAAAATGTCTGAATTTTCAATCATTAAAATTGGTACAAGAGGTAGCGATTTGGCTTTATGGCAAGCAAATTTTGTACGCGAAGAATTAGAAAAACTAGGGCACACAGTTGAAATTAACATCATCCACACGCAAGGAGACAAAATACAAGACTTAAGTTTTGATAAATTGGAAGGAAAAGGTTTTTTTACCAAAGAAATCGAAGCTGCGTTGTTATCTAAAGAAGTTGACTTAGCTGTTCATTCACATAAAGATTTAGAAACGACTCCGCCAGCTGGTTTAATTATTGCAGCAGTTTCAGATCGAGAAGATCCATCTGAATTGTTACTAGCAAATCCAGGTGCTGTTGATTCTACTGAATTATGGGGGTTGAAAAAAAATGCAATAATTGGAACATCTTCAGCTAGAAGAAAATCACAATTACTGGCACTTCGTCCTGATTTGCAAATTAAAGACTTAAGAGGAAACGTACCAACACGAATCAAAAAACTGAAAACAGAAGGATACGATGCTATTTTATTAGCAAAAGCAGGAGTGAACCGTTTGAATCTCGATTTATCTGATTTACATGTTGAAGTTCTTGACCCAACAGTTTTCGTTCCAGCACCAGCACAAGGAGTTCTTGGCTTACAAATTAGAACAGAAGATTCTCGCTTAGCAGAAATTCTTTCCAATTTGAATCACACTTATACAGCACAAAAAATAGAATTAGAAAGAAATGTGTTGCGCTTGATGGAAGGCGGTTGCCAATTACCATTAGGGGTTTATTGCGACGGTAAAACAGTTCATGTTGCGCACGCCAAAACTTCAAGTGAAGCTGCCAACTATTTTACTTTTGAATACGGAAATCAAGATCAATTAGCTCAGTCTATAGTTGATTCACTTTCAAATTAAATGAAAAAAAGGATTTTCATATCCAAAAACAGTGATGATTGTGAACCCTTAGTTCATTATTGCAATCAAAATAAGTTAGATTTAATAGCACAATCTTTAATCGAATTTGAAGCGTTTCCTTTTAAAATAGAATCAAATTTTGATATCGTTTTCTTTTCAAGCATACGTTCTGCTCAATTTTATTTTAAGAAAGCAGCAAAAAAATCAACTATTATATATGCTTGCATCGGAGAAACGACCAATTCTAAACTTAAAAAGCTGGGAGTAGAGTGTGAATTTGTAGGTAAAGAAGCTGGAAATCCCCTAAAAATCGCATCAGAATTTAAAAATTGGGTAAAAAATAGAATTGTTTTTTTTCCGCAATCGAATCTTTCTTTGGGAACTTTTTCAGCGATTTTACCCGAAAATCAAATTATAAAACAAGTTGTTTACAAGACTAATTTGAAGGAAATTAAAATTAGTAAGAGTCAAATTTACATTTTTACAAGTCCAAGTAATTTGGATGCATTCCTAGCAATCAACAAGATAATAGGGGATTCAAAGGTAATTGTTTGGGGTAAATCAACCTTTGAGAAAGCAAAAAGTAAAGGCCTTAAAGTAGATTTTGTTTTAACCAATTCAAGTTTGGATGAGCTATTGAAATTGCTATCTTCGATTTGTTAACATAAATTTAATTTTGACATTTTTTTTTTAAAGATTGCTACAATTCAAAAAAATACTATTTTTGGGGCTTAAATAATTTAAAATAGAAACGTTTTTTTTAATTTTTTCCCCCTATGAAAAAAATAATTAGTTCCCTAGCCATTGCATTAAGTTTAAGCTTTGGATTTAACACAACTTCTTATGCACAAGAAGATACTGCCGCAAACAATACTGAAGTGGTTGAAGCAGCGCAAGAAGGAAAATCAGAAGCAGCTAAAGAAGCTGATGAAGAGCCAACATTAACGTTCGTTCAAACTTTAAAACAAAAGTATATTGAGGGAGACGTATTGTGGATGACTCCTGTACTTATCTGTTTGATTATTGGTATGGCACTTTCAATTGAGCGTGTTGTTTACTTAAACATTGCAACAATTAATACTACTAAATTCTTAAACGAAGTTGAGTCAACTTTAAAATCTAAAGGTGTTGATGCTGCTAAAGAATTATGTAGAAACACTCGTGGACCAATCGGATCTATCTTTTTCCAAGGTTTAGACCGTTCAGAAGAAGGTTTAGATATGGTTGAGAAATCAGTTGTTGCTTACGGTGGTGTACAAATGGGTAACCTAGAAAAAGGTTTATCTTGGTTACAATTATTCATCGCTCTTTCTCCGATGTTAGGATTCTTAGGAACTGTAATTGGTATGATCCAAGCGTTCGATAAAATCGTAAAAGACGGTCAAGTTTCACCAACAACAGTTGCGGATGGTATTAAAGTTGCCTTGTTAACAACAGTATTTGGTTTGATTTCAGCAATTTTTCTTCAGATTTTCTATAACTACATCACATCTAAAATTGATGGTTTAGTTAATGAAATGGAAGATGCGTCTATTAGCTTAATAGATATGTTGATCAAAAATAAAATTACGAAGTAATTCAACTTTTAAAACTTATAGCAGATGAATGCTAATAAATTAAATTTAATGTTAAACGTTTTCCGCATCCTTCTAGTAGTAGTAGGTGTTGGATTAAGTTTGATGCTTTTTTCTGGACCAGCAGTAACTGATGGGAAAGATGCAATAGAAACTTTCAGAGAAAGTTCAAAAATGAATGCAGCTATTTACTTTACATTTTTTATTTTAATTGCAGCAGTAGTTTTTGTTCTTGGCTTTTTCCTTCTACAATTAGTTGTCAACCCAAAGAAAACAATTATGGCTATCATTGGAATTGTTATTTCAATTATAGTTTATGTTATTTTCTATTTTGGTGGAACAACAGATTCAAATGAAACACTTGCATTGAGAAATAAAGTTTCTGATGGTGTAATTCTTACAACAACAGCAGGCTTATACACAGTTGGTGTAATTTTAATAGTTGGTGTACTTGTAGTAATTGCTGGCCCTTTGATGGGTAGATACAGAAAATAATTACCATGGCTAAAAGAGAAATACCTGAAATTAATGCTGGATCGATGGCCGACATCGCGTTCTTGTTATTGTTATTCTTTTTGGTAACAACAACAATGGATAAAGATCAAGCTTACATCAGAAATATTCCAAAAAAAATTGATGTTCCATTAGATCAAACAAAAGTTCAAGAAAGAGATATCTTGGCGATTAGAGCAAATAATCAAAACCAATTAATGGTGAGAGGTCAGGTTTTTTCTGATCCCTCTAAAATTTCTGACTTTGTTTTGAAGTTTTATCAAACAAATGAAAAAGTGAATGATGTAACGAATAACTTTCCAATGTATTCAACAACAACACTTACTTTGTGTGACCAAAATATGGCAAATCTAGATAGACAAATCGAAGAAGCTGAAGCTGTTGGAAATGAAAAAATGACTGAGTTCTTTTTAGCATCGTACGACGAGTGGAATAAAAAGAAAAATGCAATTAAATTGTATGGTAAATCTCAAATTAGAGAATTGAGTGTCCAAGCGCACATTCGTATTGAAGTACAAGAAGCAACCGCATATTCTATTTTTACTCAAATTCACAATGAAATAGAAGAAGCGCTTTTTGAGTTAAGAGACAACGAATGTATGCGTTTATTCAATGAAAGCTACGGTTTACTTAAAAGAAGATTTGCACAAGATAATGACCCTCAAGATAAAGCTAAAATTGACTTGTTAGAAATTCTTTATCCTGGTCGTATTATTGAGGTTACTCCTAAAAATTAAGAATTATGTCAAAGTTTAAAAAAGAAGGCAGAGGAGCTGGACCAGCATTAAATACTGCATCACTTCCAGATATTGTATTCATGTTGTTATTCTTTTTCATGGTTGCAACAACTTCTAAAGAAACAGATCCAACTGTTCAAGTTGAATCACCTGAAGGATCTAGAACAACTGAATTAACTCCTTACAAGCAACGTTCTGAAATAGATTTTTTATACTTAGGTACTCCAAGAAATCCAAATAGAGCGAAAGCCTTTAAAATGGGTTACGCATTATCATTAGATAACGTTGTTCAAGCTACTCCAGACGGATTGTATTCTACAAGTGCAGTTGGTAGATGGAAATTAGATAAGTTTGCTCAAAAACCATCTAGAATGACAGCGCCTTTGGAGGCTGTTATCACTTGTTTCAAGGCTGATAGAAATGCACCAACAGGACTAATATTTGATATCCGTAAACAATTACAAGATATCGAAGCTTTAACCATTGCTTACGCCGTTAGAGATAAAGGAAATATCTAATACTTATTCAATTAAATTGAAGCCTGATAGTTTACTGTCAGGCTTTTTTGTTTTACTATTATTTTCCTATTTCAAAATAGGAAAATAAATAGATTTCCATTAACAAATAACTAGTCACAAAAAAAGACCGTTGAAATTAATCAACAGTCTTAAATATCATAAAACTTAATATCTATTAAGCTTTGTCTTCTTCTTCGAAAATACGTTTAGGACGTAATTGCTCGAATAAACCTAATGTAATCCAATAAGGTAAAATAAAAGCCATTAGGAAAACTAGCAACCAAAATGCCATTCCACCAATTAAAAGAAACAATACAATACCAAAAGTGCTCATCTTCTATTATTTTTGTGAACGAATAATATGTAAAATTAAAAATAAAAATAAACAAATCACAAAAAATGGAATTTAGAATTGAAAAAGACACGATGGGCGAGGTTAAAGTACCTGCAAATCGTTATTGGGGAGCACAAACAGAGCGTTCAAGAAACAACTTTAAAATCGGTCCAGAAGGTTCGATGCCTGTTGAAATCATTCATGCATTTGCCTATTTGAAAAAAGCGGCAGCACATGCAAATCACGACCTTGGTGTTTTATCATCTGAAAAACGCGATTTAATTTCTAAAGTATGTGATGAGATTTTAACAGGTCAACACGACTCAGAATTCCCATTGGTTATATGGCAAACAGGTTCAGGAACGCAATCAAATATGAATTGTAATGAAGTTATCGCAAACCGCGGTCACGTAATTACAGGTGGAAGTTTAATGGACGAACAAAAAATCTTGAATCCGAATGACGACGTAAACAAATCGCAATCCTCTAATGATACTTACCCAACTGCAATGCATATTGCTACATACAAAATGACAGTTCAAACGACGATTCCTGGAATGTTACATTTGCGCGATGCATTACAAGCAAAAGTAGAAGAGTTTAAGGACGTTGTAAAAACAGGTCGTACGCACTTTATGGATGCCACACCGTTAACTTTAGGACAAGAATTTAGCGGTTATGTTGCACAAATCGACAATTCTATTCGTTGCATAAAAAATGCCTTAGAAGCTGTAACCGAGTTGGCTTTAGGTGGAACTGCAGTAGGTACAGGATTGAACACTCCAAAAGGTTACGATGTATTGGTGGCTAAGAAAATCGCTGATTTCACAGGTTTACCATTTGTAACTGCTAAAAACAAATTTGAAGCATTAGCGGCACACGATGCAATGGTTGAATTATCTGGAGCATTGAAACGTTCAGCAGTTGCTTTAATGAAAATTGCAAACGATATTCGTATGTTGTCTTCAGGACCACGTTGCGGAATTGGTGAAATCATTATTCCAGACAACGAGCCAGGCTCATCAATTATGCCAGGAAAAGTAAATCCAACCCAACCAGAAGCTTTAACTATGGTTTGTGCGCAAGTAATGGGTAACGATATGGCAGTTTCTGTCGCTGGTTCAAACGGACATTTTGAATTGAACGTTTTCAAACCTGTTATCGCCTACAACGTACTACAATCTGCTCGATTAATTGGCGATGCATGTGTTTCGTTTACAGATAATTGTGCTGCAGGAATCCAAGCGAATTTACCTGTTGTAAAAAAACATTTGGATAATTCATTAATGTTGGTGACAGCTTTGAATACTAAAATTGGTTATTACAAAGCTGCAGAAATTGCTAAATACGCTCACAAAAATGGTACAACTTTGAAAGAAGCAGCAGTTGGATTAGGTCACGTAACTTCTGAAGAATACGATTTATTTGTAGATCCTTCCAAAATGATTGGTTCGTTGGATTAAGTCTTTAAAATTATTGATTAACACTGTAGCTTTTAAAGGAATTGAAAAACGCCGTAAGTTGCGCAGGACTTAGAAATTTAGCGCAACTTACGGCGTTTTTCATTTAATTCTGTGCCACATTTTCTAGAAAAAACAGCATAAAACAACGCAAAAAACGTTACTCCCATTTGGGTTTCGAGCGTATCTTCAATTAGAAAAGTCACTATTGCAACAAGAATAAAAACAACTCCAAAGATTTGCTGAAATTTTACTTGTTGATACAAAAAGTAGGACATCCAAGTTATAAAAAATAACAAACCAAACAGACCAAAGCTTACTGTTTCAGTGAGATAGGTGTTGTGTGCGCGCAAACGTCTTTCTTCCGTCAAAGGAGAATTTGTTTGCTCGTATTTACTTAAAAATGAATCATTAACATCTCCTGTTCCAACGCCAAAAAACAGGTTTTCGTTGATGATTAAAATAGCCGTTTTCCAATACTCCAATCGTTCTAAAAGCGAATGTCCACTTGGGTTTTGTGAATGATGAATTTGAAAACGCAAACCAAAAAGTCGTGCCATTAACCCTGATTTTGTTTCGTTGATATCAGCGTAACCTTTTTCTATATTTTGAATGTCACTTACGGATAGTTTTGCTACACCATCCCCACGAACGGGTAAATTTTTAGAGATTAAATAACGCTCTAAAGTATATTTAAGTCCTTGTTTTCTTAAGTCTAAACTATCATATGGAATTTTTGCACGTTTGTTCCATTCTTGTTTTAAACTCACATAGTCTTCTTGGAAGGCACTTTTTTGATTTATCGGCTTACTTAAATAAACGATTAAGCCGATTTTAATAGCCGCAAAAAGTAAAAGTGTTCCAATAATAATACTCCATTTTCGGCGCTGATATAATTCCCAAATCAAAAGCACAAACACAACCACAGCAATCGAAATTACGCCCGATAAAACTTGACTGAAATAGGTATAAAACATAAACCAAATCGATGAAATAACCCAAAACCAACGGAAGTTTGCTTTCAAGTTCCACAAGAAATAATTAGCCAAAACTCCAAGAGCGATTAATATTCCAAAGCGAATATGGGAACCAAATAACGATAAATCGCGAATGTCAATGTAATTGATTTTATCTTGAAAAAACTGGTAGCAAGTAAAGTTTACGAGCGAAGTTGTAAAAAGCGCTAACACAAAAATTAATTTGAAAATCGTCAAATGATTTTTTGAAAACAGTGGACGAGTGCAAATTATTAAAGCAATAGCAAACAATGAAAATTTAACGCGAATATCATTCAATCCATAGTCGAGGTTTTTGCTCCAAATCAACCCAACAAAGTGCAAAAGATAAAAAGCAACCAAGAACCAAAACAATCTATTTGATTTTAACTGTTGCCAATAATTTTTGAAATCGCGTTCCAACAAAAAGCCAATCCCACCAAAAAGTAAACCTAAAGACATTAAGAATTTACTGCAAACAACACCAACCACCAACAATAAAATGGTAAAAAGCTGAAAATTGGCATGGAAAGCAGGAGAAATTTTTCCTTTAAACATAGGAGACTAACGCAAAAAACACATTATTAGTATAATTATTAAGTGTAACAAAATTTAGTTTACGCTTTCGTATCACTAAAAAATAATTCAACTGTAATTTATAACTCGAAAAAAAAAAATCTCAATTTAAGCAATTATACATTTTGACTTTCCTTTTTTCATGACAAAAAAGAAATGGTGGTAATGAAAATTTTAAAAGTGTTTGAAGATTTGCTGTCAGAACAGAAATTTTTCCGAGTGCATCATTCACATTTAGTGAAAGTACGCTACATTCGTGAGTTTGTGAAATCGAAAGGTGGGCATTTGATTATTAATAATGGCGTTTTGGTTCCAGTTTTAACACGTAAACGTGTGGAGGTTATTAAGATGTTGGATGAGTTGTGATTATAAGATTTTCTAGTTTTAACTTGTTTTGATTTCATAAGTCTATTATTGTTCAGTCTAAATAATAGCTACATTTTTCACTAGTTTTCTATCATACAATTTCATAATTTTCTGTAAAAAGACAATTTTATCTGTTAAAATGGAGTTATTTCCTTAATTTCGTTTTGCATCTATGACCTCAGATACCATTGTTATTATTCCAACCTACAACGAGATAGAAAGCGTTGAGAAAATGGTGGACGCAATTTTTGCTTTGCCTCAGACCTTTGACATTCTTTTTATCGATGACAATTCACCTGATGGAACAGCAAAAAAAATCAAAGAAATTCAAGCTATTTATCCAAATCGGATTTATCTAGAAGAACGTCCTGGTAAACTTGGTTTAGGCACAGCTTACATTCACGGTTTCAAATGGGCAATCGCTAAAAATTATCCAATGATAGTGGAGATGGATTGTGATTTTTCTCACGACCCGAAAGATTTAATTCGTTTGCGAGAAGCTTCATTAAACGGGGCTGATTTAGTGATTGGTTCGCGTTATGTTCCAGGTGGAAAAGTGAAAAACTGGCCAATGAAACGTATATTGATGTCTTATTTCGCTAGTGTTTATGTACGTTTGATTCTTTGGATTTCAATAAAAGATACCACAGCAGGTTTCAAATGTTACAAAAAGAATGTACTAGAAACCATTCAATTGGATAATGTAACATTTAAAGGATATGCCTTTCAAATTTGTATGAAATATGCAGCTTTGAAGCATGGATTTAAAGTAAAAGAAATCCCAATTACGTTTATCGATAGATTGTACGGAGAATCAAAAATGAGCTCAGGTATTTTTAAAGAAGCCTTTTGGGGTGTTTGGAAAATGAAAAAAATGAAATTATGAAATAAGCCATTACCAGATTCGTCACTATCAAGGATGAAGTTAATTGGCGATTGCATATAACCATTAAAAATAAAATTAAATACATATGAATTATTTGTTGCGCAATGGTCTTATCATCAACGAAGGCAAGCGATTTCAGGGTGATATTTTTTTAAAAGATGGCAAAATTGAAAAAATAGGTTCATCCCTTTCTATTTCTGAAAATTATACAGAAATAAACGTTGAAGGAAAATATATTTTACCTGGATTTATTGACGACCAAGTGCATTTTCGCGAGCCAGGATTAACGCATAAAGCAACAATCGCAACTGAATCGCGCGCAGCTGTTGCGGGAGGAATTACTTCTTTCATTGAACAACCGAATACAGTTCCAAATGCAGTAACTCAAGCTTTTCTTGAAGATAAATACGTAATAGCATCAAAAACATCTATCGCGAATTATTCATTTATGATGGGTGGAACAAATGATAATTTAGAAGAGATTTTAAAAACCAATCCAAGAAATGTTGCCGGATTAAAGTTGTTTTTAGGTTCCTCAACAGGCGATATGTTGGTGGATAGTTCAGCTTCTTTGGAAAAGATTTTCTCTAATACAAATCTATTAATTGCCGTTCATAGCGAGGATGAAACAACAGTAAAAACGAATTTAGAACGTTTTAAAGCTGAATACGGAGAGGACATACCTGTTCGTTTTCATCCAGAAATTAGAAGTGTGGAAGCATGCTATAAATCAACAGTAAAAGTAATTGATCTTGCAAAAAGAACGGGTGCAAGGTTACATGTTTTCCATATTTCAACGGCAAAAGAACTAGATTTATTTGAAAATACGCTTCCATTAGAGCAGAAGAAAATAACTGCCGAAGTATGCGTTCATCATTTGTGGTTTTCCGATGAAGATTACGCTACAAAAGGTAATTTCATAAAATGGAATCCGGCTGTTAAATCTGCTGAAGACAGAAAAGGATTATGGGAAGCCTTAATAGATAACCGCATTGATGTGATTGCAACTGATCATGCACCTCATACTTTAGAGGAGAAAGCTCAAGTTTACACAAAAGCTCCATCAGGTGGTCCTTTGGTTCAACACGCTTTGATAGCTTTATTGGAGAAATCTAAACAAGGAACGATTAGCTTGGAACAATTGGTTCAAAAAACGGCTCATAATCCTGCAATTTTGTTTAGAATTGAAGATAGAGGTTTCATCCGTGAAGGCTATAAAGCGGATATCGTGATTGTTGACCCAAACAAATCAACTTTTGTTACCAAAGAGCAATGTTTGTATAAATGTGGATGGTCGCCATTTGAAGGAGAAGTTTTTTCGCACAGTATCGATTCAACATTTGTGAATGGAAATTTAGTGTGGGCAAACAGAAAAATTCAAGAAGCAGGAATTGGAGAAAGATTACTTTTTAAGGTTTAATCTCAACTATGAAAGTTTTAGTTGCTCTTTTATTGACCTTGAGTCTTTTTTCATGTTCTTCAAATAATCCTAAAGGTATTCTTGACGAAGAAAAAATGACAGAAGTGTTGCAAGAAGTGATGCTCCTCGAAAATTATTACCAATCAAAATATGGAAGTCCAAGCGTTTACAAAGCAGCTTTAGATTCATCTGTGGAAATTGTTTTTAAAAAACACCAAACCAACAAAATTCAGTTTTCAAAAAGTTTCGATTTCTATGCTCAAAATCCAGAGTTATTTCAAAAAATTCAAGCTAAGATTATTGAGAATTTGAATTCTAAGCATTTATAGCAGAAATCATTTAAACAAAATGTGTTCTGATTCTATTTCTTGATTTAAAAATTGTGTTGCTTTTTGGTTGAAAATTGCTGTGTTCTCAGTAGTCAAATACCGACAAGTACCATTCTTTGATAGTGCTTTTTCCATTTCTGGATGCACAAATAAATAGGTTTCTAATTTTTTTGCAACGATTGGACCTTGAGCAATGACTTTAATTGTTGGACCTACTAATTCTTGAATATATTCCTGTAAAATAGGGTAGTGGGTACAAGCTAGAATTATAGTGTCAATAGCAGTGTCCATAGCCAATAATCGTTCCACATCCTCTTTGACGAACATTTTTCCAGGAATGCTATCATGACTATTGTTTTCAATCAAAGGAACCCACATAGGGCAGGCATGTTGCACAATTTGAATTTCTGGAGCAAATTTTTGTAATTCGATGATATACGAACCTGATTGTACGGTTCCATTTGTTCCTAAAATACCAACGTGATTAGAACTTGTTAGCGATTCGATTTCTTCTGTGCTTGGGCGAATGACACCTAAAACTCTTTTAAAGCTATCAATCTGTGGTAAATCGTTTTGCTGAATTGTTCGAAGGGCTTTTGCTGATGCTGTATTACAGGCTAAGATTACCAAAGGACAACCTTGGTCGAATAAAAATTTTACGGCTTCTAACGTGAATTCATAGACGACATCAAAGGAACGATTTCCATAAGGAGCTCGCGCATTATCACCCAAATAGACATAGTCGTATTGCGGTAACTGCTTACGGATTTCGTTTAATACCGTCAAGCCGCCATAGCCAGAATCAAAAACACCAATTGGATTGCTCATAATTAGATTTCAAAGCTACAAAAAAAGGCAACCATTTCTGATTGCCTTTTAAATTCCTCACTAATTTTCTTATTTGATTGCTTCTGCATCCAATTTTAATACCTCGATAATTGCTTCTGCTGTACAGTCTATTCCGCCTTTGAAATAAAGTGTAGCTGATTCATCTATTACGTAGCTTAATTTTTTACGATCAGCAACGATTTCAATAGCTTTTTGAATTCTGTCCAAAATTGGTTTGTTTAACTCTTCGTTATATACTTGCAAACCTTGCTCTAATTCACCTTGACGTGCTTCGATGTCTTGTTGTTTTTTCATTAATTTATCTTGTTCCATTTTCAATAAAACTGGAGACATATCTTTACTTGTTTGTTCAAACTTAACGTAAGCTGCTTCAAAAGCTTTCTGCATTTCTTGTAATTCTTTAATTCCTTCTGCTCTAAAATCATCTAGTTTTTTCATAGCGATTTTACGTGATTGCATTGTGTCTAGTAATTTTTGAGAATCAACATGTCCGATTTTAGTTTGACCAAAAACACTCAAACTCACAAAAATTGTCACTAATAATAAAAGGTTTTTCATTGTTTACTTTGTTAATTTATATTTATTTATCTATTCCCATTGCTTCTAACACATCATTACTGATGTCAGCTTCTTTCGCTGCATAAATCAAGTTACTTTGATTGGCTTTATCGAACACAAATTCATAGCCGTCTCTTTTCGCCACTTTTTTCATTGCAGTCATAATTCTATCTTGAATTGGTTTAATTAATTCTTGGCGTTTTTGAAAGTAATCCCCATTCGAACTAAAGTGTTGCGTTTGTAAATCAATCGCTTCTTTTTCCAATTTTTCTATTTCTGCTTTTCTTTTTGCCTTCTCTTCAGCTGGCAATAAAACTTCTTCGCGTTCGAAGTTGCTTTTTTTCGTTTTTATAACCGTATAACGCTCTTCAATTTCTTTAGTCCAACGTTCTGCCATTTTATCTAATTTCTCTTTTGCTTCGACATATTCTGGAACACTTTTCAAAATATAATCAGAGTCGATAAATGCGTACGTTTGAGCATTGGCAATTCGCATGCCAAAAATTAGAGTTAGAACCAATAAAAACTTTAACATGATAAAAAATTTGTTTTTAAGGAACGGCGAAGATACATATTTATTGTAAAATGCAGCATTACAATTCTCCAAGATTCATACCAATAGTGAAATTCAACTTTGGATAAAAACCTTTAGTGCTAATAGATTGATCAGAAGCTGAACCAAATCCTTTAGACCAAGAATCTAATTTATCAAAACCTAAACCATAATCTAATCCAAGCATACCAAACATTGGCAAGAAAACACGGATACCAACTCCAGCAGATCTTTTGACGTTGAAAGGATTGAATTTGTCAAAAGTTGGATAGGTATTTCCTGCCTCTAAGAAAGTTAAAGCATAAAATGTCGCTGATGGATTTAATGAAATTGGGTAACGCAGCTCTAAAGTGTATTTTGCAATGATTGGGTCACCACCATTACTTGAAAGAGTTTGGTCTTCATAGCCTCTCAAAGCAATTATTTCTTGTCCTCCTAATTGATTTACTCCTGACAATCCACTACCTCCCATATTGAATCTATCGAAAGGAGTTATTCCTCTAGCTGCTGTGTATGCTCCTATATAGCCAAAACCAAAACGTGGCATTAATATTAATTTTTTATCAGCTGACAAAGGCAAGAACCATTCACCAGTAAATTTGAATTTATAGTACTCCAAATAGTGGTAACGGTCTTTGTTGCTCATTGTTGCGTAATCTTGCTCTTCTCCAAATTTTGAATAGGGTAAAGTTGCCTTTGCTGTAAATGTAAAGTTTGAACCACTTTGAGGATAAATAGGAGCACTCACAGAACTTCTTTGTAACACGTATTTTAAAGCGATATCGTTTGCATACCCTTCAGTAAAAAGCGGAAAACGTGCATCTTTCACTACATCATAATACTGATAACTCAGTTCATAATAAGCAGTAAAATAATCATCAGGAAATTTCTTTCTTCTTCCTAAACCAATTCCTGTACCCGTTATTGAAAGTCCTGTATATGCAGGATTTGTTCTCAAAAATCCATTGGAGGAAAGTGCTGTATTGTTAATCCAAAATGAAAGTGAATTTGGTTTTTTACCTCCTAACCATGGTTCTGTAAACGAAAAGTTATATCCTTGGTAGAATCTTCCGTTTGACTGTGCACGGATAGAAAGTCGTTGTCCGTCTCCTCCAGGAAGTGGTGACCAAGCATCCTTTTTAAAGAAATTTCTAGTTGAAAAATTATTAAAAGTCAAACCAACTGTTCCGATGATTCTTCCAGATTGACCAGCTGTTGCTCCACCGTAACCACCAGATAATTCAACTTGATCTGAAGATTTTTCCTCAACTACATATTCGATGTCAACCGTTCCTTTTGCTGGATTTGGCAACGGATTCACTTGAAAAGCTTGCTCGTTGAAGAAGCCCAATTGCGATAATTCACGTTGCGTACGCATTATGTCCGCTTTGTTAAACAAATCTCCTGGTTTTGTTCTTATTTCTCGTAGAATAACGAAGTCGTTTGTTTTTGTGTTTCCTTTAATAGTAACAGTTCCGATGCGCGCTTCCTTTCCTTCAATAATTCTAATTTGGTGATTAATGTGATTATCTGTTACATTCGTTTCAACTGGTATTAACTGGAAGAATAAATAACCTTTGTCCATATAGAGCGAAGAAATATCTCTTCCGTCGCCTGTTCCGTATAATCGTCCATCAAAAAGTGATTTGTTGTATAAATCTCCTTTTTTGATACCAAGTACAGAATCTAAGAAAGAGGATCGGTATTTTGAATTTCCTGTCCATTCCAAGTTGCCAAAGTAATATTTTGCACCTTCCGTAATTTCGATTTTAATCTTTAGATTTTTTTCATCCAATTGGTAAACGGTATCTTTTGAAATGTGAGCATCTCTCAAACCAACAGCATTGAATTTAGCTAGCAATGCTATTTTATCCTTTTCATATGTAGATTCTGTGAATTTAGAACGTTTGAAAATACGAAGAATTGATTTTTGCTTCGTGTCTTTCATTGCTAACTTCAATTTCCATAGTGGAACTTCAGTGTTTCCAACGATTTCAATTTCTTTAATACCAATACGTGCACCTTTTTTAATGTCGATTAAGAATATTTCAGAATCGTTTATTAAGGTGTCTTTGATGCGATTGATGGTAACTTTTGTATTGTAAAAACTCTTTTCTCTGAAATAGCTTCTGATTTTACTTTCCGTTTGAAATACCAAATTCTCCGTAATCGTTTTTCCAGCGTATAGTGTAATTTCTTCTCTTAGTTTATCAGCTTCACGTTTGTTTACTCCTTTGAATCTAAATTTAGAAAGCTTTGGTCGGGGTGCTAATTCAATCACAAGATAAACAACACCAGCGATTTCTTTTTCTGCGTAAATAGAAATATTAGAGAAAAGTCCTTCGTTCCAAAGATTTTTAATCGCTTTATTAATTTGTTCTCCGGGTAAAGTTATTTTTTGTCCTTGTCTAAGACCTGCGATTAATTTAATTGCTTGGTGGTCGTAGTTTTCTGCACCTAGTACTTTGATAGGTCCGATTTCATACTCTTTTGGTACTTTATAACTAAAGTCAATTTCACCAAGAGTGATAGGTCCTTCTTGCGCAACCAAAGTGAAGGAAAAAAATAAAAATAGTACTAATAAACGGCTCATTCTTTGGTGTTAATTTGTTCTGAAACCATTCCGAATCGACGTTCTCTTTGTTGGTAAGCTAAAATTGCTTGAAAGAAATCATCTCTTCTAAAGTCTGGCCAATGTGTTTCTGTGAAGTAAAATTCTGAATAGGCTAATTGCCAAAGTAGAAAATTACTTATGCGATGTTCACCACTAGTGCGAATCATTAATTCTGGGTCTGGAATTCCTTTTGTTGTTAAATGCTCTGAAATTAATTCGTCAGTGATTTCATCTTCTGAAATTAATCCCGAGGCACGTTGTTCAGAAATCGTTTGAATTGCTTTTCTGATTTCCCATTTAGCACTATAATTCAATGCTAAAATCAACGTAATTTCTTTATTGTTTTTTGTTGTTTCAATTGCTTCTTTTAGACTATTCGAGCAGTTATCTGGTAGCCCATCAATATCGCCAATTGTTTTAAATTTCACACCGTTTTCATTCATTTCATTCATTTCATTGGTTATTGAATGAACAAGTATATCCATCAAGCCATCTACTTCTTCTTTTGGGCGATTCCAATTTTCTGTTGAAAAAGCATAAAGTGTTAGGTATTCGACACCAATTTCTCTTGCAGCTCTAATAGTAGCTCGCACCGAATCAACGCCATTTAAGTGACCATACAAACGTGCTTCTCCTTGCTGTTTAGCCCATCTTCCGTTCCCGTCCATAATAACGGCAACATGTTTTGGTATGTTACTTAAATCAACAAGGCTTTTTAAATCTTCCATTGGCTAACGAATTGAACGAAAGTAATTAAACTATCTTGTGTAAACAATTAAAAATTTATCGAACTTAACATGTCTTAACACAAAAAAAGGGATATGGACAACCAAATCCCTTTAATCATAAGACTTTTTGAATCACTCAGCTAGAACAATCATTTTGTTATTCATCAATTCAGCAACACCACCATTGATATTAATTCTCAAGGTGTTTCCTTTATCAACTTTCACATTTTCGTTCAATTTCGTAGTGTCGAATTTTCCTTCTACTTCTACTTTAACTTCTCCATGCTTTAAGCTAGAGATAATTGGCGCGTGATTATTTAATACTTGAAACATACCATCCAAACCAGGAAGAGTAACAGCGATTACTTCTCCAGTGAAAATACTTGCTTCTGGCGTGATTATTTCTAATTTCATTTTTCTTTTTTTAAGCTTCAGCTAACATTTTATCTCCTGCAGCGATTACGTCTTCAATTCCTCCTTTAAGGTTGAATGCTGCCTCAGGATATTTGTCAAATTTACCATCTAAAATATCGTTGAATGCTTTGATAGTATCTTGAATATCAACTAATACACCTGGGATACCTGTAAATTGCTCCGCAACGTGGAAAGGTTGAGATAAGAAACGTTGAACACGACGAGCTCTGTGTACAACTAATTTATCTTCTTCACTCAACTCATCCATACCTAAGATTGCAATGATATCTTGCAACTCTTTGTAACGTTGTAGAGTGTTTTTAACACGTTGTGCGCACAAATAATGTTCTTCACCCACGATTTCTTGTGTCAAGATTCTTGAAGTTGAATCCAATGGGTCAACCGCAGGATAAATTCCTAACTCAGCAATTTTACGAGAAAGTACCGTTGTTGCATCTAAGTGAGCAAATGTATTTGCTGGCGCTGGATCCGTTAAGTCATCCGCAGGTACGTAAACCGCTTGTACAGATGTAATTGAACCATTTTTTGTTGAAGTAATACGTTCTTGCATCGCACCCATCTCTGTTGCCAAAGTTGGTTGGTAACCTACCGCTGAAGGCATACGACCTAATAACGCTGATACCTCAGAACCTGCTTGCGTGAAACGGAAGATATTATCAACAAAGAAAAGGATATCTTTTCCTTGTCCTTCTCCGTCACCATCGCGGAAGAATTCTGCAATTGTCAATCCAGATAATGCTACACGAGCACGAGCTCCTGGAGGCTCATTCATTTGTCCGAAAACGAAAGTAGCTTTAGACTCTTTCATTTCTTCTAAATCGATTTTGGAAAGGTCCCAACCTCCTGCTTCCATAGAATGCATGAAGTCATCACCATATTTAATAATTCCTGATTCCAACATCTCACGAAGAAGGTCGTTTCCTTCACGTGTACGCTCACCAACTCCTGCGAATACAGAAAGTCCACCGTGACCTTTAGCGATATTGTTAATTAATTCTTGGATTAATACCGTTTTACCAACCCCAGCACCACCGAATAAACCGATTTTACCACCTTTTGCATAAGGCTCAATTAAGTCGATAACTTTAATTCCTGTGAAAAGGATTTCAGTTGCAGTTGATAATTGGTCGAATTTTGGTGCTTCTCTGTGGATAGGTAACCCACCTTCATTACTCATTTCGTTGATACCATCAATCGCTTCACCAACAACGTTGAATAAACGACCTTTGATTTTTTCTCCAGTTGGCATTTTGATAGAAGTACCTGTTGAGATAACTTCCATACCACGTGTGAATCCGTCTGTTGAGTCCATAGAGATTGCGCGAATTGCGTTTTCCCCAACGTGCGCTTGCACCTCAAGAACAACTCTTGAACCATCTGCTCTATATACTTCAAGAGCATCAAAAATGTTTGGAAGAGTAGTTCCTCTTTCAAAACGAACGTCCACAACTGGACCGATAACTTGTGAGATTTTTCCTTTAATTGATGACATCTAACGCTGTTTAAATTTGGGCGCAAATATACGTGTTTTATTTTAGAATTTTCAAGCATTTAATTAGAAATCGTTTGAAAATTAGATTGGAGGGGGAAATCGTGGTGGTTTTTAGGGTTGAAATGATTAGTGAAGTTCTTCTCAAAAGTTGAAAAAATGTTCGTTTGGAAATAAAAAGTAAGTAGGAGGTTTTGGGGCTTGTTTGGGGATTTATAACGGTTTGCAGCTACCCTAAGGTGTCGATTTGACCACAAATTTGTCTGCGGAGCACTGAACCGCCACTTTTGGTTAGGTACTGTTATATAAAGCTGTATCTTTCATTTTCTGTAGTAATTTATATTCATCCAGCTAAAAAATATTTGAACTAATAATTCCTTTGAAAATTTCCCATTGTCAAATTTGGCATTCATTTTCATGGGTATTCCAATTTCCGCAATTAGCAATTGATTTCTACTTCTATCGAACCAAACGCCATCCGTCAACTTGGAATTAATATTTGTAAACTCTACCAGATAAAAACTACCATTTTCGTTGGAAGTGGTTCTAGTTTTGAACTCATAGGCCGACCATTTAGATCCACATGTTCTTGTCTTAATAATTCCCATGTAGATTGTGTCCCTTCCATTATAATGAGAAGAGACTTCCATCCTGCTTTCTGTAACTTTGGCTTTATGCTGAAACTCATGTTCGCCATTATATGCCAATGGGTCGGTTCTATATATCTTACAACCTGTAATTATGATTAATAAATAAATCAAAGTCAAAAATTTTATTTCTGGATATCGTTTTTTCATTTGGCTTTGAGAAATGGTTGCTTCTTTTCGTGAAATAGTTATTTACCTGCTCTTGGTTTCAGTTACACATAACGGTTTGCAAGCAGGCGAACGGCGATAGCTGGCGCTTATTTGCTGTTAGTGGTATTTGTTTTAATTAGTTTAATTGTTTCTTCTAAGTCTTCCTCTCTGCTCCAATAATATCCATAAGCTTTCTTATATTTTTTAATTTGGTGTCTTATGCCTTCGGGTTTGAATAAGCCTTTTTCATCTTTCTTAACAGCTTCCAAGCAATCAAATATCTTAATAATTTGAAAGTCAATAGGACTAATTTGTACAATTCTACCTTTCGTTCTTTTCGTCTGTTTAGTTCTATCCTGTTGAAGATAATTTGTTTGTATTTTGAATTCTTTAATAATTCTTCTGTAAACTGCAGAACCTATTCCGAATTTTTGAGGTATATCTTTCTGATAGAATTTACCACTTGTTGCATCTTTTTTTAATTGTTGAATTTCTTCGGGAGACAATTTTACTTTTTGATTTTCTTTTTGACAAGTTCTACACCAAAAACCGTCATAGAGTAATTGTCCTTTTGACGTACATCTATGCCCCTCATTACAAATCCAATTATATAGCTCCGAATAACCCTTAGGTTTTAGTTTTTTGTCAATTAATTTTCCACCTCTTAATTCAATAATATCTTTGAGTGCTTCGTACTTTGATAATGCCTCACAAGTAGAACAAGATGCGTTCGATTTAATTATTACGCTCAAAACTCTATTAGTTGTTTGGTGACCTTTCGAGCAAGAATAAGTATGCTTACTTTCGGCACCTATAAATTCTTGTATCGAACCCTTTTTTTTCTCAACTATTTTTTTTGCTTGTTCATACAATTCACTTTTCTTTCCAAGGTAGAGTTCAACTAAATCGAGTTGAAGGGGTTCTTGGTTATAGATAATATTTAACTCATCTAGTTTTCTTTTTACCTGGTCTTCGAATAGATGAATTCTTCCTGCTCTAATTGTTTTAAATTCAAATATTTCGATTAGCGTTATCTTATTTTTCTTGCAAAGCTCTTTTTTGTAATTATCTCTTTCAATTTGAGACTTATATCTCATTTCGTTATTGTGAAAATGACTGTTTTCAGTGTAATGTTGATATCCTTGATATTCGAAAGCTACTCTATGTTCAGAATTGTAACCATCTAATTGAAGTCCCTCCATTTCTTTTATGTAGACTGATGGGAGTTTTAATTGTAAAAGATGTTCCAAAATTAAACGGGCTAGAGTTTCTCCAATTAATTTGTTCGGGGAACATTTTGGACACCAACGTAAAGAATTTTTTACTGTATTCCAAGATTTTTGGAACTTATGTCCAACATTGCATTCAAAGTCTAGTTTAGCTTCATTGTTGATGTAAGTCTTAGAATTACATTTCCCATTTAATTTTCCAACGAAATTATGTATCTCATCGAGTGTTTGTTTACTTAGGCTTGAGAGCGAAGCTTCCTTAGCACATAAATCACAACCATGTCCTCTCAAAAATAATTGAGGCTCTTTGGTAATAACTTTGTTATGTTTTAAACAAGTTAAAGAAATGGGAATTCTTTGATTAATGTAATTTGCATTCTTAAAATCAAATTGGTCACAGAAAATTGCCTGAATTTTATTCTTGAATATATCTATACCATCAGAGAAAGTTTCGCGTCGTGATTCTTGAAGACAGAATTTACAAGGATGTTTTGAATTTAGATGATTATTTGAGGTTTGTTCAAATGAATAGTCGTGTTTTTTACAACGAAAATTGATTTTAGTTTTTGCATCCCTATATTCGGTAGCGTGATAATCAAAACTATCACCAAAAAGTAGTTTTGATTGCTCAATTATCCAATTTGTATTTCGCTTTTCACTCAAAATATTATTCTTTGGGCATCATTACCACTAACGGTTGGCGAGTAGGCGCATACCTGGAGGGTTGCGCTTACTCGCTGTTAGTGGTTGTGGTTATTTTTTTTAAGTAAGTTTTTCTGATTAAGAAAATCAATAAACTCATTCAAAATTCTTTCTGTTCTGGTAATTATATCTTGCTCTGTAAAGTCAGAATTATTGTCTGCTAAGTTGACTAATTCAGAAATAATGGTTCCTGATTTATGTTGACCTTTATCATTTGTAAAACCTTTGTAATACTTAGTTTTATCTGTAAATCTGTAATCAGATGCTCTTATGTTGATTTTATCTTCAAGCAAAGATTTGTTGCCAAGAACTTCTAAGTTTTTTATGTTAGAAAGAGACCTATCATTTTCCTGTCTTTTGCGTGCAAAAATATGTTCAATGTCAAAATTTGTGTTAAGCGCAGGTATTTCTTGATGTTCAATTTTAAATGCCCACCAAGTTAACATTGACCTTGTAATGGGTCTACCATTTTTAAATTCAAAATTATTGATAGCAGTACGCAAAGTGTTTTCCTCAAATTTATGATCATCAAAGTTCACTGATTTATCAGTTACGATATTAATCATCTCAGCATAGACAGGAGTTCGCAAAGCATTAACTCCAGGATTGGTGAAAGCATAAGCCCAGACGAAAGCGATAGTTTTATTCAAAAATTCATCAAGTTTATGTTCCTCTAATTGGTCATTCCCATTTTTGTTATGTAGAAAATAAACGGACAAAAAATATGTCCACATACCATTCGGTGCAGAATTGAGAATGAATAACTTTTTTAAAATTTTACCCGAAAATCTGTCAGAATTTTGATTATAAACATCATTCCAAAAATCAACAAGAATTTTCAGATTAGATAATGTTTCATCTTGCTTTAGAATTGAGTACTTATCTTTTTCGTAAAACTTTCGTAAGGCCTCTGTTGTGCTTGATTTGATACCTTGTTTTGCACGAACATAATACATATATCTCGTAAAAAGTTCGTCCATTGGAGTGCCATTCAATGGTTTGAAGATTCTAGATGTAATTTCTTCAAGTTCTTTCCATTGTTCGATGAATTGATCTTTCAGGTTTTTCGTATTGTAGTGCTTGTAAAATTGTGCTTTAAAGATGTCCGCATCTGATAATGGAAGTCCTCTATCATTCAATGTTGAGAATATTCTCAAAGCTGTGTCCTGAGATTCAGCATCAATTGGTAATAAAATACAATTGCCTAAAATTCTTGCTGGTAAGTATGCGAAATATGATGGATATTCACTCAAAAAATTATCTATTTTTTCTTGAAAAAAGCGATAATTCTTAGCGTAGTTACTTTTTTGTTCTTTACTTACAACACCTGTTTTTAGTATCTCCAAAAACTCATCTTTATCATTGTCTGTGGCTACCTCAGAATCAATTTTGAGGATATTTAAATTAGGTTGTCCAAATTCATTTGTTCGCCATAAACACTGTGCAATTCTTTCACGCGTACTTTTAGAGTTTTCATCTTGCATATTACCGAACTTAGCATAAAAGGCTCTTAAAAGTAACATCAATGTTGTTAAACGTTGCTGGCCGTCAATAACCTCTTTTTTATTATTGTCGTTTTCAAACGTTACAATTGAACCTAAAAAGTATTCTTCATTGCTATCAAATTTATCGCTATTGTTGTCGGGAAAGGCAAAAGTAAATATGTCATCCCATAAAGTTTGGCATTGTCCTTCCTCCCAAGCATAAGGTCTTTGATAATCAGGTATAAGAAAATCAGATTTTTTATCTGAAAAAAGAAGCATTATTGTTTTTTGGTCAACATTAAGTTTTGACATATTTACTCTTGTTTTAGGTTATTCAATTATTTTCTATTGTGTATGTGTTATACAATTACCACTAACTTATATATACTCGAAACAACCTTTCGCCTAGCCATTTCGAATTAAGGTGCTTCTCGAAAGTTCGTATCGTGTTATTTATCTTCAAATATAAAAAAGCTTTTGGTTGACTAAAATTTATTCACCTCAAATTTGCGGAGATTAGAATGTGTTTTCACCGCAAAACAAATAGAAACAAGAAAATTCTTTTTGATTCACCACAATCGTAACCACAAAATATTCTAAACTTGAAGATCAAGCATTTTATCGAAGTTAGAACTATTTAGCTAATATTAGCGAAAAGGATTGGCCTTGAATTTCTAGGTTTTAGCTACTGAACTGGAACTGTTAATTTTTAGAATTTCTGTAAGAACATTCTTAAGAAATTTCAGTTCCAGAAGGAAGTTAAAATTGTTCGCAACGAGTTGTAAGTGTTTATATAGCAATGATTTGCGAACAAAAGGAAATTCTGAGCCTTGATTTTTACCTTCGGTGCTGCTTGCGCGGTGATTCTTTTGATCAAGCAAAAGAATGGCAAAGAAAATTTTAGCTTTATTCAAAATTTAAACTTTTGAAAATGATTCTTTTGTGTTTAAGTCGGAATAAAAAAATCTCAGTTTCCGCGTTGCTTCAACAAGATTTTCGTTGGGAAATAGGAAAACAAAACACTCAAAATACTTACTGATAAAAAGACCAAAAAGAAATCGCTCAGTGAAATGTTTATAGGGAATGGAATGTTGGGGCCAGGAATTACTAAAAGAGAAAACTTTAGCTGAAGGAAACAAACGAAATATCCAACGACAAGTCCAGCGAGAATGCCAATACCTGAAATCAATAAACCTTCAAAGAAGAAAATTTGAAATACTCCTTTTCTACTCAAACCAAAACTCTCTAAGCTGCTGATGTTGTCTTTCTTTTCGATGTAAAGCATTGTCAAGGAAGCAATTAAATTAAACGATGCCAATATAAAAATGAAAATCATAATGATGATTACAACCATTCGCTCGGATTTGCTGGTTTGAAAGATTAATTCATTTTTCTCGAAATTGGTCTTCACTTGAAAGTTAGAGCCTAGCACAGATTGAATTTTTTCTTTTTCTTCATCATTAGTGAATTCACCCTTCACTTGAACATAAACGTGCGTTAATTCGCTTGAGTAATTTAACAACTCACGCGTTGCAGCTAATGGCCATAAAAGTTTGTCCTCATTAACTTCTTTGTTGTAATTCATCACACCAGAAATAAAAACAGCTTGCGTGTAAAATGGATTTTTACCCAAGCGAATTTTAATATTTCTCTTTGGTGCATAAATAATTAAACGCTCTTGCTCGCCATCAGTTGGCATAATTCCGTCTAGCTTTTTGAACAAATCAACTCCAATAATACCATACGATTCACCAGCTTCTATTTCTTCAAAAGCTGAATTTCCTGCCCAAAGATGTTGTTTTAGATCAATTGTTTGAAGGTAGTTTTGTTCTACTCCAATTAAAGTAGCATTCACCCATTTTTTTTCGTGGCGAAGCACAACGATTTCTTCAATTACTTTGGAATAGGACTTAACTTCAGGAATTGCAGCTAATTTTTTCCAGTCAATTTCGCGCTCGTCGAAAGTTTTTCGTTTATTGGCAACAATCGTTATGTCGGCATCGAATTCACTGTAAAGCGTTTCAATCATTTTTTCAATGCCATTGAAAGCAGAAAGAACGATAACAAGTGCGGCAGTGATTACAAAAACACCAACGGTAGAAATGCGAGAAATTAAGGTAATAATATTCTTTTTCCGTCCTGAACGAATATATTTCAGCGCTATGTAAAAAGGAACGTTAATCGCTTACTTTTTTAGTAATTCACTGATTTTCATCGCGTAGTCCATTGAATCGTCAATATGAAAAGTCAACTCCGGAATCATTCGCATGTTTTTTAATCGACGCCCGACTTCTCCACGAATTTTACCTTTGTTTACAAGGATGTTCGCTAGCACTTTTTCCTTTTCTGGTCCGGCGAAAATACTGAGGAAACATTTAGCGTAAGACAAGTCAGAAGTCACTCTGACAATTGTTACTGTAACCATTGCACCTAAGCAAATTTCGGAAGCGTTGCGTTGAAAAAAAGTTGATAATTCTGCCTGAATTACTGCTTCAATTTTATTCTGTCTGATAGAACCCATGGTGCAAAGTTAAGAATAGTTGAGGTGCTTTCTAATTTTTTGATTGGTTAAAATAAACTTCTTGAATTTCTTTAATCGCTAATTTTGACAAAATCACAAGGAAATGGCGCAGTTAATGTTTTCTTACAATCACAAGTAAAATCAGAAACCTAATTTGTTTTTTTCAATTGTCGATTAGTGTAGAAATCTTTATCAGCAATGTAAATTGTTTTTTCAACCAATGCATAAATAGTTCCATTTTCATCTTCAAATTGAGTATTTAAAATGAAATTTCCTTTTTGATCTTTTTCAATAGTTTCCTTGATTTCTCGCAGCAACTCATCATCAATTAAAAACCGAGCATAAACAGTTTTCTTGATTGGTTTAATAAATTTGATGGATGCATCTTTATCCCAAACAACGTAGTTTTTTCCTAGAATACAAATCAATTGAACCATATAAATTGGGTCTAGAGCTGCATAAATACTTCCCCCAAAAACAGAACCAACGTAATTTCTTGTTTTCCAACTGTAGCGCAATTTGATATGAACTTCTTTCCAGTTGTCAGATATGAAGCAAACCCGACCACCTGAACGACGGTAAGAAGGAAATAAATTAAACACTGTTTTTCGAATTATTGCTTTTGCCCCTTGTTTGTGAAAGGTGTTTAATTTGGTTTTCATGGTTCGATTTATTATTTGAAAATAGTTGATTGAAATAAAAAATGCTACTTTTTAAAAAGTAGCATTTTAATGATTTTATAGGTTTAATTATTTGATTACGTTTAGTTTACCTAGGTATTTTTTAGATTTTGATACAACTTGTAAATTGTAATATCCTGAAGTTAAATCTTTAATTTCAATTTTATTTTCTTTTAAGTTTTCCAACGATTTCTTATAAACTAATTGCCCTGCTTGATTGAATATTTGTAGTTCTCCACCTTCATTTAATTCACTTGTAATTGTAAACTGTCCTGTTGTTGGATTAGGATAAATAGTTAATACATTTTCTAAACTTAATTGATTTAAACTAACAGTACAATTGGTTGAAAGATTTATTGTTTCAGAACCAGAACAACCTTGTGCATTTGTGACGTCGTATTCAATCACCCAAGAACCTTGAGTAGCTGCATTGAATGTATTTCCAGTTAAAGCACTAGCATCGCCTGTTGTTACTGAAAATGTCCCACCAGCTGGATTTCCAGTTAATGTTACATTTTCTCCGGTACAAAAAGGACTTGGAAGACTTGAGGTAATTGTTGGATTTGGTACTGGATTAACTGTTACTGCTTGCGAAAGTTCAGATGAACATCCTGTCGCTGTATTTATAGCTGTAACTGTATAAGTGGTTGACGTTGTTGGTGTGAATGGTGTAGCATTTTCAACCCCACCAGTCCAAGAATAGGTATCTGCCCCTGACGCTTCTAAAGTAACTTGTTCACCCGGACAAACTGAAAAATCACCTTCTACAATTGTTAATACTGGATTTTGGTTAATTGTTACGGTTACTGGTGTTGATGGTGCACTTGAGCCACATGAATTTTCTGCAATAACAGAAATTGTTCCATTATTTCCTGTTCCTGTAACTGATATGGAGTTTGTTCCTTGACCAGAAACAATTGTTAAATCACCTGTTACTGTCCATGTATAAGAAGACGCATTAGGAACAGGTGTTGCTTCATAAGAAATTGTTGTTCCAGAACATAAGTTCGTTGTAAAAGTTGTTGTTTCAGGTGTTGAAGGAATTGGATTATTGTAAGAAAAAACAACATAGCCGTTTCCATTATTAACACCATTAATCGTAACTGGATTGGTAAACGCTGATCCTACGAAATTAGTTCCACCAGCTCCACCTCCTCCAGCTCCTTTTGCATCAATTTGACAAGCTGGGTTTCCGGCAGTTCCGCCACCGCCGCCTCCACCACCAAGGTAACCACCTCCACCTCCACCTCCACCTGGGATAGAGAAAAATGTGAAACAGCAACAATTGGAAGCATTTCCACCATTTCCACCAACTTCTCCAACGGCATCACCTCCAACTAGACCATAAAAACCATTGCACCCCACTCCAAAAGCTCCACCAGTAACTCCAGTTGCTCCTCTGCCTCCTCCAGCAGATAAACCTGCCTCAGTTGCATCGCTACCATCTTCACCATTTCCTCCTCCACCATTTCCACCATTTCCACCATTTGCATTTGGAGATTGACAGCCAATAGCACCACCACCGCCGCCGCCGCCAGCAACTAAAATTCGGTCTGAAACAGCATTTCCTCCTAATCGGATATCTGTAGCTCCTCCGCCACCGCCTCCAGTAAGCGTTGTGCCAGAACCACCTCCTGTTGCTCCACCATTGTATCCGCCCAAACCTCCATTAGCTTGACCTCCTACAAAAACTGAAAAAGCTTGTCCAGGAGTTACAGTTAAAACACCTTGTGAGTGACCTCCTAAACCGCCAATTCCTCCAGTTGAGTTATTCGCTCCACTTGTACCATTGGCACCTTTAGCACCAAAGGCATCTATTGTTAGGATGGTTACTCCACATGGAACGGTATAATTTTGTTCTGCTCCTGTAAAAAACAATGTATCGCGAATTATTGCTTGAGAATAAGACAATCCTGAAAAACCAGCTGAAAAAACCAGTAAAGAAAAAATCTTTTTTGGATTAAGTAAATTTTGTTTCATGGGTTGATTATTTTGATTTACCCAAAAATACAAAATTTGTTAAGCATTGATTAAAAAATTAGTATTTAAAATGCAATTTAACTTTTAAAATGACCTAATATCTTCTTTAAGAATTATTTCATATTGTTGATTAACAAGTGTTTATAGATTAATTGAATGATTATTTTAAAAAACAAATAGTCATTATTTAATTAGTGCACACTAATATTTTGTGGAGCTTTCAGCAAGAAAAACTAAACAAAACCTCTTTATCCTTGTTTTTAACTTTTACCTACTGATTACAATTTAAATTTAATAAAATGAACACAATTTTAACTCCAGAAATACAAGACATTCACGAACAAATCGGTGACGAGCACATTTTAACTTCAATAGAAACACCAATGCTTGCAACTGCTTTCGACAAATCAGATAGTGAAAAAATTGATGAAATTGCTGTTCATTTTCAAGCAATAATGGAAACATTGGGTTTAGATTTAAGCGATGATAGCTTGAAAGGTACACCTTACCGAGTTGCTAAAATGTATGTACAAGAAATTTTTTCTGGCTTAAATCCAGCAAATAAGCCGAAAATTGCACTATTTGATAACAAGTATCAGTACAATGAAATGTTGGTAGAGAAAAACATTTCTTTTTACAGTAATTGCGAGCATCATTTTGTTCCAATAATGGGTAAGGCACACGTTGCTTATATTTCAAATGGAAAAGTGATTGGTCTTTCTAAATTGAATCGAATTGTTCAATATTTTTCTAAGCGTCCTCAAGTACAAGAACGATTAACTGTACAAATTGGCGAAGAATTGAAAAAAATCCTTGGAACAGAAGATGTTGCAGTTATAATAGATGCTAAACATTTATGTGTTTCTTCACGTGGAATTAAAGATGAGTCTTCTGCAACGGTGACTAGTTTCTATTCAGGAAAATTTCAAGAAGAAGCAACGAAAAGCGAATTTTTCAAGTATTTGTAATTGATTCGAAAACTATTCTTTTGTAACAATGGTTACAAGGCAAAGAAGGAATAAAAAAATGAAGTTAGCGCGATTAATTAATTCGTAATTTTGCGCCCGATGACAACAGAAGCACTAAATAAACCTTCCCTTTTTAAAATTTATTTGGTTTTTACCAAATTCCGTCTTTCATTTCTTGTAATTCTATCTGCTTTATCTGGCTATTTATTTGCTGGAGGAACTGATTATAAAGAAATTTTCTATCTGATGCTTGGCGGAACATTGGTTACTGCTGCTTCAAATGGTGGAAATCAAATCTGGGAACGAGAATTAGACAAACTAATGAAACGCACAACAAATCGACCTTTACCTCAAGGTTGGATGAGTGTTACAGAAGCTTACATGGTTTGTGCATTTTCACTTGTCGTTGGATCAATTCTTTTGTATTTAATCAATTGGCAGAGCGCTTTACTTGGATTTGTTGCTTTTTTCTCCTATGTTTTTATTTACACACCAATGAAACGGGTAACTCCTTGGGCAGTTTTTGTAGGAGCTTTCCCAGGAGCAATTCCTCCATTTTTAGGTGCGATTGCAGCAACAGACAAATTTGGTTTTCTTCCAGGAATTTTATTTTTTGTCCAATTTACGTGGCAGTTTCCACATTTTTGGGCAATCGCTTGGGTGCTTTACGATGATTATAAAGCTGGTGGATTTTCACTTTTACCTTCAAAATCTGGAAAATCTAAACAATCTGCTTTTCAAATAATGCTTTATTCGCTAGCATTGATTCCTTTTAGCTTAGTTCCTTGGCTATTGGATTGGACAGGTATTTGGTCTTTAATAATAGCTTCAATTCTTGGAATTGGCTTTTTCGTTTATTCGTACCGATTATATATTAGTTGTGAAGTTGCAGACGCTCGTAAACTTATGTTTGCCTCGTTTGTTTATCTACCAATTATACAATTTGTTTATGTCTTTGACAGAAATCAAGACGTGTTAAATGAGCTTCTAAAATAATTTTTTAAAATATAACTATGGATTACTCGAAAGAAATTGACCCAATTGTCAATGAAAAAATGAAAAAAAATCTTGTTTATGTAAGTATCTTCAGCATTATCATGCTATTTGCCGGATTCACATCTGCATATATTGTAATGATGGGAGATTCTTTTTGGCTGAAATATCCGCTCCCTTCAGGTTTCTGGATAAGTACAGGAAGTATCATTGCTAGTAGTATTACTTTTATTCTTGCAATTGCAGCTGTCAGAAAGGATAACCAAACTTTATTAAAGATTTTTATGTCACTTACGGTTGCTTTAGGAATTGCATTTATGTATTTCCAAGTAAAAGGATATAATCAGTTAATCGAAGGAGGTATTCATCCGATTAATAATCACATTATTGTAACTGATGGAAGATATGGAGATTACTTTGAAATTAAGTACAAGGGTGATTTTATCGAAGTAGATGGAAATAAATTTTCACTTGGTGGTAAAGAAATGTCAAATGAACAATTCGAGGAATTAAAGAAATACATGAGCCAATTTGCCTCAATTAAAGAACGAGATGCTCTTATTGTTGAGAATAACGATAAAAACTTTGAACTTTACTTTAATAACCAACCGGTTCAAATAAAAGAGAAGCAACTATATAAAGATGATTCCACAAAAATGGACTATGTTGATGAAATGCGTTTGAGTTATTTAGCAATGAATATTCAAGACCGAAGAGGAGACTTTTTTGTAAGAGGTGAATTTGGGAAAGATTTCCACGTTTATTTTAAAGGCAAAGAACTAGAATACAAAAACAGAAAACTACACTATAAAGGCAAAGAATTATCGAATTATTTACAGATTAAAGCAACAGAAACGGCAGATTCGGCGACTTCATTTTTATACTTGATAAGTATCGTACATTTAGCTCATGTTTTCTTTGCTATGTTTTATTTATTAAAAGTCTCAATCAACTCATTTACAGGTAAATTCAATGCTCAAAATAATTTATCCTTGAGGCTCGGAGCAATTTTCTGGCATTTTTTAGGCATTTTGTGGATTTATTTGATAGTCTTTTTGGTTTTTATTCATTAAACTTGCAAAAAAATCATAAAAAATGGCAGGACACACAACTGAACTTGATGCCAAAGCACTTTGGGGAGGAAAAGAATCACCTTTTCAAACAAGCTACGGAAAATTAATGATGTGGTTTTTCCTCGTATCGGATGCATTGACATTCGGAGGATTACTAATCGCTTACGGTTTTACTCGTCACAACACGCAAGAGGCATGGCCAATTGGTGAAGAAACTTTTAATTCATTACCATTTTTAGGTCATGGTTATCCATTGATTTATGTCGCCTTAATGACATTTATCTTAATTGTATCTTCAGTTACAATGGTATTAGCTGTTGAAGCTGGACATAGAATGGATCGAAAAGGAGTTACTAAATGGATGATTGCTACAATCATTGGTGGATTTTTCTTCTTGGGTTCTCAAGCTTGGGAATGGAGTCACTTTATTCATGGTTCAGAATTTGGAAAAATCGAATTAGCTGATGGTTCACAAGCGATTGTTAAAGGTCATTTTGGTGAAATCGAAAACTTCACTGTTGAAGTTGCAGGTAAACACCACAAGAAAGGTGATGTGATCAAAGAAGATTTAATGCACACTTTCCAACATGCAGCTGAGCAAGGTCATTTGTATGATGGAAAAATTCTTTTGCATGACGGATCTATTGCCAAAGTGAACAAAGCTGATGACGAACACATGGAACTTATCATTAAAAAGGATGGTAAGAAAAATAAAATTGGTGACGAACCAATTGAAGGCGAAGCAGCAGAAAAAATTTACTATGAGGCGTTATATTCTGCACAGCCTAACCGTGTAATCTACGGAGCTAATTTGAAACAAAACGAGTATGGCCCTCAACAATATGGTCAATTCTTTTTCTTCATTACAGGATTCCATGGTTTTCACGTATTCTCTGGGGTAATGATTAATATTTTGATTTGTATTGGTGTAATGGCTGGAACTTATCACAAAAGAGGTCACTATGAAATGGTAGAAAAAACTGGACTTTACTGGCACTTTGTCGATTTAGTTTGGGTGTTTGTATTTACATTCTTCTACTTAGTTTAATTACTTTAAAAAACAAGAACTCATGGAAAGAGACGACTTAATAGAATATTCTTTACACGGACATCACTCTGAAGAGCAAGGTAAAGCAATTCGCAAGAAAATATGGATGGTTACTGCACTTTTGACTGCAATAACAATTGTTGAGGTAGCTCTAGGAGCATTTATCAAACAAAATTCTGGCGCTTGGCCTTTTGTAAAATGGTCATTCATTATCATGACATTATTTAAGGCAGGATACATTGTGATGATTTTCATGCATCTAGGTGATGAGAAAAAAACACTACGCTATGTAATCTTAGTACCTTACTTTTTGTTTATGTTATACTTGATTTTTATCGCTCTATGGGAAGCTTTAGCCGTTGGTGAAGCTTGGGCAACTTACGGAGTTTAAACCTTACATATCGTGGAAAAAACATTTGCCGGTCGAAGCAAAGTATTAATCGCATTTTTACTTGTTTTCGGTCCGGCTTTTTTATTGGTGGTAATCGGAACTAGAGGTTGCGAGCACAAGTTTAAAGAATTAGATGATTACGGTTTAGTAAAGCCGGTTCCTTTTTTTGTTGATGGAAAGAAAACAACTTTCTCAGATTTCAAAGGAGATGTTCTTGTCATCACAACTCTCCAAAAAACCTGTCCAGAAGATTGTGCTATTTCCTTTTGGCACGTGGATCAAATGATTTATCAACACATTCGAAAAAATAAACGCAAGAAATTAAAAAGCGTTAAAATCATTTCGTTTGTTACAGATGGTAAAGGAAATGCCTTGCCAGAAGCCGAAATGCAAATTGTGCGTGATGCCTTGAAAGATAATGTTGAATCCTATGACCCAGCTTTGTGGATGATTGCTACGGGCGATGCAAAAGCAGTTTACAGCTTCAAACATAATGGTCAAAATCTTGTCCAAAAGGGTGATAAATATTATGGAGGAGAAGGTTTTCAGGAATTGATTCTTCTTTTAGATAAGGAAGGTCATTTAAGGATGGTTTTACCAGGAAATGAGGAAGGTTTGGTTCGGAGAATGAAGGAACATATCGCTTTACTTCAAAAACAATACGACAAGAAAAAGAAATAAAAATGAGAAACATTGCTTTTATTCTGTTTTCATTCATTTTGTTTATCGCTTGTGAATCGGAGCCAAAATCAAAATTACCTTATATTGGAAACTTTGATTTAGAGTATAAAAAAGTTAATGGAAAAACGGTTGTTGATACCCTTTATCCAACAATACCAATCTTTTCATACCGCAATGAAGATTCCGTTTTAGTTTCAAATAAAAATTTCAAAAATAAAATTTGGATAGTAGAATTCTTCTTTGCTACTTGCCCAACTATTTGTCCAATAATGAATTCTCAACTAAAGAATTTAAACAAAGAAACTGAAGCTTTAAATGAACATATTCAATTCATCTCTTTTACAATTAATCCCAAAAATGATCAGCCTTCTGTGTTGAAAGCCTATAAGAAAAAACACGGAATTAACGCTAAAAATTGGACTTTTCTAACGGGTGATGAAGCAGAAACTCATCGACTTGGAATTGAAAATTTCCAAACATTTGCAGGAAGGGATGAAGAAGCTGAGGGTGGTTATGCTCATTCAGGTGCTTTCACGCTTGTTGACAAAAAAGGATACGTTCGAGGAGTCTATGCAGTTACAGGATATGATGGTTCAGTGAACAAAAAAGAATATCAAAGGTTAAAAGAAGATATATTTAAATTATTAGAAGATGAGTACAACGTCACTGCCCCCTGACAAAGTAAAAAACGCAAGAAAATTAATCATTGTTCTTTCAATTGTAATTCCACTTGCAGTTGCTATTCTGTTCAAAGTAAAAATTCCTGGCTACGATTTATCCTTCTTACCTCCTTTTTATGCTGGAATCAATGGATTAACTGCTATGCTTTTAATAGGAGCATTAATAGCAATTAAAAACAAAAACATTAATTTACACCAGACACTTATTCAATCAAGTTTGTTTTTATCCGTTCTATTTCTATTGTGTTATGTTGCTTATCACATAACTTCCGATTCAACTGAATATAAAGGAGATTTACCTAATGTTTACTTTCCGCTATTAATTTCACATATCGTTTTAAGTGTTGCTGTAATTCCAGTTGTGTTGTTTACCTATTTGTTTGCATGGCAAGGCGATTACGTTAGACATAAAAAATGGACAAAATTTGCCTTTCCTATTTGGTTATATGTTGCCGTGTCTGGAGTTATTGTTTATTTTATGATTTCTCCATTTTACACGAATTAATTTTACAAAGCCAATAAATTAGTAAAACAGATTCATTTAACAGATTTTTGTTCCTTACAAGTAGCAATTACTTAATTTTATGCTTTGAAAATGATGGAGAAAGACGAAAAACAAGCACGCTACGACAGAGCCTATTTAAGATTAGCAGCAAGCTGGGCAAAATTATCACATTGCAAAAGAAAACAAGTAGGTGCCATTATTGTTAAGGATGCAATTATTATTTCTGACGGTTATAACGGAACGCCTGCTGGGTTTGATAATTGTTGTGAAAATGAAAATGGAGAAACGCATTGGTATGTTCTTCACGCAGAGGCAAATGCAATTTTGAAGGTCGCAAAATCTACTAATAATTGCAAAGACGCTACCCTTTATCTAACTCATTCACCTTGTAAAGATTGCAGTAAATTAGTATTACAATCAGGAATAAAACGATTAGTTTATCAAGAAGCCTATAAAGACACTTCAGGAATTGATTTTCTCAAAAGTGCTGGACTTGATGTAGAACAAATACAAAACATTGACGATGTCTGAAGCTCCAAAATCAAATTATACCCTCCCCATTTTACTTGCGCTGTTCCTTTGTATTGGTCTTTGGCTTGGAAGTGAACTAACTAAACCAATCAATAGTTTTGGTGGTGGTAATGCTGCTGAAGTACAAAAACTAGAAGATATTCTAAGTCTTTTAGATGATCGCTACGTTGATAAAATCAACAAGGATAGCATTTTTGAAAGTACAATTTCAGAGATGTTGCATAAGTTGGATCCACACAGTAATTACATTGCTGCTAAAGATATGAAAGCAGTTAATGAATCAATCAATGCAAAATTCGGTGGAGTTGGTGTACGTTTTTTATTGTTGAGAGATACAATATGTGTTTCTCACGTTATGGAAAATTCTCCTTCTTTAATCGCAGGAGTTAGGTCAGGTGATAAAATAATTGAGGTTGATGGTAAAAAAATGACAGGAAAGAAAATCACCAATGATAAAGTAATGGCTAGTCTTAAAGGTGATGAAGGAACTTTTGTGAAAGTTAAAGTAGTACGCAAAAACAAAAAGATTGATATAAAAATTAGAAGAGGTGCAATTCCAATTAAAACTGTTACCTGTGCCTATATGGTTAATAGTAAAGTTGGTTATATTTTAATTGACCAATTTTCAATTCCTACAGCTGAAGAATTTAGACAAGCTGCAATGTCTTTAAAGCAAAAAGGAATGAAAGAATTGATTTTAGACCTTAGAGGAAATGGTGGTGGTGTGCTTTCCTCAGCAACTGATATCGCTGATGAATTTTTAAAAGAAGGTTTAATTATTCTTAAAACAAAAGGACGCAAAACAAAGGAAGAAGTCTATAAATCAAAGGCTGGTGGAATATTAGAAAATACGAAAACTGTTGTGTTGATTAATTCTTCCTCGGCATCTGCAAGTGAAATTTTGGCTGGCGCTTTACAAGATAACGATAGAGCAATAATTGTCGGGAGAAGATCTTTCGGTAAAGGTTTGGTTCAAGAAGACCGAAAACTAAGAGATGGAAGTAATTTACGAATTACAATCGCTCGTTATTATACTCCATCAGGAAGATGCATACAACGTCCCTACAAAGGCAGTTACGAGGATTATATGGAAGATGAGGAACGTTTTTCCAACGGAGAATTGTACAAACCAGATAGCAGTATTTATATTCCTTCTTTAAAATACAAAACGAATGGTGGTCGAACTGTGTATGGTGGTGGCGGTATTACCCCTGATGTTTTTGTACCTTATGACTCTACAGGAACAAGTTTTTACCTAACTACTTTACAATGGAGTGGAGCAATTAGCGCATTTTCGTTCGATTTTGTTAAGGATAAAAGAAATAAATGGGAATCACCAGAAGAATTTAATAAAACGTTTTTTGTAACAGATGAAGTTGCTCAAAAACTAGCTGATTTTGCAAGTAAAATCTATAAAGTTGAATTTTTTCCAAATGAATTTAAACACAGTAGAAAACTAATTGGTGAAATTCTTAAAGCTGAAATTGCACGTCAAATCTGGACCGAAAAAGGATTTTACACCGTTTTTAACCCTTTAGATAATGAGTTTTTAGAGGCGATGAAACAATTGAATTAATTAGACAATATACTATCCCTTCTTCTTCAAAAACTCTTTTGATTTTTTCTTGAATGCCTCCATTCTTGGGTGACTAACACTTTTCACATAAGGATTGTTCGGATTGTTCTTTTCGAAATCTTGGTGATAAGCCTCTGCTTTATAAAAGGTTGTTAATTGCTCAACTTGCGTTGTAATCGTTTTGAATTTACCGTCTTTTTTTAACTGCTTAATATAATCCGTAGCAAGATTTTTTTCATAAGTATTGGAATAGAAAATAGCCGAACGATATTGTGTTCCCGAATCTGGACCTTGTTTATTAAAGGTACTTGGGTCGTGCGAATTAAAAAAGACACGCAGTAACTCCTTGTAAGAAATTACTGTCGTGTCATAGTGAACTTTTACTGTTTCTGCGTGACCTGTTTTTCCTGTGCAAATTGCTTCATAAGTTGGGTTTTTTGTACTTCCTCCACTATAACCAGATTCGGCATAATCAACACCCTTTACTGTCTCAAAAATAGCTTCAACACACCAAAAACATCCTGAAGCGAAATAAGCATCTTTATATTTTGATTTGGTTTTTTGAGCAAATGATGAACAAGTCACCAGAAAAAATGAGAAGAATAGCGATAGTTTTAACATAAATCTAAAACACGCTTAAAGAGAAATTGTTTAATGTTCTCTCATTTGACGTTCGATAATGATTGTGATCAAAACCCCTGTAAATACCGCTCCTCCGACAATTGCGAAGCCAACGATTCCTTTGATTGCTAAAATTGTTAAAAACATATTGAAATTATTTATGAAACAAATGTAAACCCTAATTAACTGATATTCAATAGTAAATAAATATTACTTGTTAGATTTCGAGCAAAATCACCATTTCATCGAATATTAACAATTATTTGATATTCAATTCATTAAATTAATTTTCAACAACTATAGCTCAATATTAACCATTAACTCCAAAAAAATATATTTTACATTAACCATTGATAATCAGTGTTTTATTGGTTCATTAGTGGTTGAATCAAATAATATTATTTAGAACCATTCTAATATACCTTTATTGTGGTATTGCATCAAAGCCTTGCTCTTACGAATTTTGTCATCAAATAATTTACAATGAAAATCACTAACATAAAGTTTATCGCAATCACATTTCTAGCAATCTTTTTAGTTACTAGCTGTAAGAAAAAAGGCTGTACTGATCCAGCCGCATATAATTATTCAGAGGATGCTAAAAAAGACGATGGTTCTTGTAGCTACGAAGCGCCATACACAATTCCAACTACTTATTCTTTTACAGATGCAAGTGGAAATCCAACAGTTAATTACAGTGGACAAACTGAAAGATTGAATCAATTACGAGAAATGGTTGTTTTAATGAAATCAGCTATTTCTTCTAGCATTTCAGCTGATGATTTAAAAGCAATGTTCGCAAATACAGGAGGGAATGGTATAGGAAATTTTAGCTTCACTTCAACTAAACAGTTAAAAGATAAATGTTTTGCAGTGGATCAAGCGCTATTTGAGACGTGGATGGATAAATTGGCACTTGCAAGTGTTTCTTATAGTTCGCAAGCTACTAATGGTCAAGCTGGAGTATTAACTTCTGGAACCTCAACTTACTTATTTGACGAAAATGGTAGAGAATACCTTCAGTTTATCGAAAAAGGTTTGATGGGCGCTGTGTTTATGCACCAATCTTTAAATGTATATTTCAGTTCTTCTAAAATGGATGTTGATAACACAACTGCTGTTGATGCAGCTAATGGTTTATATTACACAGCAATGGAACATCATTTTGACGAAGCCTTTGGTTATTTCGGAGTAGGTATTGATTTTCCAACTTCTATTCCCAACGATTTCTGGGGAAAATACTGTAACAATCAAAATTCTACTTTAAATTCTAATGCTGATATGATGTCAAATTTCAGAAAAGGAAGAGCGGCAATTAGCAATAATTACTTAACAGATCGCGACAAAGCAATCACAGCAATTTCAAAAGAATGGGAAGAAATTTCAGCCTTCCAAGCGAAGAAATATTTACAAGATGCCATAACTTTCTTTGGAAATGATGATGCAAAATTCTTACACGCTCTCTCTGAAGCATATGCTTTCTCTTGGAATTTGCGCTATGCACCAGAGGCAACTAGAAGATTAACACCAACTTCACACACTTCATTGATGAATTTATACAAATCAAATTTCTGGGAAATGACCGTTGCTGATTTGAACGCAATAATCGCAGAATTAGACGCTAAATACTAAACTTAAACAAGAAAGAATATGAAACGTATCATTTTTGGTTTATTCGTTAGTGCTTTGTTTTTAATTACTGCTTGTAATAAAGACAAAGACAAGGATGAATTTGATAAAGCCGCATTGCTTCAAAATTTTGCGAACAACATCATTCAACCGCGTTATGCTGATTTTAAAACCAAAATTGATAGTCTTGAAATCTTGTTTATTATATTCCAATCAAATCCAACTGAAGCGAAGTTTGAAGATGTTAAAGCGCATTGGGAAGCGTGTTACTTAAGTTTTCAACGTGTTAAAACCTTTGATTTTGGTCCAGCAATGAATACAGGTTTCAAAGGCGCAATCGGAACTTTTCCAACGGATACAACACAAATTAGCTCAAATATTGCAGCAGGTACTTATAATTTGGCGACAGCCACCAATGCAGATGCGGTTGGTTTAGCAGCTTTGGACTTCTTGTTCTATCAAACGGATGCATATTTGAAAATTACAACAAGTCAATTTTACAGTCAATATTGTTTAGACGTCATTCAAAAAATGAAATCTGAAACTGATGCTGTCGTGAATGCTTGGACTACTTTTAAATCTACTTTCATTGCATCAACTGGTAATGAATCCACTTCTATGTTTTCGATGTTAGTAAACGATTTCTGCCAAGATTGGGAGGAAGCTAAAGCAGCAAAATTAGGAATACCACTAGGAAAATATAGCTTAGGAATTCAACGTCCAGAATATATTGAAGCACGTTATTCGGGTTATTCTTTACCAATTTTAAAAGCAAGTCTTTCGAGTATCGCTGAAATCTATTCAGGTATTGGAACAAATGGCCAGGACGGAATAGGCTTTGATGATTACCTAATTGCCTTAGATAAATCAACTTTAAATAATAACATAATAACTAAGTTCCAAACGATTGACAGTTTGTTCTCAACGTTTAATTCCACACTTGAAATAGAGCTAACACAAAATCAAACTGCTTTAGAAAATTTATTCAATGCTATTTCAGAACAAGTCATTTTCATTAAAACAGATATGACCGCATCGTTTGGAATTCTTATTACTTATCAAGACAACGACGGTGATTGATAAAGCGAAAATTCACCAATTTTTTAACCCATTTCAAGAGGTTAGCATTGCTCCACTAATTGTTTTCAGAATGATTTTTGGGGCTTTGATGCTTATTGGAACTTCGCGTTTTATTTTAAATGGGTGGGTACAAAAATTGTATATTGAACCAACATTTTTCTTTCCTTTTATCGGTTTTGAATGGGTAAAACCGCTACCTGGAAATTGGATGTTTTTACCCTTTGTTTTGCTGTTCGTGAGTGCTTTGTTTTTTATGTTTGGCTTCTTTTATCGCATTGCTTCCCTTGTGTTATTTCTGAGTTTCACTTATATTGAACTACTCGACAAAACAAATTACCTAAACCATTATTACTTCGTGAGCTTGGTGGCGTTTTTAATGCTGTTTCTACCCGCAAATCGATATTGTTCACTTGATACTCAATTAAATTTAACACCAAAACAAGTAATCATTTCGAAATGGAATATAGGAATTTTAAAGTTTCAATTGGGAATCGTTTATGTTTTTGCTGGGATCGCTAAGCTCAATTCAGATTGGATGTTCGACGCAAATCCCTTGAAAATCTGGTTGCAAGCACATCATCATTTACCTTTAGTTGGGAAATTTCTACAACAAGAATGGCTAGCTTTTGCCTTCAGCTGGACAGGTTGCGTTTATGATTTGTTCATCGTAATCTTCCTTTTCAATAAATATACACGACCTTTCGCTTACATTTTTGTTGTGATTTTTCATTTGGTAACTTGGTATTTATTTCCAATTGGTGTTTTTCCTTGGGTAATGATTTTTTCAACGCTTATTTTCTTTTCGCCCAATTTTCACGAACACATTCTTCAGTTTATAACTAAGGAAAAGATGCAAACACTTTCGAAAAAAACAATCCCGACTTTCAACAAAAAAATCGTTTCCTCTGCTTTGATTTTGTTTGTTTCATTCCAAATTTTAGTGCCTTTTCGCTATCTTGCTTATGATGGTGATTTATTTTGGCACGAGCAAGGTTTTCGGTTTTCTTGGCGGGTAATGCTGATGCACAAAGAAGGCTACGGACGTTTTTTTGTGGTGGATAGCAAAACGAAACGCGAAATGGAACTTCCCCAACAACAATTTTTAACACCAATTCAGCTCGATCAAATGTTGACGCAACCAGATATGATTTTGCAGTATGCACAAATGTTATACAAAGAATACAATGGTAAAACCTTGGTATTTGGCAACGAAAAAATCACCTTGATTCAACCAGAAATTCAGGCAGAAATTTACGTCACTTTGAACGGAAGACCATCTCAGTTGTTCGTGAGAAAAGGAAAAAACTTGGTTACAATTAAAAACGATTTGAAAAATAGAACTTGGTTGGAGGAATTTAAGAAATGAGAGGAATATTAGTTGTTTTATTTATTGTTTTTTGTGCTCAATTCAAGGCGCAAAAATTTTTACTTTCTGGTAAAATAACAGATGAATCACAAACAGAAATTCCTGGCGTTCGCATTAAAAACCTCAATTCGAATAAAAGTGCTTCTTCGGATGGAAGCGGGAAATTTGGAATTAATGTCGAATTTGGCGATTGTTTACAATTTTCATTAACTAACTATGACACGCTTAACTTATTAGTTTCGAAAGAATTAATTGTGAATAAAGTACTCGAGATTTCAATGCGCTCTAAGGTGATGGAAATAAATGAAGTAAATATTACACGCAAGCGAATGGAAGGTTTTGACGTAGGATATTTACCCGCGTTGAAAGGCGTACAAATCAACACTGGAACAAATGCTGTCATTGAATTAAGTGGCTTGAGTGGTGCAAAATCGACAGCAAATCCACGGGAAATTTTTGCTAAAGTACCTGGTCTAAATATTTGGGAAAGTGATGGCGCAGGAATTCAAGTTGGAATTGGAGGAAGAGGTTTAAGTCCAGACCGAGCTGCGAATTTCAACACACGCCAAAATGGTTATGACATCAGCGCGGACGCTTTAGGTTACCCAGAAAGCTATTACACGCCACCAATTGAAGCATTGAAATCTATTGAAATCATTAGAGGTTCTGCTTCTTTGCAATTTGGAACCCAATTCGGAGGTTTGTTGAATTTTGTCATAAATGATCCAGAAACCACAACGCCTTTTCAACTCACAAGTCGCTTTACAGGAGGAACTTATGGGTATTTAGGAACGTTCAATCGCATTTCAGGAACGAAAAATAAATTCGCTTATCAAGTTTACCATCAATACAAACGAGGAAATGGTTATCGCCAAAATTCAGGTTTTTACCAACATCAATTTTTTGGACAAATGGCCTTTCAATTAACGGAAAAACAGCTGTTAAAATTGGAATATACGCAAATGAATTACCTGACCCAACAGCCGGGTGGATTGACTGATTTGCAATTTGAAAATGATATTCGTCAAAGTTTTAGAAACAGAAATTGGTTTGCGGTGGATTGGAAAATGTTGGCTTTACATTACGATTTTGAAGTAACAAAATCAGCTTTAATTAATGTCCGTGCCTTTGGAATGTTATCTGACCGCAAAAGTTTAGGTTTCTTAGAAAAAATTACCAAAGAAGACATCGGTGGGCCGCGAACAATGATTTTGGGTGAATTTAAAAACATTGGAGCTGAAACACGTTTTTTGAAACGCTATGAATTAAACTCAAAAATGAAAGGTGCATTTTTAGTAGGTGCACGCTATTACAGAGGTTTCACAACAGCAGAACAAGGCAACGCATCAAGCGACTCAACAGCAGATTTTTCTTTCACCAACCCCTCTAATTTAGAAAATTCATCCTACGAATTTCCATCAGAAAATTTTGCTGGGTTTGTAGAAAACATTCTTTTCTTAAATGACGATTGGCGTTTTAATTTCGGGATGCGTTATGAGTACATTACAAGTTCGTCTGAAGGATTCTACAAACAATATGTGATTCATCCTGTCAATTTCGATACAATTGCTATTTATACCAATCAAAGTGAACGTTTTGTGAAGCGAAGTCTGCCTTTATTCGGCTTTGGTCTATCGAAAAAAATAATGAAAAGCGGAACGGTCTACGCCAATGCTACCCAAAATTACAGAGCGATTAATTTCACTGACATTCGTGTTACGAACCCCAATTTTATCGTTGATACTTTAATAAAAGACGAATACGGAGTAACGGTTGAGCTAGGCACAAGAGGTTTGCTTTCCAATTTTTTCATCTACGACCTTGCTTTGTATTATTTGTATTACGGTGATAAAATTGGACTCGCACCAAAGTTGGGAACGATTTACAAGGAGCGCACAAACATAGGTGATGCACGCAATATGGGAATTGAAATTTTTGCAGAAATTGATTTCCTTAAAATGCGCGACGTAAAAGCAAAAAATGGTCTTTCTTGGTTTGTAAATGCTGCTTACACCAACGCTGTTTATATTCGTTCAAGAGAAACTTCATACGTTGGAAAACAAGTGGAATATGTAAGCCCAATTATTGTGAAATCAGGACTAAAGTTTAAAACAGCCAAACTCACAATGCAAATTCAAGGTTCGTTTAATAGTGCACAATTTACAGACGCTACTAATTCAGTTGAACCCTCAGGTGATGCTGTTTTAGGAGAAATTCCAGCTTATTTTGTAGGTGATTTTTCAGGAAGATACGATGTGAGCGAACTATTTAAAATCGAGCTCGGAGTGAATAATTTCACCAACTCAAAATATTATACACGTCGTGCTGTTTCTTATCCAGGTCCAGGAATTCTACCTTCTGATGGAATCAATGCCTACATTACATTGCAATTTCAGTTGAAGGCTGGGAAGGGAGATTTAAAATGAAGATGTATTGTGTTTTCTATTCACAGTAATGGGTTTTATACTTTGCAAACAAACCTTAAATTTTTTGCACGATATTTGAAAAGGGGTAAAACTTATTATCTTTAACCAAAATTTAAAACATGAAAACAATTTTCACAGCTGCTTTTTTCTTGCTTTTTAGCACATTATCCTTTGCACAAGATTTAACTTGGCACACAGACATGGAAAAAGCGATTTCTATTTCTCAAAAAGAGAAAAAACCAATAATGTTGTTTTTCACAGGAAGTGACTGGTGTGGCTGGTGTATTCGACTACAGAAAGAGGTTTTCAAAACTCCAGAATTTATCGAGTGGGCAAAGTCAAATGTTGTTCTTGTTGATGTGGATTTTCCTAGAGTTAATAAACAATCAGAGGCGACAAAAAAACAAAACAACTTATTACAACAGCAATTTGGAGTTCAAGGTTACCCTACTTGTTGGTTTGTTAAGCCAGAAAAAACAAAAGATGGAAAGTACAATTTAACACAATTAGGTTCTCAGGGTTATTTAGCCGGTGGACCAACAAATTGGATAACAAGCGCAAAAAACATTATTAACTCTAAAAAGTAGTTTTTAAGTTTAGAACTAAAGTTCCAACTTTTCACTTTTGACTTTTCACTTTAAAAAAGCCTTACGAGATTATTTTCGGAGGCTTTTTTTGTGGTGTAAAACAAACTATTTATTCATTTTCAATTGGAACGTTTTGGTTTATTTCCCGATAGCAATCGGTACTTCATTTCTCACTTTTCACAGAATTAATCTCCTCAATTGAAAATCCTCTCGAAGCCAAATAGCGCGAGATTTTTTGTTTTTTGGTCCAAGAATCTTTTTCAGATTTAAGTTCAAGGGATTTTTTCTCGTAAAGTGATTCAAGAGCGTTTGAGTAATCCGATTCATCGATTGATTCTAAAGCTGATTTAATAATTGCAGCTTCAACGTGCTTTTGTATTAAACCGGCTTTTATTTTTTGTTTACCCCAACGCTTAATGCGTACTTTTCCCTGACAATAGGCTTCAGCAAATCGTTCTTCATTCCAAAATTTATTGTTTTTTAAACTTAAAATAATGGATGTTTTTTCACGATCCGATAAATCGAATTCTTCTAACTTATTTTTGATTTCAAACAAACACCGTTCTTGGTAAGCACAAAAAGCTTCCAGTTTTCGAGTTATGCTTTCTATATCAGACAAAGTAATAGATTAAAGTACGATTTCTTCGTTGTTTTTATTTACAAACGAATACTGAAGTAAATGATTGGCAGCAATTCCGCGAACAGGAACCCATTTTTTGTATTTGAAGAACCATTTCATTTGCTTAGAAATCAATCCTTTTTTGAAGAAAGCTTCCAAATAAGGATGAACTAATAAGGCAACGTCTTTTTCTCTACGGTCTTCTAACAAGAAATGTAAATTCGATTCGATTTCATCAGAGAACAAAATACTTGCTTGAATTTCGCCACTACCATTACAAGTAGGACACATCTCAGTTGTTTTGATATCTGTTTCCGGACGAACACGTTGACGAGTAATTTCTATCACTCCAAACTTAGATGGAGGTAGGATATTGTGTTTCGCACGGTCGGATTTCATTAGCTCTTTGAGTTTCTCGTAGAGTAATTTATTGTTTTCCTTATCGTGCATATCAATAAAGTCCACGCAAATGATTCCACCCATGTCACGCAATTGTAACACACGTGCAATTTCTTCCGCTGCTTCTGAATTGGTAGCTAATGCATTTGATTCTTGACCGTCGGCTCCTTTTCTGTTTCCGCTATTCACGTCGATAACGTGCATTGCTTCAGTATGTTCGATAATCAAATAACCACCACTTGCCATTGGAACTTTCTTTCCAAACAAGGTTTTGATTTGTTTATTGATTCCGAATTTCTCAAAAATATCGAGTTTTCCGTCGTAGAACTTTAAGATTTTTTCTTTTCCTGGAGCAATTGAACCAATGAAATCTTTCATTTCATCCATCAATTTTCCATCGTTTACATAGATGTTGGTGAAATCGGCATTCAATAAATCTCTTAGGATAGAAGTTGTAGTATTGAGTTCGCCCAATACACGTTTTGGAGGTTGTGCACCTTTCATATTGGCGTGCATTGTTCTCCATTTTTCCATTAAATTTTTAAGGTCTGCCTCAAGATCAGCTGTTGATTTGTGTTCAGCAACTGTTCGAATGATAACGCCAAAATTCTTAGGTTTAATGCGCTCCATTAAATCTTTTAGTCGATCTTTTTCTTCGACATCTTTGATTTTTTGGCTAACAGAAATTTTATCAGAGAAAGGTACTAGTACTAAGTACCTACCAGCCAAAGTGATTTCGGAACACAGACGTGGCCCTTTGGTGGATATTGGTTCTTTGGCAACTTGCACCAAGATTGGTTGAGACGAGGAAATGATGTCGCCAATTTTTCCTTCTTTCTCAATTTCTTTTTCGGACTTAAAATACATTAAGTCTGCTGCATTTTGTTTTCCGTGCAGAGAGTCTTTTACAAATTTACTGAGGGAATTAAATTGAGGTCCGAGATCAAGGTAATGTAAGAATGCATCTTTTTCATAACCGACATCTACAAAGGCTGCATTTAAGCTTGGAACGATTCTACGAACACGACCTAAATAAATGTCACCAACTGCAAATTCAGAATTTCCCCTTTCCTCATGTAATTCAATTAACTTTCCATCACGCAACAATGCAAGCCACACACCGTTTGAACGGGCATCGACAACTAATTCTAGATTCACAATGTGATTTTTAGTTAAATAATGAAAGCTCAATGAACAATCACTGAGCTCCCTTTTAATTTACATTGGAAGACTATTTTTTCTTCTTGTGACGGTTTTTTCTTAGACGTTTCTTACGCTTGTGCGTAGCCATTTTATGTCTTTTTCTTTTTTTACCACTTGGCATAATGCTTTGTATTAATTATTATAAAGATGATTGATTCTAAACAAAAACACTCCCTTCTTTGAAAAAGGGAGTGCAAAGGTAATAAAATTTTATAAAAAATTTAATTGCTCAAATTATTTAACGACAACTTTATTTTTTACTTCCTCAACAAATGTTTTTGATGGTTTGAAAGAAGGGATGTTGTGAGCAGGAATGATGATCGTTGTGTTCTCTGAAATGTTTCTTCCAGTTTTTTGTGCTCTTTCTTTCACAATAAAACTTCCAAAACCTCTCAAATAAACATTTTGACCATTTGCCAAAGATACTTTAATGGCATTCATGAATGCTTCAACAGCTCTTAGAGCCTCTGCTCTTTCTAATCCAGTTTCATCTGCAATTCCTGCAACAATGTCTGCTTTTGTCATTTTAATTAGAGATTAATAGTTATTAATATTTCTTGCGTTTGCGGGCACAAAAGTACCTCTAAGATTGTTTATATTCTTAATTTTCGTCAAAAATTTCACAAAAATTATCATAAATGCTTCAATTTCAGGAATTAATCACCCATTGGTATCATCAAAATAAACGCGATTTGCCTTGGAGAACAACAAAAAGTGCTTATGTTATCTGGTTGAGTGAGATTATTTTACAACAAACGAGGGTCGAACAAGGCTTGCCTTATTTTTATAAATTTCTTCAACATTACCCGAGTGTCTTCGATCTTGCCACAGCGGATGAACAAGAAATCCTAAATGATTGGCAAGGACTTGGTTACTACAGCAGAGCGAGAAATTTGCATAAAACGGCAAAAGAAGTAGTGGAGATTTACAAGGGCGTGTTTCCTTCAACATACAATGAATTGTTAAAACTCACTGGAATTGGACCTTACACCGCAGCAGCAATCGCTTCCTTTGCATTTGATGAGGCTAAAGCGGTAGTTGATGGAAATGTGTATCGGGTGCTAAGTCGCGTATTTGACATTGAAGAAGCAATCGATTCCACCCAAGGAAAAAAAACTTTTGAATTACTTGCTAATGAATTGATTGATAAGAAGAATCCTGCTATTTATAACCAAGCAATAATGGAATTTGGAGCGCTTCAATGTGTTCCTGTAAATCCTGATTGCGCTGCTTGTCCACTACAGTTTCAGTGTTTGGCCTGTCAAAACAAAACCATCACCGAACGACCTGTGAAATCAAAGAAAACCAAGGTTACCCCGCGTTATTTTATTTATTTAATCGAACTTTCTCCAAGTCAAACCATTCGTATCGAAAAAAGAAAAGAGAAAGGAATTTGGCAGCATTTATATCAGTTTCCTTTGCTTGAATTTACGTCAATCGAAGAAAAACAGACTTATCTAGCTAGTTTGAAATCAAAATTTATTTCCAAAGAATACAAACACATTTTATCGCATCAACAGCTTTTTGCTCATTTTGCGGTCGTTGAACCATCCAATGAAATTCCAGAAAATCAACTTGAAATAGCACTTTCGGAATTGTCAAATTTCCCTATTCCACGATTGATTGATAAATTTTGGGAAGAGAATTGTGGATTGGTTGAGGGCTTATAATTCTTTTTCCCTCCACCTCCTTGCCTTTAACTAAGCCTTAATCCCTATATTTGTACATTCTATTACTGACTTTTAAAATCCGCGATACAATGATTGAAATTAAACAAAATAATTCCGCGATTGAAGGCGCTGCAATTGTCTTTATCATCGGTAAATCAACGAAGAAAAAACAAGAATTTGCTGGACTTTCAACAGATATTATCAAAGCATTTCAAGGAGATGCTGAAAAGAAATTTGACTTTTTTAAACTTCCAACTGGATTTGTGTTTTTGGTGGATGAAAATCAAAACGCAGAAGATTTAAGAATCGCTGGTTCCAAAATTTTCGATTATATCAATAAAGACAACGAATCCGTTCATATTCAAGGTGCTTCAAAAGCATCTTTGGCAGTTGCAGAAGGAATTGCTTTGAGTAGCTATGAGTTTGAACAACATTTTAGTAAACCTACTTTTCATAAATTAACCGCTATTTCAGTTACTGATGAGGTGAGTGAAGCTAAAATTTCCGAGTTAAACAATACCATAAAAGCTGTTTTTTGGGCTAGAACTTCTGTAAATACTCCTGTTTCACATTTGAATGCTGAGCAATTAGCTAATCAAATTGTAGAACTTGGAAACGAAGCAGGATTTCAAGTACAAGTGTTGGAAAAAACGCAAATTGAATCACTTAGAATGGGCGGTTTGTTAGCCGTTAATAAAGGTTCTATCGATCCACCAACATTTACAATTGCAGAATATAAACCTAAAAAACCGGTAAACAAAAACCCTATTGTTCTAGTTGGAAAAGGGGTGGTTTACGATACAGGAGGATTGAGTTTAAAGCCAACTCCAGGGTCAATGGACACGATGAAAAGTGATATGGCTGGAGCTGCGGCTGTAGTTGGAGCTTTGTATTTGGCGGCTCTACAGAAATTAAACGTTCACATTATTGTGCTTGTTCCAGCGACTGATAATCGTCCGGGAGGAAACGCTTACACACCAGGTGATGTAATTACAATGTTTGACGGAACAACGGTTGAGGTTCTTAATACGGATGCTGAAGGTCGAATGATTTTGGCAGATGCTTTGGCTTATTCTAAAAAATACAATCCTGAAATTGTGATTGATGCCGCAACACTTACAGGTGCTGCCGTTCGAGCGATTGGAACAGAGGCAAGTATCATTATGGGAAATGCCAAAGACAAGTATTTTGAAAGCTTGGAAGAAGCAGGAAATGAAGTACACGAGCGCGTTGTTCGTTTTCCTTTCTGGGATGATTACGGCAAACACATGAAATCAAAAATTGCTGATTTGAAAAATATAGGAAGTGCAAACGCAGGAATGATTTCAGCAGGTAAATTCTTAGAACATTTTGCGAAATCACCTTACATTCACATGGATGTTGCTGGTCCAACTTGGCTAGATGCTAAAGAAGACTACAAAGGACAAGGTGGAACGGGAGCAGGTGTGCGCTTGCTTTATCAATTTTTAAAAACTCATTATAGCAAATAATTAATGGAAAAAGAATTTCTTTCATCTGAAAATATTAAAGTTGGAATTACCCTTGGTGATATCAATGGCATTGGCCCTGAGATTATCATTAAAGCATTGAAGGACAATCGTATATTAAGTGACATTACACCTGTAATTTATGGTTCTTCAAAAGTGATTTCATTTTACAAAAAAATGCTCCAAATCCACGAATTTAGCTACCAAAATTGCCGAACTGGTGCTGATATTCAAAACAAAAAAATCAATATTGTTAACTGTTGGAATGAAGAAGTGGATGTTCAGCCTGGCGTTTCAAACGTGACAGGTGGTAAATATGCTTTGAAATCCTTGGAGGCAGCAACAGCTGATTTAGCGGATGGTAAAATAGATGTGTTGGTAACTGCACCATTTTCTAAAGATGCAATGAAAAGTGCAGGTTTTGATTTTCCTGGTCATACTGAATACCTTGCAAAATATTCAAATGTTGATGAAGCATTGATGATTCTTGCTTCCCCGTTTTTACGTGTCGCTTTGGTAACTACTCATATTCCAATCAATGAAGTGAGTAAAGCCTTGACGAAAGATGCTATTTTAAGTAAAATCAAAGCATTTGAAAATAGTTTGAAGCGTGATTTTAACTTGGTTCGTCCTAAAATTGCTGTTTTTGGTTTGAATCCGCACGCAGGAGAAAATGGAAAAATCGGTACGGAAGAAAAAGAACAAATTATTCCAGCGATAAATGCAGCGAAAAGTGAAGGAATTTTAGCGTATGGTCCATTTGCCGCTGATGGATTCTTTGGTTCAAATGCTAAAAATCAATTTGATGGTGTGCTAGCAATGTACCACGATCAAGGATTGACAGCGTTCAAAGCACTTTCATTTGAAGATGGCGTTAATTTTTCCGCAGGTTTACCAATCGTTAGAACTTCTCCTGACCACGGCACTGCTTTTGACATTGCAGGAAAAAATTTGGCTTCTGAAGCATCATTTAGAAGTGCAATTTATATGGCGATGGACATTTATAGAAACAGAAAATTTGTGAAACAAATAACAGAAAACCCACTTCAAATCAAAACAGAAATCGTGAGAGAAAGAAGAGAGTTTTAATTATAAGTAATTGTTATTTAACCATTTAAATTAAAAAAATGCGTTTTGAACTAACCAAAGATTTCCTTGAAGTTCTTCGATTGAAAATAGCGGAGCAGGATCTTCAATGGATACGAGAAAACGTATTGGAATTGCATTACGCTGAGATTGCTGAAATTCTCGATAGATTAAATAACGAAGAAGCGAAATTGGTTTATTTCCTTGTAGATGAAGATTTACAAGCAGATATTTTGATGGAATTAGAGGAAGAAGTGCGCGATCGCTTTTTGGCTTCACTTTCCACAAAAGAGTTTGCCGACCAGTTAGAAAATCTAGATTCGGATGATGCTGCCGACATTTTAGGGGATTTACCAAATGAGAAAATTCAAGAGGTCATTTCCCAAATGGAAGATGATGAAGCAGCGGAAGACATCGTGGATTTATTGAATTACGATGAGGATACTGCCGGTGGTTTGATGCAGAAAGAATTTTTTCAAGCACAAGTGGATTGGCCTGTCAATTATGCCTTAGAAGAATTGCGAAAACAAGCAGAGGACGTTGAAAAAGTGTATAACATTTTCGTTGTTGATGAAACAGATCATTTATTGGGAGTGTTGTCTTTAAAACGAATATTATTTGCGGGTACAAATGCAAAAATCGGGGATTTATACCAAGCGAAAAACATCATTTCAGTAAAAACAAGCGACTCTGTGGAAGAAGTTTCAGAGGTAATGGAGAAATACGATTTAGTTTCTGTGCCTGTTGTGGATTATCAAAATAAGTTGGTCGGTAGAATTACATTAGATGACGTTGTTGACTTTATTAAGGAAGAAGCTGATAAAGATTTCCAGTTGGCGACAGGTATTACGGAGCCGATGGAATCCAATGCAAGTATATGGCGCATCTCAAAGGCTCGTTTACCTTGGTTGATTATAGGGATGTTTGGTGGAGTTTTGGGGGCAAATGTAATTTCTCGCTTTGAAGGAAGTATTACACAAATTCCTGCGCTTGCATTTTTTATTCCATTGATTACAGCGATGGGAGGAAATGTAGGTGTACAATCTTCAGCGATTGTCGTGCAATCATTAGCTAGAGGAGATAAACATTTAGGAAAGTTTCTTCCAAAAATTTTAAAGGAAGCATCTGTTGGGCTATTGAATGGTTTGCTGTTAGCGAGTATGATTTTTGGAATTGCTTGTGTTTTCGCAACCGTTCAACTTGGTTTTGTGGTGAGTTTATCATTATTTACAGTTATTATTTTCGCCGCTGTACTTGGAACGATTATTCCACTTTTATTGAATAAATACAAAATTGACCCTGCTTTAGCGACAGGTCCTTTCATCACTACTTTAAATGACGTAATTGGATTATTTATCTATTTTACAATTGGAATGCTTCTTTTAAAGGTTTAGTGAAGAAAAATAGTATTTTTGCAACCCGAAAATTAATTTGGAACTGAAAAACTGAAAACTGAAAGTTGAAAGTGAAGCACTGATTGGAAATATAGATTTAAGGAGCCCCAACCAGCTTCTTTGTAAAAATTAAAGTATTGGAGAGATGTCCGAGTGGTTTAAGGAGCACGCCTGGAAAGTGTGTATAGGTCTAAAGCTTATCGAGGGTTCGAATCCCTCTCTCTCCGCAAATCAAATGCTATTATGCTAAGCATAACAGCATTTGAGTTGAAACTCCCCCGTCAGTATCATAAGATACTCCCTCTTTCTCCGCAAAATAAAGAAAAGTCAGGCGTTTACGCTTTGGCTTTTCTTTATGTTCAATAAATAGCATTTTTTATGTTGATTTATTGAACATAAAAAAAAAAGAAAGTCGGCACAAGTTAATTAACTTTCTGTTCTCAAATCAACTCAATAAACTTAGCTTAAATTTATGAAAAAATCGATTTTTAGTATCGTGTTGTTGTTTTCAGCAGCTTGGAGCAATGCACAAGTAAATCCTGCAATCAGTTCTTGGTTAAGGAATACAACTGGAGCAACCGGAAGACATTATGTTCAAGGAAATTCCACACCAATCAACGATGCTGACTTAGTGAATGTTCAGTCAGTACAATACTCAAACAATTGGGTTTATGTCACTGCAACGGGTGTACCAGCTTATATTACAGGTCCTTTTTTAGACGGAAATCCTTCTTTCACGACCAATCAAAATGCTATTTTTAAAATGCCATTAAACCCCACCCAAAACACAGGCACAGCCACAGCCACCCAAGGTGGAAATATTGGGATTTTTATCAATGGTATTGCCATGTTTGATTATCGTGATGGAGTAGCTTGGAATGCAAATACTAGTGCGCTTTGTGGCGGACCTGGAAATCCACCCTGTCCAGGTGGACCAACTGCTACAATGCCTTGGAATAGAGACGCAATTGTTGCTGAACGCGCTGGTTTTGACTGTTCTAAAGGTCACCCAGCTCAAGGAAATTATCATCACCACCAAAATCCGAGTGCTTTCAAATTGGATTTAACAGTTATTTCAACGATTTGTGATATTTACGATGCAGATGGCTTGTATGTTATTAATGAAAACGAGCATTCTCCTTTAATAGGTTATGCTTATGATGGATTTCCTGTTTACGGAGCCTATGCTTTCAAAAACGCAGACGGTACTGGTGGAATTACACGTATGAAGTCTGGGTATCAATTGAGAAATATTACAACTCGCACAACTTCACCAACCGGAGCCACGGTTACAAGTGGACCTGCTGTAAGTACAACTTACCCATTGGGCTATTTTAGAGAAGATTATGAATTTATTTCACATCCTGGAGAGGCTGATTATTTAGATGAACATAATGGACGTTTTTGCATAACTCCTGAATATCCAAATGGAATTTATTGCTACTTCGCTACAGTTGATGAAAATTGGAATTCAGCCTATCCTTATTTGGTTGGACCAACCTATTATGGTAATAAAACAGCAGTTAAAGTGACTAGCATCACAGAAACAGTAACAACTTACAATCCTTCGACTTCCATTGACGAACAGATTACTTTTGAGAAAATTAGCGTTTATCCAAATCCAACTAATGATGCGTTAATGGTTCAAGTAAATAGTTTATTGGCAAAAGATTTAGAAATTTCATTAATGGACATCAATGGAAAATTAATCGATAAAAAGACCATTTTTCAAGGAAGTACGATTGCTTACTTTGATGTTTCAACTTTGTATAAAGGAGTTTATTTCCTAAAAACAAACGCTGGACAAGTATTGGAAGTACAAGTAAATGACTAAAATCACGATATTTTATAAAAGCAATATTCAATAAAAAGCTCAAAATATTCATTTATAATATTCAAATATTCATTTGATAGATTTGGATTAAAATGAATAAATACATTTGTTTAAGAAATAAGGAGAGATACAGGTAACTTCTTATGTGTAAAGTTGACAGCTGCTTGGAGAGGCAGTTTATTTTCTAGTTTGATAAGAGTTTAATAGTTTGAGTCAACATTAAGTTACACATAAGAAGTTCCTGTTTTTTTATAAGAAACCACCTATCACACATAATCTACTACATTGAAGGGCTCAAAGCCCTTTTTTATTGGCTATTTTTCTTGAATTTTATATAGAACAGGACGACTAGGACTCGCATCATTCTCAAAAGGTGCCAATTGCATTTCAAGAATATACAGACCATCTTCGATTTCATCTTTAACATAAATCAATTCAGTTATCGTTTTGTCATTCGGATTTTCCGGAACATTCCAAAATGCGTGATGAAAAGCTAATTTTCCTTCATCAGATTCACGATCAACAGAAGGCATGTCCACTAATAGATGCTGCACATCAAATTGTTCGATAAGTTCAATTACTGACAAATCCAAATAAGGTGGATTGGTGTCTGAATAATTTTTTGAAGTCTTAACTAACGAATTTGGTAGCGTTCGAATAATTAAAGCTTCGAATGGCGTTTCATCTATTTTATCCTCCAGCAATCTTTTCGTTATCAATTCATCCCCATTTTCAAGCAATTCAGGTTGAACAGAAACCAATCTAGCTTTAAAAAAATACGAGCGCAACTTTTGATTTACGGAAACTACCTCTGGTGTAATGTGACCATGACATTCAGTATGCGTTCCGTGTCCGTGTGGATTAAAAAAAACATCGCGAAAGTTCACACCACCACCTTCTTTTACGCTTCCAATAAAACCATTAGCTCGAACAGGCTCAAAAGTTGGCGGATTTACATACCAAGCTCTTAGGTTTCCTTCTCCTGCTTGCAAACCAATAGAAAGATCTAAAGGTTTATTGGTGTCAATATATTCGTTTTCGTTAATGTATAGTCGCATGAATCAAATGTAAGAAAGATTTGAAAAATACAAGTCTAATTCCCACTTTCAATACTTCAATGTTGAAATTGTTTCTGTTTGCGGACTACCACGTTTAATATCTAATTTATCTTTGCAGCATGGAACAAAATCAAGACAAACTAAAAGACATTATTTCCCATGCGAAAGAGTATGGTTTCGTTTTTCCTTCTTCGGAAATTTACGACGGATTAGCTGCAACATATGACTACGGTCAACTGGGCTCTGAATTGAAAAATAATATCAAAACGTATTGGTGGAAATCCATGGTGCAAATGCACGAAAACATTGTGGGAATTGACGCAGCGATTTTTATGCACCCAACGACTTGGAAAGCTTCCGGTCACGTAGATGCGTTCAACGATCCATTGATTGACAACAAAGATTCTAAAAAAAGATACCGAGCGGATGTGTTGTTGGAAGAACACATGGAGAAAATCCGTCAGAAAATCGAGAAAGAGGTTGAAAAAGGCATCAAGAAATTTGGTGAATCGTTCGACGAAGCACAATTCCGTGCGACGAATCCAAACGTATTGAGAAACCTAACAAAAATCGAAGAAATCGAAAACAGAATGCGCACCGCGTTGGAAAACAATGATTTAGAAGGTGTTCGTAATTTAATAATCGATTTAGAAATAGTTTGTCCGATTTCAGGTTCTAAAAACTGGACAGAAGTGCGCCAATTCAACTTGATGTTCTCAACAGAATTAGGTTCCGTTGCTGGTGATGCTTCTACGATTTATTTGCGTCCAGAAACGGCTCAAGGTATCTTTGTGAACTTCTTAAATGTGCAAAAATCAGGAAGAATGAAAATTCCTTTTGGAATCGCACAAATCGGAAAAGCGTTTAGAAACGAGATTGTTGCGCGTCAGTTTATTTTTAGAATGCGCGAATTTGAACAAATGGAAATGCAATTTTTTGTACGTCCAGGAGAAGAAATGAAATGGTACGAATACTGGAAAGAAACACGTGCAAAATGGCACAAAAATCTTGGTTTAGGTGATAATTTATACCGTTTCCACGACCACATCAAATTGGCTCATTACGCGAATGCTGCTGCAGATATCGAGTATAATTTCCCAATGGGATTCAAAGAATTGGAAGGAATTCACTCGCGCACTGATTTCGATTTGAAACAACACGAACAATTTTCAGGTAAAAAATTACAATTCTTCGATCCAGAAATGAATCAAAGTTACGTTCCCTATGTGGTAGAAACGTCTGTTGGTTTGGATAGAATGTTCTTATCTGTGCTGAGCGCTGCTTACCAAAACGAAAAATTAGAAGACGGTTCAGAACGTACTGTTTTAAAAATCCCAGCTGTACTTGCACCTTACAAAGCTGCTATTTTACCGTTGGTTAAAAAAGACGGATTACCTGAAAAAGCGCGTGAAATTCTTCGTGATTTACAATTTGATTACAACGTTCAGTACGACGAAAAAGACGCAATCGGAAGAAGATACCGTCGTCAAGATGCAATTGGAACACCTTTCGCAATAACAGTTGACCACCAAACCTTGGAGGATAACACCGTAACCATTCGCGATAGAGATACGATGCAACAAGAGCGCGTGCCAATCGAAAATCTTGGAACAATCATTGCAGAAAAAGCAAGTTGGAAATCCATTTTAGCAAGTTTGTAAATTGATAAGTTCGCTTCAAAAACTTTTACCGATTGTTTTTTTACTTTTCGCTTCGTTTTCGAGTGCGCAAATGATTTATAATTTGGAGGGAAATGCCTTCACAGATTTGCCTTATTTTGATGTAAATTTTATCCGTGTCAATAAAATAAAATCGGTCAGTGGAAATTATTCCATTAAAAAGGATGGCGATATGATTCGAAATACCAAAGACGTTTTCGAATACAAATTCGATAGTTTAGGTTATTTGATTTCGACTTTTGAAACGAAAACGGTTGACACCAAAACCGATACTTTAATGAATTTTTACGAGTACACAAGTGCTGGTAAAATCAGTATGCATCGTAAAAGTGAATACGGTGGAATCAGTTCATTTCATTACAGATACGATTCCTTAAACCGTTTAATTTACGTGGAAAATAGGAGGGATGTACTTGGCGATTCGGGAAAAGTGCTTCAATCATTTTTGATAAACAACGAATCAATGCGCTATTTCCCAATAGAAAATGGTTGGAAAAAAGTGATTTATAACAACTACAATTTACCTTATTTAGAAGAAACTGAAAAGCGTAATTCGGATGGTTATTTAATTGAAACAACACAACGAATGCGAATGGCTTCTTCGGAATACAAAAAAGTGTATACCTACAATGAAAAAGGTTTGCTTTCAAGAGTATCGATGTACCATAGTGAGTTGGTGGCGCCTTACGAAGAATGGGTTTTTAAATACGATTCGTTTGGAAATGTGATTGAAAAACACACCTATAAAAACGAAAAATTCACCAAAGATCTTCAAATCATCTACGACACCAAAACGCAGCTTTTAGGTTCAACCATTCAAAAAGAAGCAAATTCAAATTTCATGTGGATTTTGCGATTTCAGGGGTATGTGTTTTATTAAATTTGAGTTTCGCAAAGTTTGAGTTTCGCAAGATTTCAAATCCTACGCAACTCAAATCCTGCACAACTCAAAAACACCATTAACACTTCCTTAACAAATTCCGCTAATTCATTGAAATGAAGATAATTAAGTGAGTAATTTCATCAAAAACACTATATTTATTTCAAAAATCAAGGCTATAAAACTTTTTATTCGGAATTTTGGCACGAAAATCGGTTTGCGCTTTCAACTTAATTACCTTATTATGAAAAATTTCTACATTGCTATCGTTCTTTGCCTCAGTTTCTTTCAGCTTCAAGCTCAAAAAGTAGATTACGACAATACCTCCAAATGGTTTTTGGGTTTCAACATCGGTGGAACTTGGAACACTACAGACGTTAAAAATCAAACGTCAACAGGTTGGGGATTGGTGCTCGGAAAATCGTTTAACTACAATTACGGAAGTGTTATTAGCTTCGATTTAAGAGCGCGTTACCTGCGAGGAATGTGGTATGGTCAAGATAATGATACCACCTCACTGTTGAATTACACAGGAACGGCTTTGCAGGAATACAAAGACCAATATGGTTTTACGGTAAATAATTTTCAATCAGACGTTCACCGTGTGGCTTTAGAATTAGCTTTACACTTAAACTCTTTAAGAGAACGCTCTGGTTGGGATCCTTATATTTTCGGTGGAGTTGGTCTAACATTCAAACAAACGTATGGTGATTTATTAGATCAAAATAATAACTCTACTTTATATGATTATAGTTCTATGTTGGCAAACGGTCCAATCCAACCACAACTATCTTCAGCTTTAGATAAAATTTATGATTCTCCACTTGATGGGAGTTCAAATGCATATCAAGCTTATTTTATGCCGAGCCTTGGTTTTGGTTTAGGTTATCAAATCGGTAAACGTGTTTCTTTAGGTTTAGAGCATAAAACAACTTTCACTCGCGGAGATGATTTCGATGGTTTTGTTTCAACAACTCCAAGATTAAAAAATGATTTGTATCACTACACTTCGCTTTACCTTAATTTCAGATTTAGAACAAGAGGAAATGGTAACACAACTGCTCCTACTGATGGAACAAACAGCACTGGAAATATTAATAATTTCAATACCAATTGTCCGCCTCCAGTTATAACATTCAACACACAAAATAATCAAGTAGTAAATTTTGCTCAATATCGTTTAGATGCATCTGTAACTGAATTGCAAAACGCACAAAACGTTACGATTTACAATAACTTGAATCAAATTGTACCCTCTAATTACAACACGCTAACAAAAAGAGTTACTGCGGATTTGGTTTTAGTTGAAGGTGTAAATACCATCACCATTAAAGCACAAAACAATTGTGGAACAGATACAAAAACGTTCACAATTACTTACAATCCTTGCTTATCTGCAAAAATCACATTTACAAATCCAGTTCAAGGGACAATAGTAAAAAACTCCAATTTTACGGTAAATGCAATTATTACGAATGTGACAAATGTTGCTGGAATTAAATTCTTTGAAAATAATATTCAAGTGAACGGTTTCAGTTTCGACCCAATCTCAGGTTTATTTACTAGTAATGTTGCGCTTGCACCAGGTTTAAATTCTTTTAAAATTGAAGCAACAAATTTGTGTGGAACAATCACAAGTACAGCAAGTGTAACATTTGATAATTGTGTTTCACCAACAGTGCAATTGATTAGTCCAAGCACTACAGGAACAACCACCAATATAGCTGCAACAACCATTCAAGCATTTCTGAGAAACGTACTTTCTAACCAATCAGTAAGTGTGACCCAAAATGGAATTGTTGTAACGAATTTCACGTTGAATAATGGACAATTGATTTTCCCAACAACATTAGCGAATGGCATCAATACTTTTGTTATTACAGCTAGTTCTTCCTGTGGAAATGCATCTGAAACATTTACGATTAATTATCAAAATTGTGCAGCTCCAGTTGTAACCTTGAATAATCCAACAAATAATTCAACTGTAAATACTGCTTCTTTGGTTTTCAAATCAAGAATTGACAATATCGCAGCGAAACAAAATGTTTCATTGAAATTAAATGGAATTGACATCAACAATTTCACTTATAGTACAACAACGAAACTAGTTCAATCTACCTTACAATTGCAACCTGGAATGAATGTGATTTCTATTGGTGCGATTAATAATTGCGGTAGCGATATCGAAACAATTTATGTAAACTATGACAATTGTATTGCGCCAAATGTGTTGATTGCAAACACAAATACTACAGTTACTAATGCGGCATTTGTTTTAAATGCAACGATTCAAAATATGTTGGATGCACAAGGACTTTCATTGACTCAAAATGGAAATCCAGTTAATTTCAATTACTTCAATTCGCAATTAACTAGCGCTCTAACTTTAGTTCCAGGAAACAACACTTTTGTATTAACAGCTACAAAATCTTGTGGAACATCAACAAAAACGTTGGTTATCAATTATAACAATTGTATTGCTCCAAGCGTCTTTATTTTGAATCCAACAGCAAGTGGATCAGTTGTGAATGCGAGCACTTTAGCTTTCAAAGCATCCGTAACAAATATCACAAATGCGCAACAAATCGTTTTAAAACAAAACAACCAAGTTATTCCATTCAATTACAATAATGGTTTAATCGAAGCAAATGCAACGCTATCAAATGGAGTAAATAATTTCCAAATTACAGTAACAAATGCTTGTGGAACAGATACTAAAACTACTGCTATCAGCTTTGTGAATTGTACACCACCTGCGATTTCTATTTTGAATCCAGTGATAAACAACACTACAATCAATTTTGCACAGTTCCAATTCAAAGCAGCAATTTCAGGTTCAACAAACGCACAATCTGTAGGATTGAAAGTTAATGGGCAAGATGTAACATTCAATTTATCAAATGCAATCTTGACAGCAAACTTAAATTTGATTCCAGGGGTAAATACTATTATAGTTTCAGCATCTAACTCATGTGGAACTGTAATTGAGACTTCAACAATCACTTATGATAATTGTGTTCCACCAAATATTCAGTTAACTGGAATTCAAAACACAACTCAAACAGTTACTAATCCGAATTTTGCTTTAGCAGCAGTTGTGGCAGGAATTAATTTACCATCAAATATTTCATTTACACAAAATGGTTTAGGTAAATCTTTCAATTTTGCAAACTCAAATTTCTCTGCAAATCTACAGTTAGTTGAAGGTTTAAATACTATAACATTATCGGCAACAAATTCATGTGGCGTTGCGATTAAAACATTGAACATTACGTTAAATACCTGTGTTCCACCAGCAGTAAGCTTTACAAATCCAGCAAACTCGGGGACAACTATTGCAAATGCTGCTTTTGTTTTCAAAGCGAATGTTCAAAATATTGCTAACGCGCAAGGTATTGTATTGAAACAAAATGGCGCAACGATTTTAAATTATAGTTTTGTAAATGGACAAATCACAGCGAATGTAACTTTACAAGCTGGGTTAAATACCTTTTCTGTTGTAGCAACGAATTTATGTGGTGTGGCAAGTGAAACAACTACAATTACTTTTGACAATTGTGTTCCACCATCTATAAACATTACAAATCCAACAGCAGTTGGAACAACGGTTTCAGCATCTTCTTTTAACTTTAGAGCAACAGTTCAAAACATTTCAAGTATCCAAGGTTTATCCTTGAAACAAAATGGAATATCAACAATTTCCAATTTTAGCTTCGTAAATGGTCAAATCTCTGCTAACGTAGTATTACAGCCAGGATTAAATACCTTCACACTTGTCGCAACCAACCCTTGTGGAGTTGCTACAGAAACTACTTCAATTACATTTAACAATTGTGTTCCACCGACAGTAAGCTTTATAAATCCAGCGGTATCAGGAACCACAGTCGCAACCGCAGCTTATAATTTCAAAGCTAATGTTCAGAATATAACAACTGCACAAGGGATTTCATTGAAACAAAACGGAACAACAATTTCTAACTTTAGTTTCGTAAATGGTCAAATTTCAGCAAACCTTACTTTACAGGCAGGTTTAAATACCTTTACACTTGTAGCAACCAACCCTTGTGGAGTTGCAACAGAAACTACTTCAATTACATTTGATAATTGTGTTCCACCGACGGTAAGTTTTACGAATCCTAATAATTCAGGAATTACGGTAAATCGTCCATCATTTAATCTTACTGCAGCCATCCAAAATGTAAATGCATCAGGAATCGTTTTAACTCAAAACGGAACACCAATCACCAATTTTGGTTTTACAAATGGTCAATTGAGTCATGCAGTTCAGTTACAAGATGGATTGAATACATTTGTGATTGTTGCAACAAATACTTGTGGAACAGCAACTCAAACGATTACCGTAAATTTCAGTAGTTGTGTAACTCCGGTTGTAGCGATTTCAAATCCTTCAAATGGTGCTTCGCCTGTTTCTGCAAGTGCTTATAATTTCACAGCTAGCGTTCAAAACATTACTAATGCACAAGGAATTTCTTTGAAGCTAAACGGAATATCTATTTCAAACTTTACGTTCGCAAATGGAACAATTCAAGCAAGTGTAACCTTGGCTCCTGGATTAAACACTTTTGTTTTAACTGCAACTAATGCTTGTGGTACAGTGAGTGACACAAAATCAATTACTTATAACAATTGTATTCCGCCAACCGCATCAATTTCTTCGCCAGGTGCTAATGCAATTATTGTTTCTGCAGCAGCGTTTAATTTCTCAGCTACTGTTCAAAACATCACTTCAGCACAAGGAATTTCGTTAAAATTGAATGGTACAACAATTTCAAACTTCAGTTTCACAAATGGAACTATTCAAGCAAATGTTACCTTACAAGAAGGATTGAATACGTTTGTTTTAACAGCAACAAACGCATGTGGAACAATTACCGATACTGAAACTATAACATTTAACACATGTTTTCCACCAACTGCGGTAATTAATTCGCCAAGTGCCAACGGAACAACAGTTGCTACAGGGGCATACAATTTCACAGCTACAGTTCAAAACATCACTTCAGCACAAGGAATTTCGTTAAAATTGAATGGTACAACAATTTCAAACTTCAGTTTCGCAAATGGAACTATTCAAGCAAATGTAACTTTAGCTCCAGGATTAAACACGTTTGTTTTAACAGCTACTAACGCTTGTGGAACAGTCACAGAAACTCAGTCAATAACATTTAATAATTGTGTTTCACCAACTGCTGTAATCAATTCACCAAGTTCAAACGGAACGACTGTTAACTCAAGTGTATTCAATTTCACGGCTAGTGTTCAAAACATCACTTCAGCACAAGGAATATCATTGAAATTAAATGGAAATACTGTTTCAAACTTTACATTCAACAATGGTAACATTCAAGCAAGTGTTACTTTACAAGAAGGTTTAAATACATTTGTTTTAGTAGCTACAAATGCTTGTGGGACTGTAACTGAAACAAAAACAGCAATTTTTGCCTGTCAGCTTCCGACAATCGTATTTAACCCAACAATTTCAAGAGGTTCAACTTTGACTTATTTCTTCTCTGCAACTGTTACAAATGTTCCAAGTCAGCAAGGAATTAATTTATCACTCAATAATTCTCCAGTTTCTGATTATACTTATCAAAGTGGAACAATTCAAACAACCTTGACTTTACAAAACGGTGCTAATACGATTAGAGTTACTGCGACAAACGCTTGTGGTACTGCAACCAGAGATACTGTTATCAATTTTGGAACATGTGATGCACCTGTAATTGACTATGTTAACCCTATTGATGAAGGTTCAACGGTAACCAACGCTTTGTTTAATTTATCGGCAAATATTGCAAATGTTACCAACCCACAAAGCATTGTGTTTAAATTAAACGGTGTGCCAACTGCAGCTAATTTCTCAAATGGCGTTTTACAATCAACAGTTACACTTCAATCTGGAACAAATACCTTTTCTATTAGTGCAACAAATCAATGTGGAAATGCCAATTTGAATAGAACATTGATTTATCAAAATTGTAATGTGCCAGTAATTAACAATACTACAACACCAGCTTCTGGAACATATACACAAAACTCAAGTTTGAATGTAAGTGCTGTAATTCAGAATTATACTCAACAGACAAATGTTGTTGTAAAAGTGAATGGAAATGTTGTGACTGCTTATTCAAATGTTAATGGTATTATCACTGGAACGCTTCCACTTCAAAATGGAACCACAACAGTTGAAATCACTGCAACAAATTCTTGTGGAACAGATTCAGATATTTATTCCATCACAAGATGTAAACCAACAACTTTGTCATTAATTAGTCCTACTGCGAGAAACACAACAGTTACTTCACCAAATCAAGTAATTCAGTTTAATTTGTTTAATGTTGATAATCAAACAGTTATTAATGTTACCCAAAATGGAACTCCCAACAACAATTTCTCAATTAACGGACAGTTAGTAGTTGGAAATGTGCAATTGGTTCCAGGTGTGAATACCTTCCAAGTAAATACTTCTAATTCTTGTAATCAATTATCTGAAACACTTACGATTAATTACGTGACAAATGGTACTACAAGTCCTTCAACTCCGACAACTCCAAGTCGAGGAGGAGGAAATGATTCATCGCCAACCCCAACCAATCCAACTAATCAAAATAATAATGGAGGAGGAAGCAACCCTGGTCAAAGAGCAAATGGAGGTTTAGGTAGTGGAACAGCAACTCAAAACAAAGAGGACGGTAAAACAAACAACGGAGGAAAAACACCAACTAATTCTGGAACAGTTACAAGTCCACCGAAAAATCCAACTCCAACACCAACTCCTACTGTTACCCCAGCGCCAGTAAAACCTAAAACGGAAGTTAAGGCAACACCTCAACCTGCTGCAACACCAGTGCCAACAAAACCAAAAGTGGAAACAAAAATTACGACGTCTCCACCAAAGGAAATCAAAAAAGAAGAAACAAAGGACCCGAAAAAAGAAGGCTCAGGTTCAGAATCTAGTCCAAAACCTAAAGGAGAAATTAAACCACAGATTAAAGGAGGAGGCAGATAGCCTCCTTTTTTCGTTTGAAATAGTGATAATTATACATTTCTTTCTATCTTCGCACACTTAAATTTTTTGTGAAATGGCATTAATTGGAAAAATACGTTCAAAATCAGGTTTATTAGTAGGGGTTATTGGCCTTGCATTACTATCATTTATCTTGTCAGATTATAAAAACATGTTTGGTTTCAGCGAAGGTGCTTATGGAATCGGAACTGTTTTTGGTGAAAAAGTAGATGCTAATATTTATTCAACTACAAGTCAACGTGTTCAGGATCAAGAAAGAGCACAGGCTGAACAAAATCAAAAGCCTTTTGGAGAGCAAGAAATGGAAGCTGCAAGTGATAAAGCTTGGAATTTCATGGTGGATTCAACTATTCTAGCTAAAGAATATGAGCAACTAGGTATCAGTGTTTCTGAAAGAGAGTTCAATGCCTATTTAATGGCAACAGATGGTTTCAATGTATTGCAAGATTTAGCTCAGTTTTTTACTGATTCATTGACAAATACAATAACTGATGCATCAACAATCGCTGGTCGTCAAAAATTGCAAAAAACGATTGATCAGCTAAAAACAAGCAAAGAACCACAAGCTAAGCAACAATGGGAGAATACAAAACAGTATTACACTGATAGAAGAAAACAAGAGAAATATTTCGCTTTATTGAATCAAGGTGTTTATGTTACAAAATTAGAAGCAGAACAAGAATACTTCGGTCAAAAAGAGATGAAAAGTATCGCTTTCGTTTTAAGAAGATATACAGAAATTAGCGATGAAGATGTTAAAGTAAGTGATGCTGAATTAGAAAAATACTATGAAGAGCATAAGGATGATAGCAAATATAGAGTAAGAACAGATTCAAGAGAAGTGAAAATGTTTGATGTTGTTATTGCTCCATCAAGAAAAGATTCAGTAACTTTTAATAAAGAACTATCAAAGTTGAAAGCTGAATTTTCAAGTTCTACAAATGATTCAATCTTCGTATTAAAGAATAGCGAAAACAAAATGTATTTTGGAGATAAACGTGCAACAGCAGTTCCAGAAGGACATCCAAAAGCAGAACGTTTTCAAACTTATCCAAGAGATTATGATACAATTTTTAAGCTTGCTACAGTTGGTCAAGTTGTTGGTCCATACGTAAACAAAGAAAATGTGGTTATTTCTAAAGTAATTGGATTTACACCTTCAAGTTTGAAAGCACGTCACCTTTTAATTTCAACAAATGGTTCGAAAGATGAAAAAGTGATTGCAGCGAAAAGAAAAACAGCAGATAGTTTATTAAAGGTTATCAACAAAGATAATTTCGCTGAATTGGTAACAAAACATACAGAAGATCCAGGATCAAAAACAACAGGTGGATTGTATGAAGATTTTTTAGAAGGAGAAATGGTTTCTGAGTTTGGCAGTTTTTGTGCAACTGCTCCAATTGGTAAGATTGGAATCGTTAAAACTGACTTTGGTTTCCATATTATTGAAGTAATGGATCGAGGAGCATCTAAATTCCCATTAGTAGTTTCTGTTTCGAAAATCTTTAAAGCATCAGAAGAAACGATCGCAAATAAAGAAAGTGAAGTAAACAACATTCTTTATAAATTGGATCGTAAAATTTCTAAAGAAACAGATAATGCGAAGAAAGTAGCTTTATTTGACACAATCGTAAGAAAAGCAAACTATTTCGCTAGACCTTTATCATTAGAAGACAATAATCCAAGAGTTTATGGGTTTACTACAACGCTTGCAGCTGATAAAATTTTAGAGCTTGCCTATTCTGAAAATGTAGCGGTTGGTTCATTGACTTCTTACCCAATCAAAGACAAAGAAAAATATGTAATTGCAATGGTTACATCTATCAAAGAAAAAGGAACTCCTAAATTCGAAGATGTAAGATCACAAATGGAACGCGATTTAATCGAAGAGAAAAAAGCGAAACGTTTTATGAATCAAATGGCGAAAGGTAAAAAACTTGAAGCTATTGCTAGAAGCGCAAATACTACAGTTTTGAATGCAGAAGTAACATTCAGCAATCCACAAATTATGGGTGCAGGTTACGAACCAGAAATTATTGGAACGCTTTTCTCTGCAGCAATTAAAGACGGTAACAGAACGTTGCCTTTAAAAGGTAAAACAGGAGTTTATGTTATTAAAGTCATTAAAACTACAAAAGCACCTGCTGCTGCTAATTACAAAATCGAAAAAGATCAAATGTTAGCTAATTTGAAAAACAGTATGCAAGGTCAAATTATGGGCGGCTTGAGAAAGGCAGCTGATATAGTGGACAACAGAAAATTAAATAATTTAAGAATAAGATTATAATGTTTTTCATTGTAGAATTACAATGTTAAAATCAGAAATTAGAGCCCTTTTCAAAGAAAAACGAAAAGGGCTTTCTTATTTAGAATTAAATCGTAAGTCACAGCAGATTACGAATTTAATACTCAATCAATTCGATTTAAAGAATAAAGAAGTGAGTATTTTTCTACCCATTGAAAAACAAAAGGAATTCGATTCGTATCCACTTTTAGAAGAATTGATTATTCAAGGTGCAAAACCTGTTATTTCAAAATCAAACTTTGAAGATTGTAGTCTCACTTTATATAGATATGAGAACGTTTCACAATTAGAAGTAAATGCATTTGGTATTCCCGAACCTAAATACGGTGAAATCGTGTCTGAATCACTTTTAAACCTTGTTTTTGTACCACTTCTAGCTTTGGACAAAAAAGGAAATAGAGTTGGTTATGGAAAAGGATTTTATGACAAACTTTTAGCAAAATGTTCGCCTGAATGTCTTTTCATTGGAATTAGTTTATTTGACGAATTTGTTGAAATTGATGACTTAAATCCATTTGATATACCACTACACTGCTGTTTTACACCCGTACTTTATTATGAATTCAGACAATAAAAACCAAGGTCGTTATCATTTATTGGCGATTTTTCTGATTCCAATAAATTTAATGGCATTGTTTCTTTTTGAATCAATTGGCTTGAAAATAGGAATCCCAATTGTAAGTTTTTTGATAGCTTATTTTCTATTGAAGAAATAATTGGAAATAAAAAAGGTGCCATTCTGAAGAACAGCACCTACTACTTGAAGTGTCAATGTGTTTTATTTCAAAAACGCATCGTAGAAGTCATTAGCTGTATAAACTCTTCCTTCAACAATTACATTTTGAATTTGATTAGCAGAAAGAAATCTCAAAATTACTCTTCTATTGTTAGCATCGTTTACAACCATATTGTACACAATTTCGTGCGTTGAATTATTAAAATCGACTGTAAACATTTTTTCATAATAGCTTGCATAATTTCTTACATCTTCTTCAGAAATACTTGCTGGTAATTTCATTTTTATTTTACCTGCATCCTTTTGTTGTGTTAATGCTAACTTAGTACCACAAACCGCAGTTGAATTATCTTGAGCTAAAGAAATGAATGTACTAACTAAAAAAACTGCTGCTAAAAGAAACTTTTTCATAACTTAAATTATTAGATTTATCGCTAAGCTACAAAATATATTCCAAAAACAAACAAATGGGAAATTTAAACGCTTTTTTTAAAGAAAATCAAGTAGAAGCTGGTTGTGATGAAGCCGGTCGTGGGTGTTTGGCGGGTCCCGTTGTTGCTGCATCTGTAATTTTAAACCCAAATCATTTTATTGAAGGTTTGAATGATTCAAAAAAACTAAGTGAGAAAAATCGGAATCAGTTAAAAATTGAAATAGAGTCAAATGTTGTAGCATATGCAATCGGTATTGTTGATGAAAAAGGTATTGATCAAATGAATATTCTTAATGCCAGTTTTAAGGCAATGCATTTAGCTGTCGATGGTTTATTAGTAAAACCTGAATTTTTATTGATTGACGGCAATCGTTTTCATAAATATCCTGAAATAAATCACGCTTGCATCGTTAAAGGAGATTCAAAATACCAAGCAATTGCTGCTGCCTCTATTTTAGCCAAAACCCATAGAGATTACATAATGGAGCAACTTCACGAAGAATATCCGATGTATAATTGGAAGAAAAATAAAGGTTATCCTACAAATGACCATCGCGAGGCAATTAAAAAATATGGAGTAACTCCTTATCATCGTCTTTCATTTCGTTTACTTCCTGAAAAAACGCTCTTCGAAGCAAGTGATTTTGAATAAAATTAGCTTAAACAACTTATTGTTAATTTATACTTCTCATCACAAGTTTAACAGCGTAGAATACAATTACTTTTGCCTAAAAAGGTAATGTTTAAGAGAATTCTTCCCATTTCTGTTGTATTGATTTGCATTGCTTGGTCAGTATTTGTTTCCATCGAGTTACTTTCCAATGAAAATTCCATTGATTTTAAGCATTATTTTAATAAACTTGATCAACAAGTTTTGGTTGTTCACCAAGAAAATGAACTTGATTGGAATGCAAGTAGTATTCAGATTTTACCTAGTAATCAAACGATTGCAATTTTTCTTTTATCACGAACAAATCAATCCACTTCATTATTTGTAAGTTCAAAACGCGCCCTATTTGTAATGGAAAAAAAAGACAATTGGTCGAAGAAGTCAGTTGAAAAATTACTCACAAATGGTTTGTTTAACTTTGAATTTACTGGAAGACGAAGTTTTAAATTTGGAAGTTTAAATGGAGAATTTAAAAACAATCAATTGGCTCTATATCAAGGGGAATTGACGATTTCAGCTTTTAAATTCCCAACGGTTGACAGTAAATCTTCTTACAGTATTATTGATTTAAAAGAAAAAGAACCTGTTGTCACAGATATTTATCAAAAAGCAGATAAAACGCTAAGCTATAAAAGAACAAAATTACTCAACTCAAAAGCGAAACTATGCGACGATAAACTACTTTTTTCAAGTGTAATTTCAGCTAATTTCACGAGTTATACTTTTTATGAAAATAATTACTTTTCGGAAACTGATGCTACCTTTCGTAAAAGTGATTTCAAAAAATGGATAAAAAATGGAATTGTATTTTTATCAAATGGTTCTGTTGAACTTGCAATTTTTGATTTTAAAGAGGGTCAAAATCCGGTTCAAAATTTAAATGATCAGTTTGGTCTTCCGGAAAAGAATGAAGCTTTTGGAGAATACGAGAAAGTGTCATTTTGCGACGCTTGGAAGAAAGATACTACGTCAAAATTTTATGTTGTAGAAAACGAAGGTATTTGCCTGGTTGGTAGAAATAAATCATACTTAGATGAGGTGTTGACGGAAATGAGTCTAGGAAAAACGTTATCGCAAAATCAAGAAAAAATACAACAAGTTTTCAGCACACTACCACGAAAGGTAATTTACAGGAATGTTACCACTACAAAAAGTGTTGCTAAAAGTATTCTCAATAAAACCTTGATTGAAACAACCTGCATAAACAAAGACAATGCGGGTTTAACTAACATTAAAGACGAGAAGATAAAAGATTATTTTTCGATGAATCCGGGGGAGCGAATTTTAAATTTCGTAACTTTTAATGGGCGTGGGAATGTCGTTTTATTGACAGAGACAAACAAATTAGTGGGTTACTCAAATGGTTCAAAAAGATGGGAAAAACAATTGACAGAAATTCCATCCGCATTTTCTATTTTTTCATTTCAAAATAGTACATTTTCGTTATGCACAAGTACAGAGACTCAAATTTTAGACTTGAATGGAAGAATAATTTATCGTTTCAAACCTGTAAGTTCTGTCGCTCCATCAAGTTTACAAGTTGAAAATAAAGAAGTCTATTTCGTTGGCGATGGAATTGATAATGTGAGTGTTTTCAATACTGCTGGAAAAACACTAAAGGTCTTACGATTAAGTGAATCAGTCAAAGGAATTTATAGCTATACCCAAAATGGAAAAGCCTATTGTGTCTCAGTTGGAAAAACCACTGCTTATATTTCAGAAATCGTAAAAAGGAAGAGTACAAAAACGTTGAATATTGATTCGTCAACACACGTATTTCCGTTTGCGAATGCAGTTTATTTTGGAAGTGTAAAAAATGGAACATTGACTTTACAACAAACAAGTGGTGCAAGAAAATCAATTCGACTTAATCAAGACGCAAGTTTGATGGGCGCTTTTAGTCAAAACAATCAAGTTTATTTCTTATTAAAGCAAGGAAAGAACTTAAAAGCAATTGATTTTAATGGTCAGAAATTATGGGAGCGCACGCTAGTTTTAGAAGAGATAAGTGCAGTACATGTAGCTGTAAATCAAAGAGGAAAAACTATTTTAGGAATTCTTGATGCAATAGAAAATCAATTATATTTGTACGATACAAAAGGGAATAAAATAGACGAATCAGAAAGACACGGTGAACAAAAGATTGAAATCTCGCCGTTTGGAGCTAATGCTTTTTCGATTACAACCTACTTAGGCTCTTATTTAATTCAATACACCAAACAATAAACTATGAAAAAACGCTTACTCTCTTTGTTCTTTTTCGCGCTTTCATTTAATTTCTTCAGTCAAAATTACCTAGGTGTGATGTCTAGTAACTACGCTGGAGTGATGGGAAATGATGTAAATCCTGCCAATTTTGTCGATGGTCGATTTAAGTTCGATTTGAATCTTTTTAGTACAAACGTCAACGTTTATCAGAACTTTGGTTATTTCGATGCAGCAGCAATGCGCACGGCTCAACAAAATGCTTTGGGAGAAACTTATTGGTGGAAAGGTTCTTTTTCGAAAGATATTTTAAGCGCTTGGTCTCAGCCAGATTCAACATTTATAGATCGCTTTATTGTTCATAAATATGACCAAAACACGAATAGGACGTTAGGAATGAATATGAATCTTCAAGTTGATATTTTGAATTTTATGTTTCATATTAATCCGAAAATTGCAGTTGGATTTGGTATTAAAGCACGTTCGATTTTAAACATCGACAATATGGATCCTAAGTTGGCTGTTTTGGCAGAAGAGGGTTTAGAATATCCAGCTTTATGGAATTTAAAATTAAATGAAGAGTTATTAAATATCAATCATTTATCTTGGACAGAATATGGATTAAACTATTCACAAGTGGTGCTTGATCAAAAAGAACACTTTTTCAAAGCAGGAGGGAAGGTTAAATATTTACAAGGATACTCCGCAGCTTATATGTACACCAATAATTTTTCCTACAACTTAGTGAATGAAGATACTTCTCAATATTTGGCGGGTGATTTTGCTTATGGATACTCTAAAAACATTGATCAATTAGTTGCCGATGGTGGTGGAATTCCAAAAGCTTCTGCAAAATTTGGGTTAGGTTTAGATTTAGGTTTTGTGTATGAGTGGCGACCTGATTGGGAAAAACATAAATACGATATGGATAATGAGACGAATCTTTGGAAACGCAACATGAACAAATACAAAGCACGCGTTGGTTTTTCTGTTTTAGATTTGGGTGGTATGCGTTTTGAAAAAGGAGGATTAAGCCGTGACTTTAGTGTAAATACAACCAATTTATTCGATTTAAATCGCTTTGACGTAGCAAATAGTTTTATCCACTTTGACCGATTAATTGACACTTTGATTAATGAATCAACAGCTGCAGGTAATTCGGATTGGAAAGCTTTAGAAGATCCTTCAGAAACGTTTTATATGCGTACTCCTTCTGCTTTTAGTATTCAAGCTGATTACCATATTTGGAAATGGTTCTATGTAAATGCAACAGGAATGTTTAATATCATTTCTTCAAAAAGAGCGACAAAAGTAAAAGTTGCAAATCAAGTTTCAATTACTCCAAGTTTTGACCACGCTTGGTTTGGAGTACATCTTCCACTTTCAGTTAATGAATATTCTGGATTTAAAGCTGGTTTGGCAACTCGTTTAGGTCCTTTGACAGTTGGTATAACGGATTTCAGAACACTTGCTGGAAAAGGTAAAGTTCAAGGAGCAGAATTTTTTATGGGACTTAGAGTTCCTGTTCTTTACGATGCACCAAAAGATAAAGACGGAGACAAAGTTTCTGATAAATTAGATGATTGTGTTACTGAACCTGGAGTTTGGAGTTTCAAAGGATGTCCAGATATAGATGGGGATGGAATCAAAGATATGGATGATGATTGTGCAACAGTGCCTGGTTTACCAGAATTTAGAGGTTGTCCAGACACGGATAAAGATGGTATTCCTGACAAAGAAGATGAATGTCCAACAGTTGCTGGTATAAAAGAATTCTTAGGTTGTCCAGACACAGATAAAGACGGAATCAAAGATGCTTTAGATGAATGTCCAACAATTGCAGGATTAAAAGAATTTAAAGGTTGTCCTGACACAGACGGTGATGGAGTTAAAGACGATGAGGATGCTTGTCCTGAAGTCCCTGGATCAAGAGAATATCAAGGTTGTCCAGATAAAGACGCGGATGGAATATTTGATTTCTTGGATGCTTGTCCAGAGGTTGCAGGTCCAAAAGAAAATAACGGTTGCCCTTGGCCAGACACAGATGGCGATGGATTGTTGGATAAAGATGATGACTGCCCAACATTGGCTGGACCCAAAACAAATAAAGGATGTCCTTTAATTGACACTGACAAAGATGGTACATTGGACAAAGAAGATGAATGTCCGAATACACCTGGACCTAAAGATAACAAAGGATGTCCAGTAATCGAACAAGAGATTATTGAAGTATTGAAAATGGCATTTGACAACCTTGAGTTTGAAACCGCAAAAGATATTATCAAAGATGAATCTAAGCCTTCATTAGATGAGTTGGCAGAGGTATTATTGAAAAAACCAACTTGGAAATTAGAAATTGCAGGTCACACCGATAATGTTGGAGATGATGACAAAAATATGGTATTGTCTAAAAAACGTGCTGAATCTTTGAAATCTTATTTAGTTTCAAAAGGTGTTGAAGCAACTCGTTTGAACACCTTATTCTTCGGAGAGACAAAACCAATTGCAGATAACAACACACCAGAAGGACGTAAGAAAAACCGTCGTGTGGAAATGAAAATTGTGATTGAATAAGTTGATGAACTAATAAATAAGTTGAAGAACTAATATTCTAATTCATAAAGTTGTGCAGGTTTCATATCCTATGCAACTTTATGAAAAGGGTAGAAGTTGTATACTTAATTTTATATCGATAGTAAATTTCCTATTCAATGTCGAAAGAATAGTTATTTGCAGACATAAACCAAGGCATTTATAAAGGAATTACTCCATTTAAACATGAAGGTTATTTTTTTGTACTTTATTTTAATCTTACTTTCAAGTTGTGCACATTTGTTTTATCGTGAAAGGCTTGTAAACACTTGGGAAGTTCAAACAATTGGCAACTACAAATTTGTCCATGGTCAATACGGTAATTTTCCTAGAAGATACGACGCATATCGGCTTTATAAAATTCGAAGAAACGGCAGAGAAAAAATGCTTTCAACTACCGATTTTAAATTTCTTGATTCAGCAAAGTGCATAATTTATTTCGAAATTAAGGAAAGAAGAAAAATCTATTTTGACCTTTGTAAAAACAAGCGAATGAGTAGAAAAGAATTAGAGTGATTTAAACTTTCTTTCTCAATACAAAATTCTGTCCCAGATATACTTTTCGAACTTGTTCATCCGCTGCTAACTCTTCAGCTGTTCCAGATTTAAGAATACTTCCTTCAAACAAAAGATAGGCTCTATCAGTGATAGAAAGTGTTTCTTGCACGTTGTGGTCGGTAATGAGAATTCCAATGTTGCGTTTTTTTAGCTCTGACACGATACTTTGAATATCTTCCACTGCGATTGGGTCAACACCAGCGAAAGGTTCATCGAGCAATACAAATTTTGGGTTAGTAGCCAAAGCACGAGCAATTTCAGTTCTACGTTTTTCTCCTCCAGAAAGTCGATTTCCAAGATTTTTACGAACATGTGTCAAATGAAATTCACTTAAAAGAGTTTCCAGCTTTTCTTCTCGTTCTTTCTTGTTCAAATCGGTCATTTCCAAAATAGCCATGATATTATCTTCAACGCTCAATTTTCTAAAAACAGAAACTTCTTGTGGTAAATATCCAATTCCAAGTTGTGCGCGTTTGTACATAGGTAAACCTGTGATTTCTTGCTCGTCTAAGAAAACTTTGCCTTCATCGGGACGAACTAAGCCAACTATCATGTAGAAAGATGTTGTTTTTCCAGCACCATTTGGGCCAAGTAAACCAACAATTTCACCTTGATTTACCTCAACAGAAACACCATCAACAACATTTCTGCCTTTGTAGGTTTTACGGATATTTGTGGTGTACAACTTCATAGGGTGAAATTACTAAAAATTAAATACCAACTTTGCTCTGATTCCTAATGGACTAACACCTGGATCAAGGTGCGTCATTCGCCAAACTAAGTCAACACGACCAAATTTTAAAATATTCTCAATTCCGACGCTTGTTTCCGCATAAGGAATGTTGTTGAATTTCTTTACAAAAGTTGGCATTAACATTTCGGTTTGATGGCGCGAACTAACATCTCCTAAAACAAACTTACCAGTAGTTACAAGTCTTAATTTTAATTTTTTAATCAACGGTAAACGATCAAATAGTAAGCCTCCCCATTTATTTTCAATGAATCCTCCAACATATTTGTCTGATATTAACTCCAAGAAATTGAGTTTATTGAAAGCACTGTACATGAGGTAAAGGGATTGATTTCCTTCGTGAACTTTCAAAAATGGATATGCGGTACTTCCGTTGATATACCCAACAGAGAAGCCGTAATACATTCTTCCAAAAATTCCCAATTGACGATAGTGTTCAAATTGAAATTCAAATTTTTGATAATTATATTGACTACCCAAAATTCCTCTCACTCCCACAATTGTTTGAAAAGATAAAATCGGATTTGTACAAGCGACATTAGTCCGATCAAAATAACCAGAGAGAAATTCTTCATTTTTTGCCCAACGAATGCGCGCTGTAAACTCAGTTGTTTTAATATTTGAAATTGAAATTGTGTCGAAGTCATGAATGCGTTGATAATTCGCTAAACCCAAAGGTGTAAATGACTTCCACTCAACACCAGTAAATAAAATGAAATCTTTTTTGATGTCTTTTTCAAGGTTCAATCCTGCTTTGTTCACAAAAGTAAGTTTGTCAAATGGAGCAGTATTTAAAACGGTTGTAAATGTATTTCCCATTGAAAGCGCACTAGCCGATTGACCGATTTGTTCAATATCATAAGAATAAAATCCAGTCATCATTCCACGTTTTTTAGGCGTGATATTGTAGCGGATTTTGCCCATGTATTTAAATCTTTCATCACCAAATCCGTAGGCGACTTTTCCTCCAAGTTCTAAGCGTTTTGAAAATTTATTAGATGTTCGCAAAGCCAAACCCAACCGCAATTCCTCAACGGGATTAAAAGCTACTAATGAAAATGCACTTCCTAATTCTATTTTACCTAGCAAAACGTAACCTGTACTTGCTAAATAAGTCAAGTTTTTCATTGTCTTGAAGAAACGTGTTTGCTGCAATGAATCTACCATTTCGATGATATTTCCTTCTTGAGCGCTTAATTCAACATGGCGCATTTTGTTCCAATAATCGTCACTCCGCAATTTTGCACTGTCTAAAAACTCAACGGTATTATCACTTTTATAAAAATCTTCTTCGCGTTTTTGATTGATTAAAATATTTCTTCTACTACTATATTTTCGACCAAAAAGCCCATATAGTTTAGAGTTTTCTGTTACACGAATATCAGCTATTAATTTTTCTTCCACCATCATCCATACTTCCTTTTCAACTTGCTCAAATTCTTGCTCGAAGTAAAAATCTGTTATGTAGTTTAAGTTGGCACCAGGTGAAATGCTTGCGCTCATTCTTTTTATTGCATAAGTTGTGTCGTGAATCCACATTTCACCTTCGAAAGTTAAATCTCCGGTTCTTTTAGGTGTAAAACGAAGCTTGTAACACCAGTTTTTACCTATAAAAGTAGAGTCATCCAGGTAGAATTTGTAGTAATTTCTGGCGTAAGGTGCAACGGGGCTGATGAATGACTTGTAAAACAAATCGTAAATATTATCATAGATGTTGATATCCAAGTACATATCACCCAAAAACTGATTCACTTGTAAGTTTTCAATTCCTGTGATACGGGTTGCTTTTACAACTTCTTTCTTGAGTTTAGGTTTATTTTTGAAGTAAAAATCAGAAATAGATTCTGTTAAAATCACAGGTAAATAAGTCTTTCCTTCGTCTGTTGAATCCAAATAATCCATAATTACATCGAGGCGTTTTACAATTCCATTTTCCGTAAACTTATCGCCAATGTTGTTGAGGTCGAGTTGAATTTTATTGTACAATTCGTATTCGTAAGCTTCGAGTTTTTCTTTGTTATTAATGGATTTATTCGCGACAACCAATTTATGTAAACGTGTAGAAGGAAGTTCATCGGGCGCTTTCACAACCACTTCTTCTAAATCGCTTGTGAGTACAAGTAACTTAATCTCAAAACTATTTATTTGATCTTTTTTGACTTTTTTCGTTTGTGTTAAATAACCAGTAAATGAAAACGTTACTGAGTCTGTAGCGTAATAAGATTCTAAGAAGAAATTCCCTAAAGAATCTGCTATAGTTCCAATTTTAGAATTTTGAAACCGAACTTTTGCGAAAGGTAAAGCTTCACCTGTTACTCCGTCAATTATCTTTCCCTTTATAGTAGTTTGTTGACTAATCCCGACAGTAGAAATAAGTATAAAAAATAACAGAACAATACATCTCATCTTTAAGATTTATTTTCGTTTTGTTGATTTTTCTCTACACGTTTTGCAACATAAATCCCAACCTCATAAAGAATTAAAATTGGGATGGAAACAATCACTTGCGATAAAACATCAGGTGGTGTAATGATAGCTGCCAGAATTAAAATGGCTACGATAGCGTGCTTTCTGAATTTGATTAAAAAAGCCGAGTCAAATAATCCTATTTTGGTTAAAAAGTAAGAAACAACTGGTAGTAAGAAGAATAATCCTGTATAAAATACCGTTGAAATCACAGTACTCATATAAGAATTGATGGTGAATATATTTTCGATTTTGGAGCTAATTGTGAACGTTCCAAAAAACTGAATACTCAATGGTGCGACTACAAAATATCCAAAAGCGATTCCGAGGAAAAATAAAAAACTTACGTAAAATACAATCCCTCTTGCCATTTTTTTCTCTGTAAATTTTAAGCCAGGTTTAATAAAAGCCCATATTTGGTAGAAAATAAATGGAAAAGCTAGTACAACACCACCCATGATACTCAACATCAATGCGTAAGAAAATTGTCCAGAAACAGTCATACTTTGCATTTTTACAGGAATGTCATCTATACAAATCCCAAAAAGCTTACACATAATTCTAAAAGTGATAAAATCCTTTTGGATCATTTTTAGAAAAATCTGGTTCATTATTTTTTCTTGATAAAACCAAATTACAGTTCCAAAAACTATAACTGCTATTGCAGAGCGCACTAATCGCCATCTCAATTCCTCAAGATGTTGTAAAAAAGACATATTTGATTCTTCTGCCATGATGCAAAAGTAAACAATCTCAAGGATTTTAGAATCTTAAATTACTAATGTTACTTTCAACATTCACTGATAATCTCAGAAATTTTAATTTTTTTGAATTTCCCACTTTCCTATCAAGACCACATGAATTAAATAGTCTATTAGAAATCCTACCTCCGGCACCAATGACAACTTTTGAATATTGAATAATGGCACCCCTTTTAAATGGATTCCTCACTCCGTTCGGAAAGACTTTCGTACTGAGGGAAGAAGGCGAAAATGCTTCGCATTTTCGCAAAAAATCCCAAACGATAGTCATTCCGACCTAAGGGAGGAATCTGTAAATTATTGTAAAGATGGATTATTATCGCCTTCTTATTTTTGTGGCTTGAATTTATTACCTATGGGCTGTTCGGGAAACATTTAGGTAATTCAATTATTTTTTTTACCAATTTCAACATGAACGTAAATAGATTACGTTTACCCAATATACCTTTGTACTATAAATTAAACGACTATGGAAACGCAATTAGAAATTAAAGGATTAAGATTTAATGATTTTGACCAACAAGTATGTGTTATGGCAAACGTTATCAAGGACAATCTTTCTTATTGGACAACGCTTTTTGTAGATATGACCTCCTTGAATCACATTTTGAATTTGCTACAAAAACAAAATCCAGAAACGAATTTGATGGACGAAATCGTTGCAAAAGAATTTGTAGACTTCACAGAATACGAACTTTCTTTAGACCAACATCAAGCTGTTTGTACTTGGGAAGAGGTAAAAGGAAAAAGTAAAGAGATAAAACAGATTAGAGCCTAAATAATTTGATTTTTCTTAATTAAAAAAAAATCCTCCGAAATACTATCGTGAGGACTATTTTTTGAGTGAAGAGTTAAAAGAGTAAAAACTAAAAGTTAAAAGTGAATTAACTTTTAATTCTTATCTTTTAACTTAATTCAAGGTTGAATAATAACCGACTGCTCGCTAATTGTTTCAGGTTCAATTTTTATAATACCATCTCCTGATCTATTAAGCTTGAAAGCTGCAATGTCAAGAATAGCAACTCCTGCTTGTCCGGATTGATAAACATCACTTAGATTAAAAACGGCTAGACCAGAACTATTGGTCAAAACAGTATCTCTTAAATTAACTAAACCAGGGAAATCTGTCCCTACTGGATTTCCTGTAGGTGTTCCGAATAATACAACCGTTGCATCCTCTACAGGATTATCAGCTTCATCACGCACATAAATGTGAGCAATAGTGTCTTTCTTTTTACGGCATGAAGTAAACGTTTGTGCAACAACAATTGCAACTAGGATAAAAAGTGCTTTTTTCATGACGTAAGTTTTAAAAGCGTTATGGCTGTATAAAAACCGTTTCTTCGTTAATGGTTTCAGCTTCAATTTTGATAATTCCTTGACCGATTCTATTTAATTTTTGAGCTTTAATATCCAAAACAGCAACACCAGCTTGTCCTAGTTGGTAAATATCGTTGTAGTTGAAAGATGCTAAACCTGTTGAATTGGTATAGGCTGTATCAAAAACGGCTACTTGTTGCGGTGTGTTGCTAGTATTTGTTCCATAAAGAATTACCATAGCTCCTGAAACGTTTGTATTTGTCTCGTCTTTAACGTAAATGTTAGCAATTGTATCGCCTTTTTTTCTGCATGAAGTAAAAGTAAAAGCGAAAAGAACGAGAGAGAATAAAAGAATTATTTTTTTCATAATAATTAATTAGGTAAATAAATCGTTTCAACTGACGTAGTATGAATTCTACATCTTGTATAGCCTGTGGTATCTTTGTTGTTATATTTTACAATAATATCAAAATATCCAGTTGTGTTTTCTTCACCAGCGGTATTAAAATATTCATCCATGTCAATAACAGAAAATCCAGAACTGTTGGTATAGGAAGTGTCAACAAATGGTAAAGTTGGAGGGTTAGATTGTTGGTCGCCGATTACAATAACCTTTGCGCCACCAATTAATTGATTCGAGGAAGATCGAACAAATACTTTTAATATAGCAGGGTCTTTCGGTTCACAACCACTGTTTAAAAACAACAATGCAAACAAAATTGGAATAAAAGAGAATTTTTTCATAATTTTTGAGCTAGCCAAATTTACACTTTTTTTTTAATTCAACAATTCGCCTCTAATTAAGAGGACTATTTTACTACTACAACTGACTCCGTCACTACTTCTTGCTCCACAGTCACAATTCCTTCTCCATATAACCCAAACTGTTTAGCTGTAATTTTTAATACCGCTACACCCGTTTGTCCGGATTTGTAATATTCATTAAAGTTAAAATACGCCACACCTAAATCGTCTGTTGTTTTTTCCATGTTTATTGTAACTAAGTTTCCAAAAGTGGTAGGCTCTGCTTTTACCTCCACCTGAGCACCCTCTATAACTTGTCCACTTTCATTTTTTACAATTACAGCTAAAATGGTATCTTGTTTTTTATAGCAAGCTGTCATCAAAAAAAGAAGTAAAAAACCGCCAACCTTAACAATTGATGCCTTTAATTGAAAGAGGGCTATTTTTTTCTTATAAATTTGCATTAACAAACTTGTTTGACACTTAAACAACGTTTGCAACTAAAAAGTTACAATTCCAATCATGAAAATACAAATTGAAGCAATTCTTCAAGAAATTAAAGCATATTCCATTTCTTCTACGGCAGAATTAGAAACTTTCCGAATTAAATATCTCGGTAGTAAGGGAATTCTCAAAGATTTATATGCAGAATTAAAAAATGTTCCCAACGAACAAAAAAGAGAAGTTGGTCAACTAATCAATAGTTTACGTCAAGCAACAGAAGATTTTTATGCAATTCATAAAGAGAACTTAGCTTCAACAACTGAAAATAATACTGATTTTGATTTTTCAAGACCAGGAGAAAATATTTCTGTTGGTGGACATCATCCGCTATCTTTGGTTAAAAGAGAAATCATTGAGATTTTTTCTCGCATCGGTTTTATCGTTTCAGAAGGACCAGAAATTGAAGATGATTGGCATAATTTCTCGGCTTTAAATTTCCCACCTGAACATCCAGCTCGCGATATGCAAGATACTTTTTTCATCCAAAAAGGTGAAAATGAAATGGCGCTGCGTACACACACAAGTTCTGTTCAAGTGCGTGTGATGGAATCTTCAAAACCTCCAATTCGAACTATTTCGCCTGGAAGAGTATATCGTAACGAAGCAATTTCTGCTCGTGCGCACTGCTTTTTCCATCAAGTTGAAGGTTTATACATTGATAAAAATGTATCCTTCGCTGATTTAAAACAAACCTTATTGTTTTTTGCGCGTGAAATGTTTGGTGAGAAAGCTCAAATTCGTTTACGTCCTTCTTATTTTCCTTTTACAGAGCCAAGTGCTGAAGTGGATGTTTCTTGTACCTTGTGTAATGCAAAAGGCTGTAATGTATGTAAACACACAGGTTGGCTCGAGATTTTAGGTTGCGGAATGGTCGATCCAAATGTGTTGGAAGCTTGCGGAATTGACTCCAACGAATTTACAGGTTTTGCTTTTGGAATGGGAGTAGAGCGCATCGCACAATTAAAATATCGCGTAACAGATTTACGTCTTTATTCGGAAAATGACCTTCGCTTTTTAAAACAATTTACACCCGGATTCTAATGGCTTGGATAAAACTAACGGACGAAAACCAACTGGAAGAATGTTGGAATTTGAGCCATCAAAAACCACAATTGATTTTCAAACACAGCACACGTTGTAGTATTTCCATTATGGCTTTGACGCGCTTTCAAGGAAGTGGAATTTTAGATAGTGACGCTATCGATTCGTATTATTTAGATTTGTTGACTTTCAGAAATATCTCCAACGCAATTGAAACGAAAAGCGGTGTTGTTCATCAATCACCACAAGTAATAGTCCTTAATAAAGGAGAAGTTTTCTTGTCCGAAACCCACGGAATGATTAATGGACGAACTATTCTTCAAGAAATTAAAACATTAAATACATGAAAAAGTATTTCATTTATATTGTAATCATTGGCTTGATTGTAGCATTCATTTTGCCTTATGTTATGCCAAGTTCTACCTCGTCTGAAACGCCACCTTTTAGTTTTAGTTTCACTGAAAACTTAGCGGTTCCTCACGGCCAATCTTTACCAATTGCATTTGAAGTGAGCGAGGAAATTCAAAAACTAGAGCTTTCTTTGAATGGTAAAAAGATAAACACTTGGACAGCACCTTCTGGTAAAATCACTTACACATTGAACACAAAAGATTTTCAGGTTGGCGCCTATGCGATTGAGATGATTGCTTACAAAAAAGATGGAACTTCCTATTCAGATCAACGACTGGTGCGAATTTTGTCTGATATTGTTCCTGAAAAATGGTCACTTGAAATTCTTGCTTCTTTACCACATTTGGAAACGAGCTTCACACAAGGTTTAGAATTCAATGAAGGAAAATTATTCGAAGGAACAGGCGACCCGAACCAAGCTGGCGAAACAGTTATTGCTGAAGTTGATTTGAAAACAGGAGCTATTGTAAGAAAAATGGGCTTGGATGCTTCTCATTTTGGCGAAGGAATTACCATTTTAGGAGACGAACTTTATCAATTAACGTGGAAAAATCAAAAATGCCTCGTTTACAACAAAAATGATTTTAAATCAATCAAGGAACTCACCTACACGGGTGAAGGCTGGGGACTGTGCAACGATGGGAAAAGTTTAATTATGTCTGATGGTTCGGAGCGCATTTACTTTAGAAATCCTAAAACCTTTGACGTTGAACGCACAATTGAAGTCTATACCGACCAAGGACCAATAGCTCGCCTTAATGAATTGGAATTCGTAGACGGTTTGATTTATGCCAATATTTGGACCTCTAACAATGTCGCGGTGATTGACCCAACAACTGGAAAAGTTTTAGCAACAATCGACGCAATTCAATTGGTACAAGAAGGAAAAGGAAACGGAAACGGAGAAGTATTAAACGGAATAGCGTACAATGCTGCAACAAAAAAGCTATATATGACTGGAAAATTCTGGCCAAAATTATTTGAAGTTGTGGTGAAGAAAAATGTGGTTTCTTAAATGAGAACATTTTTTCTTGAAACACTATTTATACCTTTTATTATTTTAATAATTGCAAGTTTACTTGAAATTCGGATAAAATCTATTTTGAAAAATCTTGAATTAAAAGCGGTTATTAGTCCTATTTCCAATCAATTTCAAACTGTTTTTTTTATTGTGATTGCAAGTTCGTTGATTTCTGTGCTTTCAATTTCTTTGATTAAAAGTAGTATCTTATCACTCACTATAACTTTTTTGTTGAGCCTAATTTTTACAGCTTATTTGTACAAAAACAAAACATTCACTTTCTTTTTAGAAGACAAATTAACCGTCGCACTTATTTCATTTTACGCAATTGAAAAAACAGAAATTGGATTAGATAAAATTAAAGCTGTTGTTGTATCTGAGCCAGACTTGGTCACAAAATTATTTTCAAACAAAATAGGTAAAATACGTTTTTTTGTCAATTTTGTTAATGAAAAATCATTGGAAATAGACTTGAATAACTATAGTTTACAAGATTTAAAATCTTACTTCAAAGAAAAACTAATACCGATTTATCACAAAATTGATTACGAAAGAACTGCTAAGAAAATAACCGAATGAGTTTTTTGAAAATGTGTATTTTTTGCACTTACTAACAGTAAAATAAGTTCAGCTTGAAAATCAAAATTTTCTTCCGAGTGCTATCTATACAGTGAATGTTGACGAACGATTTCGGCCTTGAATTTCTAGGTTTTAGCTACTGCATTGAAACTGTTAATTTTTAAAATTTCTGTAAGAACATTTTTAAAAAATTTCAGTTTCAGAAAGGAGCTAAAATTGTTCGCGACGCGTTGTAAGCATTTATAAAACAATTATTTGCGAACAAATAGAAATACAGAGCCTTGATTTTTGTTTCTTTTGATCAAGCAAAAGAAAGGCAATAGTAAAATATTAGCTCAAATTGAAATTTTCTTTAGTTTAGTGTTTTGAACTTTAATGGTGAATATGTACTTACACAAACAAAGTTTCTAAAAGTAAAACCCTCTCGCCCCAAATTTATTTCCTTGAATTATTAATGCTGGAAAAGGAATTTTGAGGTAATTCAACTGGCTAAAAACAGTTTTAAGAAAATGGTTTTTTACAGGAATTCGGGAGAAATCTATATCCATCGAAAGTAAAAATTCCCTTCTTGAATGATAGTTTAAGTAGGTTTCTTCGCTACCAACAATTTTTTGGTCAGCGCTGTAGCCCAAACTAAAACATAACCATTTTGGAAATTTATTATCGCCCATTGTTCCTGGTGAGAAGCTCAACCAATAAGTTTGACCGTTGTAATCTTTGAGTAATTGTTCTGCAAACGTACTTCCAAGAATTTCGGGACGTAATGCAGCATACTCTGTTGGATGAAAGGAGAATTTTGGTACAATAATTTGCTGGTTAAACAAGCGTTCTTGTCCCCAAAATAAAGCGGAACCACTCACATTCGCCAACATATCGTAAGCTGAAAAACCCCATTCATCAGAAAATCCGTCCAGTACTTCGAGAAAAGTAAGATAACTCAAACCTACACCAACACCCACCCAATCTGCATTTTTAGGTTTCATTCCTCCCCATCGATAGAGTTGTGAAATATTCTTCGAAATCTGATAAGTTGTAAATGTGTGTCCAGCTTTATCCATTTGTAGCCAATTTCCAACATCATTAAAGAAATGAAAACCGGTCCACGGATTGTTGTACCAAACCTTTTGTAGCCCTATCAAACTTCCGGAATAACCCACACCAATAATCGAAGAACTGGTAATAATTCGCGCTTTATTTAAACTATCTACTGGTTTCCAAAAACTGCTTTGTGCCATTAAATAGCTGGGAAACAAAAAGATAATAAGTAGCCTCTGGAAAAAAATCACAATTCGAAATTAAGGAATAAATGTATCAGAACATACGTTTAATTTTTATTATCAAATAAATAAAAAGAACCCAAATAGCAATAATACTAAAATTTATATTGTTTTAAAGTTGAAGAAATAATTCAAATAAAGTTTAAAATTCATTGGGTGAAAATAAAAAAATCCATCTAACGCGTTAAATGGATTTTTTTTAATTGAATGTAATTTTTTATTGATTCGAACGAACGAATTCTCTCCAATCCATTTTTGTACTATCAAAGGTAAAAAGAGGTAACATTCCCTTATCTAAAAGTTGTCTGTCGCTTGTTCTAAAATATAAAAATTGAGCAACTTCATATTTGGTTGCTTCAAAAGTTATTGTCTCTAAAATCAAGTATACTTGAGCTGAAGTAACACATGTATTTACTAAATCTTTATAGATAATTTCAACGCGATCTTCTTCAAATGATTGTGTTTTTAAGTCCGCAATAAATTCATCTGTATTTAGCAACATTCTTGTACAATTGATAAAATTACCATTCATTGTAACTGTTGAATTGGTGTTTGTATTTTGAGTTGTGTTTATAGAATTATTTGAATTAATATTCGTATTTCCATTAACGTTTGAATTCATGTTTACATTTCCATTAGGATTAGTGTTCATGTTTACATTTCCGTTCATGCTTTGATTTCCTGTTGTTGTAACTGTAACATTTCCATTCGTATTTGGATTAGTATTCATGTTTATGTTTCCATTCATGTTAGGAGTTCCAGTTGTAGTAAAGGTAACATTTCCACTCGTATTTGGATTAATATTCGTGTTTGTAGTCATGTTTACGTTTCCATTCATATTAGGAGTTCCGGTAGTTGTAACTGTAATATTTCCATTCGTATTTGGATTAGTATTCATGTTTACATTTCCATTCATATTAGGAGTTCCAGTTGTCGTAACTGTAACATTTCCATTGTTATTCTGGGTAGTTGTACTTCCTGATTGGTAGGTAGTTTGACCGTTAATAGTTTGAGAGGAAGATGTAGTAATTGTAGAAGTTGAAGTTGAATTAGTTATTGGCATTCCGTTCATGTCTACATTCATGTTAATAGTTCCATTCATCATTGGATCAGAAACGTTCATATCCATTCCATTTGTATTGAAACCAACATTTAAATTCATATTGATATTTTCGCCAGTAATTGGATCATTTACAGATACATTCATGCCGTTGGTATTTACATTGGTATTCAAGTTCACGTTTCCATTTTGACCGTTTGTTGAAGTTGTTCCATTTACTCCGACGTTTCCATTTACTCCAACATTCATATTCATATTTCCGTTCATATTCTGATTGGAAGAATTCATATTTGTTTGAGTTTGGGTCCGTGTTCCATTAATTTGAACACTTCCATTTGTATTAGAAGGAATTGTTTGAGTTGTTGTAATTGTTGTGTTCGTTGGAGGAGTTTGAACATTCACAACTGGAGCATCAGAATAAATTACGTTATTATCTTGTCGATAAATAACAGCTCCTGAGGTTATAGTTCCATGAGTTGGTTCCATACTTACCAATTGGAGTTTTCCTTGCCCTTTTTTGAAAACAACACGAGTAGTTATATCCATTGGAGAATCAATCATGAAGTTTTTGTTGATATCAGGAGTTTTCCCGTCAGCAAAAATTACTTTAACAGAATAGCCACCATTTTTAACTCCAGAAACAGAAACGTTTGTTTGAGGAACTGAATTTTGTTTGATTCCATTCATAATAACATAAAACTGTTGACCGTTATTATTGAATACAGTGAAATTACTTTGGGCAAAAAGAAAGCCACCAAAAGCAAAGAAAAGAAATGTAAATAGTTGTTTCATAATTGATTAGTTTACAATAAAATTAAAGTTTTCTGCGGTTTTACAAAAACAATACCGTAAAAAACAATTTTTTAACCTCTACTTTTTGTAAAATGGTAGTTTAGTAACTTTTGCTTTCACACCTTTTTCGCGGATTTCGATAAAAATCTCTGATTCTAAAGTGCTAAATTCTTTTGTTACATAACCTAAACCAATACCTAATTTCATACTAGGTGACATTGTTCCCGAAGTAACTTTTCCAATTACGTTACCAGAAGCGTCAAGAATTTGGTAGTCGTGGCGAGGAATTCCTCTTTCAATCATTTCAAATGCTACTAATTTGCGTGTTACACCTTCTTCTTTTTGTTTTTTCAAAAATTCAGAATCAGTGAATTCTTTTGTGAATTTAGTAATCCAACCCAACCCTGCTTCTAAAGGAGAAGTTGTGTCGTCGATATCATTTCCATACAAGCAAAAGCCCATTTCTAAACGCAAAGTATCTCTAGCAGCTAATCCAATTGGTTTAATCCCAAAATCAGCACCAGCTTTAAATACTTCATTCCAAACATGTTCGACATCCTCGTTTTTCACATAAATTTCAAAACCTCCAGAACCTGTATAACCTGTTGCTGAAATCATCACGTTTTCAATTCCTGCAAATTTCCCGTGTGTAAACGTATAGTAAACCATTTCAGTCAAATTCACGTCTGTTAAAGATTGCATTGCTTCAGCAGCTTTTGGCCCTTGAATAGCCAATAAAGAGTATTCATCTGAGGCATTTATCATTTCCACTCCCAAATCATTCAAAGAAGAAATCCAATTCCAATCTTTTTCAATGTTTGAAGCATTCACTACGATGAAATATTCTTCAGCATTAACGCGATAAATAATTAAATCATCCACAATTCCACCTTTGCCATTTGGCATACAAGAATATTGAGCTTTACCATCAAACAAAACACTAGCGTCGTTGGAAGCAAATTTTTGAATTAAAGCCAAAGCGTTTGGTCCACGAAGAATAAACTCTCCCATGTGTGAAACGTCAAATACACCAACTGCATTACGAACGGTTTCGTGTTCTGCATTTACACCTTCGTATTGAACAGGCATATTAAAACCTGCAAATGGTACCATCTTCGCGCCAAGCTCGATGTGTTTATGGGATAGGGCTGTGTTTTTCATTTTTTTTGTTGGGACTTTAGGATATTAGGACTTTAGGATATTATGAGAGAATGATTTTATGACAAATGAGGAAATGAAAATTAATCAGTAATCTGTAATTCGCAATCTGCAATTCTAAATTTTCAATTCTACATTTAGTTTTTCACTCTCTCTACGTAAACTCCTGTTCTAGTGTCGATTTTAATAACTTCTCCGTTGTCGATGAATAAAGGAACTTTTACTTCGGCTCCTGTTGCTATAGTTGCTGGTTTCATTGAGTTTGTTGCTGTATCTCCTTTCACTCCTGGTTCGGTGTAAGTAACTTCTGAAATAATATACATCGGTAAATCAACCACTAAAGGTGCTTCTTCTTCTGCATGGAATAAAATATTTACAATCATTCCTTCTTGCAAGAATCCTGGTTTTTCCACCATTTTTAAAGGGATATTTACTTGCTCGTAGCTTTCATTGTTCATGAATACGTATGCATCTGCTTCTTGATATAGGTATTGATACTCACGGTTTTCGATACGTACGATGTCTATTTTGTGACCTGCTGAGAATGTATTGTCTAAAACTTTACCAGTTTCGATTTGTCTCATTTTTGTACGAACAAATGCTGGGCCTTTTCCAGGTTTTACATGTTGAAATTCAATGATTTGATATAATTTATCGTTGTGACGAATACACAAACCATTTCGGATATCTGCTGTGGTAGCCATAAAGAAATTTTAAAATTTTGGGCAAAGATACGTTTTTGATTGTTACGAAATTTAATTGCTAATGCGCTTATTTAAAGTAATAATTAGGGGGGTAGAAATCAAGGATAAAAATGATGTGATAACTCTATTTTTTTTGTTTCAAAAAATTATTTCCAACTACGGTTTCAAATACTTTTCCAAAAACTGCTCTTGCTCCCAAAGTACGTGAAAGATATTTTCCTTGGCAACATATCCGTGACTTTCCTTTGGTAAAATGACCATTCGTGCTTTTCCGCCTAATCCCTTGATTGCTTGGAAATAACGTTCTGTTTGCAAAGTAAAAGTTCCCGGGTTATTGTCTGCTTCACCGTGAATTAAAAGAATTGGTTTGTCCATTTTATTAGCTGTAAAAAACGGTGACATTCCTCCATAAATTTCTGGTACATCCCAAAAATTACGTTGCTCCGACTGAAAACCAAAAGGTGTCAAGGTGCGATTATAAGCTCCACTTCTAGCAATTCCACAAGCGAAATCCTCGGAGTGAGTAAGTAAATTTGCTGTCATAAATGCTCCGTAAGAATGTCCACCAACTGCCACTTTAGTTCGGTCGATATAACCCAACGTATCTACTGCATCAATCGCTGCACGACCATTTGCAACTAACTGTTCGATAAAAGTATTGTTTGGTTCTTCTGTCCCTTCACCAATAATTGGGAACGACGCATCGTCGAGAACTGCATAGCCTTTCGTTACCCAGTAAACAAAAGAACCGTAATAAGGAAAAGTGAATTCATTCGGATTTTGTTTGTTTTGTCCAGCGCTATTTTTGTCTTTAAACTCTTCTGGATAAGCCCAAATTAATAACGGTACTTTTGGCTTGTTGACTTTGTCATAACCAATTGGTAAATAAAGTGTTCCAGAAAGTTCAACTCCGTCATTTCGCTTGTATTTTATCACTTGTTTCTCAACGTTTTTGATTGCTTCAAACGGATTTTTAGTAAATGTTAATTGGGTAGTTTTAGCATTTTTGATGTTTAGAAGGAAGAAATTAGGATAGTCGGATTTACTTTGTAGTTGCACCAAAATTTGTCCTTTCTGCAAGTCATAAAAATCAATTAAATCCAACTTTTTACCAGGAACATTAGCTGTATAAATTCGCTTGGTTTTTAAAGTTGTTAAATCAAATTCATCGATGAATGGAAATTGCCCATCTTTTGTGAAACCATCACCAAATAAGACTAATTTATTTTGATTGATGCTCAGCACATCGCGTCCCCATTTACCTTTAGTTAGTTGAAAAACACCAGGGTCGCCATAAGCATCTTGATAATTTCGGTCGAAAATAATTTTGTAACTATTGTCGGAAAGATTAACCAAGTAGGTTTTTTGATTGCGTGTGTCGTACCAAGAATCGGTAACCAACATAATAGCTTGATCTGAAAATTGGACATCTTCAAAACGTTGTTTAACTTTTAAAATCGAGCTTGGAGCAGCGTCGAAAGGTGCTTTCCAACTGAACAGCTCATCTCTAAATTCCACCATTTTTGCAGGGTCACCTCCATCTAAAGCTTCAACAAAAAACAAACTTGAAGGCTGATCGTCTCGCCAATATAAACTGCGCTTTCCTGTGCGAACAGCTGCAAAACCTTTTGGCATAATTTCTACAAGCGGAATTGAATTGACTTCTTTTACCAATTGCCCAGAAACGGTGTACACTTTTTGAGTCATCGGAAAACGACTGTAAGGAACAATGTATGAATAAGGACGTTGAAGTGTAGTTACTAAAACATAATTACCATCGGGTGAAAAATTAGAACCAATATATAAATCTGAAGGTAAAAAGTCTTTTATTTCACCAGCCAAACTCACCATTTTTAATTCACTTTTGATAAGCGTTTCAAAGTTTTTTTCGTCAGTTGGGTTTTTTAATAAATCTTGATAAGTTCTATTCTGTGAGACTTTTCCTTCTGCAACAGAAATAATCGGTCCTTTTGGCAATTCTTTTTTACTATCAATTAAAGCTGGACGATTGCTCGGTATTGTGCGAACAAGAAAACCTTTACTGTCGCTTGTCCAATTGTAAGGCATTCCTGAATTAGCGTTTAAAGACACATTAGAAATGCGTTTTGCTTCACTTGTCGTTACATCAATCACCCACAAACTAAGTGCAGCTTCATCCATATTTACAAACGCTATAAATTGATCGTTTGGCGACCAAGAAACGTAAGTCATTCGCGGTTTTGCGGGTAAATTTTTGATTTGGATTGGTTCAGCTTGTGCATCATTCAACTTTCTCAATTTTAGATTGGTCACATAAGATTGCGTGGAAGAAATATTGAGAATAGGATTCACTCGAAGTCCACCCAGTCTGAGTTCTTCTTGATTGAGATCTTCTAAAGTTTTATAGGTGTCGCGGTAAGAAAACAGCACCATATTCTTTTTGCTGTCCATCGAAATTGAAGGTGGACGCTCATAATCAGCTAATTGCAAAATAGCTTGTGAAGGTTTTTGGAAAAGCAATTCATCTTGTGCTTGAACACCAAAAAACAGAAGAAGAAAACTGAAAGAAATTATCGAACGCATACTAAACATTTTTGTCAAATGTAGCAGAAACAATTTAAAAATCGAACTTTCAATTAAGACTTTAAAAAAGGAAATAAATATTGAATTCTATAATTCCGGGACATTAAAAAACGAATTGGACACTGTACTCTTTGTCGTGCTGATTGAGCCTGTCGAAATCAGCGTTTTGATTAAAATTATATCATTATATTGATTAATTTTTCGTATATTTAATTCTAAGAAGTCTCTGATTTATCAAAATTTGAGAATTATCTCTACAAAAAATTAAAATAATTAGTAATAAATTTATTACCTTTGAATGAAATACAGTGAGCTTTTCCGTCTTCTAAAGAAGGATGGTTGGATTGAAATAAGACAAAAGGGCAGTCATGTAATAATGAAACACCCGGCAAAAGGAGAACAACTAACAGTTCCATATCATGCTGGAAAAGAGGTTAAGAAAGGACTATTGACGGCTATTTTGAAACAAGCAGACATTAAAACAACAAAGCGATGAAGAAACCAAAATTACACGTTACGATACTAAAAGAGAGTGTTGGTTACAGCGCAACGATTGTTTTAAAAAATAAATTTATAGCATCTGAGGGAGATACATTTGAGCTATTATTAACGAATTTAATTGAAGCCATTAATCTGACATTTGAAGAATATGGTTTTACCTATCAATTAAATGAACTCAAATTTACGTATGATCTTGAAAGTTTTTTTGAATTTTATTCAGTAATCAACGCTAAGGCTTTATCCGAAAGAATTGGAATGAATCAGAGTTTGTTGGCTCAATATATCAAAGGAATTAAAAAACCTTCTGCTACCCAAATACGAAGAATTTTATCCGGTGTACAACAAATGGGTAAAGAACTGGCAGAGGTTCAACTGTTATTTTGAATACATATTTCTTCAATCGAAATTGTACATAGTATATCCTCAAACTTTCGAAGAGCTTTAATTTAATCAAAAAGACTAAAAAATGAATTAAGAAATAGATTGATTGAACAACTTTTCTCGTTCCAGTTACAGCCAAGAAAGCTGGATTACCAATCTGCCGTTCTATGGGGTAGTGATGTTGGTAATGAAGGGGAAATGAAAACCGCTGCTGTCTGAAAGTCATTCAACTTCAATTCGTCAGTTGGTGACTGACTAATTTCCAAATCAATATTTAATAAGGAAAGTAAAAAGGAAGGGATACCAACCCCATAATTAGCCAACCAATTACCTAGTCGAATTACCCAAAAAGGAACAACTAAAAACTTTTTTAAATAAAGAGGTTTATGAGTGGGGGCAAAAGTAATTTCTTGTTGAGTTTAAAGTATACAAAGAAATTATCGAACGCATAGTGAACATTTTTGTCAAATGTAGCAGAAACTATTCAAAAAGTGAAGTTTGAAGAGGATTTCAATTATGGTTTGTAAATTGGATAACTAATTTCTTGTAAAAGGATAATCATACCTAATTGTATAGCTTGTTTTTACATCAATTACAGTTTTTTAAGTCACAAATCAGTTTTTTATGGATTTCTTACTCCGCTATCAATATCAACTATTAATCGTTAAACAAAGTTCCTCTTTTAAAAAGATTCCTCACTTCATTCGGAATGACTATCGTCAGGGGAGGTTTGCGAAAATGCGCAGCATTTTCGCCTTGTTTCCTAACCCAAGGGTCATTCCGACTGGAAGGAGGAATCTTTTGTTTTGACTGCGAGTGAATTATTCTGTAGAAAAAACTATTGTTCTTCCAATAAATCATTCCAGTCAGGATTCATTGTTTTTATTAAATTATCTTTTTTCGTACGACTATATTTTTTAATTTGCTTTTCACGATTTATAGCAGATAAAGGTTTATCAAACACTTCAAAGTAAACCAATTTGTAAAGATTGTATCTTGATGAAAAGCTAGGATTTATTTTGTTTTTGTGCTCCTTAATTCTTCTAATAAGATTATTAGTTATTCCAGTGTAAATTGTTGAATTAGTGTAGTTTGTAATAATATAAACGTAGTACATAAAAGTTATTTTTCTATCTAATTTAGTAAAATAGATGCTATTTACAATCATATTTTTTTGATTTTTTAGTTGAAATAATTCCTCATTTCGTAACTGATTTTAATTAGCTAGTGAAAAATAAAACTGATGCCAAACTCCGCTACCAATATCAACTATTAATCGTTAAACAAAGTTCCTCTTTTAAAAAGATTCCTCACTTCATTCGGAATGACTATCGTCAGGGGAGGTTTGCGAAAATGCGCAGCATTTTCGCCTTGTTTCCCAACCCAAGGGTCATTCCGACTGGAAGGAGGAATCTTTTTTTGGTTGTCATTTCAATTTAGGCTATTACAAAAAAGTTATCTCTCGAATTGATTGTAGAATTAAGGCAATACGACTAGAAAGAGAAATCTTAATAAGGCTATTGTTCTATAAAATTTCAGGAAGTAAGTGGGGAATTTAATTAATATTTAATATGACAATTTAAACTAGCTTCTTAATTGGCAAACAACTTTCCAAAACAAATCTTAAAGAATATCTTATTTAATCTACAATTAAGTAGTTTTGTTCCCTAAACTGAAATAATGAAAAAGTTTATTCAAATCCCACTAATGATTTTTCCTATGTTGGCATTTTCGCAAGTACAAGAACCAATAGCTCCTAAAAAACCTAAAGCTTTAACCATTCATAATCATACACGCAACGACGATTATTATTGGATGAACGAGCGCGATTCTAAACCAGTTTTAGATCATTTGGCAAAAGAAAACGCTTACAACGATGAATATTTTAAGCCTATTCAAGGTTTGGTGCAATCGTTAATGACTGAATTTGACCAACGAATTAATCCAAACGAGGTAAGTGCCCCATTTATTATGAACGGAAAAACATACCAAGTAAAAAGCATTGAAGGCAAGGATTATCAGCAAATTGTTGTAATCGAAAATGGTAAAGAAACTATCTTTTTTGATGAAAATGAGCGCGCAAAAGGAAAATCATTCTACGAACTAGCGGAATGGAATCCATCTCCAAATAATGAAATTTTGGCTGTAAGCGAAGACTTCGTTGGAAGAAGAAAATACAATATCACTTTCCGTCAAAATAAAAATGGAAAATTCCTAAAAGACAAAATCTCGGATGTTAGTGGTGGAGTAGTTTGGGCAAATGACAACAAAACTGTTTTTTACGGAAAGAAAGATTCTGTAACACTTAGAGAATTTCAAATTTATCGCCACATTCTTGGCACTGACCCAAAAACTGATGTATTAGTGTACGAAGAAAAAGACGAAAAATTTGGAGTTGGCGTAGGAAAATCAATCACTGACAAATTCATTATGATTTATTCTTACAGTTCTACAACTTCCGAAATGCAATGGATTGATGCCGATAAACCTTTGGATAAACCAAGCGTATTTCTTCCAAGAAAGCAAGGACATTTGTATGAAATCGCACATCACGCTAACGGTTTTTATATTCTTTCAAACGACCAAGCAACGAACAAACGCATTCTTGTTTCAGCAAGTGCTCCAAATTCCCTTGAAAGTTGCCAAGAGTTAGTTGCTCACGATCCAAAGACTTTAATCGAAGGTATTTCAGTTTTTAAAAATTTCCTTTTAATTGAAGAACGCACAAACGGTTTGCGCAAGTTGAAACTGAGAAACATCAACGATAATTCAGAGCGCTATCTTTCGATGAATGAAGAAACATATTTCTTAGGTTTAGGACTAAACGATGAGTTCAATACCGATGAAATTTTCTATTCTTATAATTCAATGACAACACCTTCGACCGTTTACAAATACAATATGGCGACTGGTCAACAAACGGTTTGGTTTAGAAAAGAATTATTAGACAAAAGCTTTAAATCAGAAGATTACACCTCTCAACGTATTTGGGCTACCGCAAACGATGGTACTCAAATTCCAATTAGTTTAGTTTACAAAAAAGGAACCGATTTAAAAAATGCGCCTTGTTTATTATATGGCTATGGTTCTTATGGTTACACACTTCCTGATGTTTTCAGCGCAACAAGATTGAGTTTATTGAACAGAGGTTTTGTTTATGCTGTTGCACACATCCGCGGAAGTAAATATATGGGTGAAGAATGGTACGAAAACGGAAAATTCGATAAGAAAATCAACACTTTTACCGATTTCATCAATGCAGCGGAACATTTAGGACATCACGGTTATTGCGACAAAGATAAAATCTACGCGCAAGGCGGAAGTGCGGGAGGATTATTGATGGGAGCTATAACCAATATGGCGCCTTATCTTTGGAAAGGAATTGTTTCGCAAGTTCCATTTGTGGATGTTGTGACAACGATGTTAGATGAATCGATTCCATTAACAACTGGAGAGTATGAAGAATGGGGAAATCCAAATGACCCCTATTATTACAATTATATGCTGAAATATTCACCAATTGATAATATTCACCGAATGGATTATCCTGCAATGTATATCACAACAGGTTACCACGATTCACAAGTTCAGTATTGGGAACCGATGAAATACGTTGCAAAAGTGCGCGAATTCCGAACAAACAAAAATCCATTGGTGTTTGAATGTAACATGGATGCTGGTCACGGCGGAGGTTCTGGGCGCACACAAGAACGTTTGGAAGTCGCTAAAGTTTATGCCTTTATCCTTAGTTTAGAAGGGATTTCAAAATAGGATTTATAATTCTAAAACACAAGTGGAAAAGTTAAAACGCAACTTATTATTTTTTGATTTCGTGAGTTTTAATAGTTTCAAATTGAGCGCTTTAAAACTTGGTGTTTTTACTTTGATATTCTTTTCTTCATTTAATTTTTCAATTGCGCAAGACGATAGTTTAGTGATTGAAAACTTTAGAGATCGAAAGGTTGTTTTTGCCGATTTAGGATATACAACTGCGCCCTTTTTTCTTCGCTATCCTTATACTTCTGAAATAGGAAAACTAAGCTATAAAAACAATTTTAGACTATTTATGGGGCTTGGTTTTGCCTACAAATGGTTTTCTATGCGTGTTGGTTTTCCGGTTTTAAATTCCTTTCGTTCGGTTGAGAAATATGGTGAAACCAAACAATTCAATCTAGGCTTTGATTTTTCGTTTAAAAAGTGGTATTACGACTTTGAGTTTAAGTCGGTTTTGGGTTATTCCATTCAAGATGCTTATCGCTGGGATTCAACCTATACAGAAGCAAAACCAAATCAGAATGAAGCTTCTGTTGGAACTTTAAACTTTGCTTTAAATGCTTGGTATTTCGGTGACAAAAACTTCAAGATGAATGCATTGATTGGAAAACGTGCACATTATATTCGTCGCGTTCACACGTGGTATGTAAAAGGAACGGTCAATGTTTTTGGTGCAGATAACAATGGGGTTCCGTTAATTCCTCAGGCATTGCAAAATCCTTCAAATTCCAAAACTCTTTCCTCTACGCTTTCTTCTTTTGATTTTGGTGCAATTCCAGGATACGCTTATGTGGACCGCATCAACAATTGGCAATTTTCTGGTTGGTTAGGAATTGGTGGCGTGATTCAATCTAAATTCTATACTGTTTCAGAAGGACCAAGAGGATTTTTAGGTTTAGCTCCTCGCTATGATATTCGATTGATGGGTGGCTATTCTCGTCCTGAATACTTTATTTTTTTATTAACCGATTTCGATAATAAATCCATTCGCTTTTCTGATTTGATTTACCGTCAATATTTCTACAGCATTAAAATCGTGGGAGGTTATCGTTTTCCTGAGAAGGATAAAAGGAAGAAAAAATAGTTTTTTGACATTCTTTTGCTTGATCAAAAGAATCACCGCGCAAGCAGCACCGAAGGTAAAAATCAAGGCTCTGAATTTATTTTTGTTCGCAAATTTTTGTTCTTCAGTTATTTACAACCCGTTGCGAACAATTTTATCTCCTTTCTGAAACTGAAATTTTTTAAAAATGTTCTTACAGAAATTTTAAAAATTAACAGTTTCAGTGCAGTAGTTAAAACCTAGAAATTCAAGGCCAATTATTTTTCGCAACTATTCATTAAATAGTTCTCACTTTAATCATATTCTTGATTTGCAATAAAAAAGTATTTTACTGGTACGATTGCGAATACTCATAATATATTCTTACTTCTTCACCATTTTCAAAATTATCACCGCTTCATTCTTAGCTGCTACTTCCCATTTTCCGGAAGCAATAAAATCATCAATTGCCTTTTGGTAGGTTACTGCATCATATGGATATTTATTTTCTTCTGCTGGTAAAAGCGCTATGTAGTTTGCGTTTCCAATAAATGGATAGTGAAAAATGTAATCTCTAAAAGCTAAATGCGGCGCCAAACAAGATTGTGCACTCACTCTTGCATCTGCTGGAATCGTCTTTAGCAATCTATTTACTTCGGCAACATCAAAATCACGATTCCAATGCTCCTTTTTGTAAAACTGACTGTTTGCTTGATTATAATATTCCGAAGTGCGATGGTCTAGAAAGCTAGCACTACTAATGAATGTTGATGCCAAAAACACACTAGCAACAGCCACTTTGTATTTCTTCAAACGATGAATAATTGTGTAAACAGCAATTACTATAATAGGAGCAAATTCAATCGAATAGTGGACACTTATTCCCCAGCGAATTGGAACATCATTAAACATTTTTTGTCCTAAAATTGGCACAATCATTAGGAGGTATTCAGGCGCTAAAACTAAAAGAAAACCACCTGCCAATGCCAGTGCTAAGTACGTTTCTATTTTGATTCCATCGTAAGCAGGATTTCCAGAATGATTTACAAAAAGTAACTCAATCGTTTTGATGGGATGCTTTATGATATTGACTAGTACTTCTCCAAAATTTCCTCCTAATGCATTGAAGGAGTTGTGTAAATAATCCCTGCCTGGCGTTGCTAAACTTGGAATAATCACTTTTAAAACGAGAACAAAATAAATTCCCGCCGCCAATGCAAAAAACAAACCTTTCAGAGCTGCTTGTTTATCTTTTTGAAGCAATGCTTTAAAGGAAACACCAAATCCAATAAAAACAGCCCACAATCCCATATTTTCTTTCGCAATGATGATTAAAACAAAGAATAGAATTGCTTTTCTCCAGTTTCTCTGTTCAAAATAAAGCAAGAACCAAGGAACAAACATCGTAGCCACCACATTGTCGTGGTAATCAAAACTTAAGGCAGAATAAATTCCATAAAAAGAGAAAAAATGAGCCAAAGCTAAGGTTGAAATCGTAGTGTTTTTGGTAAGATTTAAAACGTATTTATAGATTCCAAAACCGCCAAAAAGAATAGCTAGAAACTGAAAAATGAGCATTGTCCACTCACCGAAAATCCAATAAAATGGCGAAACCATAAGCGGATACAACGAAAAATGATCGGATAACACATTAGTAAATTGAGGTTGCATAATCATACAATCATTCCATCTGAAATGTGCGTAATCGTAGATAGCATTTTGATTGATTCCTAAATCCCAACCGTAGGTTCTGAAATTGTAGTGATTGACAAAGGTGATGGATGCGAAAATGAGGGCAAAAACGGTAAAAACAGCAAACAATGATTTGTTGTTTAACACACTATTTTTTCCTGTTTCTATATGCTTTAGTAGGGTCATTTCTTAAGGCAATTTATTTTTAAATACGGTCGGACGTTTTAAAATGTTTAGTTTGTACAATAAGTAACTTGCATTTTTTGATTGTTCATACTCCGAAATTAAAGTCCAAGATAGCACAGTACAATTAATTGGCAAGGTTATATTTTCTTTTCCTTGAGCTGCTTCAGTTGCCAAATAGTGCAAGGCCTTTTTTTCACTCGCATTGGTGTCTCTGGGAAGTTTATCCGAAAACATAAAATACAAGCTACAAAAGGCAAAGAAAAACAAATATATTTTAAATGATGTGGTTTTTAAATGATTCAATACGACATAGCTAGAAAGAATTAACAAAAAGAGCAAACCAACCAATATCGGTACAAACGTATCACTTCTGAGAATAAACGGGCGATAAGTGCGACAACCACCTAAAGGCAACAGCAAACAATAACTAAGAGAGAACAACAAAAAGTAAAAAGCAAGTTTTAAAATAGTTTGAGCGCCAACAACTTTTTGTTTATAGATGATATATAAATTAACGAAAATGAAAAGCACCCAAAGTAAAGCTCCAAGATCAATGGATAAAAATGTTTGAAGCATTCCAATTGGTAGCGCTTGATAACGTTCGGAAATAGATAATTCACAAAAATTATTCTCACTATTGAAACTTCCAACATAAAGCGAATACAGACTTAAAATGCTACCCAACAAAACAGTTAAAAGTATCACTTTATTAAAATTTCTTATTGTCAATACAATCGAGGAAAGCCAATTTAAATGTATGTGATTTTTTTTGTTTTCAATCAAGTAATACAGCAAAATGAAAGCGTTGATGAGCACTATTAATGGGGCAGTAAGTGGGCCAAAGAAAACGAGTAAAAACAAAGCTGGAATTAGAAAACTCACATAGAGTAGTGGGTATTTTAGTGCTTTATTAGTTAATATCGTTTTGTAAATCGGGAAATAAAGCAACAATAAAGGAATCAATGGAAGGGTATAAAAAAAGGAGTAGGTTACAGCCGTGTCGATAAACCCAATGTTTCCGCGGTATTGTCCACTTACGATTAAAAAGGGAGAAACAAGGACTAAAAACAGTAAGAATTTTTTCCATGAAAACCCAAAGAAACTTGCCAGATAAAACCCTATAATAGAAAGAAAACCGAGGTGAATGAGCAGTTTTGCTAATGTAATGGAGGCATACAAACTTTCAATTGGAGAAACTATTTTTTGAAACCAAAAAGGCACATTATCAAAGTACGATTTCATGACAAAATGAGCCGTAAACCTATTTGTTGCAGGTTGTTTTTCTTGGTTAACAAGCATATTTATCCCCATTGGATCTTTCAATACCTGCTTATAATTTTCATCTGGAAGAACGATGTTTGCAAAGTCACCATCGATAGGTGCTTTCGAGTATTGCAAAACAGAATATTGTATGTCAAAGAGCAAAAACAACAGTGCAAAAGCAATGAAAATCGCCTTTTTATTGAGCTCTAGGAACTTCCTCATGCGCTATGATAATTATACTTCCTCAATATTCGTTTCGTCAATGATATACAATGGACGGTTTTGAACATTTTTATTGATACGACTAATGTATTCGCCAATTATTCCAATAGAAATCAACTGTACACCGCCGATAAACATCGAACTAATTATTAAAGAGGTCCAACCTGTGATTGTTTTCTCCAGTACAAAATGAGAGAAAATGGCGTAAAGAATAATCAAGAACGAAATGAACGAAATAAAAATTCCTGTTTTTGTAACGAATTGCAAGGGAACATCGGAAAAACCGGTGATTCCGTCTAGTGCAAATTTTAGCATTTTTGAAAAGGGATAACCTGTTTCTCCAAATTTGCGTTCATCGCGCTCAAAAAATACACTTGTTTGACGGTATCCCAACCAAGCAATTTGACCACGCAAAAACTTATTCTGCTCCGGCATATTTTTCAAATCGTTGACAATTTTTCGGTCAATTAATCGAAAATCTCCAGTGTCAACAGGAATATTAACATTGGTAATTTTCTTTAAGATGCGGTAAAAATACTTTGCTGTAATTTTCTTGAAAAAGCTTTCCCCTTTTCGTTTTAGGCGTTGACCATAAACAACTTCAAAGCCTTCTTTGTGTTTGGCATACATTTCTGGAATCACTTCTGGTGGATCTTGCAAATCACCATCGATAATAACAACCGCTGCACCTTTTGTTTTATCTAATCCTGCTGTTACCGCAATTTGATGCCCAAAATTTCGACTGAAGTTGATGTATTTTACGCGTGCATCTTCCTTGGAAAGTTTGACTAATTCCAAAAATGAATTGTCGCGACTTCCATCATTCACGAAGATAATTTCAAAGTTGTGTGAAATTACAGTTATAGAAGCCAGCAAGCGATCGTACATTAATCGAATGCTTTTTTCTTCGTTATAAAAAGGAACAACAATAGAAATAATAGGTTTCATAGAAAAAATGCATAAATATTTATTCTTCATCAATTAATTCGCAACCAAAACGACCCACCATGTTTCTCCACATTTTTAGTGTTTTCATGTTTCCAGAAATCAGCGATAATTGCTGCTAATTCCTTGTTTTCAGAAACGTAATAATTGGCAAAAAGCGGTTGGTATTTCTCTGAATTTGCCAAAAGATACATCGCTAAACCATATTGCTCCGAATAAAAACGATCGCACATAAACTGCGGGTAATCGTACGGGATATAAATGTCGTGTATGTGAACTACAACGCCTTTTTTCAAGCGAGGTAAAACTTCCAAGAAGAAAACAGTTGCGTCAGAATTGGGTAAAATACGGTGCGAATTATCCACAAAAAGAATATCGTTTTCTTCCAGTTCTTCCAACATTTTGAAATCGATTGCTTCAAAAGGTTTACGAATTACTTCATCTACTAATGCGTCTATTTCCGCACGTGGTTGCGGGTCGATAGAAATGAATTTAGTGCTTAGATTTTGTTCCTTTTTCGCTTTAAACGCAATTTTTGTAGAATTTCCAGAACCTATTTCAACGTATTTTTTGGGTTTTAATTCGGCAATCAAGGTGTAAAGCATAACCATATCTAAACCCGGTAGAAACGAATTGTTCCAAGCTGGATTCTTCGGGTCTTGTTCTAATTTCGCATCTTTGATTTGCCACAAATTCTCTTGGTATTTTGCCACCGCTTTCAAGTAAGAAGCGTAGGTTTCATCTTGCTTTTGGGTAATTGCCAATAACTCCGGATGCGCTGGTTTACCATGACCATAACGCGGCGAAACGTCCACTTTGTATTCTAAATATACTTTTTGAAATTTGGGGCTTAAAAACTTGTATAACGCTTTAATCATATTCTAATCGGAATTATTGCCTGACAAAGAAACACATTTTTAAGCGATTGACGTCCTTCAAAAAACTGTAGATTACCTACTTTTTTCTTTTTATACTTGCTGAATGAAATTTTTAGCTTTAATTCTTAGTTTCTGTTTTACTTTCATTGGCGGAAATTTATTGTTTTCTCAAGTTGCAAATACGGGCTTGATGGATACTACCAGTGGCTTGAAAATTGGCAATGTAAGCCTTGGTGTTTATATGGATGTGTATTATGGTTTTAATTTCAATCAACCTATTTCAAATGAAAATAATTATTTCGTTTCTTCCAATCAACATAATTCACTGAGCATCAACCTTTCCTATTTGGATTTAAAATACACAGACAAAACCATTCGTGCTCGTTTTATTCCTGCATTTGGCACCTATATGAATGCTAATTATGCAAGTGAAAATGGCGCAATGAAATTTATTTTGGAAGGGAATATTGGCGTGAAACTATTCAAAAATAAAAATAGTTGGCTCGATGCAGGGGTTTTGGGTTCCCCGTTTACTAATGAAAGCGCCATTTCAAAAGACCATTTAATGTACAGTCGGAGTTTTTCTGCTGAATATGTTCCTTACTATTTATGTGGACTAAAACTTTCCATTCCAATTAAAGAAAAAGTAACTTTCTATGCTTATTTATTGAACGGTTGGCAACAAATTAAAGACAAAAACGATGCGAAATCCGTTGCAACGCAATTAGAAATTAGACCAAATGGGAATAATTTAATCAATTGGGATGTGTATGCTGGAAATGAAAAATCGGTGGAAAATCCAAGTTATCGAATGCGTTATTTTTCAGATATTTATTGGATTTACGAAAAGAACAAATGGAAAATCACTTCTTGTGCCTACGCTGGAATACAACAAATTCAAGATCCTTTGAATGTGAATAATGAAAAGTTTTGGTGGCAAGCGAATTTCATCGCAAGAAGAGCTTTTAAAAATGATTGGAATATCAGTGGACGCGTTGAATATTTTAATGACCCTCAAAATGCAATCGTTTCTATTGCTGTTGGAAATTATACAAATCCATCTTTTCAGTGTTTTAGTAGTGGCTTATCCGTCAGTAAAAAGTTAACCGATAAATGTTTGTTCCGCATCGAAGGAAGACAATTTCATGCTTTAAATGATGCTTTTGAAAAAAAGAACGGCCAACGTGTTGCAAATGAGTATCAGATTTTCTCCAGTCTTTCTATTTGGTTTTAGATAAAAATGATACTTTTTTTAAAAATGACTTTGAAGGCTTTGTAATCGTTTTATACTTCGATTTCCTTTAGTTCTATTATATTTGCACAAATTTTTGCGATGTCAAATCAAGAACGTATTTCAACAAATAAAGCCCCAAAGCCAGTAGGTTTATATCCTCACGCTCGAAAAGTAGGAAATTTATTGTTTTTGTCTGGTGTTGGTCCTCGTACAGCGGGTTCTGATGCTACTGATTCTGCTGTTCCAGGATTGGAATTAGATAAAAATGGAAACTTCATTCAATTCGATTTTGAAGCACAATGCAGAAGCGTGTTTGACAATGTTCGCATTATTTTGGAAGAATCTGGTTCTAGTTGGGATCAGTTGGTAGATGTGACCGTTTTTTTGGTAAATATGAAACGTGATTTCCATACCTATAACCGCATTTATGCTGAGTATTTTAAAGACAATTTACCTTGCAGAACAACAGTAGAAATCAATTCACTTCCAACACCAATAGCGATTGAGTTGAAGTGTATTGCAACGATTTAAAAATAAGTTAAAAGTTGATTTCGAGAGCCTCAATCAACAGTTGACAGAGGTTCTCGAAGGCAACTGTTCAAAACATCATAAATAAATTAAAAAAATGACAGGTTTCATAATTCGTATTGCTATCGCAGCGCTTTCACTTGGTTTTAATGTTTGGTTGTTCGCAACAGGACATTGGGGTTGGGGGATTTCTTTCTTGCTAATAACAGCAATTATTATTTTATCGTTTTTCAGAAATGAAAATATGATCTTGGCTTTAAACCAGATGCGCGTTGGAAATACAGAAAAAGCTAAAAAATACATTGACCGAATTACAGCTCCACAATTTCTACCACGTCGCCAACATGCTTATGTATTGTTCTTAAAAGCAGTTATGGGAGCACAAGAAATGGGTTTTGCTAAAAGTGAACAAATGCTACGCAAAGCATTAGATTTGGGTTTACGCCAAGCAGAAGATAATGCAGTAGCAAGAATGCACTTAGCAGGAATTTGTGCTCAAACAGGTCGACGTCCAGAAGCTGTTTCCCTATTGGCAGAAGCTAAAAAACTGGATAAAAGCGGAATGATGCGCGACCAAATCAAGCAAATGCAAGCGCAGCTACAAATGGCTCCTTCTAAAAATCAAATGCGTATGGCGCAAATGATGGGTGGAAGAAAGAAAACGCCTAAAATGCGCTAATTTTTTACCAATAAAGTACACATGTCAACAAACGCACGTACCTATTCTAAAGGATGGGAAGATTATGAATTACTAGATGCTGGAGGTGGCAAAAAACTAGAACGTTGGGGAAAAATCATTACGATTCGACCAGAATTACAGGCTTATTTCCATAGTGGTAAACCTTTTACCGAATGGAGAGAAATGGCGCATTGGGAATTCATTGAAGATGCAAAAGGGCAAACTGGTAAATGGAAAAGCCTCAAAAAAGACGCACCTAGAAAATGGATTATTACCTACAAACGTTTAAAATTCGTACTGGAACTTACGAAGTTCAAACACATCGGACTATTTCCAGAGCAACAATCGAACTGGGAATTCATTGAGGACAATTTAAAATCAGAAGCTCGTTTCTTAAATCTTTTCGCTTATACAGGTGCAGCTTCATGTGTGGCTAGAAATATTGGTGCTGACACCTTTCACGTTGATTCAGCAAAATCTGTGATGACTTGGGCAAACCAAAATATGGATGAAAGTCGTTTATTGAACATTCGCTGGGTACATGAGGATGCGTTAAAATTTGTTCAGCGAGAGGAAAAACGAGGAAATAAATTCCAAGGGATAATAATGGACCCTCCCGCATGGGGAATTGGTGCTAAGGGAGAAAAATGGAAATTGGAGGATAAAATAGATGAACTGATGGGAGCAGCAGCTAATGTCTTAGATAAAGATGGTTTCTTAATTATGAATACCTATTCTCCGATGGTCGATGTGAATTTTATCACTGAACTTTCTGATATTTATTTTGAAGGTCGTGAAAAACAAATCACTGAACTATATATGGAAACAAAAACCGATAAATTCTTGTATTACGGAAATTTATTGCGAGTGAAATAAAAAAATAGTGCTATTTGATAAAATTAAAAAATCTATTTCAACATTCTTATGATTTTTAGACTGTTTATTTTGTTAATTTGAAGTTTAATAATATTTTTCACTTTTAATTTATTTAATAATATATTTTTCATTTTAATAACTTACTTTTAACTGTATAAAATTAAATTAAAGCAATATTTTAAGTGATGAAAATTATCAAACTTGTATTATTAGTTCTTTTTTTAATCAATTTTTTTATTTCAATGTCTCAAAATGTTTTGCGAAAAATTGAACGAGACATATTGAATGGAGATAAAAAATCGGCAATAAATGAACTAAAAAAAATTAGAAAGGACAGCAACTACAATCTTTTTAAAAGGGTTGTTTATGAAAAAGCGACTTATGATGATTACTTCAATTTTACATCAGTACTAGAATTAAGTGGAAAATCGCAGCATGAACAATTTTATAAGTTTATTAACAAGATTGAACCGCCAAAATCAAAAGAAGTAATTGACATTGATTATGTGAAACTAAAATGGCTTCAAATTAATGATTTGAGGAATGATGTTTCACTTAAAAGAGCTACCAAAGAAAATAATCGGTTAATTAAATACATTAATGAATTTTCAAAAACTAAATCTAAAAATATTCAGATTGCTAAAGCTTATGCAGACATTAATAAAATAGTTATTTTTGGGATTCAAGGGAAAATTGAAGAAGCAAAAAAAATTAGTCTTAAAGATATTGCTATTGCAACTAAATTGAAAGATACTTTTTTGCTTATCACCCACAAGTATCACTTTAATGAATATTATGTGCAAACGGGGCAGCTTGAAAACTACATAAGCAATTGCAAGGAAATTTTGAAATTAGCAGAAAAAGCAAAAGGAGGATCCTACTTTTACAATTCTACAGTTTATCAATTAATTGATGCCTATATCTTCAAAGGCGAGTTTGATCAAGTTTATGTTGAAAATCAATTAGATATTCTTTCAAAAGATTTAAATAGTAGGTATTACAATAATATTTTATACGCTAAATACCTCGGTTCATTAGAAACGAATGACCCAGCAAAAGCTAGAATATTTCAAAAATTTGGAGTTAAAAATATTGAAGAATTATGTGCCTATCTCGTTAAAGACTCTGAAAACAAACTGAATAATAAATTCTTAATTGACTTACATACATTTTGTGGTGAAGCATTAATAAAAGACAAAGAATACGAAGAAGCTTTCCGTTATTTAAAAGATGCAAATTTATTAACTCGGAAAATCTATTCTGAAGATTTATCTGAAATCTTGGCAGAGTATCAAACACAAGAACTTATTAAGGATAAAGAAAAAGAAATTCTTGTTGAAAAGGATAAAAACCGATTCTATTTTATATTTAGTGGTGTTGTTCTTGGTTTACTAATAGTATTATCTTTTTTGATTTTTATGATTCGGAGAAGTAGTAACGTACTTGCTATTAAAAATCGCGAAAATGATTTACTGCTAAAGGAAATACATCATCGAATTAAAAACAATTTTCAACGAATTAGTAGCCTTTTAGAATTGCAATACAAAAACATGGATAATGATAATTTAAAAGAGATTTTAAAAGAAGGACAAAACAGAATCAATGCAATGTCTATGATTCATAATCGACTTTACCAATCAAATGATATTTCAGCTATTAGTTTCAAAGATTATTGCACGGATTTAGTGATAGAAAATGCCAAACTTTTCAAGTCAGAAAATTTCAAGTTAGAAAATTGTGTAACAGATGTAATGTTAGATGTTGATACTGCAATCCCACTTGGTTTGATAATCAATGAATTAACCACTAACACATTTAAGTATACCAAAAACGATAGAAAAAAAATAAAGATTTGTTTAGAAAATTTAGAAGAAGGCGAATATAAACTAGTTTATAGAGATAACGGACAAGGATTGCCACAAGATTTAAACTTGGAAAAAATAAAAAGTTTAGGATTGCTACTTGTAAGGAGACTGTCGAAACAATTACATGGAAAACTAAATTATTATTATGATAAAGGAGCAGTGTTTGAAATAACATTCAAAGATTCTATAAGAAGATCAAATGTTGATTAATATTAAAAACAAAAAAACATGAATAGAGTTAAAATTGCTGTTGTTGAAGATGAAATAATAATTGCTGATAACATTTGTGAAACGCTGGCAAGTTTGGGTTATAATGTCTTAGAACCCGCAATAACCTATACAGAAGGAAAAGAGTTAATTGACAATGAACGACCAGACATTGTTATTCTAGACATTCATTTATCTGGAAAAAAAGACGGTGTAGATTTAGCCCTTTATATAAAAGAAAGATATCAAATTCCCTTTATATTTTTAACAGCTCATGCAGATAAAGCAACAGTTGAAAGAGCTAAAATTGCAAATCCACCAGCTTACTTAGTTAAACCATTCACAAAAGAAGAATTATATAGTTCGATTGAGGTTACGTTATCCAATTGTGAACAAAGTAAAATTCAAAAAGAGAATGAATCTCTTAAAGAGTATATTTTTATCAAACAAAAAAAATGTTTTTTAAAATTGAAATTTGATGAGATAATATTCGTAAAAAGCGACCACGTTTATATTGAAATTTTCACTACTAAAAATGAAAAAATTGTTTTACGAGACAGTCTAGCCGAATTTGAATTGAAATTAAGCAACAATTTCTGTAGAATTTATAGAAGTTATATTGTAAATATAAAACATATTGAAAAAATAAATAACAATACCGTTTCAGTTCACAATCAAGAACTCCCATTATCGAAACAATTTAGGACTGTTTTAATCGAAAAACTTGGATGATTATATTTATTTGCAGTAGAAAAAATCCGCTTTTTTTGAAAAGGGTAACCTATAAAAAGCATCTATTTTATAATGTTGACAACTAACAATTCTCTTCATAATCGTTTTTTTATCAGAAAATCTAATAATCCCTTCCTTTGAAATTTTGATTTTTGCCTCTGTTAATCAAGGTTATTAATAGAATCTAATTAGTCAAACCTTAAAAACCCCATTTTTCTAACACATTATAAATTTGGTTTACACATCAAGTTTAGAAAAGGTGCGAAAAATACATTCAAAATGTTTTTTAAGACTTGATAAAAGATGTCTTTC
>JACCEA012483934.1_pt1 | contig 180710 bp, 155 predicted proteins | sample 7449851 | NCBI WGS metagenome assembly JACCEA01 (sample SAMN15323453, study PRJNA562643) | freshwater metagenome | isolation source: river surface water | place: USA:Blue River Watershed | collected 2017-08-18
AAGTAATTGTTCCTACTGCACTTGTCGAAATTGCTGCATTCCACGTTCCTGTTACTCCATTTGATGATGTTGTTGGTAGAGTTCCCGGTGTTGCATTCTGACAATATGGTCCTAACTGTGTAAACGTCGGTGTTGTAGGTGGATTTACATTATAAGCATGCGAAGTAACAGGTGTACAACCGCAACTTGCCATACGAACCCAAATTTGAGTTGCAGTTGAAGTGCTAATGGTAACAACTGGTTCATTTGGGTCTGTTAAATCATCCCAAGCAGTAATATAATTGGAAATATTTGTCACATTTTGATAAGGGCCAGCAGATCCTGTTACACTTACCTCATAAACATCTCCATTTGGTGCCGGTTGACCAACACAACTTCCTACTTGCAATTTAATTTTTACAGGAACTCCTTGACAAATAGTCGGAATTTCTAAAGGATTAGAATAATTGATTGTGGAGTATTGTAGTATCGGATTTGCTGCATCTTGTCCAAAAGCACTAAAACCACTTAGAAAGACTAAAAAAAGTATTGAAAAACTTAAAACTAATCGTGAAGGAAATTTAATTGTCGATTTTTTTAAAGAAATAAGGGGATTCTCTTGCTTGTTTTTTCTAAAAATTTGACCGCATAATGACATAGGCAGAAAGCCTAGTTTTTCAATAAAAACCAATACGTACCTTAATACATTGAGCATCAACAAAGAGATTATAGTTCTTTAGTTTATAGTTTAGTTATAAAATAGCAGGTAAATATATTAAAATTTCTTAACATAAAATAACATAGTGCACAAACTTAATAACGAATTAATGGGTTTTTGGTTGCGCTTAGATTGAATGTTGAATTTTAAATTCTTAATGTTTAATTGAATTAGTATGTTTCAATTAATAACTCAACATTAAGAATTAATAATTTCTAACATTTCACTCATTGTTTCAAACTGGAAATCAGCTAATGCTAATTTTGGGTTTGGGAAATGGGTTTTTTCCGGAATACAAACTACTTTCATTTTCGCAGCAAGCCCAGAAATAACGCCGTTTAATGAATCTTCAATTACCAAACATTTTGTTGGATGGATAGCTAATTTTTGAGCAACGGCTAAATAAACTGCAGGATGTGGTTTGCCGTAATCTTCCGTTTCTGCTGAGTGGGTAAAATCAAAGAAATCTGAAATTGCTAATTCCCTAAGAACAATTCTAATCAAACGTGAAGAGGAGGAAGTTGCTAAACCAATTTTTAGACCTTTCGATTTTAAAAAAGTTAACGTTTCAATAACGCCAGGAAGAGGTTGCGCGTTTGCCGCTATTAATTCCTCCATTTTTGAAATTATTTTTTCTTGGATGGCTTCTTCATCTTCAATCCCCCAAGATTCGTGTAGGTTCCAAAAGTGAATGACTTCATCAATTCTTAAACCAACTGTTTTTTGGAAATCTGATTTTTGGAGCGTTGATCCTAATTCAGAAAAAACGGCTTCCATGGCAATTTTCCACAATGGTTCAGAATCAATTAAGACACCATCCATGTCAAAAATTACAGCCTCAAAATCACTTATTTTTAAACTCATTTTTTAAGAGAAATTCGATACAATTTTTGCTTTCCAAGTACTTTTTGAAATTCATTGGCGACATAAATTTGATCGTCTTTAATAACAGTAATTGCCTCTTTTTGATTGTACTCGTTATACTTATATTGCTTAACTAAAGTAAATTTTCCTTCGCTAAAAAGGTATTTCAAAACACGATTATAAGTAGTTAAATAAAAATAGCCAAAAGCGAAATCACCACCAGTTACACTATCAAACATCCAACCTTTTGAGCCAATTTTTATAGAATACTCTTTTTTAAGAATCGCGTGTGTATTTTCCTGAAATTTAACACGATAAACATTCGAAACACCATCAAATGGATCTGTTCTATTTTTAGTAAAAAGCCATAAAAATCCATCAGCAAATACTACACATTCAGTATCAAAATTCAATGCTTTATTTTCAGGTGGGAATGCTTTTTGGTCGCCAAATTCAAAGGTCATAAACTCAGAATTAATGGTGTCTTTAATCAAAGCATCCTTCCATGAAACTCGAATAATAGAAAGATTTTTTCGCTTGTTTTCATTGTTTCCGAAATTACCAATATAAAGGTATTTCCCATCCAAAGTTATATCTTCCCAATCGGTATTTTTGACATCTTTAACAACAAATCGTTTTAGAATTGAACCTGTATTCGGGTTTAAAAAATAAAGTATTGGACCATTACCTCCATCGTTATGAGCAACAAGTAGCGAATCATTGATAAATTGAATACCCGAAATTTCTTTTAATTCTTCAGATAGAATTATTGATTTTTGGGAATAAGCAGAGAAACTAAAAAGGTAAAATAAGAAAATGATTCCATTCTTCATAAGTCGGTTAAATTAATCAATTTTTAAACGCACCTTTTCTATTTTTCGATCACTAACTTCTTCAATAATAAATTTATAATTTCCAATTCGCAGCGTTGTATTCTGTTCTGGAATCTTTTCTAAATGAAAAATCATCAATCCAGCTAACGTATCATATTCGTTTGACTCTTCGAGTTCTAAATTATATGTTTCATTCAAATAATCAATATCAACTCGAGCCGAAAAGAGGAATTCTTTGTCATTGATTCGCTCTTCCATCCAATCATCATTGTCATGTTCGTCTTCAATTTCTCCAAAAATTTCTTCTATAACGTCTTCCAAGGTTATAATTCCAGCTGTCCCTCCGTATTCATCTGTAACAACAGCTAAACTTCCTGCTTGTTTCGTGAATTTCTCTAACAATTCTTTTCCAGTGATAACCGTTGGAACAAAGCTTATTGGTTTCAAAACTTGCTTTATAGATTGCGGACGTGTGAATAAATCATACGAATGCACATAACCAATAATATTGTCAATCGAATCGCGGTAAACGATAATCTTGGAAAGTCCTTTATTGATAAACTGCTTTTGTACCACTTCTAATTCTTCATCAATGTCAACGGCGATTATTTCAGTTCTAGGAACCATACAATCGCGAGCTTTTACATTTGAAAAATCAAGTGCATTTCTAAGAATAAGCATTTCATTACTAAATTCTTGTTCTGATTTAATGCGTGAAGACAAATCATCGACATAATGTTCCAAATCAACCTTTGAAAAAACTTTATCTGAATTTTGATTTTGAATTCCAAACAACTTTAAAATCAAATTACTTAATAACAAAATCACTTGCGTTGGTAGAAATAAAATCCAAAACACTATTAGCAGCATCAGACTACCAATATTCAAAAAATTATTGGGATTGATCTGAACGATTGCTTTTGGCAAGAACTCCGCTGTCACAAGTACTAACAAGGTAGATAATAATGTTTGAAGAATTAAAACGGAAGCATTATTGGTTATTCCCCAATCTGAAATAATCGGATTTAGAATATTTGCCGCTGAAATACCATAAACAACAAGTGCAATATTGTTACCAAGTAATAACATTGCAATCATAGTAGAATCCTTTTTGTATAGAATAGAAAGAATTTTTCCTTGGAAGGATTTTTGTTTAATTTGAACTTCTATTTTCAGTCGATTGGATGCTAAATAAGCTAATTCCATTCCTGAAAAAAAAGCAGAAAAGAGCAAAGAGGTAAAAATTAATAAATAATCAACACTCATGCTTTCGTTGGCTTAAATTTAAATGACGTCATGACCAATATCCTTTCTATAAAAAGCATTCTCAAACTGAATTTTTGAAATTGATTCATAACTTTTTTCTACAGCAATCTCTAAGTTTTTCCCATAAGAACTAACTGCTAAAACACGTCCACCTGAGGTAAGTACAGAAGGTCCATCTGAAACTGTTCCAGCATGAAAAACAAGGCTATCTACAATTCCATTCAATCCATAGATTTGTTTTCCTTTCTCGTAAGTCTCGGGATAACCACCTGAAACCATCATAACAGTTGCTACACTTTTATCTATAAATTGAATATCTCTTTCAGATAAAGTATTAGTGGCAACGCCTTCAAATAAATCAATAATGTCAGATTTCAATCGTGGAATGACAACTTCAGTTTCTGGGTCGCCCATTCGGCAATTGTATTCGATGACATAAGGATCACCTTTTACACTTATTAAGCCAAAGAAAATAAATCCTTTGTAGTCAATTCCTTCTGATTTTAAACCTTTAACCGTTGGGACGATAATGCGATTGTGAACCTTATCCATGAAAGCTGCATCAGCAAATGGCACTGGAGAAACAGCACCCATTCCACCTGTGTTTAAGCCTGTGTCGCCCTCCCCTATTCTTTTGTAATCTTTTGCTTCAGGTAATAGTTTGAAAGAATCACCATCGGTAATAACAAAAACGGAAAGTTCAATACCTGCTAAGAATTGTTCGATCACAACTTTCGCACTTGCTTTTCCAAATTTTTGATGCTCCAACATGCTTCTTAATTCAAGCTCTGCTTCGTCAAGATTTTTCAATATCAAAACGCCTTTTCCAGCTGCTAAACCATCGGCTTTAAGTACGTAAGGAGCTTTCATGTTGCGCAAAAACTTGATCCCATCTTCAATCGTTTCAGCGGTAAATGTTCCATATTTTGCAGTTGGAATACTGTGACGGTTCATAAATGCTTTAGCAAAGTCTTTACTTCCTTCTAATTGTGCACCGATTTTACTTGGACCAATTAAGGCAACTTTTCGCAATTTTTCATCTGCCTTAAAGAAGTCGTAAATTCCATTCACAAGTGGTTCTTCTGGTCCTACAACAACCATTTCAACAGCATTAGCAAGTACAAAATCTTTGATTGCCTCAAAATCGATTGGAGAAAGCGCAACATTTTTTCCGAATTGACGTGTACCTGCATTTCCAGGAGCGATAAACAATTCATCTAAAATAGAACTTTGTGCAATTTTCCAAGCTAAAGCATGTTCTCTACCTCCAGAACCTAACAATAATATTTTCATGAACAGTGACTTAATATAGAATTAAAAATTGCCAAACCATCCGTATTTGCTAAAACTGGATCTGCTGCTCTTTCTGGGTGAGGCATCATTCCAAATACATTTTTCGATTTGTTGGTGATTCCTGCGATGTTTAAAAGTGAACCATTTGGATTACTTATTTCATTAACATTTCCATCTACATCGCAATAGCTGAATAAAATTTGATCATTATCTTGTAAAGACTTCAAAGTAGCATCTGAAGCGTGGAATCTACCTTCTCCGTGCGCAATTGGAATTTTAAATACAGCACTTGAATCTAAATCTTTTGTAATAGCTGCACTCGCTGAAACCGCTTTAAGATTTACATTTTTACAAATAAATCGTTGATTATTATTGTGTAAAAGCGCACCCTCTAAGAGTCCTGATTCCGTTAAAATCTGAAAACCATTACAAATCCCCATAACATAACCACCTTTGTTAGCGTGATTAATTACCTCTGTCATAATTGGTGAGAATTTTGCAATTGCACCTGATCTTAAATAATCTCCATAGGAAAATCCACCAGGTAAAACAATCATGTCTACACCTTGCAAATCAGTGTCTTTATGCCATAAACTAACTACTTCTTTACCTAATAAATCTTGTAGCACATAAACCATGTCTTGGTCACAATTGGAGCCTGGGAAAGTTACAATTCCAAATTTCATTTTCGTTTTTTAAATATTGTTCAAAATTAATCAAATTACAAGCTGTGGTGGGGAGAGAAAATAAAAAATTTCAACACCGAATAAAGCATAGTTAGGTAAAACACAACTGTAGAAACAATTCCATAATTTTTATGGTAAAATGAATAACTCAATAAAATTGAAAGAGGAATCATTAAAAGACTAAAACGTTCTATCTGCTTAAAAAATATGAAATCAACCACCCCAAGAAAAATAGCTAGAACAATTAAAACCCAAATTATTTGAATTTGCTTTTTTAATCTAATTGAAGATTTTTGCAAACGTGCGCTCAAACTAAAAAAACTAAGTGTTAATAAAATTGAAAATACAACCATTGAAATCACAAAATCAGTTTGAAATTGATAATTCGCTTTATCGTCCAAAATTCGCCAGTCAATAGTTGAATGTATGCTCCAGAGATAAACAAGTGCAAATATGATAGGCGTAATGAATCCAAAAATACTCAACAACATTTCGCGAAAATAAAACGGTCGGATAATCAATATCATTACTAAAATAAAAGGTAAGGAAATTAATAAAGGAGGAAAAAATGTTGCCGCAATTCCAGCAAATAAGGAACCATTGAAAACTTGTGCTCGACCATCGACATTTTGTTTCAGCTTAAAAAATTGATACAACATTAAAATCAAAAAAGAATGCGCTAGTAAAGAGCCATTTAAACTATAAAAAGAATGGTAAAAGCTCATTGTGACAACATACAACAAAGAGACTATGTAGGCATTTTTATCAAAAAATTCATTGATATTAAACAGTATGTTTAATCCAACTGCATTTATTAGGACGATAAAAGAAGATACTATTCCAAATGATGTCACATTCATTTTTTGACTATTCCACAATCCCAAACTAACTTCATTCGTAGATAAATAATACCCTGTTTGATAATTAAGGAGGAGATAAGCGGCAATAATAACGGGTAGAAGAAGTAGAACACCAATTCTGTTCTCTAAAAATAGACGAATCATAGTGCGAAAATATTCATAATTCAGGTGCTGAAGTGGAAATTGTGAATAACTCCATTGAATTGTTTAAACATGAGGATATTATTCTTTAAAATTATTAATTCAGATATTGCTATTTCACTAAATATTTTACCTTTGCTCTCCAAATTTTTAAGATAAAATAATAAAATTTCGACTATGTCAAAGGAAAAAAATAGATATTCAGATGCAGATCTAGAGGAGTTCAAAGTATTAATCAACAATAAATTGAAAGAGGCTCATGAAGATTATACTTTGTTAATTGGTTCACTTTCTCACAACGACGATCACGGAACAGATGATACTGGTAGAACTTTCAACATGATGGAAGATGGTTCAGAAACATTATCGAGAGAAGAAGTTGCGCAATTAGCAGCAAGACAAGAAAAATTTATTCAAAGCTTACAAGCTGCATTGATGCGCATTGAAAATAAAACTTATGGTGTTTGTCGTGTTAATGGCACACTTATCCCAAAAGAAAGATTGCGTTTGGTTCCGCATGCAACAATGAGTATCGATGCAAAAAATGCTCAAAAATAATTAGTGAAAAAAAAGCTAACAATTGTTGGACTTGTTATTTTGGCTTTATTGATTATCGATCAAGTGGTCAAAATTTATATCAAAACATCATTTTCTTCTGATGAAGTAAAATATGTTTTTGGTAACTGGTTTGCGTTACACTATATCGAAAATCAAGGAATGGCATTTGGGACAACTTTTGGTTCTGAAATGTGGCACAAACTTGCACTGAGTTTATTTCGTGTAGTGGCCATTTTTGCATTAGCTTACTATATTTTTACGGAAGCGAAAAAAGGAGCTAAAATGGAATTTTTAGTTGCTGTTGGTTTCGTTTTCGCAGGAGCAACAGGAAATCTTCTTGATTCCATGTTTTATGATTTCTTTTTTCCTTTTAATCCGTGTGAAGGTTTCAATCAACTGCAGGGCTCAGGTGTTAAAATGAATTGCACTGATTATGGGTTCACTTATCCAGTGGAAGTGCGCCACAAAGGTTTCCTTTTTGGAAATGTAGTAGATATGTTTCAATTCAATGTTAATTGGCCAAAATGGGTTCCCTATGTTGGTGGTTCTCAAATTTTTCCAGCAATTTGGAACGTAGCCGATGCATGTATTACACTCGGTATTTTCACCATCATTCTTCGTCAAAAAGTTTATTTCCCTAAGAAAAAAGAAGGAGAAGCTTAATTTTATTTTCTAAGCAAAACAGGAACTTTTCTTTTTAAAATCATTCTGTAAAATGTATTTACTAATACACTAACCGAAAATTTAAGTCTATATTTTCGGTTTTTCCCGAGTATTTACACTGAAATTTTCGGTTATAAACGAAAAAATTCACTGAAATTTTCGGTTAAATTAAAAAAAGAACTAACTTTGATTAAAATTTCAGATGATAAATCGGGCAAATAACCTTCAATTCAAACAATGGATGTTTCGAGGAAAAGTCCTAATTCTAATTGGTTCTCGTCAAGTTGGAAAAACAACTTTAATCTCGGAAATCAGCAAAAATTTCGCTCAAGAAGATGTACTGTTTGTCAACTGTGATGAATCTGACGTTAGAGCTGTTCTCGAGAATAGTTCTTCTACAGCACTTAAAGCGTTTATTGGTTCAAAAAAATTATTTATTATCGATGAAGCTCAGCGTGTTAAGGGTATTGGCTTGACCTTGAAACTAATTGCTGACACCTTAAAAGAGGTGCAAGTAATTGCTACTGGATCCTCTGCTTTTGATCTTAGAAATGAATTGGAAGAACCGCTAACTGGTCGAAAAATTGTTATTGAATTATTCCCGATTTCTACGCAAGAAATGGTGCAGCACACTTCTTATTTAGAAGAAAAAAGAATGCTTGAACAGCGCATGATTTACGGTATGTATCCTGAAATAATCAACAATACAACCGACGCCAAAAAACTTCTGAAAGAATTGAGCGACAGCTATTTGTTTAAAGATATCTTATCATACAAGGATATTCGTCAACCTGATGCCTTACGCAAACTCCTAACTGCTTTGTCGCTTCAGGTAGGAAGTGAAGTTTCATACAATGAAATCGGTAACTTAATTGGTTTGGATAAGGAAACCGTTGAGCGCTATATCGACCTTTTAGAAAAATCATTCGTTGTTTTCAGACTCACTTCTTTGAGTAGAAACGGAAGAAATGAACTCAAAAAAAGTCGTAAAATTTACTTTTATGATAATGGTGTAAGAAATGCCGTTATCAATAATTTCAATCCTTTAAGTCTACGTGCAGATGTTGGCGATTTGTGGGAAAATTTTATGATATCAGAACGACGAAAAAACTTACACTACAACCAGATTTTCGCCAATACTTATTTCTGGAGAACACATACACAACAAGAAATTGACTACATCGAAGAACGAGAAGGAAAACTTTTTACTTATAAATTTAATTGGAGTGAAAAGAAAAAAGCCAAACTCCCAAAATCATTCGCTGAATTGTATCCAGAAAATGAATTTGAGCTAATCAATTCTAAAAACTATATGGAAAATTTTGTGCTTGTTTAAGAAAGAAAACTCAACGACCACCGAAAATAGAACTACCCACTCGCACCATCGTACTCCCCTGCTCTATCGCAAGTTGGTAATCACCACTCATTCCCATCGAAATTTCTTTGAATGAATCATCGTTTTGGAAAAATGTACTTTTCAATTTAGAAAAAAGTTCTTTCAACTGAGAAAACTCGGCTTTAACAATTGATTCATCATCCGTAAATGAAGCCATTCCCATGACGCCGACAACTTGAATATTTTTAAAGGATCTATACTCTTCCGAGGTTAAAAGATGAGTCGCTTCATCGAAATCTAACCCAAATTTTGTTTCTTCCTTTGCAATGTAAAACTGAAGTAAAACGGAAATAACTCGTTGATTTTTTGCTCCTTGTTTATTGATTTCAGCTAATAATTTTAAACTATCAACTGAATGAATCAAATGAACGTAAGGAGCGATGTATTTAACTTTATTGGTTTGTAAATGACCGATTAAATGCCAATGAATATCTTTTGGAAGCGCTTCCCACTTCTCCGTCATTTCTTGAACCTTGTTTTCTCCGAAATGGCGTTGACCAGCTTCATAAGCTTCTAATAAATCAGCAACAGGTTTTGTTTTAGAAACAGCAACTAAACAGACATTTGCTGGAATCGTTTTTTGAATTTCAACTAATTTTTCAGAGATCATTCGTTTATGGAATAGATTGTTAAACCACTTCTTAACTTCGGTTCAACCCAAGTGGATTTTGGTGGCATGTTTAGTCCGTGGTCTGCTACTCTTTTTACTTGTTCAATTGTAGCAGGAAACAAAACAAAACCTACTTGAAATTTGCCCGATTCAATTTTTAGTTCCATAGACTGAAGCGATTCATTACCAGGTACAAATTCAATTTGATCGCTTGCTTTTAAGTCTTCAATTCCTAAAATTGGCGTCAGAATTAACTCCGTCAATAAATCAGAATCCAAGGATTTTACGGGATGTTCTGTTTCAATCAGATAATCAAAAGGAACAAACTGAAACCATCTGTTTTTCATACAAATATGTATCTGATGATTTTCCGCTGGATGACATGCCTCAGCGAGAGGAGTCAATGTTCCAAGTGCTTTCAATGCATGCAAAAAACTTGCTTCTTCGTAACCATTTAATGTTTTAACTAAGCGATTGAATTCAAGGATTTTCAATTTATTCTCTTCCACAAAAAAGGAAAGAAAATACTTAGCACTATCATTTACGTTGGCATTTCTCTTTTCAAGCTCATCAAATAATCGAACGGAAGAAGCCGAACGATGATGTCCATCAGCAATATAAGTTGCATCAATCGCTTCAAATGCGTTTTTGAGAACCAAACTATTATTTTCAGATAAAACCCACAATTCATGTTTTATATAATCTGTTGTCGTGAATTCGTACTCAGGTCGAACTTGTGTGAATTGAAACAACAACTGCTCCAGTTGTTCATTTCCTTTATACGAAAGCAAAACGGGCTCTGCATTAAAACCAACAACTTCTAAATAATTGGTAAACATTGCCTCACGTGACGTTAATGTCGCTTCGTGTTTTTTAATTTTATCAGATTTATACTCTTCTACACTTGCACCGGCAATAATTCCAGTGAAAGCATGTCCATTTTTCGTTTGTCTGTAAATATAAATTCGAGCTGTTTCCTCTTGAATTAAAATTCCTTTATCTATAAATTCATCGTAACGCTTTTTAACTTGAAGAAAACGCTCTGTTGAATTTGGTTTAGTTTTTACATCGTTTCCAAATTCAGGATTAATGATATGTAAAAAAGTAAAAGGATTATCCTCCAATTTTGCTTTTAGAACGTTCTTTTTGTAAGAATAATAAGGTCTTGTTGCAACCAAATGCACTTTGTCTCTAACAGGACGGACTGCTTTAAAAGGAGCAATTTCAGCCATAGATTAGAATTTATAACTCAAACCAAAACTAGGAAGAATTGGGAATTGGTAGATTTCTTCACCAGTTACACGATTTACATAGAAAATATTATTTCTACCATAAACATTTGTGACACTAGCAATTAATTCCATCGACGTTTTGTTTTTGAAAACAAATTGCTTTTTGAAGGTAACATCTAAACGGTGGTAAGCAGGTAAACGTTGGCTGTTAAATGAACCAAGAAGCGTAGAAGTACTTGAAGGGTTGTTTGTTACATAATCAGTTGTAACACCTCCTTGGAATGATTCGCCTTGATAGAAACCTGCATTTGGTGTAAAAGGCAAACCTGAACCAAGATTCCATCTAACATTTACCTCATAATCCTTTTTCTTACCAAATAAATACGAACCAACTAAGTTGATATTGTGTCTTCTGTCAAAAACAGGAAAATACTCAATAAATCCATCCCAACGTGTGTTTTTACCCAATGAGTATACACCCCACAAAAACCAACGGTCTTTATTGTATTTCACCAAAAAGTCAACTCCATAAGATTGTCCAGATTCGAGGATGAAATCTTTTTTGAAAACATCATCAATTTGTTCGAACTGTGCGATATCTTCGTATAATTTATTTTGGTTAATATTGCTCAATTGCGAGAAGTATTTGTAGTATCCTTCTACATTAAATGTAATATTTTTCCCTAAATCATATTCAAAACCAAGAATTGCATGCCATGCATATTGAAGACCATTTTTTGTGTCTTTTATTTGCTGAAATTCATTTACAAATTGCTCTTGAACATTTGTTGGTGCTGATAATAAACCATTGAATAAATTCACAACATCTTTATCAGAAGAGGCGGAAGTAAAGTTTTGAGAGAAACGTCCTCCAGAGAATTTGAATCTTAAGTTTTCATTTGCATTGTATTTTAATCCAAGACGAGGTTCAGGAGAAACTGTATTCAACGAAGCATAAACTTGTACACGCATTCCCGCCTGAATAACCCAACGATTGGTAACTTTTCTGTAATTAAAATAAGTTCCAATTTCTGTGGTAAAGTTATTGGCTTCAATTTTTCTTTTCGCTTCATTATAGGTTACAAATTGAGTATTGAATCCGCTCAAATTGAAACCATAGTTCATTTCACTTTCGTTTTTTAGAAAGAAACTAAAATCAAAACCAAGGTCAAATCCACCAATTTTAGAGAAACGAGGTTCTAAAGCAGTTTCGGCAAATGTTGTTTGGAAATTACTTCCGTTTACGTGACCACGAATAAAAATTGGAGAACCACTAGGAACCATTAAAAAGTTGATACCTCCACCAGATGCATCCCAGTTTAAATCTGCAACTGAATAATTTACACTATCCTGATTGTGGAATCCAAAAGCACTAAATTTTGAACCTCCATCAGCAGTGAATGTTACCTTTCCGTATAAATCTGTGAAGTTGAATGGTAAACCATTTCCATCGTTAATTCTAGGATAAAGTGACTTTGAAGTGTAATCTAATAAACTGTGTTTAGCTGAAAAAATGTAAGAACCTGCTCTTGGTGAACCATCTGTATTTTTCTTTCCGATTGGACCTTCTAAAACTAGTTTCGCTAAAAAAGGCGATGCAGAAACTTTTCCTCCAAATTCTTGTCTGTTTCCATCACGGTAGGTAATATCCATCACTGAAGAAATTCTACCACCATATTTTGATTCAAAACCACCTGTATAAATGTCTACGTTTTTAACTAACTCCGTTTCAAAAATTGAAAAGAAACCAATCGAATGAAATGGATTATAAACAGTCATTCCATCCAACAACACTTTGTTTTGAATAGGTGTACCGCCACGAACATACAATTGTCCTCCTTGGTCACCAGTTGTTACAACTCCAGGAGTCACACTAAATGCACCAACAATGTCGTTTTCAGCCCCATAACTAGGGATTCGTTCAAGTCCTTTTTGATCTAGTTTCAACTTGGAAATCTCAATTTCTGTTCTTTTCGTTTTGTTATCAGCAGAAACTCTTACCTCGTCTAATTCTTTAACGACATCTTTTTTTACAAGTTCGAATTTGATGTCGTAGATTTTCTTTCCATCCTTAATTTCAACTTTTTGAATCGCAATCTCATACTTGAAATTTTCGACTTTCAGTAAGAAAATTCCTTTTTCAAGTTTAGGAATTGAGAAAAATCCATTTAAATCTGTTACTGCCCCAGCAACAATTGAACTGTCTATGTTTAGAAGTTTTATTTTTTCAAAACTCATTGGCTCACCATTTGACTTGTCGTAAATGAACCCACGAACAGTGTTATCTTGAGAAAAGCTTGTAAATGTTAGTAATACAAGCGTAATTAATGAATAAATTCTTTGCATCTGTTTGAATAAGAGACCCCGAAATTAAGTAAATGAAATTAGATGGTTGTCATTAATCTTTTTTGATTTTAATCTTTAACAATTCGATAGGTCTTTTTTCCTGTAAAACCATCAATTTTCACAAAATAATTCCCCGAAGAAAATTTAGATAAATCAATTGCAACTGTTGCCTCTTGAGATTTAAAGCTTAAAATCGATCTTCCACTCAAATCTAATATTGAATAAGTTGCTGTTTTACCACTTAAATTATTTATTGTCAAAACGTTTGAAACAGTATTTGGAAATAGATTAAAGGCTATTATGTTCTCATCGATGCCAACACCTCCTGATGAAAAAACGTAAGGAGTACTAGTAATACAACCATATTGATAAGTCACTTTTACAGTGTAAGTACCATCTTGGGTTGCTGTGTAAGATTGATTTGTTGCATTGTTGATAGGTGAATTATTATAATACCATTGATAACTTACTCCAGTAGTTGAAGCTGTTAGTACTGCTCCGTTTGCAGTTATGGAAACTTCAGCGACACTCGGACAAGTGGTTAAGCCTGTGGTACCTGCTGTTGAGCTTAATGCTGTTTGAAAAGAAGTGTAAGCTTCGCAATTATCGTTCAATATATAATCTAACCATGGGTCCAAAATTGTGTACGTTAACAATTGCTGTTGTGCTCTATCAATTGAAATGTTAGGAGATGAAGTACTTTCCCCAAAATCACAATTAAAATTGGTTTGAGCGTAATAACAATGACCTCCGCCAACTATGTTAACGAAATTTTTACATGAGCTTGCTAAACCATTATAAATTGGTGTATGATGTTCTGCTGCTGGCGTTACTCCGTCTGCTGTTCCTGAAAAAATTAAAGCTGGAACTGTAACATTTGGTGCCGCTAAAGTAGCCTCAGGATTTGTTTCTGCAGGTGCTAAACCAACAATACCAACGATGTTTGAATTATTTGCCGCGGCTAACATTGTTGCTCCTCCTCCCATTGAGTGGCCCATAATTAGTGCTTTTTGTGCTACTTTACCATTGAAAATAGAACTAGCATTCGTGTTCATTGCTAACATTTTCTCTGCAACTTGACGTAAATCTGTTCCAAAATCTCCATGACTAGGACCAGGTATTAATCCTCCCTCTGTTCTTGGAAATGCCAAAATATATCCCTTCGCTGCATATCGTTGCCAAATATTTGAATAAGCATCCCACGCCATTGCAAAACCATGCCCGAATGTGATTACTGGAAACTGACCAGCAACAAGGGCAACGTTATCACCTGCTGTTGCGGCTGGGTAATAAATTTCTGTTTGAATTTGTCTTCCAGGTCCACCACCTGAACCTGTACCTCCTGTTCTCGAAGGATCGTTAAAGGTTATCGTTGTATGCCCAACTTGATACTGTGAGAATATAGCGAAGGTAAAACTACATGTAATTAATAAAAATAAAGATTTCATACTTTCAATTTTGAGTTTCTAAAGATAATAATTTTCTGTGATTATTTGTTACTTAACTCATCGCCCAATTGCTTCGGTCCAAACTTCGATATTGAATCGCTTCAGCAACGTGTTGAGCTTTAATACATTCCGAAGCTTCCAAATCAGCAATTGTTCTGGCAACTTTCAAAATCCGGTCGTAAGCGCGCGCCGATAAACCCATTTTTTCCATCGCATTTTTCAAAATCTTTTGACTGGATTCATCGACTTTACAATGAATATCAAACTCATTTTTAGACATTTGCGCGTTGCAGTGAATTCCTTCGTGTAATTGATAGCGACTTTTTTGAAGGTTTCTTGCTTTTTCCACCCTTGTTCTAATTTCTTTACTTCCCTCTGCAGGAACATCATTCGATAATTCATCAAAAGAAACAGGGGTAACTTCCACATGAATATCAATTCGATCTAAAAGTGGCCCTGAAATTTTGTTCAAGTATTTCTGCACTACACCTGGACCGCAAACACATTCCTTTTCAGGATGATTATAATATCCACAAGGACAAGGATTCATGGCCGCAACCAACATAAAACCCGCAGGATAATCGATTGAGAATTTTGCGCGAGAAATATTCACCACTCGATCTTCTAAAGGTTGACGCATTACTTCTAAAACTTGTCGTTTGTATTCAGGAAGTTCGTCCAAAAACAAAACGCCATTATGCGCCAATGAAATCTCACCCGGCAAAGGATAACTTCCGCCTCCAATTAAACCAATGTCTGAAATCGTGTGATGCGGTTTTCGAAAAGGACGTTGCGTTATCAATCCAACTTGCCCTTTTACTTTTCCAGCGACACTGTGAATTTTGGTTGTTTCCAATGCTTCGTCCATACTCATTGGCGGTAGAATAGTTGAAAGTCGTTTGGCTAACATTGATTTTCCAGCACCCGGAGGTCCAATCAGAATCACGTTGTGTCCACCAGCAGCTGCGATTTCAAACGCACGTTTAATGTTCATTTGTCCTTTTACATCACGGAAATCAACATCGCAATTATCGATTAAATACTCAAACTTCTTTAAGACATCAATCTCTGTTTTTTGCAAGGCATTTTCCTCTTGATTAAAAAACGCAATCACCTCGGTTAACTTTTCGGCACCATAAACCTCTAAATCATTCACGACAGCTGCCTCTTGTGCATTTGCTTTTGGAACAATAATTCCTTTGAAACCTTCTTGTTTCGCTTGTAATGCTATCGGTAAAATTCCCTTAGTCGCTTGAATCGAGCCATCCAAAGATAATTCTCCAATGAGCAGGTATTGGTCTAATAAATCAATTTGCACTTGGTCACTGACCGCCAAGATTCCAATTGCAATCGGCAAATCAAAAACAGAACCTTCTTTGCGAATATCGGCGGGCGCCATGTTTACCGTTATTTCCTTTCCTGGAAATTTCAAATCATTGTTCTTAAAAGCGGCCTTAATTCGTTGCTGACTTTCTTTCACTGCGCTATCAGGTAAACCGACCAAATAAAAATTGACACCGATACCTAAATTTACTTCGATGGTGATGGTCGTTGCATTGATACCAAACACAGTACTGGAGTAGGTTTTAACTAACATTTCACTTACGTTTTTTATTGTTTATGTACATTAAGTTAGTGAAATAGTTGATTTCGTACAAGAAAAAGATTAGAATTTTGGGATTATTAATGTTTAATTTTTAATCAGTGTTTTTAAATCCTATTTTTTTTCTTTGGTTTTGAGAATTGGAATTTTTATCTTTCTGAATTAAGTAGTTAAGAGCCTGATGAATGTCACTGAATTTTTGGTTGTATTTTTTTTCAATCTCATTTAATTTTAAAATTAGTTCTTGATTCGATAATGCAAATTTCTTCAATGCAATAAATGCTCTTACGATTTCTACACTTATTAGTCTGGCTTGTTTGCTTTTTAAGACATTTGATAACATAGCAACTCCATGTTCTGTAAAAGCAAAAGGTAATGCCGAATTTGGTCGTTTTGTTTTTGATGTCATCACAAATTGTGACGACATATTTTCATTTTCTTCTTTCGTTAATTGAAACATAAAATCACTCGGAAATAATTCTATATTTCTCTTAACTGCTTGATTTAGTGCTCGAGTTTCCACCTCATACAATGCTGCTAAATCCTTGTCTAACATAATTTTTACATTTCTAACTGTGTAAATTTTTTGATTGATTATTGCTAATTCCATAACTTGTTTTTTACATTAAGTTAGTGAAATAGTTGATTTCGCACAAGAAAAAAGATTAAAATTTTGGATTATTTTTGATTAAAAAACAATCGTTTTAAAAAGTGAATCAGGTAATTCATTAGGTTAAAATCAAGAATTAAAGAATACAGTTCCTTTGAATAAAAGGATTCTTCGCCCAACTTTTTTAAAAAGAATAGATTCTAAATGTCATCCTCTTCGAGTTTTAACTCCCAATCAAAAATGGATTCCTCTCTTCTGAATGACTCTGGGAATGGGAAATGATTGCGAAAATGCTTCGCATTTTCGCCTAGTTTACTAGACCCAATAGTCATTCCGACTAAAAGGAGGAATCTCCTTCGGGTTGAAGTAGCAATTAATACCGACGAACGAACAAAATGACTTGTATAAAATTCAAAAATATTTTGTCAGATTGTTGTCGATATTATGCCAAAGATGTTTTTTTCTCTGACAATTTTCTTGTTAATTGGTATAAGCATTAAAAATCCCCAATTCTAGATTATTCGGTCACCTCCCTTAATCCCTCCTCAAGGAGGGAAACCTAATCTCACTTCGTGATAAGATTTCGGTATAATTTTCCTTCGAGTGAAAATACCAACCATCCGCCGCGTCGGAATCAAGCATCAAAAATCTCTTACACTGAGTAAAAACACACCGCAATTTCATTCGAGTTTTAATCCCCGATTAAACATTAAAAATTAAACATTTAAAATTAAGAATCTATTAAGGTGGGCTCAAGAAAATGATACTCGGTTGGGCTTGAACAGCAATCGTACAAGATGTTGCTTCACTTGCACAATTCGTTGCGGTGTTCGTAGCAATGACAGTGTACATTCCAGCAGTGCTTGTATTAACAGTTGCGCTGTTTCCAGGGTCACTTACTCCTCCCGGTAAAGCAGTCCAATTATACGTATAAGTACCTGCAGGTGTTGGAGTTGCAGTAATATCTATTGGTGTTCCTGCACAAAAATTTGGACAGTTTAAAGAAACGGTTGGTAGTGGTATTATGGTTGGAGTAAAATCTCTTGTACAAGTTAATGCTCCTATTGTTTGTGAAACAGTGATTGTAGGAGTTAGATTTACTAAAGTTGTATTTGTAAATGTTGTGGAAAAGAGATTTGTATTTCCAGAAGTAGGCGTTGCGGTTAATCCTGCTGGCGTAGTCACATTCCAAGAAATAGATGTGCCTGAAACAGAAGGGTTTGGTAAAGCTTCAAAATTGAGTTGTGTTCCTGAGCATTGTGCTCCTGTTGGTGCAATTCGTCTACCGCCTATCACATTCACAGGAAAGGAAACAGTAGTACTCGGACAGCCTCCAATCCCTGCAACAGTATAATCAATCGTTGTACTCCCTCCTGGTGCACCTCCAGTAACTACTCCGTTTGAAACAGTTGCAATCGAAGTGTTTTGTGACGACCAAGTCGGTGTACCAATATAATAGCGAACAATAACAATTCCAGAGCCACCTGAGCCACCAATTCCTGTTGTCGTCAAAGTTCCATTTGAGGTATTAACAATACCGTCTCCACCTCCTCCACCTCCTCCCGTATTTGCTATCCCTGAAACTCCACTAACTGAACTTGTCCCAGTTGCACTTCCTGCTCCACCTCCTCCTTGACCACCAGCGCCAGCTGGCGCTCCAGAACGATCCGAACCAGCTTTTGAACCTCCACCTCCTCCGGCAAACCAACCACTAGAGCCAAAAGACTGGAATTGAGGAAAATAAAGACCATCACCTCCCTTTGGAGAAACACCTGTTGTCCATGTTGCATTTCCTCCTGAACCGGCTCTACCTGCCTCAGCAAAACCACCACCACCACCCGTGTTTCTTGGATCATCTGTTCCAGCAGTTCCAGATGTTCCACCATTATTTCCCTGACTGGTAGTAGCAGTTCCTCCGTTAAAAATACTAGTACCGAAATTTATTGCTGCTCCACCTCCAGAACCGCCATTTTGACCATTATTTGTTGTAATAGCTGAATTCCCATCATGACTTCCTCCTCTACCACCGCCATTAGCGATAATTGATCCAAAAACAGAATTATTTCCGTTAGTTTCTGCAGCACCACCTGCTCCGATAGTTACTGTATAAGATGTTCCAGCTGTTAGTGTAAAATTTGAATTAAAAAGTAAGCCACCTGCTCCGCCACCACCACCGCGACCTGAGCCACCACCACCGCCACCACCGACAACCAAGACCTCAGCAGCACCTGAAAAACCTGCAGGAACCATCAAAGTTCCATCAGTTGTAAATGTATGAATTCTATACCCTCCCGAATTGGTTATTGTGCCGCCTGTTGGGTATTCTGGGGTTAATGTTGTTGTTCCGTTCCAACATAAATTGGTTGAGCCTGTAATGGCAGGAGAAACTGCAACAGGATTAATGGTAACTGTTACTGCAAAACGAGATGCGCTTTCACAACCTGTAACGGTTTGTGAGGCATAATAGGTTGCGCCATTGCTCAAGCCTAATGACGTTGGTAGCGAATTACCTCCTGAGGCAGCATAATACCATTTTATGTCCGTTCCAGTTGCAAGTAAACCTGCTATTGTGGGGGTTGACGAGGAACAAAATGTTTGAGTAGCATTACCAGTTGGAGCATTTGGGTTACAAGGGCAAACCAAATTAAATGTAGCTGAATACGTTCCTGTCCACTCTGGGTCAAGTAAAATATAATAAGTTATTCCTGCAGTAAATGCCATTGGCGTTATTGCGTTGTAAGTTCCAGTAAAAGCAATATCATCAATACAATTCCATCCACTCGAATTACAACCACCAGATGCTGGCTTCCAGAAAAAATCAATAAATTCACCGCCTGAAATGGCACTAACATTAAGTGTGTAGGTTCCAGTTGTTGGAGCTGTAAACTGAAATATTCGTTCTTGACCGGGTGTGTTAAAACCACATGAAGTGACATCCCAACCAGCTCCAGTTCCTGAGAAATTGGCTGTAACTGAGGTGCTACAATCTGTAATAGTTGGAATGGATGCACATGGATCGTAAGGAGGGCTTGGGCAAACCAAATTAAATGTAGCTGAATACGTTCCTGTCCACTCTGGATCCAATAGGATATAATAAGTTGTGCCCGCAGTGAATGCCATTGGTGTAATTGCGCTATAACTACCAGTGGTTGCAATATCATCAATACAATTCCAACCTGCTGCAGTACAACCACCACTTGCTGCTTTCCAAAAAAAATCAATAAACTCACCGCCTGAAATGGCACTAACATTAATTGTGTAGGTTCCAGTTGTTGGAGCTGTAAACTGAAATATTCGTTCTTGACCGGGAGTGTTAAAACCACATGAAGTGACATCCCAACCAGCTCCTGTACCTGAAAAATTGGCTGTTGCAGATGTTCCACATCCTGAAATTGTTGGAATGGATGCACATGGGTCGTAAGTTGGTGCTGCTGGTGTGGTCACACAAATATTAAAAGTACCCTGACCTGAACCATTTGACCAACTGTAAACTCGGATTCGATAAACTGTACCAATCGTCAAACCTGTTAGAGTAGTTGTTTCGGCACTTGTTCCTGATGTAGCATCAATACAAGCCACTGAAGTTCCATTACAAGCTCCGCTTAAAACTTGAAAGACAACGTCAGACATGGTAGTTGGTGTAACAGTGACAGTATGAGAAGTTGCCGTAGCTGTAAATTGATACCAAACATCGTCATCTGCAGTACCTGCACAAGCAGCCAAAGATTGAGTTGCATTAACTGAAGTTCCTGCTGTATTAGTGCAGGCAGCACCTGCAGCACCTGGGGTAAGAGTAGTAGCAGCTGCACAGTCATTGTTGGCTGGAGGAGGGGGCGGTGCTACTGGAGCCGAGATTGATAAATTAGTAAAACTAGTACAAAAAGGTGCTGACCACGTATCTAACCTTAAAAAATAAGTTGTTCCGGTAGTTACTGTTACAGTGAAACTCTTAGTGGCATTATTATTTTGTACCCCACCAATGTAAGCCGTGAAAGGACAACCGGTGTACAGATACATTCCAAGATATGCGTTTGTCGGTTGAGTAACTGAGATCGTTATACTTCCGGAAGCAGCAGGAACAAATTGAAAAATAAGATCTTCTCCCGTAGTATACAAAGTACTACCCCCAAGACCAAGGTTTGTGTTGTAATCATTAAGCGTTCCACAAGTGGTTCCTGAAGCAAGACTATAAGGAAGAGATGTAATAATTTGTGGTGCTACACACGTATTTTGGGAATTTACAATAAAACTGAAAAATCCTACTAGGATTATAATTAAAACAAAAATTTTATTGTTTATATACTTCATCGTTTACGATTATTAAATCCATTATATCGCCAAAATCCGTTGATCGATACATTTAAAAAATCGACAGCGTAATGTAGCTCTTGTTTGTCCATTTTAGGAGAAATGGTAAATTGTTCATTTCCAAAAATAAGTGTTAACATGACCATGTGTAGATAAGCATGAATTCTTGTTTTACTTGAGCCTCTTTCAATGATTTCGGAATAACTGTTTTATTAACCTTATAAGTTAGTTTAGCAAACAATTGGTTCAGTCCTATGCCCCCGATACCAGTTGAATACAGTCTAAGATATTTATCAGAAGTGGATAATCCGCATGTCTCGAAATAATAAGTACATCCAGCTGTTGCAACAAAGTTGAAAGCTCTTCTTCCTGAATTATATGTGGTTGTTACTTGATTTGTTGTTGTAGGAACTATGGTTTCGTTTGATGCTTCAGTATCACAAAATTGAGCTCGAACATTTGTAAAACTAATCAAAACAAAAACAACCGAAACAAAACTATTTTTTAGATTAATATGCTTTTTAACAAAAAGCAATTTTTCATTTATTTCTTTATAAATCCCTGCAAAAAAAGTCAGTAAACTACTAATTAGATAGGTCATAGATCTTATTAAAAACAAGTGTTTCAATTACATTTTAACTTGCTAAAGTATAAAATTTCAATTTATTAACATAATTTTAATAGAAATTGTTTGATTTACTTTTAGCGATTAACTATTTGACTGAAGGTAAATTAACAAATAGAATTAAACAGACGATTCCCAAAGAGTTATTCAAATTGAATTTTTACAAGTTATATAGTTTTCGATTTAATGAAAAATATCTATTTTTTCTAATCGACAGCTGAAGGATGAGTCATTTTCAATTTTAGTTAGCTTGGATAATCTAGTCTTTAAGAATTAACTGAGAAATTCAGTAATTTAAATTAAAATAAGGTTGAGTTTTGATTTCAAGAGATAAAAGCAAACTTCTAGGAGATTTTTTGCTTCTCCTCTCTCCTACTACATCCTTGATTCACAAAGACTTTTCGTAATTAAATACCAAAACACTTGACAAGGGGGGTGTTGATGTTGTATCTTTGCAGCACTTTATTAAAAGAAATACAGTTCACTTATGAGTAAAATGAAATTATCGGAGTTCAGCTTCGACCTTCCAGAAGAATTAATTGCTAACTACCCAACCGATAATCGCGACGATTCCCGACTTATGGTTATTCACAGAGATACGGGAAAAATTGAACATAAACTTTTCAAGGACATGATAAATTATTTCTCTGACGGAGATGTAATGATTATGAACAACACGCGTGTATTTCCAGCTAGAATGTATGGGAACAAAGAAAAAACGGGTGCGAAAATCGAAGTTTTCTTATTGAGAGAATTGAATCGTGAAAGTTTATTATGGGACGTTCTTGTTGATCCAGCTAGAAAAATTAGAATTGGAAATAAATTATACTTCGGTGATGATGATTCATTAGTAGCTGAAGTAATTGATAACACAACTTCTCGTGGTCGAACTTTGCGTTTTTTATTTGATGGTCCATACGAGGAGTTTAAAGCAAAAATTACAGAATTAGGAGAAACTCCAATTCCTAAATATATCAAACGCGAAGTGGAACCTGAAGACGAAGAACGTTACCAAACGATTTTTGCAAGTGTTGAAGGTGCCGTTGCTGCTCCAACTGCTGGTTTGCATTTCTCACGTCAATTGATGAAAAGACTAGAATTGAAAGGAGTAAATTTTGCTGAATTAACACTTCACGTTGGATTGGGAACTTTCCGCACAGTTGAAGTAGAAGATTTGACAAAACATAAAATGGATTCTGAACAATTGATCATACCAGAAAAATGTGCTGTAATTGTTAACGAAGCAAAATTGAATAAAAAGCGCGTATGCGCTGTTGGTACAACTTGTATGAGAGGAATTGAAACATCAGTATCTACTGAAGGTTTATTGAAACCATTTGACGGATGGACAAACAAATTTATTTTCCCTCCTTATGATTTTAGTATTGCTGATAGTTTAATCACTAATTTCCACACTCCGCTTTCTACATTATTAATGATGATTTCTGCATTTTGTGGCCACGAACTAATGATGCAAGCTTATCACGAGGCAATTAAAGAAAAATACCGTTTTTATTCTTACGGCGACGCCATGTTGATTTTGTAAGAAATAATAAATTTAAAATTTTAAATGCTCAATCTTAAAACAGGTTGGGCATTTTTTTTTTTGGAAGTTAATTATTATCTACTGTAAATTTACAAATGTAAAATAGTGAAATTCATGCAACTACATTAAATTATAAAATATTTTCAATCATCTTTAAAAGATAACACGAAAATATCTATCTTTGCACTCTCAAATGGCCTTGTGGCGCAACTGAATAGCGCACCTGATTACGGCTCAGGAGGTTTTAGGTTTGAATCCTAACAAGGTCACATTTAAGAAAGCTATCTCGCTGTCAATCAGTTAGGTAGCTTTTTTTGTTTCCCCACTATTTCCCCAAACTTTCAAAAACTCCCTGTTTTCAGTATTAAAAACTCCCTTAAACATTATTGACTATTTTTGATAAAAAAGAAACTATGAAGACGTTAAAACATCTACTATTTTGTTTTGCATTAATTGTTATGAAAAACTTTGCATTTACTCAAGTTAGTAATGAAAATTCATTTAAATTAAAAAATCATGAAATTATAGTTTATGATGGTTCAATTTATCAATTCAATAATGACTATTATTTCACTCTATACGGTAGTCAAGAAGTTTATAAGTTAAGTATTGATTCAGTATCAACAGAAATAAAAAATATTAAGCAATTAAAAAGTGATAAAATAACTTATTATCTGACAAAGTTTGCTGACAACTCACAAGCAGGAATAGCTTTACAAATAGCTAGTGGTATACTTACTTATGGCTTAACCTTTGCAAATGCAAATCCTTTAGTGTTCATCGCTCCTTCAGTAATTAGTTTAACTGGATTTATTGTTTGGGTTTCCTCTTATAACCATTTAAGGAAATATAGAATAATTGCTGAAGCTAAGGAATACAAAACTTTTTATAATTGAAAGACCTTGTTCGTTTTTTAATTGGTTCACTTCTAATCGTCGCTGGTCTTGGTCATTTGTTTTGGTTGCGTATTGAATTTCAAACACAAGTTCCATACTGGTTGCCTTTAGATCCTGATTTCGTGGTTCTTTCATCTGGATTTGTGGAACTCTTTCTTGGGTTAAGTTTACTTTTTTGGAAAAATCAACGCTCCAAAATTGGTTGGGCAACAGCCGTGTTTTTTATTCTTGTTTTCGCAGGAAATCTCAATCAATATTTTCAAGGTATTGATGCTTTTGGTTTAGATTCTGATGTGAAAAGATTAATTCGATTGCCTTTTCAACCGCTACTAATTATTGGTGTTTTGTGGACGACAAAAGTTAAAAGATAAAAAGTCCAGCACAATGTGCCAAACTTCTTTCGTGCCCACGACTGGATTTTTAACAAGAACCATAATTGGTGGTCTTACCCGAACATAAAGTCATTGCTTCTACGAAGCAATGGACATTTTTAGTTTTACCAAATCTCAAATGGGATTTGGATTTGTCTTAAAACTAAAAAGTCCAGCACAATGTGCCAGACTTCTTTCGTGCCCACGACTGGATTCGAACCAGCACACCTAATGGCACCACCCCCTCAAGATGGCATGTCTACCAATTTCACCACGTGGGCATTTTTATTTTTATCTTAAACCCATGTCCACCATCCCGATAACTATCGGGATCACCACGTGGGCTAAATAATGAGGTTGCAAATATAAAGCTAAATTTCTTTTAAGAAACCTCTTCGATGTAATTCAGATCCTTTCCAAAAGTTTCTTTTAATCGAGAAATGCTAAAGAATGCTAAACCAATAAATAGAACTCCAACAATAATTGCTGACCAATCATCAGTAATTGAAATGGATACTAAAAAAGTAAATAACAAGACAATAATATTAACCGAGCCACGAACGAAATTTGGAATCGTGTTTGCAGCCGTGGAACGAATATTAGTCCCAAATTGTTCAGCTGCAATCGTTACGAAAATCGCCCAATAACCTGTTCCAGTTCCAAGTAAGAAACAAAAAATATAATAGCTTTCTTTGGAGATTCCTTTAGAGAAAAATAGAAACGCAATTGTTAAAATCAATGTGAAACCTAAATAAATAGCGACAACAATTTTTCTACTTCGCAAGATTTGACTTAAAATTCCTGACAATAAATCACCGAACGATAGGCCGATATAAGCATACATTACAGCCTTGCCATTTTCAATATCTTGAATTCCAAGTAATGGGCCAAAATTATCTTTTGAATTCATTATTAATAGACCAATAATATACCAAATTGGAATTCCAATTAATATGCAATGGATGTATTTGATTAAATTTTCACGATTAAAAAAAATCAATTTCAAATCTCCTTTTCTAATTTGATTATCTTCTTTTGCATGCTTGAAAAAATCAGATTCGATTGTTCCAACTCGCAATAACAGTAAAACCAAGCCCATCAAACCTCCAACGATATAAGCAACTTGCCAGTTAGCAAATGAAATCCCCGTTAATTGTATTAAAACTCCAGCAATTGCAGTACCTTCCGAACCAACTAAAGAAGCCACTACGGCACCCAAAGCTCCAAAAGTCACAATTATCATCGTACCGTAACCTCGTTTTTCTTTCGACATCATTTCCGAAACAAGTGTTATCCCTGCTCCTAATTCACCGGCTAAACCAATTCCAGCAATCACTCTGACTATCGAATAAGTGGTTACATCAGTTACAAAAGCATTTACGATATTCGCTAAAGAGTACAATAATATTGAACCAAAAAGTACTTTTAATCTCCCTTTTTTATCACCAATCACACCCCAAAGTAAACCACCAATTAGCATTCCAAGCATCTGCATATTGAATAGGTATTTTCCCGTAGATGCCTTTAGTTCATCAGAAGCACCAAGCATAATTTGATTAAGACTTTCAGCTTTTACAACTCCAAACAAAACCAAGTCGTAGATGTCAACAAAATAGCCTAATGCAGCAACGATGATTAGAATAATAATTTTTCGGTTGGGAACAGTTTGGACTTCTTTCATGCAACGAATATAGAATTTTTACTAAAATAAGCTCAATTTTTAGGAAAGTTAGTTCATCTAAAGTTCAGGGTTTGATTTTCTGTTTATCTTTAACCAAATAAAAATAATGGTCGTAAATCTCTCACAACAACATTCGATTTTCAATAATTTCATAGCAGAAATTAGAGACGAACAAATTCAAAAAGACCCAATGCGTTTTCGTTTTAATATGGAACGAATAGCTGAAATTTTAGGTTATGAACTTTCCAAGAAAATGAATACAAAATCAATTGCTGTTCAAACACCTCTTGGGATTTCTGATGAGACAGTTATTAGCGACGAGCCAGTTTTGGCTACCATTTTAAGAGCTGGTTTAGCAATGCACAACGGACTTTTAAGAGTTTTTGACCGTTCGGATAGCGCTTTTATCTCGGCATTTAGAAAACATACAACTCCTGAAGAATTTGAAATTTATGTTGAATATTTAGCTTCACCTCAACTTGATGGTAGAACTTGGATAATCAGTGATCCTATGTTAGCTACTGGAAGTTCAATGGTAACTGTTTACAAAGCATTATTGAAAAGTGGTAAACCTTCTAAAGTTTATATTGTTTCTGCTATAGCAACACCAGATGCAATCGACTTAATTAAACGCAATTTCCCTGAAAACACGGAAATTTGGGTGGGAGCAATTGACTCAGAACTAACGGCTCAATCATACATTGTACCTGGTTTAGGTGATGCTGGTGATTTAGCATTTGGTGTAAAAGTTTAGTTATGAATTGGGCAGGGATTTCAGGCGTTTTTTTTATTGCAACTTTCAAATTTATGTTCTCAACCTTTGGAGGGCCTGCATTTGGATTAGCTTTTTATGAAACTTTTTTAGCTGCATTTGCTGGCGGTTCTATTAGTGCAGCAGTGTTCTATTTTGCTAGCGATAAATTCATGGAATATTCACACAACAAAAAAGTAGCAAAAGAAAAAGAGCTATTAGCAAAAGGTGTTTTGGTTCCGCATAAAAAGAAATTTACAAAAACCAATCGCTTAATTATTGGCATGAAAATGAAACTTGGAATTTACGGCATTTGCTTTTGGGTTCCTTTCTTTTTTTCTGTTCCGCTTGGAAGTATTATAGTGGCAAAGTTTTATGGCAAACTCAACCAAACTTTTCCTTTAATTGTATTAGGTATGGCAATAAATGCTGCAATTACAACTTTCATAACTTATGCCATTCTCGGATAAGCACATTTTCTTTGATTTAGATAGAACGCTTTGGGATTTTGAAAAAAACTCTGAAATAGCTTTACGGCAAATTTTCCAAGAAGAGCAATTACATAATCATTTACCAAGTTTTGAGGTGTTTCATGATTGTTATGTTATCGAAAATGCACGCTTATGGAAGCTGTATGGGCAAGGTTTAATGACGAAAGATGTATTGCGATATGAACGATTTCGTGCTGCATTACATGCCTTTTTCCCAGCAGAAGAACTTTTGATTAAAAGAATTGGTGATGCTTACGTCGAAATTTCCCCACGACAAACAGCCCTTTTCCCAAATGCAATAGAAACCTTAAAAAACTTAAAATCACTTGGTTTTACTTTGCATATAATCACGAATGGTTTTCAAGAAGTTCAATTTGTTAAATTAGAAAACTCAGGCTTGAAAGAGTACTTTGATATTATAGTTTGTTCTGAATTTATAGGTAAAAACAAACCCGATCCGGCGATTTTTAACCATGCATTTGAATTGGCAAAGTGTAAACCAAAAGATTCCTTAATGGTTGGTGATGATTATCATGCAGATATAACGGGTGCAACAAACGTTGGTATTCAAGCTATTCTGTTTGATCCAGAATTAAAAAATACGTACAATTACGAATGGGTTGTGAGTGATTTGAATGAAGTCTCCGAAATGGCAATAAAACTATTTCTCTTTAAATAAAGTCAAGACACCACGATTATTGATTTCTCCGACGGTAACATAAAGCTTCATTTTATTTTTTCGCAGATTCAATCGATAATGCATTTGAATCGGCGTTTCAGAATTGGTACTTACAAACTGTAACTTCCTTCCATTAGAAATGAAATTAATTTCTTTAGGCTGTTTTTTCTCGTCTAAAGTGTAATACGTATAGGTATATCGCCCATTAACGAATGCGAGACTCAAGTTCTCAACTCTAACTGAATCTCCAAATTTTAAAATCCGATAACCAGCACCATCTAATTTGTCACCATTTCGATTCCAAACTTCAAAGCCACTGCCTTCTTTGTAGTTCCATTTTCCTACCAAATGTTTTGCTTTACCTTTTATTTGACTAAATCCAAAAAAAGGTAAAACCAATAAGCAAAGTGAGATTATTTTAACCATGTAATTCTTGTCTAAGTTTTTCATAAAGTACCATTCCACAAGCGATTCCAACATTCAAAGATTCAATTTCACCTTTCATAGGAATTCTTGCGCGCATATCTGCCATATTGATTAAATCCTGAGTAATTCCGTTTTCTTCAGATCCCATAATAATTGCAACAGAACCACGAAGATTTACTTCATAAAGCGGATAAGCTGTTTTTTCCGTACACGCTATTATTCTTAAACCACTTTGTTGAAGGTAAAAAATTGAATTTTTTAAATTATCTGTCTTGCAAACTGGAATTCTGTTTAATGCACCTGCTGAAGCTTTCATCGCATCAGAAGTTACCAATGCTGATCCTTTAGAAGGAATTAAAATAGCATCAACACCTTGACATTCAGCAGTTCTTGCAATCGCTCCAAAATTTCTAACATCAGTAATTCTATCTAACACTAAGATATTTGGATGCTTTTCTGCTTCCAATAAATCGTTTACAATCACTTCAATATCTTGATACTCTATTGGAGTTACAATCGCAATCACACCTTGATGTACACCAGATGTCAATGAATTCATTTTTTCTGCAGGCACAAATTGTAATTGAAAACTTTTTCCATTTAAAGCCTCTTTTACCTCTAAGAATAATTCCTTGTTCATCCCTTTCTGAATAAGAATTTTATTCAATTCCCTTCCTGATTTTATTGCCTCAATTACAGCATGAACTCCAAAAATCAAATCAGTACGTTCCTTGCGTTTATAACTCTCTCTTTCAGCGCCACGACGCATATTATCTCTTTCCATTTACTTAAATATAAATTCTAATTCAACATTTCCTTCTAAAGTTCTTGCAACGGGGCAAGCTTTTCCAGCTGCAATTACTTTACTCTTTATTTTTTCATCCCAATTATTCCCACTCAAATCCATTTCTACTAGCACTTTTTCAATTCTACGTGGTGAACTTGCCATTACTTTTAAAATCGAAGCCTCACATGAATTAAAAACAATCCCATGTTCTTGACAATAAATTCCCATAATTGTTATCATACAAGAAGCTAAAGAAGTTGCTACTAAATCAGTTGGAGAAAAAGCTTCACCTTTACCATGATTGTCAATAGGTGCATCCGTAATTATGGTATTTCCGGAGGCTAAATGGGTACATGAAGTTCGTAAATTTCCGAGATAGGATACTTTGGAAGTCATTTAAATTAGATTGAATTTAATACAAAGTTAGTCTAAAACTTTCTCTAAACTAAAACTAAATTTGATTGTGATGTTTGTTAACTTTTTATTAAATTTAGAAATTATTTTTGTGCAACCCAAAAATAAGGAATGACGTCCTATTTTTTTTACAATTCTAATATGAAAAAATTTCTCTCTATTCTACTTTTTTTAATTCCATTTTTGGCATTAAACCAATCATCTTGGAAAATAGAATATTCATCCAGTAAAGTTTTCATTGAAAACAAAGGTCAATTCGATGCAAGTGAAAACAAATTAGTTGGTGAAATTCAATACGCTGCAGATTTCGGGTCTACACGTGTATTTTTTGGTAAAAAAGGAGTTAGTTACTCTTTTCTAAATGCTAAAAAAGTTCCAAGGGATGAAAGAGCAGATTTGAGTGCTAAATTGAAATTAAAAACAACTGAGGATTATAAGCAATGGGAAAAAGTTATTGGGAAATTTCATTTCCAAGCTGATGAAGTGAATATGGTTTGGGAAAATGCAAATTACTCAACTATTAAAGCTGAAGGTGAAAAAAGTGACTATCATTCTTATTCTTACATCACTAAGGACGGAAAGGAATCAAATGTCAATTACGTAAAAGGTTTTAATAAAATTATTTACAAGGATATTTATCCTAAAATTGATATTGAATATGCCATTCACCCTCAAGAAGGATTGAAATATGCTGTGATTCTTCATCCAGGAGCAAATCCAGATGATGTAAAAATGGTCTACGACCGAGCTGTTAGAATAGAAAATGGTAAAGTAAAAGTAGCTACATTATTTGGAGATATTATCGACCACGAGCCTTTTACATTCTATCAAAAAAACACAAATACAATTATCAAATCTTCTTTTGAACAAATAGGTCAAACAATCAAGTTTAAATTAGGGAACTACGACAATAAAAAAACAGTTGTAATTGACCCTTGGACACAAACACCAGCTTTTCCATCCAATTGGGATGTTATCTGGGAGGTTGAAAAAGATGCGGCTGGAAATGTGTATGCAATAGGTGGAATTACGCCGATGCAATTATTGAAATATGATCCTGCAGGAAACTTACTTTGGACGTATAATACTCCTTATGATACAACAGGTGGAAGTTGGTTAGGTGGTTTTGCAACAAGCGATATTGGAAACTCATATGTTTGCAATGGTTCAGCAACAAAAATCCAATGTATAAACACAAATGGTGGTTTAACTTGGAATAATAACAATCCATCAGGTGCGGGTGCTACCTCAGAATTTTGGACAATTTCATTTAATTGTGACCAATCGAAATTAGTTGTTGGAGGAACAAAAATTAGTGGTCTCAATCCATCTCCTTGGATTTATGATGTAAACATGTCAAACGGAAATATTTTAGCAAGTGTACAAGTGAGTGGTACTCCTTCAGGTTTTGGAGTGGGACATGAAGTAAGAGCTTTGACAGAATGTAATAACAACAAATATTACTATTTATCCCATGACACAATTGGATATATAAATTCCAATCTAAGTTCTTGTGGAAGTTTAGGAGCTTCGAATGTAAAAATAGGAAGCGGACACAACTTTAGTTATAAAAATGAAAATTTTCGAGAAGGAAATTCTGGAATTCAAGCATTAAAAACCTTTGGAAACTTTGTATATGTTCATAGAGGTGATATCGTTGAAAAACGAAATTTTAATACAGGTGCAATTTTAGGAACAGTAACTATTCCTGGTGGTAGTTTTATTAATACTACACAATTTGGCTTCACAACTCGTCAAGTTGGTTGTAGTGGAATTGATATCGATGATTGCGGAAACGTTTATGTGGGTGCCACAAATGCTGTTGTTAAGTTTGATGGAAATTTAACTCAATTGGCAACTTACCCAACATCGTTTAAAGTTTATGATGTACATGTAACAACAAGTGGTAATATCATTGCAGGTGGATCAAGTGGAACTTCTGAGGATAATACAAGATCAGGAGGAATCCAACATATTAGTGCAGCAGCTTGTGCACCAATTGCAATAACTTGTTGTGATGCGTCAATTTGTCCAATTCCAAATTTATGTCAAACAGATGCACCTATTACTCTAACAGCCTCAACTAGTGGTGGAACTTGGTCAGGGCCAGGAATGAGTCCAAATGGTACTTTTAACCCTGCAACAGCAGGTGTTGGTACACATACGGTAACTTACACTTTATCTTGTGGTTCAGAAACTCAAACGGTTGTGGTTAGTCCATGCCAATCCTTAAATGCTTGTATTGAATCTAATGGATCAATTACTGTATCAAACGGAGTTGCACCTTATACTTGGGCAACTTTTCAACCAGCGAGCAATACACCAATAACAAATCAAGCGCAATGTGTGGCTTGTGGAGGGAGTTGGACCCCATTTGTAAACCAATGTCTAAGTGGAGTAACGCCAATCACATCATGTAATACACCTGCTCAATGGGTAAACTTTGCAACAGGCACGAATGCAACTGTTCCTAGTGGTCAAACTCAAGTGCAAGTAACAGATGGATCAGGAACAGTTACCGTTTTCACAATAGCCAGCCTTACTTCATGTAGTCCTTGCCCAACTTTAGTAGCAACTCCAACGTCCACAAACATCACTTGCAACGGTTTAACAAATGGTATTGGTTCCGTTTCAACAACAGGAGGAACTGCTCCTTATACTTATTCATGGACTGGTGGCGCAAGTACTTTAACTGGCGCTACACAAAATAATTTAGCTGCTGGAACTTATACTATTAGTATTTTAGATGCTGCCAATTGTCCAGGCTCTACAACAATTACAATCACTGAACCAACTCTAATTTCATTAACAAGCTCAAACATTGTTTCTGCAGATTGTGGTACAGCTAATGGTGCTGCAACTGTTAGCGCAACTGGAGGAACAGGAGCTTATACTTATTCTTGGAGTCCAAGTGGAGGAACAGCTGCTACTGCCTCAAACATTTTAGGTGGAAATTATACCGTAACTGTTCAAGATGCAAATCAATGTTCACAAACATTGGCAGTTACAATTCCAAATACAGGTGGTCCAACTATTGCAAACATTGTTGTTGTTAATCCAACTTGCTCAAATCCAAACAGTGGTCAATTAACAGTAACAGCTTCTGGAGGTACTGGAACTTTAACTTATCAATTAGGAACTGGAACTCCACAGTCAAGTAATATTTTTACAAATTTATCGGCAGGATCTTATACAATTACTGTTAGTGATGCCAACTGTTCAAATACTGGAACTGCGACAATTATAGCTCCTACTTCGTTCACTTTAAACCCAGGGACAATCGTTTCTGCTGACTGTGGTGCAACAAATGGAAGTGCAACAGTTATTGCAACTAATGGATCTGGAAATTATACTTACAATTGGAGTCCAGCAGGTGGAACGAATGCAACGGCGACAAATATCGCTGCTGGAGTTTATGATGTTACGGTTACTGACCAAACAAGTGGGTGTCAAGAAACTTTACAAGTTATTGTCCCTGCTTTAGGTGGTCCAACTTTGACTTTAACAAATAACCAAACTTTATGTGCCACGAGTGCTGATGGTTCAATTACAGCAAGTGCATCAGGCGGAACTGGACCTTACACATTCGCTTTAGGAACAGGAACACCTCAAACTTCTGCAACATTCAACAATTTAGCTGCAGGAACATACCAAGTAACTGTTTTTGATGCAAACAATTGCCCTGCAACACAATCTACAACCATAACATCTCCCTCACCAGTTCAAGCAACTACAGCCGTAGATATTTCTATTTGTACAGGACAAAGCACAACATTAACTGGTAGTGGGTCTGGTGGAACTGGTGCAATCACAATCACGTGGGGTAACGCACTTGTAGGTTCAACGCCATCTGTTTCTCCAACTGAAACAACAACGTATACGATGACAGCAACAGATGCAAATGGCTGTGTAGGATTCGATGACATAACTATCACCGTTTTGCCAGTTCCAACAGCACTTGGAAGCCCTGAAGATACTGCTGGAAGTGCTCCATTAGTGGTGGACTTCTCAAACTTTAGTTCTAATGCCACAAATTATGTTTGGGCATTTGGAAACGGACAAACACAAACAACAACTACAACAGCCAACGTAAATACAACCTATCCATCTGTTGGGACATACACAGTAACTTTAGTGGCTTCAAATGGTTTATGTTCAGATTCTTGGGAGGGGAATGTGACTGTAATTCCAATTGGAGAAATTGTTATTGAAATTCCAAATGTTTTCAGTCCAAACGGTGACGAATCAAACGATGTTTACGGAATTTTCACCATCAACGCTGCCTCACAAGAAGCTGCAATTTATAACCGTTGGGGAAACAAAATTGTAGAATTAAACACGCCGAATGCAACTTGGGATGGAACTGTTGGCGGAAAAGAAGCTGTTGACGGAGTTTATTTTATGAAATACAAAATCGTTGGTTTAAATGGACAAGAAAAAGAAGGTCAAACTTTCTTACACTTGATTAGATAAAAAAACAAAACACAATTTACAAAAATGGTTTGACTTAAAGTTGAACCATTTTTTTTTGAATCAGATTTATTATCAAGTTTTAAACCTTATTTTAGCACTTCCATTGAATTAAAATTATGAGAAAAATATTCCTTTTTGCTGTCCTTGTTTCATCTTTGGCAACAGCACAAAAAACAACTAAAACTACAACTACTACAACAACTCCAAAACCAATCTTTGACGCAGGAACAGTTTCCAGTCTTTCCTTTCGAATGGTTGGTCCCGCTTTAACTTCTGGTCGCGTTGCAGATATTGCTGTGCATCCGAAAAACAAGGATATGTGGTATGTTGCCGCAGCTTCTGGCGGTGTTTGGTTTACAGCTAATCACGGAATTACTTTTTCTCCGATTTTTGATAATTATGGTTCCTATTCCATTGCTTGTGTTGAATTAGCTCCGTCAAATCCAAATACCGTTTGGGTTGGAACTGGAGAAAACAACAATCAACGTTCGGTAGCGTATGGTGATGGTGTTTACAAATCCTTGGATGGAGGTAAATCCTTCACCAATATGGGGTTAAAATTAAGCGAACACATTGGTAACATTATCATTCATCCCACAAATGAAAACATCGTTTGGGTAGCTGCTTATGGTCCTGTTTGGAGTGCGGGAGGTGAACGCGGCGTTTACAAAACGACTGATGGTGGTAAAACTTGGGAACGTACACTTTTTGTTTCAAACGAAACTGGAATTGCTGAAATCGCTATCGACCCAACGAATCCTGAAATACTTTACGCTTCAGCGCATCAACGCAGAAGAACCGAAGCTACTTATATCGGTGGAGGACCAGAATCAACACTTTATAAATCAACAGATGGCGGTAAAACTTGGAAAGAAATTGCTGCTGGTTTACCTAAGTCGGATATGGGAAGAATTGGAATCGCTGTTTCACCAGTTGATGAAAATTATGTTTATGCAATCGTTGAGGGGAGATATGGAAAAGGTGGTTTGTACCGCTCCACGAATAAAGGTGAAAATTGGTCAAAACAAGGCGATTTTAATACAAGCGGAAACTACTACCAAGAAATCATTTGCGACCCAAATGACAAAAATAAAATCTTCGCAATGGACACTTATTTACACCACAGCGAGGATGGAGGGAAAACATTCAAACAAACCGGAGAATCAAACAAACACGTTGATAATCATTGCATTTGGATTGACCCAAGTAATACTGACCATTGGTTAGTTGGTTGTGATGGTGGCGTTTATGAAACGTATTCTCACGCAAAAGAGTGGTTTTACTACGCTAATTTACCAATTATTCAATTTTACAAAGTAACAACTGATAACGCTTCACCATTCTATAATATTTACGGTGGGACGCAAGATAATAACAGTATGGGTGGACCAGCTGCGACTAATAATGCTGCAGGAATTTTAAACTCAGATTGGTTCATCACAAATGGAGGAGATGGTTTTGAATCGGCAACAGATTGGTCGAATTCAAACATTGCTTATGCACAAGCACAATATGGTTGGTTGGTTCGCTACGACAAAGTTTCTGGAGAAAAAGTTCCAATTCAGCCGATGCCAGGAAAAGGTGAAGCTGCCTACCGTTGGAATTGGGATGCTCCTTTAATTGTGTCTTCACACGATGCTTCAACTTTGTACTTTGCAGCCAATAAACTATTCAAATCAACTAATCGTGGTGATGATTGGCAGACAATTTCTCCTGATTTAACCCAGCAAATTGATCGAAATAAAGACAAAGTTATGGGTCAAGTTTGGACAATTGATGCGGTGATGAAAAACGCGTCAACAACGATTTATGGCAACATTGTGGCTTTAGATGAATCACCGAAGAAAAAAGGTTTATTATACGTTGGGACAGATGATGGATTGATTCAAGTTTCCGAAAACGACGGTCAAAACTGGAGTAAACTTGGTGTTTTCCCGACCGTGCCAAGCAATACAAGAGTAAATATGTTGACGGCTTCTGTTCACGATGAAAATGTAGTTTTCGCTGCCTTTAATTCACAACGCCAAGGTGACTTTAAACCGTATTTATTGAAATCAACTGATAAAGGAAAAACGTGGACTTCAATCGTTGGGAATTTACCAACGCGCGGAAATGTTTACTGTATCAAACAAGATCACGTTGATCCAAATTTATTATTCGTAGGAACTGAATTTGGTGCGTTTTTCTCAAATGATGGTGGAACAAACTGGACAAAATTAGCAGGTTTACCAACAATTGCAGTTTACGACTTAGACATTCAAAAGCGAGAAAATGATTTAGTTGCAGCTACTTTTGGTCGCGGATTTTATGTGTTAGACAATTATGCACCTTTACGCGAATTGAAGAAAGAAAACTTAGATAAAAAAGCACATTTGTTTTCAATAAAACCAGCTTTATTATACGTTCCAGCTGATCCACTTGGCTTGGAAGGGACAGGTTTTCAAGGACATAATATGTGGTCAGCGAAAAACCCAGAATTTGGAGCAACGTTTTATTTGCATCTAAAAGATGAATTTAAAACCTTGAAAGAATTACGTCAAGACAAAGAAAAAGCATTGGAAAAAGACAAAAAAGATGTGACTTACCCAAGTTTTGATGAATTGAGAAAAGAAGAACAAGATCAAGCTGCTCAATTAATTTGGTTGATTTTTGATGCAAACGGAAAAGAAATTAAACGAATGTCTTCTAAAGCTTCAAATGGAATCAATAAACTTAATTGGAACTTGAGAACAAATTCAACAAACCCAATTAACAGCGGCGGAAATGGATTTTTGGTTACACCCGGAAATTATAGTTTATCGGTAACTTTAGTGAAAAATGATGTTGTTGAAACGTTAGTCGAAAAGCAACAATTCGTTGTAAAAGGTTTAAACAATCAAACTTTGTTAGCTAAAAACCCAGCTGAACTTGCAGCATTCAGAAGCGAAGTAGCAGAATTGAACAGAAAAGTAAGCGGTGTAGGTCGAGTATTGCGTGAGACCAATGAAATTTTGAACTTACTTCAAGATGCTATCACCAATTATCCAAATGCAGATTTAAGTCTTTTGAAAGAAGTGAAAGCCTTGAAAATTAGCTATGATGAATGTTCGCTTTTGCTTTGGGGAGACCGTCTTCGTTCAAAACACGAATTCGAAACAGCGCCAAGTTTGAGCGATCGCTTGAATATGGTTGAATATCAATTGTATGAAAATACTGCTGGAGTTTCTAATACGCATAAAGCCAATAAAACAATTGCTGAAGAAGAATACGCAGCTTTGAGAGTAAAACTAAACGATATGATTCAACGTATGGAAGCTTTGGAAGCGAAATTAGCAACTGTTCCAATTCCGTATACAAAATCGAGAGGTTTGGATTGGAAGAGAGATTGATGGGAAAATTAATCCAATAGGTTTTTGACTGAAAACTATTAAAGACAATCGATTTATTTTACATTTGTGTTTAACAATTAATTTTTAAAAATGAAAAAAAGTAAAATTTTAGTAGCTCTAACGGGTATTTTATTCTCATTTGGGTTCAATTTTAATTCTACGGCACAGGCTGTAGAACAAGGTAATATCATTGTTGATGCCTATTATGGATTTCCAAATTTGTATACAACTGTCTTTAAAGCTGCTTACGCAAGTTCAGGTGATGAGTTGGATTTAAAAGTTAATGGAGCTGGACCTTTAGGTTTACGAGGTGAATATTTGGTAACTGAAAAAATAGGACTTGGATTAGACATAGGTTTCAACAATTCAAAAGTTTCATACAATGAGGTTTATCAAGAATACAATTCTGTAACAGGGAATTATGATAATGTTACCTATTCATACGATTTTAAAACAAAAAAAATAGGTGCAATCGTTTGTGTAAATTACCACTTTTTAGACAATGATAAATTCGATATGTTTGGTACATTCGGAATTGGTTATGCAAATCGTTCTTTTTCATTTACATCAACTGATCCTGACTATGTTGCAACAGATGTTAAAAGCATAATACCTGTTGGTAGTAAAATAGGTTTAGGAATGCGTTATTTCTTTACTGATAATATTGGCGCAAACTTGCAATTAGGCTTCGGACAAGGAGGTATCCTAAACGCTGGTATTAGCGCTAAATTTTAATAATTAAACTTAAATGTTTAAGCAGCTAATAATTTTTGTTAGCTGCTTTTTTATTTCATAGAATTGGATTATTACAGCGAAAATGATTCAAAGTAACAATAAAATACCATGCTATTAAAATTAGTTTTAAGATCAAAAGTTTGATATAAATCACACAATTATTCGCTTTAGAAACGTTATTAACTTCACAGCTTGTATCTTCGTGTAGAATGACGTTTGGATCTAAATTATTTTTTGCTTTTTTACTAAGTCTTTTGCCTTTTCTGTCATCGGCTCAGTTTTCAAGTAAACGACATTTTCAATCCGCCGCGGCGGACTTAAGCAAGAAATCTTTTCAAATTGATACGCTTACAATTTATCCAAACTCATTCGTGGTTTTGGCAGGAAAAGATACGCTCTCTAAAAATGAGTACGATTTTAATTATTCAACCAACAGCTTTAAGCTTAACAAAAACAGAACGGATACGCTGACATTTAGTTATCAAGTGCTTCCATTTGAATTTAATAAAACAATAAAAAAGCGCGACACAACAATCATTTATCAAGAAAACAAAGGTGATCGAGATAAATTTAAAATTGAAAATACGTATACGGTCAACGATATTTTTGGTGGTTCAGATTTAACGAAAAACGGAAGTATTTCGCGCGGCGTTTCTTTTGGTAACAATCAAGATTTGGGTGTAAACTCATCTTTAAACCTTGAATTAACGGGGAATATTGCGCCTAATCTCAAAGTTATTGCTTCGGTTTCAGATGCTAATTTACCGATTCAGCCAGATGGAAACACGAACAAATTGCAGGAATTTGACCAAGTTTTTATTCAAGTTTACAACGATAATCTCAAAGTAGTTGCTGGGGATTTTTGGCTTTCTAAACCAACAGGCTATTTTCTGACTTATAAAAAACGAGCGCAAGGTTTAACTGGCGAATATTCGTGGTTGACACCTAAAGGAAATAAATTACAAACTCAAATCAGTGGGGCACTTTCAAAAGGTAAATTCAATCGTCAAATCATTCAAGGAATTGAAGCAAATCAAGGGCCATATCGATTGGTAGGAAGCGAAAATGAACCTTTTATTCTCATTCTTGCAGGAACAGAACGTGTTTACATCGACGGAAAATTGTTGGTTCGAGGTCAAGAATTTGATTATGTAATTGATTATAATTCTTCTGAATTGACCTTTACTTCCCGCAATCAAATCACTAAAGACACGCGAATTGTGGTTGAATTTCAATATTCAGATCAAAATTATGCAAGGTCGTTAGTGCAAAATTCAACAACTTTTACAAGTAAAAAAGTCGATTTATGGTTCAATATTTACAGTGAGCAAGATGCCAAAAATCAATCCTTACAACAAACTTTAAGTCCCTCACAAAAATTCTATCTCGGACAAATTGGCGACGATTTAAGTCAAGCACAAATTAATAGTATTGACTCTGTTGGCTTTATCGAAAACCAGATTTTGTATCGACTTACTGATTCGTTAGGCTATGATTCCGTTTTGGTTTATAGCGTTGTGCCAGCCGATGCAAAATACCGCGCGAGTTTTCAATTGGTGGGGCAAAATAATGGAGATTACATTCTTGATTCCTACAATGCGCTTGGAAAAGTGTATAAATGGATTGCTCCAGTAAATGGTATTTCTCAAGGAAATTATGCTCCTGCTCGATTAATTATTACGCCAAAACAAAAGCAAGTTATTAGCGCAGGTGGACTTTTTAAACTATCGAAATCCTTGAGTATTGAAACAGAAAGTGCGCTCTCTAACAACGATGTAAACACTTTTTCTAAAATCCAAAAAGAAAACGATCAAGGCTTTGCACAAATGACGCGTGTATTGCATAAATTAAATTTCGGGAAAGATTCCATTCCTAAGTGGCAACTCGAAAGCAAAGCAGAAATCGAATACTTAAGTACAAACTTTAGTCCTATTGAACAGTATCGAAAAGTGGAATTTGATAGAGATTGGAACACTAGAAACAAAGGTTTTACTGGTCAGCAATTAAGTACAAATGTGGGCACCACTCTCAAAAACAAGGACTTTGGAAGGATAAATTTGGAGGGTCAACGTTATTCGATAAGTAATCAATATCAAGGAAATCGAATTGCAACAGAAGGAAATTGGAATCAAAAAGGCTGGAATTTAAAATGGGATGGTAGCGCCTTGAAATCGAATGAAAACACTTCTTTTTTAAATCAAAGCAATCAATTTATCCGACATCGAGCAAATATTTCAAAAGATTTTAAATTGTTCAAAATTGGTTTTATTGACGATCACGAATACAATCTTTTTAGAGGAACGAATGCGACAATTCAAACTACAAGTTATCAATTTTACGATCAACAATTTTTCATTTCAAGAGGCGATTCAAGCGGGAATTCTTATAAAATTTTCTACCGCGAACGCTACGATCAAAAAGCAGATTCAATTGATTTAGTGGGGGTTGCAAAAGCGACAACTGCAGGTGGAGAAATTAATTTATTGTCGCTGAAAAATCAAAAACTAACCATTCTAACCGCTTATCGTTCCTTGAAAATCAAAGACTCTCTCCTACTCCAACAATCTCCTGAAAATTCTTTAGTTGGACGTTTTGACTACGAAGCACGCTGGTGGAAATCAGCTTTGACCTTAACTACTTTTTATGAAGTTGGTTCTGGTTTAGAACAGAAAAGAACCTTTCAATATCTAAAAGTGAACGATGGTCAAGGAATTTATACTTGGGTAGATTATAACAGCGACGGAATCAAGGACTTAAATGAATTTGAAATCGCACAATTCGTCGATCAAGCGAGCTATATTCGCATTTTTACACCAAGCAACGAATACGTAAAAACCTATTCCAACGAGTTTAATCAAAGTGTTTTTTGGCGACCAGAAAAATTGTGGAGTGCTAAAAAAGGTGTTTTAAAAGTACTTTCACTTTTCTCCAATCAAGCGCGTTTACGTATCAATCGGAAATTGAATGCTTTCGATATCAATACTGCTTTTAATCCTTTTGCGACTGATGTTGAAGACATTCGACTTGTAAGTGCTGGTTCAACTGTTCGCAACACTTTGTTTTTCAATCGTACGTCGAGTGTGATTACTGCCGAATATACCTTTCAAGATTCGCGCACGAAAAATTTATTGGCAAGTGGTTTTGATTCTCGAAAAAACGCCTCTCACGATATTTCCATTCGCTGGAATTTGACACCAAAATTTTCAATCGAAACGAAAGCTCAAAGTGGCGAAAAACTCTCTGCTGCCGATTACACAGTTGGAAGAAATTATGATTATCGTTTTCAGTTTATTCAACCGAGTTTGATTTATCAACCATCGACAAATTTTAGAATTGGAATTGACAGTAGAATTGGCAATAAAGTGAATGCTCAAAATCTTGGTGGCGAAACGTGTTCCTTGTTAGAAGTTGGTAGCAACTTGAAATTTAATCAAACAGAAAAAGGTAGTTTGCAAGGAGAATTTAAAACTATTCAATTAAATTTTGTTGGAAATCCAAACTCGGCAATTGGGTTTGAATTATTAGAATCGCTTCGTCCAGGAGTGAATTACACTTGGAATTTTGGCTATCAACGAGCAATTTCCAAAAACTTACAAATGACCATTCAATATTTGGGACGTAAATCAGAAAATACCCGAACAATTCACAGCGGAGGAATGGAAATTAGAGCCTTTTTCTAAAACTTCAAATGCTTCACTGAATTTCCAGAATTTTGAATTTCTTTCAAGGAATTGATACCGATATTTAAATGATCGTCAACGTATTCTGTTGTTACTTTCGCATCGCTAGCTTCCGTTTTCACACCATCAGGAATCATCGGTTGGTCACTCACTAAAAGCAAAGCCCCAACAGGAATTTCGTTGTAAAATCCAACACTAAAAATCGTTGCTGTTTCCATATCGATTGCCATTGCACGAATGGTGCGTAAATATTCTTTAAAGGCTTCATCGTGCTCCCAAACGCGTCTATTTGTCGTGTAAACCGTGCCTGTCCAATAATCTCTTCCAGCCAAACGAATGGTGTACGAAATTGCTTTTTGAAGATTAAACGATGGCAAAGCAGGAACTTCCGCTGGAAAATAATCATTCGATGTTCCTTCCCCACGAATTGCTGCAATAGGCAATATTAAATCGCCAATTTGATTTTTCTTTTTCAATCCACCGCATTTCCCTAAGAAAAGTACCGCTTTCGGTTGAATCGCCGACAACAAATCCATTATCGTTGCTGCCATTGCGCTTCCCATACTGAAATTGATAATCGTAATTCCTTCAGCTGTTGCCGACTGCATCGGACGTTCTTGCCCGTCAATTTCAACGTTGTATTTCTCAGCAAACATTTTTACATAACCACCAAAGTTCGTTAGCAAAATATATTGCCCGAATTCTTCTAGTTTTTTCCCCGTGTAACGTGGTAACCAGTTTTCTACTATTTCTTCTTTTGTTTTCATATTGGGGACTTTAGGATGTTAGGATTTTAAGACGTGAGGACTTTAAGATATTAAGAGATTAAGACTTTATGAGAGAATGAGAAATGAGGGAATGATGTTATGATAAATGAAATATAACTCGAAGTGAGATTTATACCTCCCCCTTTGAAGGGGGAATGAGGGGGATGACTGTCAATATTCATAATCAACCCATCACCTAACAACAAATTTAGTTTTATAAACTGCATTTTCATTCTCCAAAATAAAGAAATAAATTCCACTTTCAACATTAATTAATTGTACTGAGTTATTTTCAATTTTTCCTTTCTGAATTGCTTTTCCTTGAATATCAACGATTGTGTAATTGCCTTGAGCATTGATTGTTATTTTCTCGTTTGAAGAAACTGGGTTTGGGGAAAAAGTTAAGTCATAAAAATCCTTGCTATTTTCTTGAAGATTTGCAAACATCGAAAGAGAATCTGCAATTGCAGCCCAACTAACATAAATGTTTTCAGAACCTACTTGATAAGAAAAATTAAATGGACAAGCACTACAGCCTTGAGAAGGAGATAGGTCAACTTGATATGTTGGTGTAAAATAAAATCTTTGCAAAAATCCCGGAGTATCAAACCATCCACCAGGTTGAACACTTGTAAACAAACTTCCTCTTTTATCTAGTGATTCAAATAAAGTAGATTCACAACTTACAGTTATTGGAAAGTGATTAGACTTGATGTTTATTTGCATTGGAAATGTTGAAAAACTATGATTTCTTTTTTTAAAAATACCTTTCTTAGAATTAAATGAAGTTGGTAGAAATGTTGGGTTTTCATAATAATAATCTGAAATTCTCACTTCAAAAACACTATCCCAAGGTTGAGTAATAATGTTTTCTTCTCCAAAAGCTTCATCAATACTATCAGTCGCAAGTGGATCATAGCCCAAAACCAGAGTGTCGCGATTCCCAAGTGCATCTTCAAAATAGAGCTCAAATGAAAATTCCTGCGCTGACGTTATCAACGGCAAGAAAAACAAGAAAAAAATTAACTGTTTCATTTGGTAGTTTTTTTTGTGGACGTTAGGACTAAACGAGAAATGAGGGAACGATAAATGAGAGAATGAGGGAACGACAATTTGAAAATTAATCTGCAATTTGTAATCTTCTAATCTGTAATCTTTATAATCAACCGCTCCTCTTCCTTTGTAACTTTTACTAAATTATTTTTCGTCAACGTTTTAATACTCGTATCCCACGCTTTATTACTCATTTCAAATTTCGCTCTTAATTCTGGTAATTCAAGTTCTCTTTCAACTTTCATTACATCAAATATCGCTTTTTCGTTGTCGTTCAATTCGATTTTTACCGATTTTGTTTCAGGACGCATTTGAGGGAAGAACAACACTTCTTGAATCGAAGAATTATTCGTCAACAACATCACCAAACGGTCGATTCCAATTCCCATTCCTGAAGTTGGTGGCATTCCGTATTCCAATGCACGCAAGAAATCTTGGTCGATAAACATCGCTTCGTCATCGCCTTTTTCAGATAAACCTAATTGATCTTCAAAACGCTCACGTTGATCTATTGGATCATTCAACTCAGAATACGCATTTGCAATTTCTTTTCCGTTCACCATCAATTCAAAACGCTCTGTCAACTCTGGATTTTCGCGGTGACGTTTACACAACGGTGACATTTCAATCGGATAATCTGTGATAAATGTTGGCTGAATGTAGTTTCCTTCGCATTTCTCACCGAACAATTCATCAATCAATTTTCCTTTACCCATCGAAGGAGTTGTTTCGATTCCCATACTTTGACAAGCTGCACGCAATTCATCTTCCGTTTTTCCATTGATATCAAAACCAGTAAAATGCAAAATCGCATCGCGCATCGTAACACGTGCAAATGGAGCTTTCAAGGAAATTTCTTTGTCTCCCACTTTGATTTCTGTCGTTCCACAAACATCTAACGCAACACGCTCAATCATTTTCTCTGTGAAATCCATCATCCAATTGTAATCTTTGTAGGAAACGTAAATTTCCATCACTGTAAATTCTGGATTGTGTGTGCGGTCCATTCCTTCGTTGCGGAAATCTTTTGCGAACTCATAAACGCCATCAAATCCACCAACAATCAATCTTTTCAGATATAATTCATTGGCAATTCTCAAATACAATGGCATATCTAGCGCATTATGATGTGTAATAAACGGACGTGCCGCTGCTCCACCTGGAATCGGTTGAAGAATCGGTGTTTCTACTTCTAAATAGCCGTACCCGTCAAAAAAGCGACGCATCGAACCGATTGTTTTAGAACGTTTGATGAACGTATCTTTCACTTTTGGATTCACAACTAAATCCACATAGCGTTGACGGTAGCGCAATTCAGCATCCGTAAATGCATCGTGCACATTTCCTTCTGAATCTGTTTTTGGCAAGGGCAATGGACGTAAAGCTTTACTCAAAACCGTAAATTCTTGCACGTGAACGGAGGTCTCTCCTACTTGCGTTTTGAAAACGTAACCTTTCACGCCAATGAAATCACCTAAATCAAGCAATTTCTTAAACACTTCATTGTAAAGCGTTTTATCTTCCCCCGGGCAAATTTCGTCGCGGTTAAAATACACTTGAATTCTTCCTGACGCGTCTTGTAACTCAGCAAAAGAAGCTTTTCCCATCACACGTTGGCTCATCATTCTACCTGCCAAACAAACCTGCTTACCATCTTCAAAATTCTGCTTGATGTCTGTTGCATAATCGCTAACAGGATAAAGTGCCGCTGGATAAGGATCAATTCCCAAATCGCGTAATTTTTGAAGTGACTCGCGTCGTAAGATTTCTTGTTCAGAAAGTTCAGAATGACTCATGTTTTGTTTTTGTTTTAATGTGCAAAGATAACTTTTGAAAATGAAATAAGTTGAGAAGTGACAACTGAAAGTTTAGAACTTATAACTACAAGAAGAAGAAAAGTTAGATTCATATTTCTTCATAACAAAGAGATGAAAGGATTCGTCTATGCGAATTAGAGCTGATTTTAATCAAATACAAAAAATTTAAGATTTCACATATCTCATATTGCTGAGAAGTCACTCTCATTTTTTCACTATCCTTTACTGCCCACTAAATAAATATTACCACTTTCTCCCACCTATGTGAAAAACTTTTATTTTATTAGCTTTTATCAAGTTTTTATTACTCAAAAAGAAACCTTTTTAATCCCTTATCGTTACAAGTTATTAACAATTTAAAGTTTGGTGGTAAAAAGTGGTAAAATACCATTAATTTTACCCATTACAACGCTATGGCAGGACTAGTAGGAGAATTTGAAGTTAAACTGGATGAAAAAGGCCGGTTTTTATTTCCTTCCGGATTACGGAAGCAGCTTTCTCCTGCCGCTCAGAAAGATTTTATGTTGAATAAAGGTTTTGAGGATTGTTTGACGCTTTACCCATTGACAGAATGGGAAAAATTGAGCGCAAAACTTTCTAAATTGAATTTGTTCATCGAAAGAAATCGCTTGTTCTACCGCATGTTTCATCAAGGTGCAAAACAAATCACTTTGGACAACGCAGGTAGAGTACTTGTTCCTTCTACACATGTAGAAAGAGTCGGTTTAAAGCAAGAGGTAATGTTGATTGCTTACAACGATCGCATTGAAATCTGGGATAAGTCCAAATACTTCGAGATGATCGAAGCGAACATGGCCAATTTCGCTGAGTTAGCGAATGAAGTAATGGGTGACTTAAACAATGGAGAATAATTTAGAATACCACGTTCCTGTACTACTAAAAGAATGTATTGAAGGTCTAGCCATCAAGCCAAATGGGGTTTATGTGGACGTAACTTTCGGCGGCGGCGGTCATTCTAAAGTGATGCTTGAACACTTGAATGCAGAAGGAAAATTAATCGCTTTTGATCAAGATGCCGACGCCAACAAAAATCGCATAGATGCACCAAATTTCTACTTCGTTGCTTCCAATTTCGCTTTCTTAAAAAATCATTTGAAGCTTTTGAAAATCGACAAAATCGACGGTTTATTAGCTGATTTAGGTGTTTCGTCACATCAATTTGATGCAGCAGAAAGAGGTTTCACCATTCGCGAAGACGCTCCTTTAGATATGCGTATGAATCAGTTTTTGCAACGTTCAGCATTTCATGTGGTAAATGAAGATACCGAAGAGCAATTGATTTCCATTTTTAGATATTATGGTGAATTGACAAATGCGCGTGCAATTGCACAAGAATTAATTTTAAAGCGCGCAGATAGACCAATAAATACAACGTTTGAATTGATGGATGCATTGAAAAGATTTGCGCCAAAATTCAAAGATCATAAGTTTTACGCACAGGTTTTTCAAGCAATTCGAATTGAAGTTAACCAAGAATTAGAAGTGCTGAAACAAATGTTGGAACAAGCTGCTGAAGTTTTGGTTCCAGGTGGACGTTTAGTGGTAATGTCTTACCATTCCTTAGAAGATAGATTGGTTAAAAATTTCATGAAACGTGGCTCGTTTGACGGCGAAATTGAAAAAGATTTCTTTGGAAATGTTCAAAAACCATTGAGTGAAATCGTGCGCCACCCTATTGTACCAAATGAAGAAGAAATAAAAAGAAACACGCGCGCTCGCAGTGCCAAATTAAGAATCGCAGAGAAAAATGGCTGAGAACGAATTTGATACATACGAGAATGGCGAAAAAACAGGAACTCAGTCTGAAAACAAGACGAGTTCCAAGAAAAGCACAGGCAAAAAACCGAATGCTTTTATGCAAATATTGAATGGGGAATTTCTTACAAAAGAGTTCTTTCTGAGCAATTTAGGCTATATCTTTTTTATAATGGGTTTGTTGCTTGTAATTGTTTCAAAAGGCTATTACGGAAAACAACTTATTGATGAAACAAATAAAACGCAACGAGAACTAGATCAAAAAGCTGCGGAATACATCGAAGCAAAATCGAGATTAGAATTTGTGACAAGAAGATACAAATTGGTAGAAAAATTAAAATCAAGGGATTTGCAAGAATCTCAAAACACTAAAAAAGTAATTCGATTAAAAAAAACAGATGAGTAAGGATAAAAATTTTCTTTATTATAGAGCTTATGCTGTTTATATTGGGTTTGTGCTCATTATGCTTTTGGTATTGTACCAAACGGCTTCTTTACAATGGCAAGGTCGTTCTAGTTTGTTTGAAGAATCCGACGAAGTAATCCCTGTTCGTATAGTAAAACGCTATCCAAGAATGGGTGAAATCTTGGACGAAAATATGGTTCCATTGGTTTCTTCCGTGACTTTCTACGACATCCACATGGATCCAACGGTTGTGAAGCAAGAAATTTTTGACGAAAAAGTATCTGAACTTGCTGCTGGTTTGAGTAGAATTTACCCAGATAAAACAGCTCGTGAATGGGAAAATCAAATTCGAAGCGCAAGAGCAAATGGGTCGAGGTATTTATCGATTAAAAACAAAATCACTAATGAGCAAAGGAAACAATTAAGAGCTTTGCCAATTTTTGAGTTGGGAAGAATGAAAGGTGGAATTATTGACACAGATGAAACCATCTTAAGAAAAAAACCAAATGGTGCTTTGTTAGGTCGTACACTTGGATATTATCAAAGTAAAGAAGAATATGGGAAAGAGGTCAAAGTAGGAATTGAAGGTGCTTTTATAAATTATTTACGTGGAACCGAAGGAGAAGAAATCGAACAAAAATTCTCAACAGGTTGGAAAAAAATTGGACAAATTGTTAAAGAAGCTGTTGAAGGTGCCGACATCATCACCAGCTTTGATAAAGATATCCAAGAGGTAGCACATTCAGAATTGGAACGTCAACTGCGCGACATGGATGCAGAGCATGGGTGTGTTATTGTAATGGATGTAAAAACAGGTTTCGTTAAAGCCATTGTAAATCTAGGGAAACTTAAAAATGGAAATTATTCTGAGTATTACAATTACGCTATAGGAGAACTTTCAAACCCAGGATCAACCTTTAAACTAGCTTCTATAATGGCAGGTTTAGAAGATGAAAAATATAAAATCACTGACAAGGTAAAAGCTTATGGTCGCTATAATTTCGCTAGTGGAAAGAAATTGGAAGATTCTAATGATGGAAGGGGTTATGGAGAAATTACAATTCAACAAGCATTTGAAAAATCTTCAAATGTAATCGCTCAAATCACAAACAGAGCCTACCATAGCGAACCAGATCGTTTTATCAAAAGATTAGAACAATTTGGAGTTACAGAACCATTAGGAGTTGATATTGCAGGAGAACCCAATCCAGAAATTCCAAGACCAGGAAAAAATAGATGGTCAGGATTATCTATTCCTTGGATGTCTATTGGATATGAGTTACGCACAACACCTCTTCAAACTTTAGCTTTTTACAATGCAGTAGCTAATAATGGAACCCTTGTTCGACCTCAATTTGTAAAAGAAATTCGTCGCTCGGGTCAAGTTATTAAAAAGTTTAATCCGGTTACTTTGAAAAGTAAAATCTGCTCCGATCAAACATTACGAATCGTTCAAGGTTGCTTGGAAGGTGTAATGAAAAATGGAACGGGTAAGGAATTAAAGGGTGTAGAATTTGAAATCGCAGGTAAAACAGGAACTGCAAAATTAGCAAGTGCTAAAGGAACATTTGAAGAAGAAAAAAAGAGTTCTTACCAAGCTTCATTCGTTGGCTATTTCCCAACTGACAAACCAATGTACTCCTGTATAGTTGTGATATCTAAACCTCGCAAAGAATACTACGGTGCACGTGTTTCAGGAACCGTTTTCGCAGCAATTGCTAATAAAGTTTACGCAAACACTTTAAAATACCACAAAGCTATAAACGAAACAACGCCTTTGAGCTACAACTTACCAAAAGTAAAAAGCGGAAATAAAAGAGATATCACTGCTTTGTTGAAAATGCTAAATGTGAACTACCAATTGAACTACGAAGGAGAATGGTTAACAGCTGATACATTGGCTAAAAAAGTACAATTAGATAGAAAGAAAATTGATAAAAACCTTGTTCCAAATGTAATTGGAATGACTGCGAAAGATGCTGTTTACTTACTTGAAAATCGTGGATTGATAGTAAAATTAATCGGTTATGGTAAAGTAACGAGTCAATCTTTAAACGCTGGAATTCCATTCGGAAAAGGACAATTAATTAAAATAGAATTGAAACAATGAGTTTGCTTTTAGACTTACTTCCTGCTGTAAATTATACGCTTGTTCAAGGAAACTTGGAGCAAGAAATCAATGAATTGGTATTTGACTCTCGTAAAACATCGGCTGAATCGGTATTTTTTGCAATTGTCGGAAGTACGAATAATGGTCACGATTACATACAATCTGTTTATGAAAGAGGTTGTCGCGTTTTTGTAGTACAAGAAACAACAAGCTTACCTATAGACGCAACGATTATAAAGGTTGCAAATACTTCAGAAGCGCTAGGTTTAATGGCTTGTGCGTTTTACGATTATCCTTCGCAAGATTTGAAATTAGTAGGAATTACAGGAACCAATGGAAAAACGACTACCACTACCTTACTTCATAAATTGTTTACTGAACTTGGATTCAAATGTGGCTTGATTTCTACAGTTGTAAACAAAATTGGTACTACTGAAATTCAATCTACTCACACAACTCCAGACCCAATAAACTTGAATGCTTTGCTTTCAAAAATGGTAGCTGAAGGATGCAAATACTGCTTTATGGAAGTAAGTTCACACGCAGTTCATCAACACCGAATCACGGGTTTAGAATTTGTTGGAGCAGGATTTACAAATATTTCACACGATCATTTAGATTATCATAAAACATTTGCAGAATATATCCGTGTTAAAAAAGCATTTTTCGATGGATTAGGAAAAGAAGCCTTTGCATTGGTTAATTCCGATGATAAAAACGGAATGGTGATGTTGCAAAATATAGCTGCCAAAAAAGTAACTTATGCACTTAAAACACCTGCGGACTTCAAAGGAAAAGTAATAGAAAATGAATTGACTGGTCTGATTATGACTATCAATAATACGGAAGTTTACTCGCGTTTAGTAGGCGATTTCAATGCTTACAATCTATTGGTTGTTTTTGGTGTAAGCCAATTATTGGGAATGGATGAACTAGAAGTGTTGCGCATCATCAGCAATTTAGAATCTGTTGAAGGTCGTTTTCAATATGTGCGAAGCAATACAGGAATAACAGCTATTGTCGATTACGCACACACACCAGATGCACTTGAAAATGTTCTAAAAACGATCAACAGCATTCGTAAAGGAACTCAAAAAGTCATCACACTTGTAGGTTGTGGTGGCGATAGAGATAAAACCAAACGTCCGAAAATGGCTCAAATTGCTTGTGATTTAAGTACGCAAGCAATTCTGACTTCGGACAATCCAAGAACTGAAAATCCACAAACTATATTGGAAGAAATGGAAGCTGGATTGAATACTGAACAACAAACAAAAGCAATCACTATTCAAGACCGAAGACAAGCAATTAAAACTGCTATTTCTTTAGCAAATGCTGGGGACATTTTACTTATTGCAGGGAAAGGACACGAAAAATACCAAGAAATAATGGGTATCAAACACGATTTTGATGACCTAAAAATAACAGAAGAACTATTTAACCAATTGAAGAAATAATGCTGTACTATTTATTTGACTACTTAAATAAGCTAAATTTTCCTGGAGCAGGACTTTTTGATTTTATTTCCTTCAGAGCAGCTTTAGCTTTGATAACATCATTGATAATTTCTGTCGTTTTTGGACAAAAAATAATCAATGCTTTACGCCGTCAACAGATTGGAGAAACAGTTCGCGACTTAGGTTTAGCAGGACAAATTGAAAAATCTGGAACGCCAACTATGGGAGGATTGATCATTCTTTCAGCGATTTTGATACCAACATTATTGTTCGCCAAGTTACATAACGTTTACGTAATCACAATGTTAATGGCAACTATTTGGTTAGGACTTATAGGTTTCTTAGACGATTACATCAAGGTATTCAAAAAAAATAAAGAAGGATTAAAAGGAAGATTTAAGGTTATTGGTCAAATCGGTGTGGGTTTAATTGTGGGTTGCATCCTTTATTTTTCAGATGATGTGACTGTCCATAAACGTGTGGATGCCGACTATAAATTGCAAGCTGATGAGGAATTTGTAACTGAGGCGCACATTCAAAACGATGGCGAAACATACAAATGGGTGAAAACGGACGATATGACCACTACAATTCCATTCATCAAAGGGAATGAGTTCAATTACAACTGGTTAATTGGTGATTGGCACAAATCGTATGGCTGGCTTTTATTTATTCCAATTGTGATTTTTATCGTTATCGCAGTTTCAAATGGCGCAAATATGACGGATGGTTTGGATGGTTTGGCAACTGGAACATCAGCAATTATTGGTATTGCTTTAGCGGTACTTGCTTACGTTAGTTCGCACGCCAAATTCGCTGATTACTTAAACGTAATGTACATTCCAATGGCAGAAGAATTAGTAATTTTTATTGCTGCTTTTGTTGGTGCTTGCGTTGGATTCTTATGGTACAATTCCTTTCCTGCTCAAGTATTTATGGGTGACACGGGAAGTTTAGCTTTGGGTGGAATCATTGCCGTTTTCGCGATTTCTATTCGTAAAGAATTATTGATTCCCGTTTTGTGCGGAATTTTCTTAATCGAGAATTTGTCTGTAATGATGCAAGTTGGTTATTTCAAATTCACAAAGAAAAGATTTGGAGAAGGAAGACGAATTTTCCTAATGGCTCCACTACATCACCATTATCAGAAAAAAGGACTGCACGAGGCGAAAATCGTTGCTCGCTTCTGGATTGTTGCGGTTTTACTGGCTGTTATCACGATTGTAACACTCAAATTACGCTAAACAGTGGAAGGAAATGGTAAAAATATCGTAATTCTAGGCGCAGGCGAAAGTGGCGTTGGCGCAGCTATTCTTGCTCAAAAACAAGGATGGAATGTGCTTGTGTCTGACGGTGGAAAAATCAAAGAATCTTTCAAACTTGAACTTGACAACCGTGCGATTAAATGGGAAGAAGGTATGCATTCTATTGAGCGTATTCTAAAAGCTGACTTGATAATAAAATCTCCTGGAATTCCCGATAAAGTTGCGTTGATTCAATCAATTAAAGCGAATGGAATTAAGATTATATCGGAAATTGAATTCGGAGGTTATTATTCCAACGCAAAAACGATTTGCATCACAGGAAGTAACGGTAAGACAACCACAACGATGTTGACGTATCACATTCTGAAAAAAGCAGGTTGGAATGTTGGATTAGCTGGAAATGTTGGACAAAGTTTTGCGAAACAAATCGCAGAAGAAAATTACGATTGGTATGTCTTAGAGTTGAGTTCATTTCAATTGGATGATATGCACGATTTCAGAGCGAACATTAGCATTTTAACCAATATCACTCCTGACCATTTAGACCGCTACGAATATCAAATGCAGAATTATGTAGATTCTAAATTCAGAATTCTAAATAATCAACAACACGAAGATTGGTTCATTTACAACTTAGATGATCCAATTATTCAAACAGAAATAACAAAAAGAAAACCCACAATGCAATTAGCACCTTTTTCATTAAAAGAAGAAGTTGCAATTGGTGGATTTGCAAAAGAGAAACAACTAACAATAAACATAAAAGAACAATTAACTATGTCAATTTACGATTTAGCTTTGAAGGGTAAGCACAATACCCAAAATTCGCTTGCAGCAGGGATTGCGAGCCGTATTCTAGAAATTCGCTCTGAAGTAGTACGCGAAAGTTTAGGTGATTTTGTAAACGTTGAACATCGTTTGGAATTTGTTGCTAAAGTGAATGGCATCGATTTCATTAACGATTCAAAAGCAACGAATATCAACTCAACTTGGTTCGCTTTAGAAAGTATGGAAAAACCAACCGTTTGGATTGTTGGTGGAGTTGATAAAGGAAACGACTACTCAGAATTGGATGGATTAGTAAGCGAAAAAGTGAAAGCAATCATCTGTCTTGGAACTGATAATCAAAAAATAATCAATGCGTTCAAAGGAAAAGTAGAAACGATTGTAGAAGCTGGATCAGCAACAGAAGCGGTTGCTTATGGTTACCAACTAGCAAGAAAAGATGAAACGGTTTTACTTTCTCCAGCTTGTGCAAGTTTTGATTTATTCGAAAACTACGAAGACAGAGGAAATCAATTCAAACAAGCGGTTAGAGCTTTATAATTTCTGTACAAATGAGTGAGAAAGAAAAAAGTGGGGTTAAAAATTTTGTTGAACAAAGTTCTGAGTTATCAATCTCTAGAACAGGAACACTAATGCCAAAAGGAAAGTTATTCGGAATGGATGCATTCGTTTGGTTGTATCCAGGTGTAGAAACCTTGAGTTCAACAATTGAATCATTTCCTTTCGATGTTGTTTGGATTGGAAACGGTGCAGAAATGGAGGCAATTTTAGAGCAAAATCCTTCTATTGAATCAAAAGTGTTACGCTATTTAATCATCGGTGAAACGGAATTCAAAAACGAAAAATGTTTGTATTTCGCGGATATCAATGAAGCACTAAAATCAATAAAAGAAAATTCTAAAAAACCAGGAATTGTACTTTTCACCTCAACGGATTCAAATACAGAATACACAAATCGTCAAATAAATAACTATTTAGAACTAGTACAAGTTTAATGAGAGACTACTTAAAATATCTGAAAGGCGATCCAATTATTTGGATTATTACCCTTTTAATGATGGGTTTCTCATTGGTGACCGTGTATAGTTTTGTGCCTATACTTGTCAAAATTGAGGGAGGAACACCTTTCAGTTATTTGTTTAAACATTTGATTTATGTTGTTTTAGGATTTATAGCAATGTATTTTGTACATCGTGTAAATCCAAAATATATTAGTCAACTCACAAAATTCGGCTATTATCTTGGTATTGGTATGTTGCTTTTCACTTTGTTCTTTGGTGTAGAAGTCAATGGTGCTGGTAGATGGATTCGAATTCCATTTGTGAGTTTGACCTTCCAATCTTCTGATTTTGCAAAGCTTGCTTTATTGATGTATGTTTCCAAATTATTGGTGCGAAAAAAAGACAAATTGGACAATTGGAAGGAAGGTATATTTCCAATTATGTTGCCGATTATTGTGATATGTGGATTGATTGTGAAGGACAATTTCTCAACAGCCTTTATGTTGTTTGCACTTTCAATGGTTTTGCTATTCATTGGTAAAGTGCCATTTTTGAAACTTGCTAGTATGGGAATTGCCATTATTAGTTTAGCTGGATTAGTGCTTCTTTTACATTTGAGTTTACCTGAATTAAACATTCTTCCACGCTACGATACTTGGAAAAATCGAATCACGAATCGAGCATCAAGCGACGAGAACAATCTTGAAAATGCGCAAGCAAACAATGCAAAATTGGCTATTCATAGTGGGCTATTAATCGGACAAGGAGTTGGGGACGGAAAGTTAAAAGAGTATCTTCCTGAAGCTTATGCGGATTTTTATTACGCAAGTTTCGTTGAAGAATTTGGTTTTATTTCAGCAATTGTTTTAGTACTTCTTTACTTAATTCTTTTGTTTAGAATAATAAAAATTGCATTGGTAACAGACGACTTATTTCAATCCTACACAAGTCTCGCTATTGGAATTCATTTGCTATCTCAAGCAAGTATTAATATGTTAGTCTGTACGGGAGTTTTTCCTGTGACAGGTCAAAATATGCCATTTTTGGCAATGGGAGGCTCAGCATTAATCATGGCTTGTGTCTCCATCGGAATAATACAATCTTTCGCCTACCAACTACAAAAAAAGAAAGATTTAACAACTGCTGAACCGAAGGCAGAAAAATAAATAAATTACTATGATAGAACGAGTTGTAATTTCAGGTGGCGGAACAGGAGGACATATCTTCCCTGCGATAGCAATAGCCGATGAAATTAAGAGAAGAAACCCGAAAGTCAAAATTCTGTTTGTTGGAGCGAGTGGAAAAATGGAGATGGAAAAAGTACCACAAGCAGGTTATAAAATTGAAGGTTTACGTATTGCAGGATTTCAACGTGATTTTTCCTTGTCAAATCTATTGCTTCCTTTTAAAATCATCAAAAGTTTGTGGAGAGCAAGAAGTATCTTGGATAAATTCAGACCGCAATTAGTAATTGGTGTTGGCGGTTACGCAAGTGGTCCAACTTTAAAAATGGCGAATTGGTTAAGAATTCCAACCTTGATTCAAGAGCAAAACTCATTTCCAGGAAAAACGAATAAAATGCTTGCTAGAAAAGCAGAAAATATCTGTGTTGCATATGAAAATATGGATCGCTTTTTTCCAAAGGATAAAATTGTTATTACAGGAAATCCAGTTCGAAAAGAATTTCACGACACAACGGCAACTAAAGAAGAAGCACTAGCTTTTTACAAATTAGATAAAAGCAAACCTGTGATTTTAGTTATTGGAGGAAGCCTCGGTGCAAAGACTTTAAATCGCTCGATTGTCAAACACATTGACACAATCAACGAGGCAAATGTTCAAGTGTTACTTCAAACAGGAAAACACTATTACGACACAATCATTGAAGAAACGTTCAACGAGGATATGTCTAACATAAAACTATTGCAATTCATTCACAGAATGGACATGGCCTATGCCGCAGCCGATATCATTATTTCTCGCGCAGGAGCTATATCTGTTTCGGAATTAAGTATGGTCGGAAAACCGATAATTCTTGTACCATCACCAAATGTTTCGGAGGACCATCAAACGAAAAACGCAATGGCCTTGGTCGAAAAAAATGCAGCAATTTTAGTTAAAGATAGTGAGGCAAGAAAACAACTTGTACCTGAAGCCTTGGAATTATTAAAAGATAAAACTAAACAAACAAATATATCAAAAGCCTTAAAACAATTAGAAAAACCGAATGCAACATTAGAAATTGTAGACGTTTGTGAAAGCATTGTGGATAGAAAAAGAAGGAGAAGAAGTAAAGTTGAGAATTGAGAATTTAAAATGTAGAACTAAGAACTAAGAATTAAAAATGAAGAGTGAAAAATAGATTGCAGATTTTAAGATTGTATATTAACTCCCTAATTCTCTAATTTCTCATTCCCTCATAAAGTCCTAATGTACTAAAGTCTTAAAATCCTAAAGTCAAAATAAAAAAATGAAAAACAACCTATTAAATACATACAAAACCGTTTACTTCCTCGGAATTGGTGGAATTGGAATGTCTGCTTTGGCAAGGTATTTTAAAAGTCAAGGATTGAAAGTATTGGGTTACGATAAAACGCAAACAGAACTTACCAAACAATTAGAGGCTGAAGGGTGCGAAATTCATTATGATGATTTAGGGGAAGAATTAGCAGATGAAATCAAAGATTTAGAGGAGGCATTGGTTATTTACACACCTGCGATTCCTGCAAAAATGGAAGAATTTAAGTTCTTGAAAGCTAAAGAAATAAAACTTTACAAGCGCTCTGAAATTTTAGGAATGTTAACACGAACTTCCAAAGGTTTGTGTGTGGCAGGCACGCACGGAAAAACAACAACAAGTTCTCTTTTAGCGCATATACTAAACCAATCTTCTTGGGGATGTAATGCATTTTTGGGTGGGATTGCAACGAATTTCAATTCAAATCTCGTGCTTTCAACAGGTAGTAATTGGACCGTAATTGAAGCCGACGAATTTGACCGTTCATTTTTACAACTTTCGCCTTTTGCAAGTATCATTACAGCTGCTGACCCAGACCATTTAGATATTTATGGAAATGCTGATCAATTCTTGGAAGGATTTCGCCAATATGCGATGAAAACAGATTTAAGTGGCGTTTTGGTTGAAAAAGAAGGATTGGAATTGAATACTTTAGCAAAAAAAGTGACGTATTCTCTAAACTCTTCAACTGCTAATTACAGTATGAATAATCTTGTTTGGGAAAACAATTTTTTATACGGTGATGTACGCTTGAAAAACGGATTTTGGCAAAAAGTAAAACTCGGAATTCCTGGATTGCATAATGCGGAAAATGCACTAGGTTGTATAGCACTTTTGAATGAATTGGGAATGTCTGAACAAGAAATAAGAAATGGTTTGGAAAGTTTCTTAGGTGTGAAAAGACGTTTTGAGTTTCAATTACGCACGGATAATTTGATCTACATTGACGATTACGCGCATCATCCTATGGAAATTAAATCCTTAGTAGAATCGATTCGAATGCTTTATCCTGAAAAGAAAGTAACAGGAATTTTTCAACCACATCTTTTCTCAAGAACGAAAGATTTCGCAGATGGGTTTGTGGAAGAATTAAATAAATTAGATGAATTAGTTTTAATGCCAATTTATCCAGCGAGAGAAGAACCAATTCACGGAATATCAAGCGATTGGTTGCTCTCTAAATTATCCCTGAAAAATAAAAACTTGAAATCTCCTAGTGAAGTATTACAACATTTCTCCAATTTTAATGAAGGAGTTGTGCTTACAATTGGTGCAGGTGATATTGATCGAATTGTGAAACCATTGAAAGAAATATTAACTTCTAATAGTTCGCTTTAAATGAGAAAATGGTTGAAAATAGCGCTTGTAATCTGCACTTTAATTGGTGTGGTCGTTGTGTTTGTAAAAGCTTCCGAGCAAGAGGCAAAAAAACAACCTAATCTACCACAAATTTCAATTCACGTGGATAGTGAAAATGCATTTTTGACTGAGCAGGAGTTATTGACCCGTCTCAAAATGGACCGATTAATTTTTGAAGGGCAAACAAATGAGCAACTTAAAATTGACTTGATTGAAGCTAAAATTTCAGAAATGGAAGAAGTGAAATCAGTGCGCGTTTTTCGAGATATTGGTAAGAAATGGTATATAAAAATTGAATTGAGAAAACCGATTGCTCGAATTTTTAATATTTATGGGGACAGTTTTTACCTCGATGAGGATGGTTTTACAATGAATCGCTCCGAATTACATACCGCTAGAACCCTTGTATTTTCTGGTAATATTAAAGATGATTACAGTCGTCAATCAGTGGATGATATTATTAACAATGACTCCTTGAAAAGTATTCGAAAATTGGATGATATCTACCGAATTTCCAATTATGTTTGTAACGATCCACTATTGCAAAAACTCATAAGTCAAGTTTATCTAGAAAAAGACGGTGACTTCGTGTTAGTGCCACTGATAGGAGATCAAAAAATTGTATTTGGTACCGCCTATTCGGTAGAGGAAGTCAAAGAAAAGTTTGAACGTTTAAAGATTTTTTATAAAGAGGCCATTCCTTACGAAGGTTGGGCAAAGTACAATGAAATTAGTGTAAAATATGATGGACAAATCGTTTGCAGGAAAAGAGGAGAATAACGAGCCGAAAAAATCGCCTATCGTTGTTGGATTAGATATTGGAACTACCAAAATCGCATGTTTTGTGGGTCGTAAAAACGAACACGGAAAAATTGAAATCATTTCGATGGGTAAAAGCGAATCTCTTGGCGTTGGTCGAGGGGTCGTAGAAAATATTGATAAAACTGTTCAATCGATTTTAAATGCTGTAAAAATCACGGAAAGTAACCAAGAAGGTCGATTGAAAATTGCAAACGTAAATGTTGGTATCGCTGGACAACACATCAAAAGTATGCAACACCGTGGAATCTACAATCGCAGAGATCGTCATGGTGAAATTTCACAAAAAGATATCGACCGTTTTATAGAGGATATGTACAACATGGTGATGGCACCAGGTGAAGAAATCATTACTGTCATTCCTCAAGAATATATTGTAGATAATTTAAACGAAATCAAGGAACCAATTGGTATGCCAGGGTCGCGTTTAGAAGCTAATTTCCATATTATTACAGGACAAGTTCACAACGTGATGAACATCCGTAAATGTGTAGATAGAGCAGGCTTAAAAGTGAAAGATATTATTCTTGAACCAATCGCTTCTGCTGATGCCGTTTTAAGTGACGAAGAAAAAGAAGCAGGTGTTGTGCTTGTTGATATTGGTGGTGGAACTACAGACGTTGCCATTTTTCAAGATGGATTGATTCGTCATACAGCGGTGATTCCTTTTGGAGGAAACATCATTACGCAAGATATTAAAGAAGGCTGTAAAATTATGCAAAAACCGGCTGAAGCATTAAAAGTAGGATATGGCTGTGCTTTAGCAACTGAAGCAAAAGACAATGAAGTTGTTTGTATTCCTGGATTAAGAGGAAGGCAACCAAAGGAAATAACGATGAAAAACTTAGCAAGTATTATACAAGCAAGGATGGAAGAAATTATAGACTTGGTTTATTACGAAATTAAAAATTCAGGATATCAGAAAAAATTAATTGGAGGAATTGTTGTAACCGGTGGTGGTGCACAATTAAAACATTTACCTCAATTATTTGAATTTATGACTGGTATGGATACACGTATTGGTTATCCTAACGAACATCTAGCAAATACAAATAATTTAACTGAATTAGCAAGTCCGATATATGCTACAGGAATTGGGCTAGTTATGAAAGGATTTGAAACCGCCAAAGAAAGTGTATCAATGACTGAACAAGAAGAAACGGTTACTGGACACTCAGACCCTGAAAAACGTGGAGGTTTCTTTGATAAAATTTTGAAATCAACTAGAGATTTTACAAGAGATTTCTTTAACGACGATAACAACTAAGAAATAATAATTAAAAATTTGAAATATACCAGAAATTATGGAATTTGACATGCCAAAAATGGAGTTTGACTTACCAAGAGATGTGAACTCAATCATTAAAGTAATCGGAGTTGGTGGAGGTGGAAGCAACGCTGTTAACCACATGTACAGTCAAGGAATTATTGGGGTTGACTTTATTGTGTGTAACACAGACCGTCAAGCTTTAGATATCTCTCCAGTTCCTTTAAAAATTCAATTAGGACCAAACCTTACTGAAGGTCGTGGTGCTGGTATGATTCCTGAAGTTGGAATGAATGCTGCAATCGAAAACATTGAGGAAATTAGAGAATTACTTTCTAAAAATACGAAAATGGTGTTCGTAACAGCGGGAATGGGCGGTGGTACTGGAACTGGTGCTGCTCCCGTTATTGCACAAGTCGCGAAAGATCTTGGTATACTAACAGTTGGTATCGTAACTGTTCCTTTCAGCTTTGAAGGTCGCAAAAGAAGACAACAAGCAGAAGAAGGTCTAGAAAAAATGCGTCAAAACGTTGATACGTTATTAATCATCAACAACGAGCGCTTACGTGAATTTGGTAAAAACATGTCTTTGTCTGATGCTTTTGGACACGCCGACAATATTTTAACAATCGCTGCAAAAGGTATCGCGGAAGTTATTTCAGTTACTGGTGCAATCAACGTTGACTTCAATGACGTAAATACAGTTCTTAGAAATAGTGGACGCGCAATCATGGGAAGCGCAGTTGCTGAAGGTGACGACAGAGCAATTGTTGCTGTTAAATCTGCATTGACATCTCCATTATTAAACGACAATGACATCAATGGTGCACGTTACGTCTTATTAAACATTACTTACGGAAACAAAGAAGTAATGATGGATGAAATTACAGACATCACTGACTATATCCAAGATGCTGCTGGCGCAACTGCTGACGTAATTTGGGGACATGGATTTGATGCTTCTTTAGGTGACAAAATAAGCATTACATTAATTGCAACTGGATTTTCTCCATCGCAAATAACTGATTATGAAAAAGCACCTGAACGCGTTGTAATATCTATGGATGAAGAAGCTCGTAAAGAAATTACAGCTCCACTTCAAACACCTGTTCAACAAGTTCAAACTGTTACAGAACAATTAGCACAAGCGCCTTTCTTGAAAACGGAAGAACCAACTATTGGTGTAATTAACTCTACTCCAATCGTAAATCCAATTTCAACTCCAGTTCAAGAAGAGAAAAAAACGTTTGATTTATTTGAGCAAACACCAGTTCAAGAAGTGACACCAACTTTCACATCTACTGTAGAAGTTGAAAATGAAGCAGTTGCTCCAGTTCAAGAAGAACCTAAAGTAGAAGAAAAAGTAGTTACTCCTGAGCCAGTTCAAAAATATTCATGGGACATCGTTGATGTTAAAACACCTGAAATTGTAAATGAGGCACCCGTTAATACAGTTCCTTCAACTCCAGAATATGTAGCTCCAAAATCTGAAGAAAAAATTATCATTCGTCATGAATTGGATTTAGAGCCAAAAAGCGCTCCTTCATTTGATAATTCTCCGAAAAAAGAAGTTCTTTCTCCAGAAGAAATGAATAGAAGAACAAACGAAAGAATGTCTAAAATTCAAGAATTGACTACGAAATTGAAAAAAGCGGAAGGAATATCTGAATTTGAAAATGAGCCTGCTTACGTTCGTCGCAATATCAATTTAAATTACGAAACGCCAAGCACAGAAACTTCTTATTCTAAATTTGGATTGTCTGGAAATGCAGATGGTTCAGCGACTTTAAGAGGAAATAATTTTTTACACGATAACGTTGACTAATGAACTTCACCGAAACAATTAATTCAGCAATTAAAACAGCAATGTTGGCGAAAGACAAAGAACGTCTTGCTGCATTGCGTGATATTAAATCTAAATTATTGTTAGAAGCAACTTCTGGCGGCAGTAGCGAAGTTTCGGAAGAGGCAGCTATGAAAATCTGTATAAAGCTCCATAAACAACGTATGGAAACATACGATTTGTACATCGCTCAAAACAGAGAAGACCTTGCTGCAGACGAATTGTTTCAAGCGAAAGTGATTGAAGAATACTTACCTAAAATGCTTTCAGAAGACGAAGTTAGAGCAGAAGTAATCGCTGCCATAGCTCAAACGGGCGCTAGCGGACCTCAAGAAATGGGTAAAGTAATGGGTGTTCTTTCTGGAAAATTAGCTGGAAATGCCGACGGAAAATTAATCGCTGCACTTGTAAAAAAAGAGTTAGCGAAATAAAACGAAACAACAACAAACAAATAAATGAACGCATTCGAAAGGATGCGTTTTTTTTTGAATCATTTTGTAGATTGTTTATTTTAGAAATTTAAAATCAATCCACAACTTGATATATTGTATAGTTGAAATATTGACTTTATACTATCTACTTTCAATATTTAGTTGTTTAAATTTATTACACCTCTTCTAATCAGTTTTCCACTTTCAACTTTTCGTTCTTCACTCCCCTACTGGCTAACCCCAATCAAAAATACCGCTGGAATCTTCCCCAAATCGTAGGCATTTTCGCGCCAGTCAGCGATTTTCATTGTGCGTACCGTGCTATTGAAGTTAGTGAGGTTAGATGCTATGCATAATTCAGCTGAGTCACCTAGTTCGTTTAAAATATCTTCTAGAACGTGATTGTTACGGAAAGGTGTATCCATAAAAATATGAGTAGTACCGTTGCGTTTTGCGTCCATTTCGTAGTCTTTCAATTTGCGAATGCGTTCTTTGCGCTCGCGTGGCAAATAACCGTGAAATGCGAATTGCTGTCCAGAAAATCCACTAGCCATTAATGCTAATAAAAACGAAGATGGTCCAACTAAAGGTTCAACGATAATGTTTTGAGTGTGTGCTAAAGCCACTAAATCAGCACCTGGATCGGAAACACCCGGACATCCTGCTTCAGAAATAATTCCAACGTCGTTTCCTTTGGATAAAGTCAACAACACTTTCATCAATTCAGCTTCGTTGGTGCGTTTGTTCAAAATGGTAAATTGACAATCATCAATAGGAAACTCACGGTCCATTTTACGCAATAATCTTCTTGCTGATTTTATTTCTTCCACCGCAAAATGACGGATTTGTGTCGAAATTTTAATAACGTCAGCAGGAATAATATCACTTATGCTTTCTCCACCCAAGGTATTTGGGATGAGGTACAATTTACCTAATTTTTCCATTTTTTATTTTTTCGATAATGCAATCGGTTGCTTTATCCAATAGCTGATAAACTGCTTCAAAATCGTTCATTGAACCATAATATGGGTCAGGAACAGCAGCGTTTGTGTTGGGTTCTAGTTCATTCAAAATGAGTAACACTTTCTGACGATCGGCTTCATTTCGTGCAAGCGACAAAACGTTCGTCAAGTTGGAACTATCCATACAGTAGATTAAATCGAAATTATCAAAATCAGCGACTTTAAATTGTCTTGCTCGAAGTTCGTCGATGGGTGTTCCAAACTTAGCACCAGTTGCAATCATACGATAATCAGGAGCTTCTCCAATATGAAACTGTGAAGTTCCTGCAGAATCAACAACTACATCCAAGTTTAAATCTTTCACTTTTTTGCGTAGGTGGCCATCTGCCATTGGAGAACGACAAATATTACCCAAACAAACCATCAAAATTCGCATGGAATTTTCTGTGAAATGAATTACTGAATCGTCAATTTTTTCTCTAAATCTTCCAAGTAATGACGAAACTGTTTATCCGTTTCAGAAAGGTTGACAACCGTTCTACAAGCGTGTAATACTGTTGCGTGATCTTTTCCACCGCAATGTGCACCGATATTTGCCAACGAAGATTTTGTCATTTTCTTAGAGAAGAACATCGAGATTTGACGTGCTTGAACTACTTCACGCTTGCGTGTTTTCGATTTCAACATCTCAATCGGTAAGTCGAAATAATCACAAACAATTTTTTGAATGTATTCGATAGAAACCTCACGCGCTGTGCTTTTCACGAATTTGTCAACCATTTGTTTCGCCAACTCAAGCGTAATTGCTTTTTTGTTTAACGAAGCTTGCGCTAACAACGTATTCAATGCACCTTCGATTTCACGAACGTTTGTATTGATTGAATAAGCAAGGTATTCAACAACGTCTTTCGGAAGTTCAATTCCGCTTCCATACATTTTCTTTTCAAGGATAGCAATTCTTGTTTCCAAATCTGGAACACCTAAATCAGCAGACAATCCCCATTTGAATCGAGAAAGTAAACGTTGCTCCATTCCTTGCATTTCGATTGGTGGTTTATCAGAGGTCAAGACAATCTGTTTTCCATTTTGGTGCAAGTGATTGAAAATTGAGAAGAATACATCTTGTGTTTTCTCTTTTCCTGTAAAGAATTGAACGTCGTCGATGATTAATACATCTACCATTTGGTAAAAATGTACGAAATCATTTGTTCTATTATTTTTCAAAGCGTCGATAAACTGATGCGTAAACTTCTCTGCTTGAACGTAAAGTACAATTTTATTTGGGTGGATATCTTTAATTGCGATACCAATAGCCTGTGCTAAATGTGTTTTTCCTAAACCTACTCCACCGTATAATAACAATGGATTAAAGGCAGTTCCACCTGGTTTATTTGCTACAGCATAACCTGAAGCACGAGCCAAACGGTTACATTCGCCTTCAATAAAGTTTTCGAATGTATGTTTCGGTTGAAGATTTGACTCAATGTTCACTTTCTTCAATCCTGGAATAATAAACGGATTTCTAATTTGCTTCTCGTTCATATCGATTGGAACGTTCACAGGAGCATTTTTCAAAGAATTCGTATTATTTGTAGGAATCTTAACCGTGTAAGGACTTGCAGAAGAATTGTTGTTTTCCATAACAATACTGTACTCCAAGCTACCTTCTGGACCAATTTCCTTTTTTACTACTTTTCTCAATAAAGTAATGTAATGTTCTTCCAACCACTCATAGAAAAAATGTGATGGAACTTGAATTGTTAAAATACTGTTTTCCAACTTGATTGGCACTATCGGCAAAAACCAAGTTTTGAAAGCTTGAATAGAAATATTGTCTTTGATTACTTTTAGGCACGATTCCCACGCACTTTCGTGATTATTACTCATATTTTATAGTTTGTTAAATTTAGTTTTACTTCAAAAGACAAATGAAAAGTTAGTTATGAACGTTTCACTGTTGAAATTTTGAGAGTACAAATGTTTGTATAAAAAAGTTATAAAAAAAGTGGAATACCCCTTGATTTTTAAAAAAATTTTACATTATAAAAAATTTCCTAATAGAATCAAGAAAATGAAAAGCAAAAGAATTTTGATAATCAAATATATAGAAAATAACTCAGGGATTTTCCGTATTTTTAAACTTTCTTTGAAAAAAAATACAGCTTGTTTTCTATGGAAATAAATTTCAAACATATTAACTCAATTCGCGTCAGATATAGCGAAACTGACAAAATGGGTTATTGTTATTATGGTAATTACGCCTCGTTTTTAGAGGTTGGACGTGTAGAAGCCTTGCGTTCACTTGGTGTTTCGTATCGCTCTTTGGAGGAAAATGGTGTAATGATGCCTGTATTGGAATTTTCTATAAAATATTTTCTTCCGGCGAAATATGACGACTTACTATTTGTTCATACTACAATAACTAAAGTAGAAGGGACACGCATCTATTTTGACTATGAAATTTTTAACGAGGCAGATAAAAAAATTGTCTTCGCCCAAACAACTTTGGTTTTTGTAAGTGCAGCATCAATGAAACCAATTCCAGCACCGCAAGAATTTCTTGATTTATTCAAAATTGAAAATGAAGATTAGCAAGAATAAGAATTTTTCCTTTGAACGATTTACGAAAGAAAAAGCAGCAACTTTTTACTCAAAACGTGCTGGAGAAACACGAGTTGGTGAAATTGTTCCCGAAAATTCTGTTTTCTCCTCTAAGTTTGTCCTTTTAGGAATAGAAGAAAGTGCTGGGCCAATTGCGAATAATGGTTTTTCTGGAAGTGAAAATGCTTGGTCAGCGTTTCTTGCTAATTTTCTAAACACACAAATTCACAAAAATTTTACTGGAAAAGAAATCGCTGTTTTAGGATCGATAAAAAATACTAACCCACCTGTTTCAATAGATGAGGCCAAAATTCAAGTGGAAGAATTAGATGCATTTGTACTAGAAATTTTAAATCAAGAATTAAATCAAAATCAAATTCCAATTGTCATTGGCGGAGGACACAACAATGCCTTACCTTTAATGCGATGGTCGGCACAGTCAAATAATATAAACTGCATTAACATTGACCCGCACGCTGATTGCCGCAACACAGAAGTACGACACAGTGGAAATTCTTTCTCAACGGCGCTTGAAGAAAAAACCATTAAAAGTTATTCCGTTCTTGGTTTACACGAAGCTTATAACAATCAATTCATACTTGACTTTTTAGAAAAGCATTCTTGTTTCCATACGTATTATGAAGATTACCTTCTCGGAAAAAGTACTTTGCTTACTGATTTTCAAAAAAGAGTAAATGAGTTAACTTCAACTGAAAAAATTGCAGTGGAAATAGATATGGATGCCATTGCGTTTATGCCAAGCTCTGCCCTATCGCCGAGCGGTTTTTCTGTTGATCAAATAAGAGCGGTTTGTCTAAGTTTAAGAGCGATTCATTCAAAAGTGGCTTATCTTCATTTTCCAGAAGCGGCACCCAAAACACCAATCGAACATAAAATTGTTGGAAAAGCATTATCGTATTTTGTGAGAGATTTTGTTGTATTAATTAATTATTAAAATAGATTATTCTTATATTTAAGAAAAATCTACTCTATGCTCAGAAAAATCCTTTTGATCCGCGATTTTTTTCCAATTCGCTTATTAATCGCACATCTGAAATATAATTTCTTCGGACTTATTTTTTGGGCAATGTTGTTTGCTATTGTCACCGAAACTTTAGGTTCTTTTTTCGGAGTTCCATTCTTGTTTTATTCACCCGAATACCAAGGTGAAGTAAGTGTATGGAGTTTTATGTTGTTAGGTTTTAGTTTTGGTGGGTTCACAATGGCTTTCAATACTTACAGTTATGCAAAACTCGGACCTCGCTTTCAGTTTTTAGTCGTAGTCTCCACACCCTTCTTTCGATTTTGCATTAACAACTCCATTTTACCTATACTTTTTACCATCATTTACCTTTACAATATGTCGATTTTTCAGTTTAACGAAGAGTTGGCGGCTGTAAATGACATCGTTTTATTTAATTTTTCCTTCGTTGCTGGTTTACTCATCTTCATTATGCTTTCGATTTTGTATTTCTTTCCTTTAAGAAAAAACAGAGATAAAGATGACGATGAACCTGACCATAACGAGAGTTTAATTGCTTCTTTGACTGTCAATAAAAACGAAAAATGGTATAACTATTTCCGAACAGAAACTAAACGACCGTGCTATTATATTGGTAAACGCTTTCGAATCTATAAAAGTAGAAGTGTTGCACATTTAGACAAAGACTTAATAGATCAGATTTATGCCGACAATCGCATTAACGTGGTAGTTTTTGAGGCAATCACCATCATTTCTTTTCTAGGAATGGGATTTTTTAGAAATTACACCTTCTTCGAAATGCCCGCTGCAATGAGTATTGTCACTTTATTAACGATTCTTTCAATGCTTTTCAGTGCCTTTTTGGCTTGGTTTCATCGTTGGGGCTACCCATTATTATTTGGTTCCATACTTTTAATGACGTATTTAAGTTCAGTTACGCCTTTTTTCAGATACACTAGTTACGCCATAGGATTGGATTACTCCGCTAAAAAAAGAGTTCCATACACAGTCGATGAAATTGCAGCGAATGGAAAAGAACAAGGAGATTTAACCGCTTCTCATCTTGCAATCAATGAACTTTTAAATAATTGGAAAGCGAAGCAAAAGGTTCAAAAACCAAAATTGATTATTCTAAATACATCAGGTGGTGGCTCAAGAAGTGCACTATGGACTTTTGTTGTTCTGAGTAATTGCGATTCTCTGACAAATAATGCGGTATCCAATCATATGCAATTGATGACTGGAGCATCAGGAGGAATGGTTGGCGCTGCTTATTACCGAGAAATACTTCTACGAAGAAGTATTGGTGTCCTGAAATCTAAAAGTAATCAAGAATTCAAAAAAAATATTGCAAAAGATTTATTGAATAAATTGGCATTTTCTGCTTCGACAAGTGATTTATTAATGCGCTATAAAAAATTCAAATATAACAATTACAATTACACACAAGAACGAGGCGTTGCTTTCGAACAACATTTACACCAAAACTTAGATAATTACCTAGAACATCCGTTGGAATATTATAAAGAATTTGAGAAAAAAAGTCTTATTCCTTTAATGATTTTTAGTCCTACAATTATCAATGATGGTAGAAGATTGTTGATGTCTTCACAAAATTTGAGTTTTATGGTTGGACTTCGTGGCGGTTCTTCGGCATACGAAAACATTGACTATCAGACTTTTTTTAAGAATAACAATCCAGGTGAGATTCGATTTTCTACTGTCTTACGTGCAAGTGCTTCTTTTCCATTCATTATGCCAATGATGACGATGCCAACTAAACCAGAAATTCAATTGATGGATGCTGGAATCAGAGATAATTATGGAGGAAAAGTAACAATTGATTACTTGTTTGCAAATAGTAAGTGGATTGAAAAAAATACCTCAGGTGTAATTGTTCTTGAGACACGCGATACCAAAAGGGTTCTCAATGATGAATCATACAATGAAATTAATCTAATAGATAAAATCACATTGCCTTTTGGAAATATGATAGTAAACTTCACCAGAACACAAGACTTTGATCAAGAACAGTTAATGAAGTTATGTACGAAAAGCTTCAGGTTTCCTGTTGATATAGTTACTTTCAATTTACGTGAGCGATCAGACGACCGTATTTCCCTATCTTGGCGTCTAACGAAAAGAGAGAAACAAAAAATAGATAAAGCTTTTTCAAGTAAAGAAAATAAACAAGCTTTAGAGAAATTGAATAGTTTATTATTTCACTGAGATATTGGTCAAGACTACAACAGCTTCCACATTGCAGCCTTCAGGATTCATTGCTTTGCTATACGTAAAATCAAAGTGCAACTGTTTTCCTTCTTTCAAATATTTTTTAGCTAGGTTCAAAGCATAGACCTTTTTCGTGCCTGAAATATCTGGACCACTTGTGATTTCAACAAAATTTGGACAATGGTCTTTCTTCACGTGAACAATTCCAGTGTATTTTGGACTTGAATCTTCTTGCGATTCACCGCCAGCAACAGCATTAGATTGTGTTTTACAAGATAAAATAAACAGTGCGAGCGAAAGTTGGAAAATTGTTTTCATATTACAAATATAAACTAAACAAATTTTACTTGCCTTCAACTTTCATTGAAAAACAAAAAATCAATGATATTTTTCATCAAATCTAACCTCGTAAAAAAACTTGAATCCTGAACAATTAATTCCTCAGTTTTTTAACACCCTTTTAAATTTCATTACCTCATTCTATAATAAATTATTCTTTCAACTAATTCTTTATTATAAACATTTATTGTTTTTTAAACAAAAAATAGTTTCATTTTAATAATCAATTTACACTTGAAGTTTTGAGGCTAAACCCTTATTTGTTTAACTTTCAATGCTAAAAATTAAACAAAAAAAATAGTGTGCTGTTTTTCAATAAATTACGGCGGATTCCGAAAAGCCTTTAGAGTAGGAAATTTAAACTAATTATTATGGAACATTTAAAGATTGCAAGCGACAATTATGTTGCATTTACGTTCTTCATTGGAACGATGGCTATGATGGCCGCATCAGTTTTCTTCTTTTTTGAATTAGGAAACACAGACAAAAAATGGAGAACCTCTATTTTGGTTTCTGGTCTAATCACCTTTATTGCAGCAGTACATTACTACTACATGAGAGGTTACAACCTAGAAACAGGAGAATCTCCAACTTTTTTCCGTTATGTAGATTGGATTCTAACAGTGCCTTTAATGTGCGTAGAGTTCTATTTAATTACCAAAAAAGCTGGAGCTAAAATTAGCTTGTTGTGGAAATTAATCGTAGCATCGCTAATCATGCTATTAACTGGATATATTGGGGAAGTAGTTGACAGAAACGGCAGCGTTTTATGGGGTGTTCTTTCAGGAGCAGCATATTTCTACATTGTTTACATTATTTGGTTTGGTGAAGTTGCAAAACTAGCTCAAACTGCTGGTCCAAAAGTTGCGAAAGCGACACGTATTTTGGCTTGGTTTGTTTTAGTTGGTTGGGCAATTTATCCATTGGGATATATCTTAGGAACTCCAGGTGGATTATTCGGATGGCAACCAGTAGCTGATACTGCAGCTGCATTAAAAGGAATGGATATAGTTTACAACGTAGCTGATGCTATCAACAAAATTGGATTTGGATTAGTTATCTATGCTTTAAGTAGAAGCGAGGATTAATCCAAAAATTTTAAGGTTAGGAATAGAGGCACATTGCATAAAGATGATGCCTCTATTTTTTTTATATAAGTCTCCTAAATCAAATAAATTGTTATGAATCAAGTAGAACAAAATAAAATATACGACTTTGTTTTTATCGGTTTGGGAGCAAGTAATAGTCTTATCTTAATTTCACTTATTCAGAAAGGACTTACTAAAAATAAAAAAATCGCTGTTTTTGAACCAGATGGCAAAATAAATAACGATAAAACATATTGCTTTTGGGCAAATCCAAAAGATGCAATTGTAGTTGAACTTAAGCCTATTATTTCTCTAAGTTTTAATGCTATTCAAGTGAATAAAACGAGAGCAGAAAATATTGAAAATTGCCCTTATCATTACATAAGAAGTGTCGATTTATATAACTTTACACTTGAGATTCTAAACGAAACAAAAATTGAAATTCATCGAAATTATGTAGAAGAAGTAACTTCCAGAAACAAAATAAACACGCTTTATTCTGGAACTAAAGTTTATAATTCTAATTACATTTTTGATAGTAGACCTTTTCTGAATGTAATTCCAAAAGACGAGATTTATCTTCACCAATCATTTTTGGGATGGCACATCAAGTGCGAAAATGATGTTTTTCAGAAGGACACTTTTGACATGATGAATTTCAATATTGATCAAAATGATTTCACACAATTCATGTATGTAATACCTTTTTCCTCAAAAGAAGCATTAGTTGAAATGACTCGATTTGGTGCTAAAAAAATTGAGTTATCTTACGCTGCAACTTTATTAAACGAATTCATAAATAAAGAATTTGGAGAATTTGAAAAATTAGGAGAAGAAATTGGCTGCATTCCAATGACTACTTTCTTCAATCCAATAAATCAACAAGAAGGCATTTTAAATACAGGAGCTCGGGCCAATTTAATTAAACCAAGTACGGGTTATGGTTTTAAAAAAATGTTTGCGTTTAGTCAATTGGTAACTCAACGAATTGAATCTGAAGATTTAAAAGAATTCAATAAAATAGCACTTGTTTCAAAGGACCGTTTTAAATTCTATGACAGATTACTTTTGATGATTTTATTGCTTTGGCCATCTTACGGAAAAAAAATCTTTACCCTTTTATTTTACAAGCGTCCAATTCTTACAATTTTTTCATTTCTAGATGAAAAGTCTTCTTTACTTGAAGAAATCAAAATTTTTATGTCACTCCCAATTAAACCATTTATAAAGGCATTGTTCTTACACTTAAAAAACAAGAATTTGTTGCGTTATTTTATGGCTATAATTATTGTTGTATCTTACTGTATTTTATCTATTATAAATTATCAGATAGCGCTATATTTCAATTATTTAATTCCTTTTATTGGCTTAATCTGGATTGGAATTCCCCACGGTGCTTTGGATCATTTATTATCTAAAAATAATAACACCCCGATTTTCAATTTCATTATTAAATACTTGACAGTTATTGCTTTATATCTTTTACTATGGCAAGTTGCACCAATGATTTCACTTTTGGCTTTTGTGATTTATTCTTCTTTTCATTTTGGAGAATCAGAAATAATACATACCAATGAATCGGTAAAATCCTTTGGCGTTTATTTAAAAGCATTTTTGCTTGGATTAAATATTTTGATTTTTATAATCGCAACACATATTGAAGAATCATCAACTATTATTTCATTCTTAAGCAAAGAATCATCTTCAATTTTTTACGAAATAAATGCTCCGAGTTGGTATTTAGTGATTCCTATTGTATCCTTCAGCTACATTTTAGTACAAAGTGTCATTTCAAAAAAGAAAGAACTTATAGGTTTACTTTTTCTAATCGCAATTGGAACATTAGTGCCATTGCCTTTGGCTTTTGGACTTTATTTTATTTTACAACACAGTTACAATGCTTGGATTCATCTTCAAAAAGGACTAAACATGAACGCTTCACAGCTATATAAAAAATCAGCAGCTTTTACTTTAGGTGCGCTTGTTCTATTTATTGTTATCGCTTTTTTTGTCCGTGACACGTCTAATTTAAATGCATTTTGTGCAAATTTCTTCGTATTTATTGCTTGCATTAGTTTACCTCATTTTGTTTTGATGCATTTATTTTACAGTTCAACTAAAAATTAAAACAAAAAAAGAGGCCCGAAAGCCTCTTTTAATAAACCAACCTGTAGCAAAGTTAATTTAGATTCTGACTCATTTTAACGGCAAAAAATCTTTAAGGTTACAGTTGAATTAACATTTTGTCATTGATAAAGAATTTAATTTGAATTGAAAGCTCAATCGCTATGAAATACATTTGTGATGTGATTATTGCAAATACTTCTATTAAAGCATTGGTTCAATTGATTGATGATCCTGATGACAACATCTACGAACACGTGCGCGACCAACTCAAGCAATATGGAAATGAAGCAATTCCGTATTTAGAAAATTCGTGGGGTAGCAGTTATTATGGAATGTTGTTTCAATCGCGTGTGGAGAAAATCATACACGAAATAAAATTTGAAGAAACCAAAAGTCAAGTGCAAGCTTGGGCAGATTCTTCAGATAAAGATTTATTAGAAGGAGCATTGATTGTTGCTCGTTATCAGTACCCAGACTTAGATGAAGATTTTGTTAGAAATGCAATTCAAGCAATTCGTCGTGACGTTTGGTTAGAACTCAATAACAATCAAACTGCTTTTGAACAGGTTAAGATTTTCAATCGAGTTTTCTTCGGTGTTCATGGATTTCACGGCGATACAAAAACATTCAATTCACCTGTAAATTCATATATAAATACCGTTCTAGAATCCAAAAAAGGAAATCCTTTGAGTTTGTGTTTGATTTACAGTGTTGTTGCTCAATCGTTAGATATGCCAATTTATGGAGTAAATCTTCCCAATCATTTTGTCTTGGCTTATATGGACCAAAAGCGTTCGAGTTTTATGATCAATGAGCAAAATGAATTTGGCGTTTTGTTTTACATTAACGCTTTTTCAAAAGGTGTAATTTTCGATACCAACGAAATAAAAGATTTTCTAAACGAGAATAAACTATCCTATAATCGCGAGTTTTTTGAACCGTGCTCCAATTCCACTATCATGAAGCGAATGTTTTCAAACCTCATCGCTTCGTTCCAACAAATCGGAAATGCCGAAAAAGTGCTGGAATTACAGGAATTACGTTCTATATTAATGTAGTATTCAATAACGATTTCAAACAATTCTCATTCAACACAATAGTCTTATTTCCATTTACCTAGATTTTGCTAATCTCATTCAGCATTAAAATCAATAATCGCTAAATTAATTAAGCAAAAAGTATGATTTATTATCAAATAGGATAGAATTATTTCAATAAATTGAAATAATCAATCGTGATTTTCCCATATTCAAAGTAATAATCATTCTCCCCGAAACCCTTTGTTTTTAGCTTCTTAACATATAATGTTTTATTATCTACCCAAAATAGTTCATAAGGAGCAAAGGAATATTCTAAATCATCCATTGAGATACTAGCGACTTCCGTTAGTTTATCATTTTTTAGTTTGTAAAGCTCTAAAAAACCAAAAGCACCCTCCTCTTCAAAGTATTCGCCGATTACTGCAAGTTTTCCATCTGGAGAATATCTTGGAAAGCCATAAATTGTGTCCATCGAACATGTTTTCTTATTAATCATAAGCACACTGCCACTTGCACAAGATCCATTTTCTGAAAAACTGAGAAGCCAATGGTTTTGATTTTCTGTTTCGCCATAAAACCGATAATTAAATGCTGCTTCTTCTCCTGATTCAAAGCTTCTTATTTGACCTTCGGAGCAATTAATCGTAAGTTTATTTCTTTTTTGAGAAACATAAAATTTGTTCTTTTTAATAAGTTTTAACTCTGACAGCGTCGCCTTTTCTTTAAGCAAAAAGGGGTTCGGAACCACATTTTCATAAGCTTTGTAAAAAGTAACAGAGTCAATTTTATCAACTCGATTGTAAATCGTACTATTTTCAAAATTAAAAATGTATGATTCGTCAAATTCACCTTTTTCAATTTCAGTCAATGTTTTTTTTGTGAAAGGAACGTGATTAAAAAAATCAAACTTTTCAACTACGGAATCTGACTTGTTGTAGTACTTTACAAGGTAGACATTCGGATAATTTATTTTGTACCCTTGGAGTTCTTCCGATAATAGGTAATTGTTGAATTTTTTTAATGAATCTTTCGGACATAAATAGTAGGTCATTGCATGTTCATTTCCAATTCCAATGGTAGATTCAAAATCAAACGTTCGCTTTGATAAATCATACCAGGAATACTCTCCACCTAAAATCAATTTATTAAATTCCTTGTTATATTCAAATCGTTTTCCATCTTGAGACATTAAGTAAACTTTTGGTAATAACCCATCAAACATATCACCATCAAAACCATAACCAAAATCGTTTTGCCCATCAAAATTAAAGTCATCAACATGAATAGCAAAAATTTTAGATTTATCCTTTTTGTTAGTTAAATAAATTTTTGCTTGTCCAAAACAATTATTTACCTCATTTCCCCAATCACAATCTTGCGATTCAATCCTAATATTCCAATCAAGCGAATCAACATCTATTTTGAATTCTTTTTCCTGTGTAAAGTAAAGAGGAGCAAAAACGAGTTCCGGGTCTTTCGCGAATAAACGCACCGGATAGAGATTTTCTCTTTCAACAGTTGACAACGTCAAAGGACCATATTCGCTTCCACTCTGTAATATTTGAACAATGGGAATAGAGTCACCTAAGTATATTCCACCCCCAACCCACCATTGAAAATATTTATCATTTTTATAATCGCAAGTTGGTTTCCCAGGGAGGATGAACTTTTGATGTAAATTTTTTGCAGAAGATGTACGAACTACATCGTAAAAATCATCAAATGTTTTTGTGCCAGGTAAATACCAACCAGCTGGAGCAATTCCTCTTTTGTCATTCGCAGCATACCAATTGTACCAAATAGAATTACCAACTTTGATGCACGCAGGTTTTCCTTCTTTTACATATTTTTTTGATTCTTCTTCACTAAAAAAAAGTGGTATTTCATCCCCATTATTAAATCGAGTGACATTCAAGTCCTCTGTTGAAACGACATATTTCCCAATTCTTACCGCTTGACTATGTGAAAAGATTGTAATACAAATAAAAACAAATAAGATTTTAAAGTGCATATTTTCAAATATTTTAATAAAACTAATAATAATCTAACTGTAAAAAGGGTGTCATAGATAAAAAGGTTTATCAATTGTTATTTCTTTTTACTTTTGAAAAAATCAAATTTATGTCCTACAAATATTCTGTTGAGAATCGTTTCTTAAAATACGTTCAAATAGATACCACAGCCGATCCCAATTCTGAATCTTTTCCCTCGTCGATAAAGCAAAAAGATTTAGCTAAAGTTTTAGTGGAAGAATTGAAAGAGTTAGGTATCACCGACGCTGAAATGGACCAATGGGGCTACGTTTTTGGAACTGTTCCATCCAATTCAGAAAATAAAAATCTGCCAACTATTTGTTTTTGTTCGCACATGGACACAGCACCAGATTGTAGTGGAACAAACGTAAAACCTATCGTTCATCGCAATTATGACGGAACACCAATCGTTCTTCCAGATGATCAAACCCAAATCATTACAACTGAAAAACACACGTATTTAAAATCAAAAATAGGCGACGATTTGATAACAGCGAGTGGTTTGACTTTATTAGGTGCAGACGACAAAGCTGGAATCGCAATCATAATGGATTTCGTTCAATATTTGGTGCAACATCCTGAGGTAAAACACGGCGATGTACGTATTTTGTTTACTCCAGATGAAGAAGTTGGTCGCGGTGTGGAACAGCTGGATATGAAAAAATTAAATGCTGATTACGGTTATACTTTAGATGGTGGGCAATTGGGCGACATCGAAGATGAAACTTTTTCAGCTGATGCGGTTAAAATTACGTTTCATGGAATCAGCGCACATCCAGGATACGCTAAAAATAAAATGGTAAATGCAATTAAACTTGCTTCAGAAGTGGTTGCTGCTTTGCCAAAAGATCGTTGGTCTCCTGAAACTACAAGCAATAGAGAGGGATTTGTGCATCCAACTTCCATCGAAGGAGGATTAGAACAAGCAACATTACAATTTATCATTCGCGACCACCAAACTTCGAAATTAGAAGAATACGAAGCAGAATTGAAACGCATCACAGAAAGCGTTGTGAATCAATATCCAGGAACGACATTTGACTTTAAAATCATTGAGCAATATCGAAATATGAAAGAAATTTTACAAGAAGTTCCTTTCGTTACAGATTATGTTGAACAAGCAATGATTAAGGCAGGAGTGGAACCAAAACGCACGATTATTCGCGGTGGAACAGATGGTTCGCGCTTGTCGTTTATGGGATTGCCTTGTCCGAATATCTTCACAGGTGAGATGGCGATTCATTCTAAACATGAATACGTAAGTGTGCAAGACATGCAAAAAGCAGTTAAAACCTTAGTTGAATTGATTCAAATTTGGGAAAAGCATTCCTAAACATATAATCAATTGAAAATTAACGTTTTGTTAGCATTTAAAAAATGGAGAAAGAATAAAATAATCTTAATTTTAAACCTACTTTTTTAAATGCTAAATAAAATACTTCCTCTACTAATTGCATTGCTTAGTTTAGCAAGCGCTTTTTTTTGGAATGAATTGAATTTAAAAAATCTGAAAGAAGCGAATATTCCATTGAGAAGTAACCAAACAGTTATTACTGAGGATGATGCGAGCTATTTGAACCCTTATCAACGTTTGTATGAAAAGGGAACTAAGAATGAAACCAATTTTGAAAAGTTTTCATCCTCTATTCGTCCTCCAGGATATGGTCTTTTTTACTATTTAACTTTAAAATTCACGGGTAAATCAAATGCGTTATTTGTTCTTAAAATAGTACAGTGTTTATTTTTTGCATTTTCTGTTTTTTGCCTTTATGAATTGAGTTTATTTTTCTCCAAATCACATTGGCTTGCAGGCATAACAACAATCATTTACGGACTTTTACCATTGTCTATAGGCTTTTTGTACTACACTTTAACTGAAGGAATAACACCTGCCTTATTTGTTATATCTGTTTATTTAATGGTCAAAATGACTACTGAAAAAGAAGTTCGTTTTCAATTATTGTATTTGCTTTTTGCTGGGGGAGTTTTTTCTATTTTGTTAATCGTTCGTCCGTTTTTAGTGGTGTTTTTGCCGATTTTTTTAGTAGGCTTATTCATTAATTGGATGAATCAAAAAGGTTTAAAAATAACTGTTTTAAATACTTTTTTATTCCTCCTTCTATCCTTTTCCGGTATTGCGACTTGGCAAATTAAATCAAAAATAGAACTTGGGAAATGGCTTGGCCTCCACCCTATTTATCAAAATGAAATTCCGGGAGTTTTCAGAAAAACGCATGCTTCACTTTGGGAATTATTTAAAGGCTGGGAATCAAACGGTGCCCATTTTCATGAAACGATCGTTCCATTTTGGGAAGCTTCGATGGCTTTGGATACGAGTCAAAAACAAATTGATAAAGTCATTGCTGAAATACCTAATAACGTTGTAAAATCGATTGGTAAGGAGGAACTAATTTGGGCTTTTCGCTTTTATCAAAAGGCAATTATCGCTCAAAAACCTTTCTACGAAAATCAGCAAATAATGCCTTCTTACTTGCTAATAGATGAACAAAGGGCAATGAAAAATTTTGATCGCTTGGCAGTGAAATTTAGATCCAAAAATCTTTATCAGTATCACATTCAAACACCAATTCAAGTTTCAAAGTCAATGGTTTTTCACTCGAATTTATCGCTTCATCAATTTCAACATGCTTACCGAGGAACGATTTGGATGGAAACATTACGATTGCTCTGTTTTGGAATTCATAGCCTTGCTTTTCTTCTTTTACCTCTTGCGTTGTTTGCTTTGAAAGATGCTCGAATAAGATTACTTATCATAGGGATTTTAAGCTATTGTTTTTACCTACTTTATTTTCAGAGAGGTATTGAAGAACGCTACACTTTGCCATTGCTTCCTTTTGTTTTAATGATAGGAGTAATGACTATTAATTGCTTAATTGATCGATTTAGAAAAGTGAAAAATAAAAATGTCTCCTTTTTTAAAGGGTAGATTTCAATTTTTTGTGTTGGAATCCATTATCTTCTAAAAGTGAAGCCAAGGAAAAATAATTTGCTTTCAATTGAATTTAATTTACCTGATAAATTCTACTTTTTTTAATACCAAATAAAATCGAGAATATCGGTTATGTTTTAATTTATTGTTTAATTTTTTGTTCGAAAATTTTTTAATGACTGAATTTAGACGAATCATCTAAATGTTTTAGGTTATTAAATAGGTTCCCATTTTTGAAATTTTTTCAGATTATAAACCATTTTTTTGAGAAGAATTACATTTTTCGTTACCTATTATCCAAGTATGTTGAATTGTAAAAAAACACTAATCTATTATTGTCCACTTTCGAATTAACTCGATAAAGGTTAGGTATCAACGATAATAAAACTCCATAAACAACTTGACTATTTAATTTTAAGTGAAAAGAAAATTTTTGCAAATAAAAAACCACCAATCTTTCGACTGGTGGTTTCCTTTATAGAAGCTTTTAATTAGTTTGCTGCTTTTTTCGAGCAACAAGATTTTTGTTGAGTTGAAGAACAAGAAGCTTTTGTTTGAGATGAGCAACAAGCGCCTTTCTTTTTCTTTTTCTTTTTGTCGTCGTGTTTAACAACTTCAATTCCGTTTGCAGCTGCGTAAGCTGTAGTTGCCATTGAACCAACAAATGTTGTCAAAGCTAGTGCTAAAAAAATCTTTTTCATAGTTCCTTTTTTTTGTAAAGTTAATAAATTATTTAAATGTTGCCAAGCGTGTTAACTTTGATTTAACAACGTCGCCAACCTTGACATCTATTTGAGCATCAAGTGGTAAAAACACATCAATTCTCGAGCCAAATTTTATAAATCCAAATTCTTCGGCTTGTTTTGCTCCTTTACCTACTTCAGTATAATAACAGATTCTTCGAGCCACAGCACCAGCTATTTGTCTAAACAGGATTTCTGTTCCATTTTTATGTTCAACCACAAAAGTTGTTCGTTCATTCTCAGTACTACTTTTTGGATGCCAAGCAACTAAAAACAATCCTGGATGATATTTAGCATATTTTGTTATTCCACTGATTGGAAAGTAGTTAGCGTGTACATTCAATGGCGACATAAAAATCGAAATTTGAATTCTTTTATCTTTAAAGTATTCATTTTCTTGAGTTTCTTCAATCACAACTATTTTACCATCCGCTGGGCAAACAATATCGTTTTCACCAAATGGACAAACGCGTGACGGAATTCTAAAAAATTGAACAACCAAAACCAAAAACGTAATAAGTACTAATTCTGCCAAAATAAAAATTGGCAATAGCTCATGTTTTGTAAATCCCCAATAGTTTAAAGCACTTAAGCCAGAAATCAGTACAAACGTACCGAGCATAATACCATAACCTTCTCTATGTAATTTCATAATTTGTTTTTACCAGTAATTATAAATCATCGACCAACAATAAAAGAATGGAATTCCAAATAAAGCTGCATCAAATCTATCTAATATTCCACCATGTCCAGGAAGAATGGACCCCGTATCTTTAATGTTAAGACTTCTCTTGAACAAGGATTCTAATAAGTCACCATAAATCGCGCAAGGAGCAATAATAACAGCAGAAATCATCCAAAACACTTCTTCTCCTTTATTGATAAACGCACCAATTACATACCCAAAAATCAAGGTAAAAAACACACCTCCAATCGTTCCTTCCCACGTCTTGTTTGGTGAAATTCGTTCAAATAATTTTGTTTTTCCTACAGCTCTACCTGTTAAGTAAGCAAAAGAATCGTTTGCCCAAATCAATAAATACATTCCTACAACTGATGGTAAATAAGATGTGTCTCTAAGGTTTAAATCTATAGTTAGGTAAAATGGTACAACAACGTAAATTATTCCAAAAACTAAAACTGAAATATTAATTATTGGATTTTCTTTCTTCTTCCATAACTCACTTAATACCAGTGTGAAAAACAAGGGGAAAATGACAGTAATTGAAATAACGGGCAAGATTTTTGCACTGATTCCAATCAATAAAGTGAAGATAAATAAACCAATGAAAATTCCAATTTCAGAACTTACGCTCACTATTTGATCATTTCTGAACATACGGTAAAACTCAATTAATCCGAGTACCATAAAAACAGAAAAAACGAGTGCTTGTGCATAGGGATTCCAGAGGATAGATCCAATTACAACAGTAGCAAAAATTGCACCTGTCAAAGCTCTTGTACCCAAATTACCCAGTGGCATCTTTCACTATTTTTTCGGCTTTTTCTCTATCTTTAGAATTGACATAAAGTTCGTAGCTTCCGAAATTGTTATACATTGAGGATACTGTATTACGTTCTTTAAACACAACATTTTCTACATCAAGCACCATTTTTAGTTGCTCAAACAGAAATACATCCGTGGTTGTAAAAACGCAAACCCAATCCATTAGTAAGGAATGTGATTATCTGATTCAGAAGAATTTTTTGATTCATCTGTTACTTCTGTGGAAGACTCTTCGCTTGAAACAACAGTTTGTTCAGCGACATGTCCTTCTACAACCGATGCATTTACTTCAATTGTAGCTTCTTTGTCCCATTGACGTTTCCCAAAAATAACTTCTAAATCTTCTTTGAAAATTACTTCAGCAGTCAATAGTTTTTCTGCTAAAGCTTGTAACTTTTCTTTGTTGTCTTTCAATAATTGAATCGCACGTTGGTATTGACTTTCTATTAGTTTACTTACCTCTTCGTCGATAGTTTTTGCAGTATCATCAGAGTAAGGTTTTGTAAATGAATCTCTACCCTGAGAATCGTAATAAGAAATGTTTCCAATTTTATCGTTCAGACCATAAATAGAAACCATGGCATAAGCTTGTTTGGTAACTTTTTCTAGGTCACTTAATGCGCCAGTACTAATCTTTCCGAAGGTCACTAATTCAGCGGCACGACCACCTAAAGTTGAACACATATCATCTAATATTTGCTCAGTGGTTGTAATACTTCTTTCCTCGGGTAAATACCAAGCTGCACCTAATGATTGTCCTCGAGGAACGATAGTAACTTTTACAAGAGGGTGAGCATGTTCTAATAACCAAGAAATTGTTGCATGTCCTGCCTCGTGATAAGCAATAGATTTTTTCTCTTCTGGTGTAATAATTTTGTTTTTCTTTTCTAAACCTCCAACGATTCGATCTACCGCATCCAAGAAATCTTGTTTCTCAACTTGTTTTTTATCGTTTCTTGCGGCAATTAAAGCTGCTTCATTACAAAGGTTTGCAATATCGGCACCTGAAAAACCAGGAGTTTGTTTGGCAAGAAAATCAATATCTATGTTTTGTTCTAATTTCAAAGGCTTCAAGTGAACTGCAAAGATTTCTTTTCGTTCATTGATATCTGGCATATCCACATAAATCTGTCTATCGAATCGTCCAGCTCGCATTAAAGCACTATCAAGAACGTCGGCTCTGTTTGTCGCAGCAATGATGATTACACCAGAATTAGTGCCGAAACCATCCATTTCTGTCAATAATTGATTCAAAGTGTTTTCGCGTTCATCGTTAGAATTGAAACCATTGTTTTTACCTCTAGCTCTACCAATTGCATCAATCTCATCGATAAAAATGATAGAAGGTGATTTTTCTTTAGCTTGTCGGAATAAATCTCGTACTCTAGAAGCTCCAACACCAACAAACATCTCTACAAAATCTGACCCTGAAAGCGAAAAGAATGGAACTTTTGCTTCTCCAGCAACTGCTTTGGCAAGTAAGGTTTTACCTGTTCCAGGAGGACCTACTAACAATGCTCCTTTTGGAATTTTTGCACCTAACTCAGTATATTTTTTTGGATTTTTTAGAAATTCAACAATTTCAACAATTTCTTCTTTTGCACCTTGTAAACCAGCAACATCTTTAAATGTAACGTTTGTTGTTTTACCTTTTTCATAAACTTGTGCTCTTGACTTACCAATATTAAAAATCTGACCACCGCCGCCACCGCCGCCGCCAGCCATTCGACGCATTACGAATATCCAAATGATGATAATTAAAGCGAACGGAAGTAAATAACTCAGTATTTGAGCAACATAGTTTACTTCATTTACATTTTGATAATTGTTATAGCCTCGTTCCTCAAGTGATTTTTCAAAATTGGCGTGATTACCAATGTTTTCCAACTCAAAAGTGACTTCTTTACCTTTAACAGTTGTCTCTTTAGAAAGTGCTTTTTTCATTTCAGCCAACTCGCCTTTGGTCGATTTTTTAACGATGTCAATACCTTTGGGAGTTAACTTAAACTCTGCTTGGCTTTGATTAATAATTCGAACATTTTTAACTCCCTTTTGGTCAACTAGTTCAAAAAATGTTTCTCTATATTTGATTGTAGCATGTCCGCCTGTATTCATGTAAATTTGGAATGCAATTAAAGCGACTCCTAGTGCGGCATAAATCCAATAAATTGAAAATGGACTTTTTTTCTTTTCTTCTGACATATTCTTCTTAATCTAAATTTGGTATATCTGTACGAATCGCATCCGCCCACAAATCCTCTATACTGTAAAAACCTCTTGCGTCTTTATAGAAAATGTGTGCAACAACGTCAATGTAATCTAACAAAATCCATTCACTATTGTTTTTCCCTTCGATGTGCCAAGGTTTTTCTTGAAGTACTTTTCTTGTAAACCGAGATGTAGCGTTTGAGATACCATCAACATGTGTGCTTGAATCTCCACTGCTGATTACAAAAAAATCGCAAACAGCACTTGGTAAGTGGCGTAAATCTAATATTACAATATTTCTCGCCTTATTTTCCTGCATCCCCTCAACTATCGTTTTACACAATAATTCTGATTCAGTTATACTTTTTGTTTTTCGCATTTAAATTTTTGTTGTTTCACAAATCTAAGGGATAAATTTTAATTTTGACCCGACCCTCAAAAGTAATACTGTGAAGCAAGCTCTTTTCGGAAAAGAAATCATTCATTTATCTAATATTGATTCAACTAACAATTTTGCTGCCAAGTTGCTTTCTGAGAACCTTTGTCAAAATGGAGCGGTAATAATGGCAGACGTTCAAACACAAGGGAAAGGGCAAAGAGGAAATGTTTGGTTGTCTGAATCAGGGAAAAACTTGTTATCGTCCTTTGTTTTTAAACCCGACAATCTGTCAGTAGGTAGACAGACAGTATTAACGTGGGCAACAAGCCTCTCTCTCCTAGAAACATTAAGAAAATTTAACATTGAAGCCCGAGTAAAATGGCCGAATGATATCTTAATAAACGGAAAAAAAATAGCGGGAATTTTGATCGAAAACCAACTTCAAGGCAATCGAATCAATTGTTCGATTATTGGAATAGGTTTAAATATTAATCAAACATCATTTTCCGAGCTTAATGCAACAAGTTTAATGCTTGAAACAAATAAAAAAGTGGAACCACGAACTTTTCTAAATTTCTTAGCAAACGAAATGAATGAACAGTTTGATTTTATAAAATCTTCAAGTTTTGAGCTTTTAAAAAACCAATACGAATCGCATCTTTTTCAAAAGAATGAACTTAAAAAATACAAAGATGACTTCGGTGAATTTATTGGAAAAATAATAGGTACGACCGATGATGGTAAACTAATAATTGAAAAATCGAACACGATAGTGACCTATTCAGTTAAAGAAGTTATTTTTTTAAAAGATTAAATTTTAAAAGCCACCACAAACTTCATCCATGGCTCTAACGCCAAACGAATCGTTGTTCCAAGCTTTGATTGCTTTGTGCTTATCTGAAATCACAAATGTTGGATAACTTCCTTTAGCAATAACAGTTAACTCATCGGCATTTTTACCCTTAAGTATAACTTTAGCAATCCCTTTAAGAAGTTTTTGATATTTGGCTTTATCTTTTAAGTCAGTACTCAAAACCCAATATTCAATACTTATGGATGGATTTTTTTTCTTCAAAAGTTTTGATGTTTCAATTGATTGAATACAATAAGGACAATTTGCCAATGCAATAATTGTGAGTTGTTTTTTCTTAGGAAAATCGGCTTTTGATGCAACTGAATAGGCATTATTAGAGAAATCTCCTTCATAAATTGGATGAATGGCAAAATAAACAAGAAAAGGAATAGTAAACAAAACCAGACTTATGATAAGTCTTAGGATTTTACTAATTCCTCCTATTCTTGACTTCTTAAAAAACAATGAAGATAAAACAACACCAATAATAACAAAAACCAAGTAAGATAAAAGTTTACTTAATGTGAAAGAGAGACCAAGATTTAAAAGAAAATTTTCCATAAGTTGTAAAAATAAAAAAGTGGGCTTTTATACCCACTTTAAAGTTTTAGAAAACTTATAAAAATTAGTCTTTAATAGTACAAACAACAGATTGAGTAACTCCACCAACAGTTTGGCTACTACTTCCATTTTCACATGTCTCTTTAGCATCACTCTTTTTACCTGTAACAGTAATAGTTGAAATACCCGTTTGAGTTCCTCCAACAGTTGTTTTACACTCGCAAGTGTAATCTTTCTTACAAGAAGAAAGTGAAACTAAAGCTACGGTTACAGCAGCGATTGACAGTAATTTTTTCATGATTTTTAAATTTTAAATTTTGTCAAAAATAATTAAATATTTTTAAACCTTATGTAGGTAGAATTACCTGATTTATCTAAAATAACCTTTTCTTAATGCAAAAATTATAATTCCAGAATTACTAGTAGTATTCGTTTTTTCCATAATTCGTAGTTTGTGACCTTGTTTATTAATTATTTAAGATAGGTTGACTTTTAAAATATTTTTCTAATCTCTAAAACAAGTTTGCCAGAATCACTTTTTTAAAAAGCTAATACAACTTATCAAAAAATTTAAAATAAGGTTTATTTAATAATTTCCCCAATAAATAAAACCAAAAAAGTACTCCAACGGGTACAACTAAAAATGATATTTTATTAAATTCCCACGCTTCTTTAAAATCGAAGTGAATCAAATGCATTACCCCTCTTGTTAATCCACATCCCAAGCATTGTAAGTCGAATAGATAAACGGATAAACAAATACTTTCTCCATTATCAAAATAGTTTGAAGGTAGGAAAAGTAAAAAAAAAGGTCCTCCTAACAATAGTAGTAGGAAGACCTTTTTTAATGATGATTTAATTTTATCTGTTTCCAAAAATAACAACTAGCGCATGAATTAAACCTGGCAAACCACACAATAGAGTAAGAATTAAATTGGTAGTAACACGTCCTGTCCAACTTCCTTCATACAAATACATTGCTATTGTTGTTCCAAAAGGAACTAGTAAAATTAAAAGTAAATATACCCAAGGTTCTACAGATGATCCTTTTTCTTGGAATTTTTTCACCTTCATTTCAGCTATAGTACCTTTGAATTTTTTGTTAGCTACTTTAACTTCTTTTGATTCGTTTACTGGCGCAAAAACATTAACTTCTTTGGATTGATTTTTAGTAATTAATTTATTTTCAGTCGATAAACTTGCTACTACAGAAATTTCATCTGAAGTTGAAGCGAAATCAGAAGTTGACTCATTTGAATAAGTAGAAACTTCGTTTTTAATTACATTTTCCGTCGCTTTAGATTCTTTTTCCTCTGCAAACTCCTCCTCTACGGTTTCATAAGAAACTTTATTCTTATCCTTTTTCCCTCCAATAGAAGTATGATTCCAATTAACATTAAAACCTTTTCTGTGGTAACGTTTTTGAACTGTACAAGAGTCCAAGATTAGTGTTGACATAAATGCAACAACTAAAAGCAAGCTTAACTTTTTCATAATTGTGTAAATTTTAGTTTTTCAAATATAAATTTTATTTCAATGCAAGTAACAAGGTAAAAATACCTGATTTTAATAATTGTATTGAAAATGATTAAATTTTATTACTAAACTTTTCTATGGCATCATTCATGTAAATTTCAAAACAAGCTTGAATGTCATTTTCTCTTTTATAAAACTGTTCTGGAGCTTTATAAAGAACATTTTCAAAGGATATTCGTTTAGAGACACCTTCGCAAGATTTAGTTAACCCAAAAGATGTTGGGTAATGATCGAGCCATTTTCGTGATCTAAAATATCCCATAAACTCATTGAATTCCTTTTTAAGTTCTTGCTCAAAATCTGCTTCATGAAGATAAAATTCATTCAAAAAAAGTGAATAGTCTTTCAAATGATAATTTTCCCAATTTCGGGCAAGTAAATGGTCGAAATAAAGGTCAATCGCAACGCCTGCAACTTTAGGAAGTTTATCGTAAAGTGATAGTCTTAGTTCTGTGACAGCAGGGTGTGTATCGATAAAATGGTCGATTGTGCGATGTAAATGAATACCTTTTTGAACTATTGCAGAATAATTAGTGAAATCTTTTCCCTTCACGAAATCTCCATACAAATTCGAAAGCATCAAGTCTTTGTCGTTGTTGGAAAAGTAAAGGTGGCCAAGGAAATTCAACTTGTTAGTATTTAAACTTCAATAGAATTAATAATCATCATCGCCAAAATCTTCATTTTTTGAAAGACGGTCTGATGCATATTTCAATTGTAAACCCTGCAAGAAATTACGCAAGAACTGATCTTTGCACAAACGATAATGTTGATGGTCCGGTTTTCTGAAAAATGCGCTTAATTCGTGCTTGCTTATTTGGAAATTCATTAATTCATAAACATTCAAAATATCTTCATCTCTGTAATTCAAAGCAATTTTAAGTTTTCTGAAAACAATGTTATTGTTCAATTTCTTTTCCGCAATTGGAGTTTCACCTTCCTTTTTTCCTCTATTTAAGATTATGAAGCCATTTAAAAAATACGCCAATTGTTGGTCATTCAGATTCTTGAATTCTTCATCTTCTTCTTTTTTTAACCAATCACTCACTTCAGCTCTAGTTACAGTTTTTCCTGCCAATTGAAATAATTCAATCATTTTGTTATCGTTAAAATCGAATGTAAATCGCAAGCGGCGAAGAATACTGTTGTTGTTCATGCTGAGATTTTTTCCAAAGATAGAAAGAGCTTTGAAATGAATGTTGAATTAGAATGCTTAATGATAAAGAAATTAATAATATCAATTTAACGTTTTGCGTTTTCGTTCAATCGCTTCAATTTTTGACTCTTGTGCTTTAAAGGCATCTTTTTTCTTTGCTTGAATTGATTTCACATCACTAATTTTTTTCTCAGTTTCCTTGATTTTCTCTTTATAATCGGAAATATCCTTTTCATATCCAGAAAGTCCTTTTTCAAGGTTTTTTTGTTCTTTTTCAAGGGATTTAAGAATTGCTTGTTCTGCATTCACTTCTTCGTCAATTCCCGCATTTGCGCAGTCAATTCCAAACTGAATTAACAATCTTTCCATGGCTTCTGACTGGTTTGGGTGTTCTCTGCTATTCATAAATGCACCACCTAAATCAACCGCAAAAACAGCAATTGGCAATCCATCTTTACCAGTCATAACGCGTGCATACACATCGAACGGTTTGTCGCTTACTTTCTTATCTTTTCCTAAAAGCACTTTAAATTCACCCTTGTTATCTTTTGGTTTACCAAATTCTTTTAAAAATCTTTTCAATTCTTCCTCGATTAAAGGTTTACTTGCATAGGGAATTGTAAGCACATAAGCATTTTTAATTCCAATAGTAAATGATTGATTTTCTTGCATTAAAGAAACTTGTTGCGACCACGTTTGTACTGTTACAAAAGCAAAAAGAAAGAATAGAATTGATTTCATGAATTGATTTTTTTATTGCTCAAAGGTACAACTAATAAAGTTAAGGCTTCCATTTCTATAATTTCCCTTAAATTTGAAGGTGCTATTTAGAAATGTAGTCGGGCAGAAAGAACTTAAATCAGATTTAATTCGAGAAATTAAAGCTGGGAAAATTAGTCATGCGCAATTGTTTAGTGGTAAACTTGGACACGGCGGATTAGCAATGGCATTGGCTTTCACGCAATATTTATTCTGTTCTAATAAAGGAGAAGAAGATAGTTGCGGACAATGCGCTTCGTGTTTGAAAATTCAAGATTTGCAACATCCAGACGTACATTTTGTATTTCCTGTAGTGCAAGCTATCAATAAAGTTTCTACTTTGTTTTTAGATAGTTGGAGAGACCAATTAAAGCGAAATCCTTATTTCAATTTATTCGATTGGACGCAAGAAATGGATTCCAAAGAACGCAAACCAATAATTGGAATTGAAGAAAGTAAGGACATTCTTAGAAAATTAAGTTTAAAGGCTTACGAAGGAGGTTATAAAGTCATGATTATTTGGTTGCCTGAAGAAATGAACCAAGAAAGTGCAAATAAATTATTGAAAATTTTAGAGGAACCACCTGCAAATACTATTTTTCTGCTTGTTTCTGAGAATCCGGAGAAATTACTGATTACGATTCGTTCTCGAACACAAATGGTTCGAATTCCAAAAATAAACACAAGTGAACTATCCATCTTTGTAGGATATCATTTCAAATTGGATAAAGTTCAAGCAGATTCAATTGCTTCCTTTGCCGAAGGAGATTTAATACGTGCCTTAGAATTTATAAATACCAACACAGATAAAGACATTTACCGTGATTTATTTATTCAAATGATGCGTGTTAGCTATAAAAAGGATGTAATCGGCATGTTGGATTGGGCAGATAAAATTGCTAGTGAAGGAAAGGAACGTCACAAATTATACTTGGTTTATGCACTTCACATGTTCAGGCAATCGTTAATGAACAACTACGTAGGTGAACACATGTTGCGTGTTTCTTCGGAAGAAGAAAAATTCTTACGCAATTTCTCCCCGTTTATTTCAGGAAATAACATCCGTGAGTTTATGGAGACCTTTGATGATGCTTATTATCATATCGATAGAAATGCCAACTCAAAAATTCTTTTTACACAATTGTGTTTTCAAACGATGCGTTATATTCATCAGGCTTAGTTTTTTCTAAGAATTAGCTTTGATATCTTTAAAAAATAATCCACTTGAAATTCGTTACTTGAAAAAATCTAAATTTGAGCCAAAATCGATTTTACATTTCTTTTCCCTTATGAAAAAGAAATACCGCAAAGGCAGTAACGAAGGTAAAAAATCAAGGCTCTGATTTTCTATTTTGTTTGCAAACAATTGTTTTACGAATAATTACAATTCACAGTAAACGATTTTCAACTCCTTTCTGAAACTTAAATTTTAATCCGTCAGCTGAAGGAACAGAAATTTTAAAAATTAGTAGTTTCAGTGCCTTGGCTAAAACCAAAAAAAATCAAGGCTAATAATTGTTCGCAAATATTTATTAAATAGTTCTCACTTCGATTAATATTTGTTTTTTTAGGTTTAATATAATTTACTGGAATTGTTGGGAATACTGATTAATTTTAAATCCGAAAATGAAAATAATTCCACTTTTTAACCTGTTTATTTTGCTTTCATTCGCTGGTTATAGTCAGTATCAAAAGAATGTTGAGTTGTTAGACCGTTGGTTTTCAGATACAATTATTACTAATTCCTCACATGTTCGTTATAGTAGTTGCTGGGCTTTTGAACAAGACGGAAAAGAATATGGAGTTATTGGTTCAACTGAAGGAAGCCATTTTTTTGAATTAACTGCTGAAAACAAATTTCGATTCATTGATTTTGTTCCAGGAAGACATGTTTCTTCTCAAGTAATCACACGTGAATTTAAAAATTTCGGGAAATACCTTTACGCGTCTTGCGATGAAGGACCAAGTAGTTTGCAAATTATGGATGTATCTTATTTGCCAGATTCAGTTCATTTATTGGCAGATTATCGCAACGAACTTTTTGGTCGCATTCACAATCTTTTTGTAGATACCACGAATGAATTACTATACGCTTGCTTGGTGACTCCCGTAATCAATAATGCCGAAATTTCAACAATTCCCTTGCGTGTTTTCTCTTTGGAAAATCCTGTTGCTCCGACCTTGGTTTGGGATGGACCTGAAGACATACTGGAAGTTCACGATTTATTTGTGAGAAATAACCTAGCAATTTTAAATTGTGGCTATGACGGAATTCGGGTCTATGATTTTACGAATCCAAGCTCCCCTGTTTATGTAAATAACTTACCCTTTTATCAGCAGCAAGGCTACAATCACCAAGGTTGGTTGGCGCCAAACAATGAAACATATGTTTTTGCCGATGAAACAGCTGGACTGAAAATAAAGAAAGCAAAGCTTAATTCAGATTTCTCTTTTCAAATTCAACAGTTGTTTGGAACAGAGAATACACCTTACGATAAAACACCACATAACATCCAATGCACCAATGAATTTGCTTTCGTGGCTTATTACAACGATGGTTTGCGTATTTTTGATTTGCGCTACAATCCACCAAAAGAAATTGCAGCCTTTGATACTTATCAAGACAACGCATTGACAAATGATTTCTCCATGTGGGGAGCTTGGGGAATTCATACGCTTTTGCCAAGTGGTCGCATTCTAGTTTCCGACAGAAATAACGGTTTTTTTCTTTTTGATTTTGACCGTGATTTTTTCATAAACCAAGCTAGTCCTGAGCAATTCTCAGTTTATCCAAATCCAAGCTCAAAATCCGAATCGTTTATAATTCGCGCCTCAGCCGATGAAATCAATTACTTTAAAGTTGCCATTTATAATGCGCTTGGTCAACTGATTTTAGAACAAACGGTAAGTAATCAATCCTTTTTAGAAGTCAATCAAAAATTAAGCACAGGTTGTTATTTCTCGAAAATTGAATTTGAAAATTACCTTGGAGAAAAGGTGCTTGAGATTTTAAAAATTATCAAAGAATAAAAAAAGACCGCCTCATAGAAGCAGTCTTTTTATAAATTTTAATTTACTTAATTAATCGTAAAGGTATAACCGCTAACCGTTACCGTGAAACTATAATCACAAGTTCCATCGCCATAATTGATTTGACGAACTGGTTTTCCTGTTGGCGTGATATCTAAAGTTCCGCTTACTGGAAATCCACAACCTACTTTTATATGAATTGGAGAAGTTGTGTTCCCTGTATAACCATCACCACTTGAAAATGATGCTTCTGAAGTTCCAGTGATGTCATATTCGTCGTCAAAACGATTTAAAAGCGTATTAAAGCCATTTGTCCAAGTTCTCACTCTATTTGAGGTATAATCAACCACTTCGCCAGTTTCTAGTGTTGCAGTGCCATCAATTTGCACATTGAAAAAAGGTTGACTGTTAGAATTAAGTCCCATATTTTGAACCGTTTTCGTTCCTTCATACTTAATGTCATTTACATAGTAATCAACAGGAGTGTGCGTAATGATTGTTCCTGGTGCGATGTATTGACCTGTGAAAGTTGTAACGATTTTTCCTCTTCTTGTTTTGCCATCGTTACATGTACAGTTTGAAGAACCATAATCAACGGTAACAGATTTTGGTGAACTTATTGTGTCAATCGTAATAATAACATTACAGTCTGCTTTTTCAAAGGCGATATTTTGACCCGGTTTCGCAACGATTACTTGACCGCTTTTGTAATAAACCATATTTCCAGTAATAGCTTGGTCGGAAATATTTGTCATTTCATCAAATGCTGTTTCAATTTTGTAGTTCACCAAGGCTGATTGATCTTTTTTTAGTCGATTTTTAAGACATGAAGTAAGTGAAAGTGCGACCAAACTGAGGATAAGTAGATTTTTCATGGTTTCTTTTTTTGGGTTAAATTAATGAATTATTGTTCGTGTATCCAAATTTACTTGATACGTTTTGTTTCTTCTTTTTAATTTGATTTCGGCAATGTTATCACAATTTTCGTTCCCAAAATCAATAATTACTCCACGGTTAGAATTTCCAACATCAATTTTTCCAGCTAAAGGGTAATTACATTGACCTGGAGTAATGTGAATCGGTTCGATGATTGTGTGCGGAATTTCTTTTCCAAAACGATTGATTAGTGTTCCAGAACCAGTAATTAAAAATTCATCATCTTGCGTGTCACAGGTATTAAAACCATTTGTCCACTCTCTGTAGCGCTCAAAAGTTCGACTTCTTGTGTAATCAGCATGAGTTGCAGTAATGTTTCCTGTAACTTTAATTACTACATTGTCCGAGGTGTTTAAACCGGTATTTTCTGCTCTTCTTGTTCCTGAAATTTGTACGTCATTGATAAAGAAATTTTCAAAAGTTACTTCACGGATTGTACCCGTTTCTTGAATTTCTCCAGTCAAATAAACAAAGACTTTACCTTTTTTTGTGCGTCCTTTTGCATCCACACAGCCTGTTCCATAATCGATTGTTACTGTTTTTGGAAATGTTGATGATGACTCTGAAATGACCGCACAACTTGAGATTATTTGAGTAAGGTCTAGATTACAAGGATTGGAAACATACAATTCTTCTGCCGTAAAATCATTTTCTTCCATGTCCATTCGTAATAAATCTTCTGCACTAGACGTGTTTTCAGAAGCGTCTTTTTGGCAAGCACTAAATAGTAAAAGTCCAAGGCTAACGTAAATACTTGTTTTGAAAAGTCTGTTTATTGTTTTCATAATTTGTGTTTTTATAGTAAGATGATGTTTTTTCAAAAAAGGTTGGGAAGATTTAAATTTTAATAATTTTTTGCCCTAGTGAATCTCCAATTTTCAGGAAATAAAAACCATTTGGAAGATTGGAAACATTAATTATTTTTGAGCTGATACTCTCTAAAACTACTTTTCCTGCACAATCTAATAATTTAATTTTTTGGTCTAAAAATGCAATAGGTACATTAATTTCTGAATTCGTTGGGCTAGGAAAAAATTGATTATTCTGAATTTCACTTGTTGTTAAATCTGCTAATAAATCAAAAGTTAACATGTAAATCCAAACAGGTTCAAAAACAGGAATAGAATTAACTTTCGGGGTTTTGTTGTCTTGTATCGTAGATGCATGTTCATCCCCACTTGTAACAACATAATTCGTCGTAAGCTGTCGTGTTGAATTATATGGAAATACAGAATTGTCAACATTTACAGGAGCGCCATAAGAGTTTAGGCCTAGACTATCCCAAATAATTACTTGTTGTTCATGAACATCTAACACGTGATTGAAAACATAAACATCGCTTCTATTTGTCAACCAATTTGCTGAACTCAACCAAGGTGGAACGTTGTCAATAGTATTATTCCAATCTTTTGGCGATGAAAAACAAAGCGCTCGTTTTAAAGGAAAATATTTCGCCATCACAGCTGCATGACCTCCACCTTGCGAATGACCTGATACAATAATCTTTTCCCAATTAACTTCTCCATTTCCATCTAGAAATTGTCCCCAATTTTCATTTGGATAATTAATTGATAGGTAGCTAATTAGTTTCCTAATTCTATTGTGAATTCCTTCGTTAAATGGGATACTTATTTCATTTGAATGATCCACACCTTCAATTATTTCTCTTCTCACATTTTCAAAACACGTTAAGTCAGCATTATTAGTGCAAAAACTTCCAACCGTTGGGACATTTGGATACATTAAACCAATACTATGAAACCCTTGATTGGCTGCTAAACTTCCAAAAAATGTCGCCCTTTTTGGTTCTCCATAAGAGCCAGGAAGATGTACTAAAAGTAAATTTTTCGGACTTATACTTTGGTTTAGATAAACGAAATTTGAGTCTGCATCAAATGAGGTAATCGTAGCATCGGTTGTACTCGGCTTTATTTTTTTAATTGTAAGTTGCCCAAATACGTTAATTGAAGCAACAATAGTGAAACTTAAAATAATTGCTTTTTTTATCATCTTTTATTTTTTACAAGGTAATTTATAAATCACTCCGACCCCAAGAGTTAAATAAGTGGACTTTAATTGATAGTCGGAGGCAACATTAATCCTAGAGATTGGTAGGGCAAGTCTGGATTCAAGAAACGCACTCCAATTCTCTTTCAATTGATAGTCAAAACCAAAACTAGCCATTTGTTGTAGTGCCAGTTTAACAGAGTTATTTGTCAAGTTTAAATCAAACGTTTTATAGGCTCCATTTTTTTGAATGTCAATGGAAATTGCTGCTTTTGAATGAAAATCTAAAGAAATCCCGTACCGAAAAAAAGGGCTCAGTTTTTTGTTTTTAAAGCGATAAGTAAAACCAACTGGAATACTAAAAAAGGAAGCTGCATAATTAGCTCGGATTTTATATAAAACGGTATCACCATTGGATAATTCTGATATTATTTCTTGGTCATTTAAGGATGCGTCACCATTCATCGTTCTTAGCTCAACAGCATTTTCTCCTGAATTTACATAGAGTTGACGATAAAACCATCTACTTTGAAAGGTTGATTTCCCAAAATTCATCCCTGAATTGATAGCAAATTTATCGTTTAAATGGTAATTAAATCCGAATTGATACTGTGTCAAGCTTGTTGGAATTCTTCTTTCACCTATTGTTTTTGATTTCATACTTTGCGTATTAAACTCGCCTTCAATTTTCCGAACATTAATACCTCGATTTATACTTGCTTGAAAGGAAATAGTTTGATTACAATTTTTACTTTTTGCCTTTTCAATTATCGTTTTTAATGTCATTATTGAGCCTAAAAGAATCGGTTGTAAATAAGGAATCCTTGCAAATTGAAACTGTTGACGACTAGAATCGATATTTGAATCTGACTTTTCAATTGATTGAATTTCTGTTTTTGGTTTTAAACTAGAAGTTAGGTTTTCTGAATTAAAGTAATCTGTTGTAATTGAGCTTACATCATTTTTTGGCTTTTGTGTTTGTTTGTGAGTTGTTAGTGAACTTGAATTTATGGAAATTGACTGCTTCTTTATTTTTTCTTCAACATTTAAATTAGTATTATTTATTTTCTTTTTGGTTTCTATTGTAGTTGATTGTTTTCTAGTTTGCGAAGAAAATTGTGTATTCTGTTTTTCAATCACTGATTTTTCAGATGGATATTGAAAGAATAAAAAGTAAGTGCCAGTCGAAATTAGTCCGATAAAAAGTAAGCTAGAAAGCCAAAGAATTCCTTTATTTTTTTTCTTGGCAAATAGTTCTTTTTCAATCTTGTCCCAAACAATTTCTGGTGCAGTTGCAACTTCCTCCTCAAAATTCTGAAAAAGTGCACCTTTGAAATTATCGTTTTGTAAATCTTTTTCCATAAGCTATTTTTTAGCAATCATGTATTCGTTTTCAATGGCTCTTTTTAGTTCTTTCTTTGCATCAAATAATTGTGATTTCGATGTTCCTTCAGAAATTTCAAGCATTTCTGCTATTTCTTTATGACTAAAACCATCAATTACATAAGCAATAAAAACTTGTCGCCTTCCTTTTGGCAATAAATTAATGAGCTTTTTCAGCTCCTCCAATTGTAAATTTTGTAGAAACTCGATGTCAATTGGTTCATTGGAGGGCGCTGAATCAGCAAAAGAAATTAGATATGGGCTTTTCTTGCGAAAAGTACTTAAAGCACAATTAACCGTAATTTTTCGCATCCAACCTTTGAAAGAGCCTTCAAAATTGAAGCTATCAATTTTTCTGTAAATCAAAACAAAACTGTCTTGCAAGACATCTTGTGCTTCTTCCTTGGAGGACATATAGCGTAAACAAATAGCATACATCCAGCCACTATTGACTTGATAAAGAAATTGGAAAGCAGATTGATTGCCTTTTTTACAAGCAATGACTAATTCACGTTCGTTATTTCTCCAAATCTCAGGACTCATCTTTTAGTAGATGCTGAAAACGAACGAATAGTTGGGTTCCTTATTAAAATTTAATTTTGCTTTTTAAAGCACTTGAAATCCCATCTTTATGTAAGTAAACATTGATGGTTTTGTATTTGAAGTATGCTTCAGAAACATATAGATATCCTTTTGGAAGGTTACTAGTTCCCCAAGAATTTTTAACTAAGAAATAATTTTTTCCATTTTGATCTTGATACAAACCAACAATGTGCATTCCATGGTCGTCCTGTGTGGTTTTATTATCGTAACCTAATTGTCTTAATTCTTGTGTGATTTTTAACTCTTCAGTTGGATTTAAAAAAGCACTTGAACTTCTATCAGCTCCAGCATTATTAAATCCTTTACTATCTTGTCCTTTAACCTCAATTGTTGACTCGTCCTTAGGTACAATTGCAATTCCATTTTTAAAACTGAAACCTTTCTCGGAAACATCAGCTCCCCATGCAACTGTATATCCATTTTTTAGAGCATCAACTGTAACATTAAATAAATCATCCAAAGGAACATTATAGCTTTCACCCCAAGCCCAGTTGTCAGGAATTTCTAACATGCATTTAGAATACATAGGATGATTAGTGAAAGAGGTTAATGAAACATAATTTTCCATTTTTAAACCTAAGGATTCAGCATATGACCTCGGTGTATATTTGTTTCCTTGCCACTCAAATGTTTCAATGTCTTTACCAAGGTATTTATCTAACAATGATTTAAAATTTTCGTTCCAATTTACATTAAATCCATCTCCACTGTTTAATTGATTTACCACCTCGTTCATATAATCTTTTAATTCAGAAAATAGAGTTTCATGATTATATTTAAGTTCGATTCCTTTTTTTGGAATGCCATTTGATTCAAAATCATTTAAAGAAATGCTTTTATCACCAAATCCTGCATAAACAGGCATTGGAACAATTCCATAATTTTGAATAACTAATGGAATATCGTGAAAAGCACCACCTTGAGCAAAATTGATTTTTCCATCAACTCGGATAAACTTGGTTGCTTTCATCTCATATGCTTTGCGAACTACATACATCTCAGCTAAAGGGGTAACTTCTTTTTTACCACTGATTCGCATAATTTCCGACTCGAAAAAAGAAAGAGCAGAGAAAGACCAACACGTTGAAGTTTTACCTTGACTTTCTACAGGGGTTGCGTCGTGATGTGCAATTTTTTTAAACTGATATTTGCTACCTTCAACATTTGTGATTTGACCAAATAAAAAGTTTGATACCAAAAAAAGGGGTACCGCAAAAAATCTAATTTTCAAGTTCATGTGATTATTTTATTTTAAAACCCAACCTTGGTAACCCTTTGAGTTAGAAAGTTGAATTAATGAATCTAATGCTTTGGTGTTTGATGCACTTCCAATACTTACACGAGTTAAGTTACCACCAGAGATAATAGTAGCGTCAAAATCTTGATTTTTAAGTGTATTTACAAAGTTGACAGCATTTGCATTACTTGAAAAACAGCCAACAATATATTCAAAAGCTTGTCTTTTATTACTGCTTTTTACATTAACAATATTCTCAGTTCTATTTTCAGTGGTCACAAGTGGTTCTGTAGGTTCACTTGTGGTTGGCTCAGGTTCTAAAGTTGGTGCAGCAATATAACTTGCATCTTCAAAAATGATAGAGTCAAAGTCAGCCTTTGTTGGTGAATAAAGACCTTTTTCCGCTTTGTAAAATGGGTTAAAATCATTGATTGAGATTACTCCAGAATTTAGAACATCTGTTTTTACAGGAATCCAAAATGAGTAAAATGCAATTGGAAGAAAACAAGCTGCGGCCGCAACATATTTAATGATTTTACGCGATTTTTTTGGACTTTTAATGTCAACAATTGGAGTTTCAATTTCTATAATTGGAGCCTCTACTTCAACTGTAGAAATTATTTTTTCTTCAACAAGCTCTTGTACTTTTGGAGTTGGAACAAATTGAACGTTTCCTAAACCGTATGCATTCAATAAAAAATTGAAATAACGATTTTGCTCAAAACAAATGTTTTTTTCTAAATCTAGGTGAAAAGTACCAATCTTTGGTAATTCTACTTTTCTGCCTGCGTTTAATTCTGACTTCAAATTGATAGTAAACAAATCAATTTTTGAAAGAGAATCAGTGTAATTAATTTTATTGAAAGTTGCGTATTCAGCAGTTAAAAGACCATCATTATTGATTAAGTTTTTATTAAACAATAAATGTTTTGATGGTGGATGAATAATGCCATTTTCTTTGTCAATACTTGCAGAAACAGACTGAGCTACAAATCCACCAAAAGATGGAATGATGACACACGAATGACGCAATAATAACTGACAGATTATTTCTTCTACTGAAAACATTATTCAAATTTACGAAAACATACGTAATTAACAACAAGTTGTTACAAAAATGGTAGTACCTTTTGCACGTCTTCTGGCACATCAATGTTTGGTGTTTCGATAGTTGTTTCTATCAATTTAATTTTAAAGCCGTAAAAAAGCCAACGCAATTGTTCAAGCGATTCTATTTGTTCTAAAATAGTTGGTTCAAGTTTAATTAGTTGAAGAAGTGTTTCTCTTCGGTAAGCGTATAAACCAATATGTCGCAGATAAGGATAAGAAAGTATTGGATTACCTTTAAAATTCGCAGAATTGGGAATTGAACTTCTACTAAAATAAAGTGCAAAATCATTTACATCCGACACAATTTTAATTCTGTTGGAATTGGCTAAATCTTCTAAATCTATTGATTTATTCGATAATGTTGCAATATTCGTTTCTTTGTTTTTAAATGCAGTTATCAGTGCTTCAAGTTGCAAATAATTGACTAATGGTTCATCTCCTTGAATATTTATAATTAAATCAAATTCTGAATGTCTTTTGGCAATCTCTCCGCATCTATCTGTCCCGCTTTGATGCAAGGTAGAAGTCATTTCTACCTTGCCACCAAAACGAGTAACTTCATCATAAATACGTTGATCATCAGTTGCAACTATTATTTCATCGATTTTTGAAGATTTTTGAACCCCTTCATAAACTCGTTGAATCATTGTTTTTCCCTTTAAATCAATTAAAGGTTTGCCTGGAAAGCGTGAAGAATCAAATCGCGCAGGAATGACTCCAAGTACTTTCATGTTTAGAATTTCATTTGAATTTGAGCCATGAAATTTCTCGGAGGTTGAATATCACCAGGACGAGAAGTAATCTCAGCATTGAATACATTGTTAGCAATTAAACCAAATCTAAAAGTATCGTTTAACTTGTATCCTAAGCGTAGGTCAAATACTGTGTTTCCTTTATTGAATTTTTGGCGATATTGAGCAAGTCCCGGTAAAATAAACGTTTGGTCTTCCATGTTTGCGGCGATTTCGGGGCCAAAAATTGCTTCTTCAGCAGAAACCTCAAAAATTCTGTCAATGTTTTCCATGAAACTATTGTATCGACAAGAGATTCCAAAACTATATTTTTTATAATTTGCTTCAATATCCATTTTTGCTAAATGTTTAAAACGATATTTCAACAATTTTGAATTTTGGTTTGATGAATTTGCAATGTAAGATGAGTCTTCATTTAAACTCATAGGATTCATGTATGTATATCCAATCAAAGAGATAATTTCTACATTACCAATACTTCCATAACTATTGAAGGAGAAATCAACTCCTGTAATTCTTGCAGCTTCAGCATTAACAGCTCTAAAACCGATCCATTTGTTGATGTAGCCTGGGCTAGATGGGTTTGTTGAAAGAGTTACAGAATCTGGATTGTAAATTCCAAAAGCAAACTCCATCATGTTACTATATTGATTGATAAAACCAGCAACATCAAACATACCTTTCCAATTACCTATTTTTACACCTTGTTTAATTCCAATTTCAGCAGCCCATCCAATTTCTGGTCTTAATTCAGGATTAGGGAAGATATTTAATGCTCCAACAGATGTTTGTGTGTAGCGCTCAGCAACAGAAGGATAACGAATTCCTTGACCAATTGAGGCTCTTAAATGAGTATATTTCGCAATTTCGTAGTGAAAACCAGTTCTTAATACTGGGTAAACAGGTATAGAAACGGAATCTTTCTTACTTATCATAAAATCTGAATCTCCTGTTCTACCATCCATTTGAAAATGTTCAATTCTCACACCAGCTGTGATATCTAATTTACCAATTTTATGCTCGTATTGAAAATAGCCCGCTAAGTTATTGGAGGTATGGTCACCAAAAAGATTTGATTGAACAACGTTATAAATGTTTGAAGCACCAGTGGAAATTGTGATTCCATTTCCAAATTGTTTTTGGAATTGATAGTCCGCAAAATAAATTATTGCTCCGTTACTTTGGCTAGGATTGTTAATGTTTCCATTATGAGCATAGTAAACTCTATTTTTTAAACTATGACGATTATTTTTCTTATCAATATATTTAATATACGGATCTAAAAATAAACGTTGACCTAAGTTATAAGTTAAGGTTGATGCTGGATTGCTTGTATCTGCTCCTCCACTAGGAACATACCCTAATGTATCACTTTGCCAAATCAAGAAATTTCCAGTTTTTTGAACTTGGTAGTTGTATCCGATTCCTGCTTTTAATCGGTTAAATTTTTCTGGTTTAAAATATAAACTTCCACTAACGCGTCCTCTATATTCTGTTTCTCCTTGTCTATATCCATCATTATGGAAAAGAGTCGTTGAAACAGTGTAACCCATTTTTTTAAACATTTGTCCTCTGTATGCCTCAATTTGTTGCATCATTGGAGTTTTTGACCACCATTTCAAAGATGCTCTTCTTGGATTGTCATAGAAACCATAAGCAACTTTTACCTTTGTTTCTGGTTTAATTCCCGGTTCTTTTTCTGTTAAAGAAATAACTCCGTTTAATGCGCCACTTCCATAAAGTACAGAAGCTGCACCTTTCATTACCTCAATTTGAGACGCTTGTTCCATAGGGATTGCATTCCACTGTGTATCTCCTGCATACCCAGAAAGCAATGGCATACCATTCCATAGAAGTAATACGCGACTTCCAGTTCCATAAGCAAAACCGGAACCACCACGAATACTAACTTGTCCATCCATCGTAAACACACCAGGAGTTTGGTCAACAGCTTGTTCTAAATCAGTAATACCCTTGTTATCAATTAATTGTGGGCGAATAATTTCCATTGAAACTGGAACTTCTTCAATAGCTTGTTTACGACGACCTGCTGAAACAACCACCATATCTAAATCTTTGGTTGGTTCTCCCATTTTAATTACTATTTCACCTGCTTTGTTGATAACGATTGTATCGTTAACATATTGAAGCATTGATGTAATAATTGTAACAGGAAAATTTTGAACATTTAATTTAAAATTTCCATCGTAATCTGAAATAGCTTTTGATCCATCGGATGCAATTAGTTTAGCGCCAATAAGTGGACTATTATTAAGTCTGTCTATCACTTTTCCAGTGATTTGTGCCTGCATTAAAATCGGCAAAATTAGGGCAGCAAAAGCAAGTATTCTTCCTTTCATAATCATAGTTTAGACTTCAATATTAAAAGAAATTTTTGATTTGAGAATAAATGTTAAAAAGATTTATCCTCTTTTAGTGTTAAAATTAAACTATAAGTCGAACTGTAATTGAAGAATAAAGTTTCTTGGAGCCTGAATATCACCCGGTCTAGAAACATATTCAGCATTAAATAAATTATTCACAATTAAGTTTAATTTGATTTCTTTTTTGATATCATAACTCATTCTAGCATCGAAAACTAGTGCACCTCTTTGATTGGCGTCTCTATATTTTTTCATGCCGACAAGTAATTCCTGACCAAATACACCTTCCTCAAAAACAACATCAATATTTTTCATATAACTATTGTATCTTGAAGAAAATCCAACACTTAACTTTTTGTAGGTAGCTTGAATATCAACTTTTGCCAAATGGTTAAAACGATACTTTAGCATATTAGAACTTGTGTCGGAAAATGTTGCTCTGTAGTCAGGGTCATTGTTTAAACTAATCGGATTCATATAAGTGTATCCTAATAATGAAGTTAATTCAACATCTCCAATTTTACCTTGACTGTTAAATGATAATTCTAAACCTGTAATTCTTGCTTTTTCCGCATTTTGTGCTTGAAAACCAACCCAATTATATAAATAATTTAAGGCATTTGGATTTGAAGTTTGGAGATTTCCCATTGTATCTGGTTTGTACAAACCAAAGGTAAACTCTGTCATATTATCATACTGATTGATAAAACCAGCAACATCAAAATAACCTTTCCAATTGTCACCAAATTTCACAATTTGTTTATAACCTACCTCAGCAGCCCATCCAGTTTCTGGTCGTAATTCTGGATTTCTAAAGATAACCAATCCCCCCACTGATGTAGAAACAAATCTTTCACCTATTGATGGGAAACGAACACCCTGACCAATAGATGCTCTTAAATGTGAAGATTTATTGATTTCATAGTGCAAACCTGCTCTAAATACAGGATAAATTGGAATTGAAAGTGAATCAGTTATTCTGAATCTTGAATCGGAAACTAATGAATCAAGTTTATAATATTCCAAACGCATTCCAACTGAAAAATCAAGCTTTTTATATGCGGATTCAAATTGTGTATAAGCAGCTGAATTTTGTGAAATATGATTTGAAAAAACCCAACTTTCTACACGACTTGTATTATTAGTATATCCGGCTGTGAAATTTGTAAATTCACCAACCTTGCGTTGAAATTGATAGTCAAAATAGTACATTTCAGCAAAAGAAGCATCGTAAACATTTTCAGAATTACCCGTCGTTACGATGTAATACCTAGATTTAAAATTGTGTCTATTATTATATTTGTCATAGAACTTAACATAAGGATCGACACTAATTCGAATTGCTTTTTGTCTTGATAAAGTATTATCCATTGCCTCGTAACCAGAAGTATCGTTTTTCCAAAGTACGAAAACGCCTGCATCTTGGTATTGTGCATTATAACCAATTCCTGCTTTTAGTTTTGGAAATTTCGTCGGTTTAAAATAAAATGATCCGTTGATACGATATCTTTTTTCATTTTCCCCTTTTCGGTAACCAGAATCTAAATAAGCATTTGCACCAATTGTGAAGCCAATATTTTTGTACGATTTTCCGTAGTAAATATCTGCCAAATGAAAAGTTGGGTTTTTATCCCACCAAATCATTGACTTTCTTCTTGGATCACCATAAATTCCTGATTGAACTTTTGCTTTTAATTCACCTTTTGGACCTGGTTCTTTTTCTGTAACTGCAATAATACCGTTCAAAGCGCCACTTCCATAAAGAACAGAAGAAGCACCTTTTAGGATTTCTATTTGAGAAGCTTGCTCCATTGGAACAGAATTCCATTTAGCATCACCTAAATCAGGCGCCAACATTGGCACTCCATTCCAAACAAGCATAACACGACTTCCTGCCCCGTATGCGTAGCCGCCACCGCCACGAATACTAACTTGTCCATCCATTGAATAAACACCCGGACTTTGGTCAACTGCTTGTTCTAAACTTGCTAAACCTTTGTTATTAACTAATTCAGGTCGAATGATTTCCATTGAAATAGCAACGTCTTCGATATCTTGATTTCTTCTTCCAGCAGTTACAACAACCGTTTTAATTTCTTGTACTTGAGCGTAAAGATCAAAAGTTAATGTTGTGTCTTTGGTAATCTTTAATGAGTCAGAAAGATATCCAATCATTGTAATTTTTAGAAAAACAGGATATGAAGTTGGTTTGATTTCAAAATTTCCTAATGGATTTGTTAGAGCTTTTTGACCTGTGGACAGAATAATCTTTGCTCCAACAAGTCCTTCCTTGTTTTTTCCATCCTGCACTAGCCCCTTAATTTGAGCAAAATTTAAAAAAGAAAAAAGTAAGAATATAGAAAAAAATAAGTTTTTCATTTATTAGATAATGAGTTTTTTGATTAACTTAATGTTGCAAAACTAAGAAATTTTGAACAAATCACACGAAATCTACAAAATCGCATGTAGCAAGTTACATGGAATTGGACCAGTTAGAGCTGCACAAATCATATCAAAAATGGGAAGTGCCGAAGAATTATTTTTGAATTCAATAAAAACCATTTGGCAAGAAACGGGAATCTCGAAATCAATTTTAAAGGCTATGAAACGAGAAGAATCCTTGGAACTAGCCGAAAATCAGCACAATTACAATTTGAAGCATAACATAAATTGTCATTTTTTCATGGATAAAGACTACCCTAGAAGATTGAAACAATGTGGAGACCCACCAATTATTATATACTCAAAAGGTAAAATGGATTTAAACCAAAATAAAATTGTTTCAATAGTGGGCACAAGAAATTTAACAAATTATGGAAGTAAAATTTTACATGAATTAATTGAATCATTAAAAAATGAACAAATTCAAGTGATTTCTGGACTAGCTTATGGGGTTGATATTCTCGCGCATCGCTTGTGTGTAGAACATGGTTTGGAAACGATTGGAGTTTTGGGTCATGGATTAGATCGCATTTATCCGTTTAAACACCGTTCAACTGCACTTGAAATGATGGAAAATGGAGGATTGGTTACTGAGTTTATGATTAATACAAATCCAGACAGAGAGAATTTCCCAATGCGAAATCGAATAGTGGCTGGAATGGCTGATGCAACGATTGTCATTGAAAGCAAAATTAAAGGTGGTTCGATTATTACTGCTGAATTAGCAAATGATTATAGTCGCGATGTTTTTGCATTTCCGGGTGATGTCGATCGACCATTTTCTGAAGGGTGTAATGATTTGATTCGCAAACAAAAAGCACACTTAATTACGAGAGGTGACGATTTTTTAACATTTATGAACTGGAAAGAATCAAAGCAAAAGAAAGTTCAACAAAAACAACTATTTCATGATTTGAATCAAGAGGAAGGAAAAATCGTTGATTTATTAGAACACGAAAGCGAACTTCATGCAGATGTTTTATGTATGAAATCTGGAATTACACCTTCACAAATGAATGTCCATTTATTCAATCTAGAAATGTCAAATGTGATTCAACAGTTACCTGGAAAACGTTTCAAATTAGTCTACCAGTAAGTCACTAATTCTAGAGAGAAAAATTATTCCTGCAATGACAACAGCAATAATTGAACTTATTAAAACAGATGCGGCAGCAATGTCCTTAACACTTTTGATAGCTGGATGAATTTCTGGGTGAAGTTGATTACATAATTTTTCGATTGCCGAATTTAAAGCTTCAGCGGTTAATATTATGGATGAAATTATTAAAACAGCCAACCATTCTGTTTTTTCAATTTTAAACAAAAAACCTGCGATGGAAATACAGAAAAACGCAAAAAGATGAAATTTAAAATTTCTCTCCGTTTTGACCAAAACAGCTAAACCTTGAAAGGCGTAAACAAAACCAAGCAGAAATTTTTTCACAGTGAATTTATGTAGTGTGAAATTACAAAAAATGTAAAAGTACTTGCATTTAATAGTTGGAATCAATTTTTGAATTAATTTTGTGCCACGTTCATTAACATAAACTTATGAAGAAAGGTGGAGGGATAGGCCCTACGAAACCTTGGCAACCTACCAGAAATGAAAAGGTGCCAAATCCAATCAGTCTTTTGACTGAAAAGATAAGTTGACAGTTCGCTGTTCTCTACAACTTCTTCATTGGTGTAATAATAAATCAAATGAAAACAGAACTAGAAAAAGCAATAAAAGAACGAATTCTTATCCTTGATGGTGCGATGGGTACCATGATTCAACGCCATAAATTAGAAGAAGAAGATTTCCGTAAAGGTGCTTTTGAAAATCACAATAAATCCTTAAAAGGAAACAATGATTTATTATCCATCACGCGTCCTGATATTATCAAAGATATTCATCGACAATATTTTTTGGCAGGAGCAGATATTGTGGAAACGAATACTTTTTCAGGAACTTGGATTGCGCAAGCCGATTATGGTTTAGAAGATGCAGTTTACCGTATCAATTATGAAAGTGCAAAAATCGCTAAAGAAGTAGCCATTGAATTTACAGACAAACCACGCTTTGTTGCAGGTTCAATTGGGCCAACAAATCGTACTGCTTCCATTTCACCTGACGTAAACGACCCAGGTTACCGTGCAATAACTTTTGATGAATTAGTTGGAGCATACAAAGATCAAGTGAATGCATTAATGGATGGAGGAGTTGATATTCTTTTAGTTGAAACGATTTTCGACACCTTAAATGCAAAAGCTGCATTATTTGCGATTGACCAAGTTTTTGAAGATAGAAATGAAAAAATTCCAATCATGGTTTCTGGTACAATTACCGACCAAAGCGGAAGAACACTAACAGGACAAACCACCGAAGCATTTTTGATTTCACTTTCACACATGCCTTTATTAACGATTGGTTTGAATTGTGCACTCGGAGCAAGTTTAATGCGTCCATATTTGCAAATTTTGAATGAAAAATCACCGTTTGGAGTAAGTGCTCACCCAAATGCAGGATTGCCAAACGAATTTGGAAAATATGACGAATCTCCTGAAATGATGGCTGCCCAAATCAAAGAATTTTTGGATGAAGGGTTGGTAAATATAATTGGCGGTTGTTGTGGTACAACTCCTGAACACATTAAAGCGATAGCGGAGTTGGCGAAGGATTATAAACCAAGAAATTTTAATTGAAAGTTGAAAACGGATAACTGAAAGTTGAATTTACCGTGAAACTAAATGAACTTTTTCACTAACTTAATAAGAAAAAAGTGATGAAAGAGAGTGTTTTAAAAACAAAAAGTTATCAGTTCGCATTAGATATAATTAGTACATATAAAGAATTGACGCTAAAAAAAGAATATATTTTGAGTAAACAATTATTAAGATCAGGAACTTCTATTGGCGCAAATATTAGAGAAGCAAACAATGCTCATAGTAAAACTGACTTCATTCAAAAATTATCTATTTCATTAAAGGAAAGTGATGAAACAGATTATTGGCTGGATTTGCTAAAAGATTCTTCTTTTATAACAAATGAAATTCATTCAAAATTAAATTTTCAAAATAGGGAAATTAATAGGATGCTAATTTCAAGCATAAAAACACTAAAAAACAATCACTTGTCATAATAAATAAAACCCTTGAACTACAATTCCTAAACTTTCAGTTTTAAATTATCAGTTCTCAACTTTAATTTTACATATGTCACTAAAATTATCCGGTCTTGAACCACTCATAGTTACCCCACAAAGCAATTTTGTGAATGTCGGAGAACGTACAAACGTTACGGGCTCAAAAGCATTTTTACGCATGATCAAAGAAGGAGATTTTGAAGCAGCATTGGCTGTTGCTAGAGATCAAGTAGAAGGTGGTGCGCAAATCATTGATGTCAATATGGACGAAGGGATGATTGATGGAAAAGAAGCGATGGTGAAATTCCTAAATTTGATTGCTTCCGAACCTGATATTGCTCGTGTTCCGATTATGATTGATAGTTCCAAATGGGAAATTATTGAGGCAGGATTAAAATGCATTCAAGGAAAAGGAGTTGTGAATTCAATTTCTTTAAAAGAAGGTGAAGCCAATTTTATTAACCAAGCAAAAACAATCAAACGTTTCGGTGCTGCAGTAATTGTTATGGCTTTCGACGAAAATGGACAAGCTGATTCGTACGAGCGTCGCATTGAAATTTGTAAACGTTCATATGATATTTTGGTTGATGTGGTTGGTTTTCCGAAAGAAGACATCATTTTTGACCCAAACATTTTCCCAGTAGCAACAGGAATGGAGGAGCACAACAACAATGCTTTGGATTTCTTTAGAGCTACAAAATGGATTCGTGACAATTTAACCGGAGCGCATGTAAGTGGTGGTGTTTCAAATGTATCATTCTCATTTAGAGGAAATAACAAAGTACGTGAAGCGATGCATGCAGCATTTTTGTATCATGCGATTTCAAATGGGATGGATATGGGGATTGTAAATCCTTCTATGTTAGAAGTTTACACAGATATTGATAAAGAATTATTGGAATTTGTTGAAGACGTATTATTGAATCGTCGTTCGGATGCAACAGAGCGATTATTAGAATATGCAGAAACAGTAAAAGGTGACGGAAAGAAAAGAGAAATCGATTTGTCTTGGAGAAATGTTCCTGTGCAAGAACGATTAAGTCATGCGTTGGTAAAAGGTTTGGTTGAATTCATTGACGAAGATGTTGAAGAATGTCGCAAGTTGTACAAACGCCCGATTGAAGTAATCGAAGGCCCATTGATGGATGGCATGAACATCGTTGGAGATTTGTTTGGTAGTGGAAAAATGTTCTTACCACAGGTCGTAAAATCAGCGCGTGTAATGAAAAAAGCCGTTGCCTATTTGCTACCTTTTATAGAAGCAGAAAAAGACGGAGTAAGCTCTTATGCCGGAAGAATATTAATGGCAACTGTGAAAGGAGATGTTCATGATATCGGTAAAAATATTGTTGGTGTTGTTTTGGGTTGTAATAACTACGAAGTGATTGACATGGGAGTGATGGTTCCTGCGGAGAAAATCATTCAAAAAGCAATCGAAGAGAATGTAGATGTGATTGGATTGAGCGGTTTAATAACGCCTTCTTTGGATGAAATGGTTCATCTTGCAAAAGAAATGGAACGCGCAAATCTTTCTATTCCATTATTGATTGGTGGCGCGACAACTTCCAAAGTACATACTGCTGTGAAAATAGATCAGTATTATACAAAAGGACAAACAGTTCACGTTTTAGATGCGTCACGATCTGTAACGGTTGTAGAAAGTTTATTAGGTCCGAAAAAAGACAATTTCATAAAAGAATTAAAAGCAGAATATATTCGTGTGAGAGAACATCACGAAAAACATCGTGGTGCAAAAGAACTCTTGTCATTAGTTGTTGCTCAAGCAAATAAATTGAAAATTGATTTCAAAGAATCGGACATTACAAAACCTTCATTTTTAGGCCATCAATTATTTACAAATATTTCTCTAACTGAAATAGTTCCTTTTATTGATTGGACTCCATTCTTTCAAACTTGGGAATTACACGGTCGCTATCCGAATATTTTAACGGATGAAATCGTTGGAGCTGAGGCAACAAAATTATTTGCAGATGCCCAAGAAATGTTACAAAAAATAGTTGCCGAAAATTGGTTGGAAGCGAGAGCAGTTATAGGTTTATTCCCCGCAAATTCAGTTGGTGATGACATTGAGATTTATGCTGATGAATCGAGAAATGAAGTGATTCACAAGCAAATTACCTTGCGTCAACAAACGAAGAAAACGGCAGGGCAACCAAATTTAGCTTTAGCGGATTTTATTGCACCAAAAGATAGTGGAATTGAAGATTATATCGGTGGATTTGTGGTGACAACAGGAATTGGCTTAGACGAACACGTTCAGCGATACGAAGCTCATCACGATGATTATAATTCAATATTAATCAAAGCATTGGCGGATCGTTTAGCAGAGGCTTTAGCTGAATTCATGCACCAAGAAGTTCGCAGAAAACATTGGGGTTATGCAACGGACGAAACCTTGACAAACGAAGAATTAATAAAAGAAACGTATCGTGGAATTCGTCCGGCTCCAGGTTATCCAGCTTGTCCAGATCACCAAGAGAAAATTGGTTTGTTCGAAATTTTAGATGCGACTGAATTAACTGGCGTTTCCTTGACTGAAAGTTTAGCAATGTTGCCTGCTTCATCAGTAAGTGGTTGGTATTTTGCACATCCCGAGGCAAAGTATTTTGGACTTGGAAAAATCACAAAAGAGCAAGTTGAAGCTGTTGCATTGAGAAAACAAAAAAGTTATAATGAAATTTCAAGGTGGTATAATTCAGTGGTTCAGGATTAGTGTTTTTTAAGAATCGTATTGAATATGTGCATCAAATATTTGCTTTTTTGCGTCTACTTTCTATCTTTACGTTCCTAAATTATAAAACGAATGAAAAAACTATTTTTTCTAACAATATTCTTGTCAGTTTTTTCTGTCTTTGGACAAACACCAATTGCTAACTTTACAGCAACTCCTTTATCCGTTTGTGCAGGCTCTCCTGTAACTTTTACAAATACATCTGTTCCAAATGGAACTTCCCCGATTGTTTTTAATGCTTGGTATTTTGGTGATGGAGATTCTTTAGTCGGTCAAAATGCAATTCATGTTTATGATACACCTGGAACATATCCCGTAACACTTGTTGTGACAAATGCAAATGGTACTGCAGATGCGGAAGTTAAACCAGGATATATCACTGTTAAACCTGCACCAACAGCAAGCTTTTCTATTCTTGGTCAAGGTTGTACAGTTCCATTAACCTTAACTTTTAACAATACAAGTTCTACTGGAGCTGGTTTCTTGTATGCTTGGAATTTTGGACCCAATCAAAATTCAAATGTTCAGAATCCACCGTCACAAACATACAATTCTGTTGGAACCTATCCAATTAGTTTAACTGTGACGAACCCTACTACCCAATGTAGTTCAACAGTTGTCCAGCAAATCGAAGTTTCTAATTATCAGGCTGGAATTACCTTACCTTCTGTTGTTTGTCTTGGACAACCAGTGAATTTTGGTGATAATTCAACCGCAGGAGCAAACACTTGGAATTGGAATTTTGGAGATCAAGGTTCAAGTTCAGAACAAAATCCAACTCACACCTATAATACACCAGGAACTTACAATGTTCAATTGGCATCTCAAAATACGGCATCAGGTTGTACGGGTAGTACCTCTGCGTCAATAACTGTTCAACCTACACCCACACCAAGTTTTACAGCCACGCCTTTAACAAACTGTGCGCCTTCAGTGGTAAATTTTGTAAATACTTCAACAGGAGGTAGTTCTTACACTTGGAATTTCGGAAATGGACAAACTTTTACAGGAACAACACCACCCGCTCAAACTTATCCGATTAATGGTTCTTACACTGTTGAATTAACTATGACCACTGCATTAGGTTGTGTAGGGACAACTTCTATACCTTCTTATATTAATGTTACAGATGTTGAAGCTAGTTTTACAGCTAATGTAACAGGTGGTTGTACACCTTTATCTGTAAATTTCACAAACAATTCAACATCTCCTAATCCAACAAGTAACCCAATTGTTGCTTGGAATTGGAATTTTGGAAATGGACAAACTTCAACCTTGCAAAATCCTCCAACTCAAATCTTTCAAATAGGAGTTTGGGACGTAACTTTAACCGTTACAACACAATCAGGGTGTACAAAAACATTTACAGCTGAAGATTATATCAAAGTAGGTCAAATAAACTCTGTCAATTTCACAGTTGATACAACCGTAAATTGCATTAAAACAGATTTCGAATTTACTTCTTCATTCACAACAACACCTGCAAATCCTGACTCAACGGAAATAACTTATTATTGGGAATTTGGGGAAAATGGATCTGATGGAACCTCTACTGACCAAAACCCTACTTACCAATTTACTTCTGATACAGGATATTTTAGTGTGATGTTTGTTGTAGATTATAGAGGTTGTAAGGATACACTATTAATAGATTCTTTGATTTATATTAATGCGCCTATCTCTGAATTCACACCTGCAGAAACTTTATTTTGTAACCCAAGTAGCTTCCCGGTTGCACTTCAAATTACAGATGATGCTACACATGGAATTATCGATGACGACGTTCAAATGATCTGGAAATGGGATGATGGTTCAGCAAATACAATTCTAGACGACCCCGAACTCGACGATGCTGATTTAGGCTCAGTCACCCACAATTTTACAGGTTATGGAACCTATACGGTGGAGCAAGTCATACATAACTTCACCACTGGTTGTAGCGATAGTACCACACGAACAATTGACGTTTCAATGGTTGTTCCCGGTTTTACATTGAGTAATGATTCTATTTGTCAAGGTGATTCATTATTCATGTACGATGCAAGTTCAACATGGATGACACCACCAAACCCTCATCCATTAGAAACGTGGGAGTTTGATATGGGAAATAACACAGCTCCTGTAAGTATGGGTGATACAGCAAATTATGTTTACAATACTTCCGGAACTTATTTTATAGAAATGACTGCCACAAACAGTGTTGGGTGTTTGGATAGTGCCACTTTGCAAGTTAACGTTTTAGCACCACCATTTGCAGTTTTATCCTCCGATCCAATAGTTGGTTGTTCCCCATTATTGGTCAACTTTACAAATAGTTCGATTTCATTAAATAATTTGGCACTTGCAAGCTTTGAATATACCTTCACTGATGATAATTCAACAGTTACAACAACCTCGGTTGATTCACCTATTAGTCACATCTTTAATGGCACTGGAACTTTTTATGCAGAGTTAACTGCAACTGATGTTTTTGGTTGTACTTCAGCGCCAGCGTCTAATCCAATCACCATTACAAAACCAAGTTCATTTTTCTCAGTTGACAATATCATTTGTAACGGCGATACAATAAACACAACAAATACTTCAACAGGTGTTGCTCCGTTAACTTACGAATGGTTCGTGGATGGTACACCTCTTTCAACAGACCTAAATTCAAGTGCTATTTTCAATGAAAGCAATGTCACTTTAGGAGTTACCAGTGCAATACATACGCTTTCACTTATTACAACTGATGCAAATGGGTGTAAAGACACGATTGGAAATTTAATCACAGTTTCCATCCCTTTTGCAATTCCAACCTATACATTTTCAGGAGCACAACCTGATTCATCAGGTAATTTTTCTTGTCCTCCAATTTTTGCTTCCCTTTCTGATTCATCAATTTCGTATGGAAGTATTGTAGATTGGGATTGGCAATTTGGTTCATCGTCTGGATCCTCTTCTTTACAAAATCCTTCTACAGTTTATGCATTGGCAGGATATTATGATTTAGAATTGACTGTAGTTGATGAATACGGTTGTACAGCAGACACATTAATTGATGATTATGTTATAATTGGCGGTCCTTCAGGTGTTCCAAGTTGGTCGCAAAATGCAGGAGTTTGTGCTCAAGGCGCAAGTTTTAATTTAGCCAATCCACAAAATGTATTTAGTTCAGTTTGGGAGATGGGTGATGGCGACACAACATTTAACCAATTAAATTTCAATTACAATTACGCAACTCAAGGAACTTACACACCTGGTGTAACGCTCTATGATAGTTTAGGCTGTGATGTATTCTATCCAATGCTTCCGCTTCAAGTTTTCGATGATGGTCTAACAGCAGGTTTTACGGTTAACCCAAATCCAGTGGAGCAAGGTGCTTTGGCAACTGTAACTGATCAATCTACTTCAACAGGAGCACCAATTGCAAGTTGGGCTTGGGATTTTGGAAACAATGAATCTGCCTTTGCATTAAACAATTCAAATCAATCAACAACTTATCCTCTTGGTGGATTTTACGATATAACTTTAATTGTAACGGATGCAATTGGCTGTGTAGATAGTATTACTCAATCTATTTTTGTGAAAGACCCTGAGATTTATGTACCAAATGTGTTTACGCCAAATGGTGATGGAGCAAATGACATTTTCAATTTACCTTTTGACGGATTTAAGTCGTTTCATATAACAATCACTAATCGTTGGGGAAATGTAGTTTGGGATAGAGATAGAGATGACGCAAAACCACTTTTGTTATGGGATGGAACAAATGATGGTGGTACAGATTGTACGGATGGCGTTTACTTCTACTTATTAACTGGCGAAATGAAAGGCGGAACAATGGTTTCTAAAAATGGATTTGTAACTAAAATTAGTTCAACTCAATAAATCGTTTTCTGATTCTGATTCGTAACCTTCGTCAATATATGTTGGATTGATAACCGCTGCATTAACAGCTAAAACATCGCAACGTTCGTTTTCTGGATGTCCTGCGTGACCTTTTACCCACACAAATTTTAGGTCAAATTGCGAATGAAGTTTCAAATAGCGAAGCCATAAATCTTTGTTTTTCTTGCCTTTGAAACCTTTTTTTACCCAGCCAAAAACCCAACCTAAAGTGATGGAATCAATGACATATTTTGAATCTGAATAAATAGTTACTGGGATTTGAGTTGTTTTTAAACTTTCTAAACCCACAATGACAGCCATCAATTCCATTCGATTATTGGTTGTGAGTCGAAATCCTTGTGAAATTTCTTTCACTTTGTCGTTGTATTTTAAAATCGTTCCAAAACCACCTGGACCTGGATTTCCTCGTGATGAACCGTCAGTGTATATGCGTATCATTTCTTTTTTTCGTATTTCCAATTTCTTGATTTACCATCAAGTATCCATTCCATCATTGTTTCAATGCGTTTAATCCGCGTTGCATCCGTTTTAGCTTCAGTAATCCAAGAAATATATTCTCTGCGGTGCGAAGGTGGAAAATCATCGAATTTTTCTGCTTGTTTTGAAAAAGAACCAAATATTTCTGGTAAATCAGCACTTTTTAAATCGATTGTTATCTTCTTTTCGCTTGCTTTTGTTTTAGTACTTTTCTTTTTCGAAAGTTCAATAGCTTCACGAATATATTTTATCAAAACTTCAGCATTTGGTAAATCTTCTAAATTTTTGATTTTTGACAATTCTCCCATATCCGTTTCACCAACTTTAGCTAAAATCCCGGCTGTATCCTCTAAACTTGAACCTTGCCAAAATCGAAAAACACAGTGATTTTTATAGGCACTAAAACTACAAATGAGTTTACTTTGAAAGGTAAAACAAGGAAATCCCCATTTAATTGTTTCTTCCAACTCTGGCTCAGCAGTTTCTAAAGTTGCTCTTAACTCATTCAAAATCGGTTGAGCAAAAGGAGCAGCATTTAAAATATATGAATCAACTTTCGGATTCTTCTTCATGATTTAAGCTTTTTTTCTATTTGGATTTTTATTTAAAAAAGCAGTCCAAGACCCTCCGCCAGCTTTATTATGCTCGCCAACGCCTTTTGAATAATAATGACAAACAGCCACAGCAAGTCCATCGGTTGCATCAAGGTATTTAGGCATATCCTGAAAATTCAAGAGTTTTTGAAGCATTATCGCCACTTGCTCTTTCGAAGCAGCACCACTTCCCGTAATTGATTGTTTGATACGTCTAGGAGAATATTCTTCAAAAGGAATGTTGTGGTTCAAACACGAAGCAATCGCAACTCCTTGAGCGCGGCCTAATTTCAACATTGATTGGACATTTTTACCAAAAAATGGAGCTTCGATAGCCATTTCATCGGGCTTATATTCTTGAATTAATCCATTTAATCGATCCAAGATGCGCTTTAGTTTATCGGGTTGATTCGCTAGCTTATTCAATTGAATAATTCCGAAGTTTAACATCGACATTTTACCATTCTTCACGTGTATAATTCCATAACCCATTACGGTCGTACCGGGGTCAATTCCAAGAATTATCTTATCTTCAACCATTCAAACTAATTTTCGTTGATTAAAACTAACTATTTTCGGTCGATAATTCTGCTTTTGTTTAAAGGAATTGTTTTTTCAATTTTGGTTTATCTCCTTTATTCACGTTTGGAAAAACTAGATTGGAGCGAAAGACAATTTGATGATTTTCAACTTATTCCATTTATAGTTTGCTTTCTTTTTGTTCCGTTAAATTGGTATTTTGAATGGCTAAAATGGGAACTTTTATTGCAATCAATTAACGAAGAAAAAAATCCAAATCGCTTCACCGCCTTTGTTTCTGGCATTGTTTCATCGTTTTTAACTCCTGCCTTCAGTGGGAATTTTTTAGGAAGAATCATTTATTTTGAAGCTAACAAACGCTGGAAATTAACCGTGTATTCAATGGTTTCTAATTTCTCACAATTTACAGTAAGTATGTTTTTCGGAGCGATTGCTGGAATCATTTTATTGTATGAAAAGGAATCTTATTTCAGTGAATTAAGTATTGGATTGTTTATTGGAGCTACGATTACAAGTTTATTGATTTACTTTTTTGGAGAAACATTGGCTTCACCTATCAAAATTCAACGCGTTCAATCGATGGTTTTGTTGGTGAAAAAAGGTCCTTCACGATTGAAAATAATTGGTGTTTCTTTGTTGCGCTATTTGGTTTTTCTACTGCAATTTTCACTAGCACTTTCCGCTTTTGGAGTCCCTTTTGAGTACTTAAATCTTTTGTGGATAGCGCTCGTTTATATGGCAGTAACATTAACTCCTTCTTTGTTTTTTGGTAAAATCGTGATGCGTGAATCAATTGCAGTGAGTATATTAACCTTAGCTGGAATTGCAACTTTCCCTATTCTTTTGGCCTCCTTGACTACTTGGTTTTTCAACCTACTAATTCCTACTTTTGTGTCGGTTTTCTTCATTAAATTCAAGCGCAGTTGACGATTTTTTTACTTATTTTCTTTGCTATTTATACGAGTTCGCTTTTTCTAATTTTAGGAATGGGTCTAACTTTTCAATGGAAAAAAGAAAGAACGTATCTTCAAAAAGAAAACAAGCTCAAACTTGCTGAAATTACGGTGTTGATTCCGTTTAGAAATGAAGAAAAAAGAATAGCTGATTTATTAGAAAGTTGTTTAAAATCAAACGTTTTACCTGCTAAGTTTCTTTTTATCGACGATCATTCTAGTGATAAATCAGTTACGAAAATTAAGTCTACTTTGATAGATTTTCCATTTGAAATATTGACCGTTTCAGAAGGAGAATTTGGTAAAAAGAAAGCGTTACGAATTGGAATTGAAGCAGTTGAAACACCTTATTTTCTGACTTTAGACGCCGATGTGGCTTTTGCTGAAAATTATTTTGAACAACTTGAACAACTAAGCCCTGCGGATTTGTATATTTTACCTGCTGTTTTAATTTCAAAACGTTGGTACGAACATTTTTTTGAGGTGGATTTATTGCTTGTAAACGCATTGAACACAGGATTAAGCGGTTTAAAACGACCAATCATTGCAAGTGGCGCCAATTTATTAGTTCGTAAATCAGCCTTTGAGAAATACGACTGTTACGAAACACACGCGCACATTCCAAGTGGCGACGATATTTACTTATTGCGCGATTTTAGAAAGGCAAATGCAGATGTTAGGGTTTGCACAATTCCAACATTTCAAGTCACAACGGAAACACCACAAAGTTTCTCCGAATTTATTCATCAGCGCTTGCGTTGGGTTGCAAAAACAGGAAATGTGCGCGATCATTTGAGCACCTTTTTAGCCTTACTTCAATTCTTTTTGACCATCGGATTTTTCAGTAGCCTTATATTTTTTCTCCTTCATTCAAAATTTAAGTTGGCACTAATCACTTTCACATTAAAAGTTTTAGTAGATCTATTACTCTTTTTACCCTTTTTCTATCGCTTCAAACGTATGAAGGCTTGGTTGCTTTTACCATTTTATCAACTTTTATTTCCTTTTTACAACCTGCTGATTTTAGTGTTAATTCCTTTTTTTAAACCTATATGGAAAGGCAGAGCGTCAGGGGTGAAATAGATTTTATCCATTCAAACTTCCAATAAATCCTATCTGTTTTGTACCTTTGAAACTCGATGGATCACAAACTCATAATTAAAGATATTAAGAACAAAAAGCTCGAGAAGATTTATTTTCTTCACGGCGAAGAACCTTTTTATATCGACTTGATTAGTAATGCTGTTGCCGAACATGCTTTAGAAGATTTTGAGCGCGACTTTAACCAAACAGTTTTATATGGTAAGGATTGTGATATTCTCGCGCTTTTAAGTGAGTTGAAATCCTATCCAATGATGTCGGAAAGGCGAGTAGTAATCTTAAAAGAAGCACAAGATTTAAAACAATTTGATGAATTAGAATCCTATCTCGATTCTCCTTTGGAATCAACCGTTTTCGTAATTTGTTACAAGTATAAAGCTTTTGATGCGCGCAAAAAGTCAATTAAAAACGCTGCGAAAAACGGAATTGTTTTTAAATCCGAAAAAGTAAAAGAGTATCAATTGTCCGAATGGATTCAAGCTTACGTTAAATCGCTAGGTTTCGGAATCACTTCAAAAGCGGGAATGCTTTTAGCGGAGTTTTTAGGAAATGACCTCGGAAGAATTGTAAAAGAAATTGAAAAATTGTCCTTGCTAATTGAGGCTGGAACTACGATAAATGAAATTCACATCGAAGAAAACATTGGGATTTCTAAAGACTACAATATTTTTGAATTGACAAATGCAATCGCGACAAAAGACAGCGTAAAAGCGTTTAAAATTGTGCAATATTTCGAGTACAATCCGAAAGCGGGGGAGCTGGTTGCTATTATTCCGAATTTATTTAAGTTGTTTACGCAGCTGATGAAAATTCACTTTTTACCGAATAAATCACGAGATGTGGTTGCTCAAACTTTAGGTGTTCATCCTTTTGTGGCTGGAGAATTGACCAATCAGCGCAATAATTATGACCCTAAAAAATTAGCTCAAAACATTGCAACACTTCACGAATACGATTTAAAGGCTAAAGGAGTTGGAAATTCAACATTTCCATCAGGTGAATTGATGCGCGAAATGACGTATAAACTTTTGTATTAATGGCCTCTTTTTTCGCACCTGAAATCATTTTAGAAACGAAAGCTTACACACTTTCTGAAGAAGAATCAAAGCATTGTGTACGCGTTTTACGAAAGAAAAAAGGAGATTTTTTAGAATTGTTGAATGGTAAAGGAGTGCAATTGAAAGCGCGCATCATTGACGATAATCCAAAAAAATGTTCCGTGGAAGTGCTCGAAGCTATTTTGCATCCAGAAGCTTCAACTGAAATTCATATTGCTGTTGCTCCTACAAAAAACATGGACAGAATCGAGTGGTTTCTGGAAAAAGCTACAGAACTTGGTTTAACGAAATTGACTTTTTTGAAGTGTGCCAACAACGAGCGAAATAACGTGAATTTAGAACGCATTCATAAAATTGCAGTCGCTGCGATGAAGCAATCCAAGCGGTTCTATTTGCCTGAAATTGAAGATTTAAAATCGGTAACTGCTTTTATCAATGAAACTCCAAAAGCATATATTGGACATTGCTACGAAGGAGAAAAAGCACCGTTAAAATCAATGAACGAATTCATTCCTTTTTTAATTGGTCCAGAAGGCGATTTTTCTGAGACAGAAGTAAAATTAGCGCTAGAGAAAGGCTTCATTCCTATTAATCTTAGCGAAAATCGTTTGCGAACGGAGACTGCTGCGCTGACAGCTGTTTTTGGATTAGTTTATTGATTTTGTTTATTACGATAAATAAATGTTGACAATAAATTAGTTTTGTTTATTATAGTAAACAAAACTGAAAAGGAATCGAACATTGGAACATCCGCAAGTTTTTGTTGAATTTTGGATTAAAAGGATTTAAGTAAAATAGCAATAACTGAAATAAATTAACTTTCTCTTTTATTGTATTTCGTAATCACAAAACCATAAGAGTGTTTTTCATCAGGCGCTTGGTGACCCACAATTGATTGTTCCCATTGGCTTTCATCAAATATTGGAAAAAAAGTATCGGCTCCAAAAACCCCTTGAACATAGGTAATGTACATTTCATCAATGCAGTTAAGTTCCATGGCCATTTTGTAAATTTCTCCGCCACCAATGATAAAAACAGTGCGTTCAGTTTCATTTTGAAAGGCATCTAAACAGTCTTCTAAGGAATGAAAAATCAAACAATTTGGTGCTTCAAGGGTTTGATTGCGTGTTAAAATCACATTCAATCTATTTGCAAGAGGACGGTATTTTTCTGGAATGGAATCGTAATTTCTTCTTCCCATAACTACGATATGTTCTTTAGTCGTTTCTTTAAAAAATCGCATATCTGCGGGCAAATGCCACATTAAATCGTTGTTTTTACCGATTCCTCTTTCGGCATCCATTGCCACAATTAGTGCTACTTTCATAATTTAAACTGCTACTTCGGCTTTAATGTGAGGATGCGGGTCGTAACCAACTAATTCAAAATCTTCAAATTTAAAGTCAAAAATATCTTTCACTTCAGGATTGATTTTCATTGTAGGAAGCGGTCTAAAATCACGGGTTAATTGTAAGCGTGCTTGCTCCAAATGGTTGGAATACAAATGTGCATCACCCAATGTGTGAACGAAATCTCCGGGTTGTAAACCACAAACTTGCGCCATCATCATCGTCAATAAAGCATACGAAGCAATGTTGAAAGGAACACCTAAAAATGTGTCAGCACTGCGTTGATACAATTGGCAACTCAATTTTCCTTCGGCAACATAAAACTGAAAAAAGGCGTGGCAAGGAGGTAATTTCATATTCTCAATTTCACCTACATTCCAAGCAGAAACAATGATACGTCGTGAATCAGGATTATTTTTAAGTTGATCCACTACTTGTTTAATTTGGTCAATGTGACGTCCATCAGCGGTAGGCCAACTTCTCCATTGCGATCCATAAACTGGACCTAAGTTTCCGTTTTCATCTGCCCATTCGTCCCAAATAGAAACATTGTTGTCTTTTAAATATTGGATGTTGGTATCGCCTTTTAAAAACCACAACAATTCGTGAATAATCGAACGTAGATGTAGTTTTTTTGTAGTCAACGCAGGAAAACCTTCATTCAAATCGAAGCGCATTTGGTAACCAAAAACAGAAATCGTTCCCGTTCCTGTGCGGTCTTCTTTCGTTACACCTTTGTCTAATATATGTTGTAATAAATCGTGGTATTGTTTCATTTTATAAATTTAATAGCTTTGAATTAAAACGTCAGTTGGAATGTTTAAACTAGTATGAGTTAACCTTATCATCTCTAATGACAGCTTTCTTTTTTTATTAAGAATTTCACTTGCTCTACTTTTAAAACCAATAATTTTAGCTAAATCATTTTGATTATATCCTAACTGTTCCATTCTAAATTTGATAGCTTCGATAGGGTCAGGTAAATCTATTGGAAAATGTTCATTTTCATACTGTTCAATTAATAAACCTAGAAGTTCAAGTTCATCACCTTCTTCAGTTCCTTTTTTTGCATCAAAAATCTCATCCAATCTTTTTAAAGCTTGATTATAATTTTCTTCTGTTTTAATAAGGTGAATATTCATCTTATGTTAATTTTTAAACTACCTTAAACAAATCCTTCACGCCAAAAACTCTTGATACAGTAAATCCTTCAGCATATTTCATTCCAGCTGGTCGTCCCATATTGAGCATTCTACCCTTGATGAAATCGAAAAACTCATCACCAGAAATTGGAGTTGAAGGTTCCGGACTTTTTGGGTCGTAAAATTGCGTTTTGAACGATTTAATTACTTCGATTTTACGGTCAACGTAATCAGTAACATCAATTACAAAGCTTGGTTCTAAATAAAAATCTTGAATGTAATGTGCTACCAAACGCGGACGATGCGGCAATTGCTCTTGTCCTTCCATCCTTGTTTCGATTTTACGTAAACCAGCTAAAAAACAAGCGTCTTCCACTAATTTACCTGCTCTTCCGTGGTCAGGATGACGGTCAGAAATACTATTTGCTAACACAATTTCAGGTTGATACTTACGAATTTGCTCGATGATCAATCGTTTGTTTTCTGCATTGTCTTCAAAAAATCCATCGGGCATTCTTAAGTTTTCACGTGCCGATAAACCCATAATTTTAGATGCATCTGCCGCTTCTTCATAGCGCGTTTCGACTGTACCTCTTGTTCCTAGTTCTCCTTCCGTTAGGTCTATGATTCCGACTTTTTTCCCTTCCGCAACATAGCGCATAAGCGTTCCCGAAGCTGATAATTCAACGTCGTCTGGATGTGCTGCAAAAGCAAGGATGTCAAGTTTCATAATTTATTTAAAATTAAATGATTGCAGATTACAAATTGCAGATTTATTTTAAGTTTAATCTGCATTTTGTAATTTGCCAATCTGTAATTTATTTATTCAACCGTAGCGTAGCTTTCCACACTCGGGCATGAACAAATCAAGTTTCTATCTCCGTAAGCGTTATCAACACGACGAACAGGAACCCAGTATTTAAATTCTTTCAAGTAAGGCAAAGGATAAACCGCTTCTTGTGGTGAATAAGGATAATTCCAATCTTTATTGATGATACAATCCGCTGTGTGTGGCGCATTTTTCAATAAGTTGTTTGATTTATCTGCGTGACCGTTTTCAATCTTACGAATTTCTTCACGGATTTTAATCATCGCTTCAATAAAACGATCTAATTCTTCTTTATCTTCTGATTCAGTTGGCTCAATCATCAATGTTCCAGCAACAGGGAAAGAAACCGTTGGTGCGTGGAAATTAAAGTCAATCAAGCGTTTTGCCATATCTGCAACTTCAACTTCTGAAGTACGTTTGAAATCACGGCAATCTAAAATCATTTCGTGTGCAACTGTACCATTTTTTCCTGTGTACAAAATATCGTAATGTCCTTTCAAAGAGGCAGCGATATAATTGGCATTTAAAATCGCAATTTCAGTAGATTCACGTAAACCAACAGCGCCTAACATTTTGATATATCCGTAAGAAATCAACAAAATCAATGCGCTTCCGTAAGGAGCAGCTGAAACTGCGTGAATCGCGTTTGTTCCTCCAGCTTCAATAACAGGACTTCCCGGTAAGAAAGGAGCCAAATGCGCTGCCACACCAATTGGACCCATTCCAGGACCACCACCACCATGAGGAATTGCAAACGTTTTATGTAAATTCAAGTGACAAACATCAGCACCAATATTTCCTGGATTAGTTAACCCTACTTGTGCGTTCATATTTGCACCATCCATATACACTTGTCCACCATTTTCGTGGATGATCGTTGTTATTTCGCGAATTCCTTCTTCGTAAACACCGTGAGTTGATGGATAAGTAACCATTAAGCCAGCCAAAGAATCTTTCAATTCAACAGCTACTCTTTTTAGTTCATCAATATCAATATTTCCGTTTTCGTCGCAACCTGTAACCACCACCTCAAAACCAGCCATAACAGCTGATGCAGGATTTGTTCCGTGCGCAGACGAAGGAATAATCATTTTCTTTCTGTGGAAATCACCACGAGATTCATGGTATGCTTTTATCACCATTAAACCAGCGTATTCTCCTTGAGCTCCTGAATTTGGTTGCAATGAAACAGCGGCGAAACCTGTACATTCACACAAATCTTTTTCTAATTGACGGAACATTTCATGGTAACCTTCTGCTTGTGAAAGCGGTGCAAATGGGTGCATGTTTGCAAATTGAGGATTGGTAATCGGAATCAATTCACTTGCGGCATTCAATTTCATAGTACAAGATCCTAATGGAATCATACTGTGAACCAATGATAAATCTTTATTTTCTAAACGTTTCAAGTAACGCATCATTCTTGATTCTGAATGATAACTATTGAAGACCGCGTGAGTGAAAACACCATCCGTTCTTAAAGCATTTGCGCTTAAACTTACTTCTGAAAGTGCTCCAGCTGTTTCGTTCCCAAAAATGTAAAGAATTGCATTTACATCAGCTATTGTATGTGGTTCACCGAAGCTAATCGTTAATTCTGAATCACTTAAATAGTTGAAATTCATTCCAGCTGCTTCTGCTTTTGAACGAATTGTAGTGCAATCAACACCTTTCAACCAAATTGTATCGAAATAGGAATTTGACCCTAATGTAACTCCTGATTTTTTCAAACCGTTTGCTGCTGTTGCTGCTAATTTATGAACGTGAGTTGCAATTGCTTTCATTCCATTTGGACCGTGATAAACAGCATACATACTTGCCATAACAGCCAAAAGAGCCTGAGCCGTACAAATATTTGAAGTTGCTTTATCGCGTTTAATGTGTTGTTCACGAGTTTGCAAAGCCATACGCAAGGCAATGTTATCATCAGCATCTTTGGATACACCAATAATTCTTCCTGGTAAATTACGTTTGTAATCTTCTTTCACAGCGAAAAAGGCAGCGTGAGGACCACCGTAACCCATTGGCACACCGAATCGTTGTGAAGTACCCAACACGGCATCCGCACCAAATGAACCTGGGGATTTTAATAGAACTAAAGAAAGAATGTCAGCAGCCACAGCTACTTGAATTCCGAAGTTTTTCATTTTTGAGATAAACGAAGCGATATCAGTAATTTCTCCTTTTGCATCTGGATATTGCACCAAGGCACCGAAGAATTGAGTATCTGCTTCAAATGTTGCAGGGTCAGCGATTACCAATTCAATTCCTAAATTCAATGCGCGACCTTGAACAACGTCAATTGTTTGTGGAAATGCCGTTGAAGCGATAAAGAATTTGTTTTTTCCTTCTTTGATGTCCGCTCTTGAACGTGAATTGTAGAACATAATCATTGCTTCGGCTGCTGCCGTAGCTTCGTCTAACAAAGATGCATTTGCGATTTCCATTCCAGTTAATTCCAAAACCATTGTTTGGAAATTCAACAAAGCCTCCAAACGTCCTTGTGAAATTTCAGCTTGATAAGGCGTGTAAGCCGTATACCATCCTGGATTTTCTAATACATTTCTCAAAATCACAGAAGGAACGATTGTTTCGTTGTAGCCCATTCCGATGAACGACTTATTCACTTTATTTTTCTGTCCTAATTCATTGATATGTTGCAAATACTCTTGCTCAGTCATTGCGTCTGCGATGTTCAATTCACCGTTCAAACGGATGTGTGCAGGAATCGTTCTATCTACTAATTCTGCTGTTGAGTTTACTCCAATTTTTTGCAACATCGCTTGCTTTTCAGCTTCGCTTGGACCGATGTGTCTTCTAGAAAAAGGATTCATAAAATGGGGTTTTAATGCGGGGTCAAATATACGATTTCAAAGTGAAACGTAAATCAAACAACAACTGAAATAGCAAAGAGTTTTAAACTGTTTTTAAACTTTAATATTAACACCCGTTTTAAGTACAATTTCCAAGAAAAAACTTCAAGAACCTAAGCAAAATCCTATTCTTGTACTTTTTTAAGCACTAATTTCGCGCAATGTTTGAAAAAGAAAACTTCATAATCTCACTTGCGGAATCGATTCATCAAAATGGAATTCCAGCCCATCGATTAGAAAACACGATGCAAATGGTGTGTGAATCAATTGGAATCGTGGCAGATTTTTCTGCTACGCCAGAATTACTTTTAATCTCTTTTTCTACCGACGGAAGTTCCAAAACACACATGAAAAAGTGTAAAGGTTCTAATTTGAATTTTGAGAAAATGACGCTGCTCGATCAATTGATTGAAAAAGTAATAAAAGGTCAACTATCAATTGAAGCAGCGAAAGAAGAATTGGAACGAATCAACACCCTGCCTCAACGTTACGGTGCATTAGTAAATATCTTTTCCATCGGTGTTTCAACTTCAAGTGCGGCTTGTTTGTTTGGTGGAGGCTGGACAGAAATTATAATCTCAGGTATAATTGGACTGATGATTGGAATCCTTATGGAATTACTTGCTTTTTTACCCAATTTATCCCGATTGGCAGTGCTTTTCTCAGCAACTTTTGCCATCTTTTTTGCCAAATGGTCGGTAGTTTGGGCTGGTGAATATTCGATTGAAATCGCCACCATAACTGGTTTGATTTTATTGATTCCAGGATTTACTTTATCACTTTCGGTAACTGAATTAGCAAACGGTCACGCACAATCAGGAACCGTCCGATTTTCAAACGCGCTCGTAACATTTGTAATGATTGCTGTTGGAATTGGCTTAGGAAATAATTTAGCAGCGCAATTTGAGTTGTCTCCATCGCTTGTTCATTTCGCTGAAATTCCAAAATGGATGACTTATATTGCTATTGCATTGGTTCCAGCCGGATTTGTTGTGTTATTCAAGGCGCAAATAAAACACTATCATTGGATGCTTTTGTCTTGTATTACATCTTACTATAGTGTCTCTTATTTCAGTTCGTTCAATATTGGTGAGCTTTCTGTGTTTTTTGCAGCGTTTTCTCTTGGACTTGTTTCCAACTCACTTTCAAGATTGATAAAACAACCTGTTACGTTGATGTTGGTTCCTGGAATTATTTTATTGGTACCTGGCTCAATCGGATTTAAGAGTATTTCTGCATTAGTTAATGATCAAACATTAAATGGAATTGAAAGTGCTTTTACTACCTTATTGTCAGCAGCTTCGTTAACAGCAGGTTTACTTTTTTCAAACATGATTGTTCGGTTAAATAGAGGATTTTAGAAGTTTTTTTTCTTTTTTTTTTAAATCTGAATTCAGAAAGAAAAAAATATTTATCTTTGTCCCCCAATCAGATTTGGTCTTTTCAAAAGAGAAAAGTGAGGTTGAAATAAAAGCTGAGAGTTCGTCCGATTTAAGAAAGTGAGCTCGATTCAAGCGAGAGTAGCTCAGTTGGTAGAGCACGACCTTGCCAAGGTCGGGGTCGCGGGTTCGAATCCCGTCTCTCGCTCGTCTATGCTCGAGTGGTGGAATGGTAGACACGCCGGACTTAAAATCCTGTGCTCTTTTTGGGCGTGCGGGTTCAAGTCCCGCCTCGAGTACAAAGCCTTGATGAAAATCAAGGCTTTTTTTATTTAAAGACTTATGCATTGGCTTCCACCTTGCATGGGAAAAAAGTCCTGAATGTCAATGATGTTCAGGATTTTTTCGTTTATCTTAGAATGGCAACCGTTTACATCTTATATTCTCAAAGGATTGATCAGTTTTATATTGGATCCTGTATTGATTTGAAAGCAAGATATGAATAGTATCTACAAGGTAAAAAGGAAGTTGCCTTCACAAAAAAGAACAATAAAATTTCACGAATTAAACTTGTACCCAACTCCTCTTATTGAATGAAAATGTAACGGACTTTTTGGGTCTATTTCAAAGATTTTTCGAAAAACAAGAATATAGTTGTCAATCGTTCTTGAAGTAGGGAATTGATCTTTTCCCCAAATTTTGTCCAAAATCTCATCTCTTGAAATCACTTTATTTTCTTTCTCTATGAATAATTTTAGCAGCTCAACTTCACGTTTTGAAAAAACATGCACTATTTTTCCTAAAGTATCTTTTACTTCAAAACTTGCTAAGTCAATGCTGTAATTTCCAATTTCAAAGGATAAAATCTCTTTATTCACGTATGTTGTTTGTGATAAAATTTGAACTTTAAGTAATAATTCTTCTAAATCAAAAGGTTTTGGTAAGTAATCGTTTGCTCCCAGTTTTAATCCATTCACACGATCAGCTGTTGTTCCTTTTGCAGAAAGAAATAAAATTGGAACAGAACTTTTTTCACGAATGATTCGACATAGGTCCAAACCGCTTACAAATGGAAGCATAACATCTAAAATAATTAAATTAAAATCGAAGTTTTTTTCAAAAGCATTTAACGCCTCTTGACCATCTTGAAAAGTAGTAACAGTATAGTTTTCAAGCTCTAAATTCAACTGAATCATATCCCTCAAACTTTTCTCATCTTCTACAACGCAAATTGAAATCATGTTTGTTTTATTAAAATTGTCAGATATATTTGTGTGAAATTACTCAAAACGTATAAACTATGAAAAAACAATTACTCTTATCTGTTTTTCTTTTTGTTGCAACAGCATTAAGTTTAAACGCCCAACAAATCATCCCGGTTATTCAAAAATTTGAAATAAGCAAGGATGTTCCAACAACAATTTTACCTGCTCCAGATTTGAATCAATTAAGAGCAGAAGACGCTTTAAGAGATAAGCAAGGAATGCTTTATCGTATTGGTGTTGCTTCATTTGTAAACATTACCACTGAAAATTCAGGTTGGTGGACAACATTAGAAAATGGGGATCGTCAATGGCAATTGAAAATCAAATCAGAAGGTGCTGAAGCATTGAGCTTTCTCTTTGAAAAATTCAAATTGTTTGGTGAATCAGTTCTAGAAATAAGAGATTTAAGCGGAAAATTAGTTCATAAACCATTAACTTCGAATGACGTTCAAGAACATTTCATGCAGCACGCAGCTTTATGTTTTGGTGACGAATTAGTATTGACTTTAACTGAGCCAAAAAACACAACTCCTTCTCAAATTTACATGGATCGAGTGATGTATAACTACCGCTCAACAGGTAATCCTAACGCAGCAAAAATTAACGAATCAGAAACGTGCGAAGTAAATGTAAATTGCTCACCAGTTGGTGACACTTGGCAAGATGAAAAAAGAGGTGTTGCCAGAATATTAGTTGTAGAAGGAGCAAGTCAAGGATGGTGTACAGGTTCATTGATAAATAATACAGCTCAAGATTGTAAACCTTATTTCTTAACTGCTTTACATTGCGGTGTTACAGCAAGTGCTGCAAATATGAATCAGTGGAAATTTTACTTCCGTTATGAATCTCCAAATTGCAACAATCCTTCAACTGCTGGAACTTTAGATGATTATTTTATTACTGGTTGCTTGCGTATTGCTGATTCAGGAGATGGTGGAGGAGACTCTGGCTCTGATTTCTTGTTAGTACAATTAGGAACAGCAAACAACACTTCTACAATTGTAACTCAACTAAAATCTGCAAATTTCAATGCATACTGGAATGGATGGAATGCAAACACAACAGCAACAGCTGGAGGAACAGGAATTCATCATCCTGCTGGGGATATTAAAAAAATCTCTACTGCTACAGGGAATACGGTAAGTGGAGGTTGGAACGGAAACGGACTTCAATCTCACTGGAGAGTAACTTGGACTGCTAATTCAAATGGACATGGAGTAACTGAAGGAGGTTCTTCTGGTTCTCCTTATTTTAACAATTCGCAAGGTTATATAGTAGGTACATTAACTGGAGGAGGTTCGTTTTGTACTGCTTTAAACTCTCCTGATTATTATGGTAAAATGTCTTACCATTGGACATCAAATGGTACAGCTAACAACCGTCAATTAAAACCATGGTTAGACCCTACCAACTCAGGATTATTAGTTTTAGCAGGTTCAAATGACCCTTGTTCAGCTCCAACAACACCTGTTGCCAATTTTACAGCTAATCAAACAAATGTAACGCCTGGTACTAACGTAACTTTTACGGATCAATCAACAGGAGTTCCAACAACGTGGGCATGGTCAATAACGCCTGCGACTGGTTGGGCTTATGCTAGTGGTTCAACAGCAAGTTCACAAAATCCGGTTGTAACGTTTAATACAGTAGGTCAATATACTGTTACTTTAACTGCTTCAAATGCACAAGGTTCAGATGCTGAAACCAAAACAAATTATATCATTGTTGCACAAGCAACTGGTCCTTGTACACCTTCAGTTACAAGTGCTTGCGATGAATACATTCAAAATGTAACTTTAAACACAATTAACAATACAACAGCTTGTACGACCGGTGGTTATGCAAGTTACACATCGACTTCAACTTCGCTGACGAAAGGAACACAATATTCGATCACAGTTTCGCCAGCAATCGGCACAAATGCTGGTGCATATACAGGTGATGAGATTGCAGTTTGGATTGATTATAACAACGACTTTACGTTCTCTTCAACTGAAAGAGTTGGATATGTAATTGTTGCAACTGGTTGGAGTAACCAATTTACATTTACTGTTCCAACAAGTGCAACAACAGGTGCAGTAAGAATGCGCGTTCGTATTTCTTACTCTGTAGTTGCTGATGGTGGTGCACCAATTGATCCTTGTGCTGTAGCTTCTTTCGGAGAAACAGAAGATTACACAGTAAATATTGTTGACAATGGTTCTGGAGTTGGTATTGAAGAAAACGTATTAAACGCAGCTTCAATTTATCCGAATCCAACAACAGATTTATTGAATGTTGATTTAAGTCAAGTAAGTGAAGAAGTTCAATCGGTTTCAATTCTTGATGTAACAGGAAAAGTTATTCAAACATCTGCAGTAAATGCTGCTAAAATTGTAAACTTTGACCTAACAGCAATTGCAAGTGGTTTATACTACGTACGAATTGCATCAGGTACTAATTCTGTTATTAAACAAGTAGTTAAAAACTAAGAAAAAAAATAATTTTCCAAAGCCCTATCAGCAAATGTTGGTAGGGCTTTTTTGTTACAATCCAACTCATTTTCAATAAATTCAATTTATTTAATCACTTCCATTTAATAATTTTTAATTCGAAACGTTAACTTAAATTAAAAAAGACCCTTACTTCAGCTAAATTCCCGCATTAAAAAGGGTCTTTATATAATCATTTTAATAACTTTGCTTTCCTAAAAATTGCTCTGAAAATGGATAAAGTTTCTTACGTTGGAAATGCAGATGTTAATGCGATTGATTATCTGTACAAACAATACCGACAAGACCCTGAAAGTGTAGATGCTGGCTGGAAAAAATTCTTCGAAGGATTTGAATTTGCACAAACAAATTACGAGGACGGAGGTGAAATTCCTGAAAACTTCAAAAAAGAATTTAAGGTTATTAATCTTATAAACGGTTATCGTCAACGAGGTCATTTATTTACGAAAACCAATCCTGTTAGAGAAAGAAGACAATACACTCCTGATTTATCAATAGAAAATTTCGGACTTGAACAAAAAGATTTAGACGAAACTTTTCAAGCAGGTGAGCAAATTGGTTTGGGTGCAACAACACTTAAAACAATCATAAGTCATTTAGAAGAAAGCTATTGTCAATCAATTGGAACTGAGTTTCTTTACATTCGTGACCCAGAAAGAATAGAGTGGTTAAGAACCAAAATAGAAACTAAAAATCCAATACCTTTTTCTAAAGAAAGAAAAATTCAGATATTCAAAAAATTAAATCAAGCTAGCAGTTTTGAAGCATTTTTAGGAAAAAAATTCGTTGGGCAAAAACGCTTTTCAATTGAAGGTGGTGAAGCTTTAATTCCTGCGTTGGACACACTCGTTAACTGTGGTTCTGAATTAGGAGTTGAGTATTTCGTGATGGGAATGGCACACCGCGGAAGATTGAATTCATTGGCTAATATTTTTGAAAAAAGACCTAGGGATATTTTCTCCGAATTTGAAGGAAAAGAATTTGATTTCGAATCCTCTTTTGATGGAGATGTTAAATACCATCAAGGATATACCTCGCACATTACTCTTTCTAACGGCAAACCAATGGGTCTTACCCTCTCACCTAACCCTTCTCACCTTGAGGCTGTTAATACAGTTGTAGAAGGAATTGCGCGTGCAAAAATAGATCACATATACAAATCAGAAAGTAAAGTTTGTCCTGTATTAATTCACGGAGACGCTGCTGTTGCTGGTCAAGGTATTGTCTATGAAACGATTCAAATGGCACAATTGGATGGTTACCGCGCTGGTGGTACGGTTCATATTGTTGTAAATAACCAAGTTGGATTTACGACAAATTACTTAGATGGACGTTCTTCAACTTACTGTACAGACGTTGCAAAAACAACGCTTTGTCCAGTGTTTCACGTAAATGGTGACGATATTGAATCAGTTATCAAAGTGGTAGAAGCAGCAATGGAATACCGTCAAGTGTTTAATCGCGATGTTTTCATTGATTTATTGTGCTACCGTAAATATGGTCACAATGAAGGAGATGAGCCAAAATTCACGCAACCAAAATTATACGACATCATTGCAAAGCACCCAAATCCAAAGGTAATTTACCAACGTGAATTGGAAGCGCAAGGTGTCATTTCAAAAGAAGAAGCAAAACAAATAGAAGATGCTTATAATCAGTTTTTAGAAGAAGAATTTGATGCTTCCCGTAAAAATGAAAAAGCCTTAGTTTATGATTTCTTGAAATTAACGTGGGAAGGATTTAGACATGGAACGGCTAAAGATTTTGAAAAATCGCCAGAAACTGGCGTTGATAAACAAAAATTATACGAACTAGGAATTAAACTTTCTTCTTTACCTGAAGGAAAAAAATACTTCCGCAAGATTGCAAAAATCTTTGAAGATCGTTTAAATGCTTTCAAAAACGATAGTTTAGATTGGGGTTCAGCAGAAATGTTGGCGTATGCTTCTTTACTCGTTGAAGGTAATTCTGTTCGAATCTCAGGACAAGATGTGGAGCGTGGAACATTCTCTCACCGTCACGCAGTTGTGAAAACAGAAGATACAGAAGAAGAGGTTGAAACATTAAAATTGTTGAGTGATAATCAAGCTCGCTTTGATGTTTACAATTCCCTTTTATCAGAATATGGAGTGCTTGGATTTGAATATGGTTATTCATTAGCTACTCCAAAAGCCCTAACGATTTGGGAGGCACAATTTGGAGATTTCTTCAATGGTGCACAAATTATGATTGACCAATTTATTTCCGCAGGGGAAGACAAATGGGCAACGCAAAGTGGCTTGGTGATGTTGTTACCTCACGGTTACGAAGGTCAAGGAGCTGAACATAGTTCGGGTAGAATGGAGCGTTTCCTACAACAATGTGCTGATTTGAATATGCAAATTGTAAACACATCAACACCAGCGAATCATTTCCATTTATTGCGTCGTCAAATGAAACGCGATTTCAGAAAACCATTAGTTGTTTTCTCTCCAAAAATGCTTTTGCGTTATCCAGATGCAATGTCAAGTTTGGAAGAAATGGCAACTGGTTCATTCCAAGAGGTATTAGACGACCCAACAGCAAAAGTGAAAGAAGTGGATACGTTGGTACTTTGTAGCGGTAAATTCTACTACGAAATGAAAGTAAAAGCGAAAGAATTGGGTGTTACAAATATGGCTTTTGTTCGAATTGAGCAATTGTATCCTTTACCACAAAAACAAATCGATACAATCTTAGCGAAATACAAAGCGAAAAACATCATTTGGGCACAAGAAGAACCAGCAAATATGGGAGCTTGGACATATATGGCAATGAATTTAAGAAAATTAGATTTGATTGGAATTACTCGTCCTGCAAGTGCTGCCTCTGCGGAAGGTTCTAAAAAATTACACGAAAAACGTTTGGCTAAATTGTTCAACGAATTGTTTTCGTATGCAAAAGTAACAGTGAAAAATTAACGAAATAAGATAGAAGATGTCAGTATTAGAAATGAAAGTCCCAAGTCCGGGAGAATCGATATCAGAAGTTGAAATCGCAGCTTGGTTAGTTGCTGATGGTGATTACGTAGAAAAGGACCAAGCAATAGCTGAGGTTGATTCTGATAAAGCAACATTGGAATTGCCTGCAGAAGAAAGTGGTATTATCACCTTGAAAGCTGCTGAAGGCGATGTTGTTAAAGTTGGTCAAGTAGTTTGTTTAATCGACACTTCTGCTGCAAAACCTGCGGGAAGTGCTCCTGCAAAAACAGTTGAAGTAGTAGCTGAAAAAGCTGCTCCTACTCCAGTTGCTGCGCCAGCACCAGCAAAAACTCCAAATCCAGACCCAGTTAAGGAAACTTCTTATGCAAGTGGAACTCCTTCTCCTGCTGCTGCTAAGATTATGGCAGAAAACAATGTTGCAGCTAATCAAGTAAAAGGAACTGGAAAAGATGGTCGTATCACAAAACAAGATGTTATTAGTGCGATGTCTGCTGGATTCTCTACTGCTGATGCGCAAGGTTGGGGTGGATCACGCAATCAAAGTCGTGAAAAAATGTCGATGTTGCGTCGTAAAATTGCAGAGCGTTTAGTTGCTGTAAAAAGTGAAACGGCAATGTTGACGACTTTTAACGAAGTGGATATGAAACCAATTATGGACTTGCGCGCGAAATACAAAGACGCTTTCTCAAAACACCACGAAGTGAATTTAGGATTTATGTCGTTCTTCACAAAAGCAGTTACAGAAGCTTTGAATTTATACCCTGCTGTGAACGCACAAATTGACGGAAACGAAATGGTTTTCCATGATTATGCAGATATTGGTATTGCAGTTTCTTCTCCTAAGGGATTAATGGTTCCCGTTGTTAGAAATGCGGAGCAAATGTCATTGGCAGAAATTGAAAGAGAAATTAAACGTTTGGCAATCAAAGCTCGCGACGGAAAAATTACGCCAGAAGATATGACTGGTGGAACATTTACCATTACGAATGGTGGTGTTTTCGGATCGATGTTGTCAACGCCAATTATCAACCCACCGCAATCAGCAATTTTAGGTATGCACAATGTAGTTGAACGTCCAGTTGCGATTAATGGTAAAGTGGAAATTCGTCCAATTATGTACGTTGCGCTTTCGTATGACCACAGAATCATCGATGGAAAAGAGTCTGTTAGTTTCTTAGTGAAAGTGAAAGAAATGTTAGAAAACCCTGAAAGAATGTTGTTTGGCTCTAAGGATCCAATTCAAGTTTTATTGGGATTGTAATCTTCCCTCCTTGAGGAGGGATTGAGGGAGGTGACCTTAATTTAATTTTATAAATAAAGAACCACTGAGTGAAAACTTGGTGGTTTTTTTTGCTAAAAAATGGATAAAAAACAAATAGTGGTAAATCAAAAGGATATAAAAAACACTAGCTCTAAATAAGAATGAACTAGTGTTTATTTTATATCGAAAGAACTAAACTTATTAACCTAATTTACATTAAAACTACGTAAATGGAAAACTAAATGGTATAAGTCAAAATTAGTTAACTACGAGTATTTCAAACGACAATTGAAAACAACATAGGTACTATTTCATTTTTCCTAATCGGGCTGTGGCTTTAACAGTTGTTTTTTTATAAATAAATCCAATTCCAATGAAAGGCCGGTTAACAATTGCTTCGTATTGTGGATAAAACACAACGTCATAGCCTGGATTGTTTTTCATCATTTCATGTAGTGCATAAAAAGAAGCAGGTTCAGAAATACCATTTCCAATTATTGGAATGTAACCAAGGTTAACTGCTGAAAACGCCCACCCTTCAACTGAACCTTGTTCTTTGTTTAACAAGCGTTGCCAGTCAACACCGAAGATTCTAACCGATGTTGCCTCTGCTGAGACTTGTTCGGAAAGATCGAAGTTTTCACGAACTAATTCAACACGAACGTTAGGCTCGCGCATCGTTTTGTGTAATGATGTACAAGAAGATAATCCTAGTACTGCAAAAAAAGTTAATAATAAAATTGATTTTTTCATAATAGTTTTTTCTTTCGAAGGTATTTAAATATGACAAAGAAAAGCTAGAATTAACAACTTTTGATTTTTGCGTTTGACAAATTTCCATCTCCAAAAAATCTTCAAAAAGTTGATTTTAACCTTGATTTTTTGAAAACTTGAACATCAAATATCAAATTTATTGACTTAATGATAAAACTTGCAATTTTCAAACATAGAATAAAGGCTCGATTTCTTTTAAAATTCAACTAATTGCAGTGAAACTTACTAATGAACAGCAACAAATAATAAACTCAACAGAAACATCAAAATCAATGCTGCTGCTTGTTCTAGAAAAACAACAGAGTATTCAAGTACTCCTTAACACGACCAAAAACACATAAGATCTCGAATTAAAAAATTAGAATTAGAGGAAATTTATGGTTAAATCAAACCCATTTTAATTTTTTCTCAAGATTGGACTAGAAAATTATTGAACTTATTTTAATTGAATATGAAATATGGATAAACTGACATTTTAAAACACATGTAATCATTATATAAACTAAAATCGATTTCAATCAAATTCAAAAAATTGAATTATTGGAAGAAAATTAAAAACATTCCCACCTGATTTCGTCTTACAATTAACTAGTAATTGTTGGAAATCTTTAAAGATTTAAGTTTTATCTTAAGAGGGTTGGACTTGTAAATATATAAGACCAAAAGTAATTCTGTTAAAAGTTAGGTTTTAGAAAACAAAAATTTAATCTCCTTCCACCGCCACTCTGTCAGTAATTTTCCAAAGGCACATTCTTTGACATCGGAGCAATCTGATGAAACAAAAAACATACTTTGAAAATCATTTAAGAAATGCTATACCACCCGCGTTAATCGTGGTGATTGTTATGTGGATGGTCTATTGGGCCGACTTTCTTTTTATCTTCGATTTTCACAAATTAGGGGTGCTTCCAAAAACAATCGAAGGACTTAAAGGAATCATTTTTATGCCATTAATTCATGCGCATTCCGATTTCAAACACATTATTAACAACTCAGTACCAACCTTTTTACTTTTAACTCTTTTGTTTTATTCCTACAAAGAAATTGCTTTAAAAGTGTTCTTCGGAAGTTGGTTATTGACAGGAATCTTAGTTTGGATTTTTGCCACCAATAAAGGTTCATTTCATATTGGAATGAGTGGAGTGATTTATGCACTAGCTGCCTTTCTTTTTACGTCGGGTGTTTTACGGAAATACTTACCTCTTCAAGCTTTGTCATTATTCATCGTTTTTCTATACGGAAGTATGATTTGGGGGATTTTCCCTACTTCGCCGAGAGTTTCTTGGGAAGGACATTTAATGGGAATGATTGTAGGAATCTTACTCGCAATTTATTACCGAGCTGAAGGTCCTCAGCGCCCCAAATACCAATATGAAATTGAAAAAGAATTAGGAATCGAACCACCAGATTTGGAAGGAATGTATTTGGAACAAATTCGCTTGCAAGAAGAAGAAATCCGTCAACAGCAAGAGGCACTTCGTCAACTGGAGGAAGAAAGAATAAACAATGAAATCAAAATCATTTACCATTTCAAAGAAGGTTCAAAAGATTTAGATAAGTAATTTTTAGGACTTTAATTTAAAAACAAAAATACAGTTACCAAATCGTTCAAAATAAACTTAATTTAAGTAGTTGGTTAATGGAATTTCATTTTATATCTCGCCCAAACTCCGACTTAAAACAAGTTTTGGCGAGTTATAATTCCAATTTGTCAAACGCGTTTCTTCCATTAAAAATTTAATTAGTGTCATAATGACATTTATTAGCTAAAAAACTATATTTGTAGTAAGAACCAGCTATTAAAATTCTTTTGGATATGAAACCTCAAAACCAAGAACGCGTCATCATTGAAAACATCAGCCCATGCATTGACGGTGGGATTTTTGCCTTAAAAACAATCGCTCAACAACCCGTTTTCGTCGAAGCAGATATTCTCGCTGACGGTCACGACCATATTTGTGCAGTATTGCAATTCAAGTCAAAATCAGATAAAAAATGGCAAGAAGTACCTTTCGCTCCACTTGGAAACGACCGTTGGGGAACGACAATGATTGCCGACAAAGAAGGAACTTTTGAGTATTTCATCGAATCGTGGGTAGATTGGCCTTTGAATTGGTTGTTCGGTACACGCAAAAAAATCGACGCTGGTCAACACGTTAAAAGTGAATTATTAGAAGGCGCTGAATACATTAAAGACATCATAAAAAAACTAAAAGGAAAAGCTAAAACAGAAGCCGAGTCTTGGATTGCAATATTAGAAAATGAGGCAACTTACGACGAAGCGCTTGAATTAGTAAAAAGCGATAGTTTACAACAACTATTTTTTGATTTTCCGACAAAATTATTAGCTGCTAAATCTCAAGTTTTACCTTGGAAAGTAGAACGCAAAAAAGCGCTTTTCTCTACTTGGTATGAGTTTTTTCCTCGTTCTGCTTCAGAAACAGAAGGCAAACATGGAACATTTAAAGATTGTGAAAAACTATTGCCACGCGTTGCAGCAATGGGATTCGATACGCTTTATTTCCCACCGGTGCATCCAATTGGAGAAGTGAACCGCAAAGGTAAAAACAACGCAACGGATGCCTTGGATGGAGATGTAGGAAGTCCGTGGGGAATTGGCTCACAACATGGCGGACACATGAGTTTGCATCCGGATTTAGGTAACGAAGCTGATTTTAAATCGATGGTGGATACAGCAAAATCGTTGGGAATTGAAATCGCAATGGACTTTGCACTGCAAGCTGCACCAGATCATCCGTGGGTGAAATCAAATCCGCAATGGTTCAAATGGCGACCGGACGGAACAGCACAATACGCTGAGAATCCACCTAAAAAATACCAAGATATTCTACCAATTTATTTTGAAACTTCCGATTGGAAAAACCTTTGGAACGAATTACTTCGCGTTGCTTTGTATTGGGTCGAAGAGTTTGGAATTTCTGTTTTCAGAGTCGATAATCCACACACAAAACCCTTCCATTTTTGGGGTTGGTTAATGGCAAAAGTGCAAGAAAAACATCCAAACGTTCTGTTTTTAGCTGAAGCCTTTACACGTCCGAAAATCATGGAACAATTGGCGAAACAAGGATTTACTCAAAGTTATTCGTATTTCACTTGGCGCACCAACAAACATGAGTTAACAGAATACGTGAACGAATTAACGAAAACAGAACGCAAACACTATTTTCGAGCGAATTTCTGGCCAAATACGCCTGATATCAATCCATTTCATTTACAAAGTGGCAACGAAAGTATTCATTTACAACGTTATGCATTGGCAGCAACTTTGAGTTCGAACACGGGCGTTTATGGTCCAGTTTACGAACATTTAGTGAGTGATGCCATTCCTGGAAAAGAAGAATACCACGATAGTGAAAAATACGAATTCCGTCATTGGGACTGGAAAAAAGAAACCAATTTGACGCGCATTATGAAAGCCATTAACTTGGCTCGAAGAGAAATGCCGTCTTTGCAACAAACCAACAACATCGAATTTTTGGAAATCAATAATCAACATTTATTGGCTTTCCACAAGTGGGATTTTGAAGCGAAAGATAGAAGTTTAATCGTTGTGAATTTAGACCCGCATTATCCTCAAAATGGTTGGGTGAAAATACCGTTGGCACAATGGGGAATTCAGGCTGGTCATACTGTTCGTGTGCACGATGTCATAACCAAAGACTCTTATGTTTGGAACGAAGAATTCTGTTACATCGAGCTTCATCCTGTGTTACCATTCCATATCTTTAAGGTTGAATTTTAATCGTTAACCATGGCTAAAAAAATCACTACTCCTACTCCACCAATTATCGAACGACCAGTTTTTGATTGCGACTGGCGAAATTCGTTGGATTCCCAAGATTTTAAAGAGCGTTTTCCGAAAGAAATTTTTCAAGATTACATCGTCACCAAAAGATGGTACGGAGGAAAAGTGTCGACGATTAAAAACTTGGAAATCATTGATTTTATCAAGCTTTCAAGTGAGCAGCACAATTACTTTGGCGTACTGATTGAAATCAATTACGAAGAATCATTTTTCCAAAATTACTTCATCACGTTGGCATTTATGCTGGAGCACGAACTCGATGAAACGTCCAATATCATTGGTGCTGCGTCGTTTAACGAAGGTCCAGGTTATTTGGTAGATGCTTTATTCATTGAAGATTTCAGAAAATTATGGTTCGAGTTGACAGTTGGATCAAAACCGAGTCCGAATGTGAACTTGACCTTGAACTGCGAACAATCCATTAAAAATGAAGCGTATGTTTCTTCTAAATTTATGGGTGGCGAGCAAAGCAATACGAGTATCATTTACAACGAAAAATACGTAATGAAATTCTTCCGACGCATCTTTATCGGAGTGAATCCAGATTACGAAATAAATAAATTTTTAACGGAGCAACAAGGTTTTACAGGTACGCCACCGTATCGTGGAAGTGCTAATATGGCACATTATAAAGATGCTATTACCTTGGCTTTGATGCAAGAATTAGTTCCGAATAAATGTGACGCTTGGACTTATTTCAATGAACTTTTATTACAAGCCTATCAAAATTTAGAACGCAAAAAAGTAGACATCAGTCGTTTGCCTTCCGTTCCTTTGTTCACGCATTTACCGATTCATAAAGTTCCTCACGAATACATCGATTTTGTTGGTTTGGAATTTTTTATGAAAGTAAAATTAATTGCAGAACGCACTGCTGACCTACACATCGCGATGGGAAGCAACAAAACAGATACGCATTTTACCTCAACGACTTTTAACGGAGATTATGGTGTTTGGCTGAAAAATCGCTTGATTTATCAAGTCCAAAATCGCTTGAATGCCATCGAAAATAATGTAGATTCTTTGGACGGCGAAGCCTTGGAATTAGCAAACTATTTCCTTCAAAATAAAAAAGCAATTCGTAAATATTTCCTTGATTTCGATTGGGAAGTATTGAAAGGAGAGCGCATTCGTATTCACGGCGATTACCATTTAGGACAAGTGTTGGTAACCGATAACGATTTCATCATTCTGGATTTTGAAGGTGAACCAGAAAGTACGATTCGCGACCGAAAAATTAAGCAACCGCCTTTGAAAGATGTAGCTGGATTGTTCCGCAGTTTCCATTACGCTTTGTTTGCTTCGATTTTGAATAACCCCGATAAATTGAGCTACAAACAAGAGCATTTATTTGAAGCGGGCGAGAAATTATTCACGTATGTCGTTGCCGTTTGTATGGACGCTTACATGCAACGCATTTACTCTTTTGGCGAGTTGAACATCGGCTACAAAAAAGAACAAGAATTCATTTTAATGTACCACATGACCGAAAAAGCGGTCTATGAATTGGGCTACGAATTGAACTCGCGTCCCGATTGGGCCATTATTCCGTTGAAAGGAATTGCCAGCATTTTAAAATCTCAAATCTAAAGAAACAAATATGAACGCAGTTAAACCTCACAGCCTTTTCACGGGCTTCGACATCGATTTGTTTCGAGCTGGAAAGCACATTCGCTTGTATGAAAAACTAGGTTCCCACCCGATGACCTTGAACGGCGAAGAAGGAACGTATTTTGCCGTTTGGGCACCTTCTGCAAAAACAGTTTATGTTGTTGGTAATTTCAATCATTTTACTGAAAGTCATGAACTATTTGTTCGTTGGGACGGCTCTGGAATTTGGGAAGGATTCATTCCAAATGTTGGTCACGGCGAAATCTATAAATACAAAATTCACAGTCATCATAACGGTGTCGTGACAGAAAAAGCAGATCCTTTTGCGCGTTATTGCGAACATCCACCGATGACAGCTTCTATAATTTGGGATGCAAAATACGATTGGGACGACAGCGATTGGATGCAAAAAAGAGCTCAACACAACGCTTTAGACAAACCCATTTCAGTTTATGAAATTCACGCAGGTTCGTGGCGCAAACGCTGGGACGAAAATCGTTCGTTGACCTATCGTGAAATGGCAGATGAATTAGTGGATTATGTGGCTGAAATGGGATTCACGCACGTGGAATTCATGCCAATTATGGAATATCCGTATGATCCTTCATGGGGATATCAATTGGTTGGATATTTCGCACCAACAAGTCGTTTTGGTTCACCAGAGGATTTCAAATATTTAGTAAACGCTTTTCACAACAAAGGAATTGGCGTATTTTTAGATTGGGTTCCATCGCATTTTCCAAGTGATGCACATGGTTTAGGGAATTTTGATGGCACGCATTTATACGAGCATCCCGACATTCGCAAAGGCTATCATCCCGACTGGAAATCCCTGATTTTCAATTATGAACGTCCAGAAGTGCGCTCATTTTTGATGAGTAATGCCATTTTCTGGCTCGATGCTTTCCATGCAGATGGTTTACGTGTGGACGCTGTAGCTTCGATGTTGTACTTGGATTACAGTCGAAACGAGGGCGAATGGGAACCAAACAAATACGGCGGCAGAGAAAACTTAGCCGTAATTGATTTCTTAAAAGACTTGAACAAACATGTTTATCACGAATTTCCTGACGTTCAAACGATTGCCGAAGAAAGCACGAATTTCCCAATGGTAAGTCGCCCCACTTCAATTGGCGGTTTAGGATTCGGAATGAAATGGATGATGGGCTGGATGCACGATACCTTGGAATATTTTAAAAAAGAACCAGTTTACAGAAAACACCACCACAACGATATTAGTTTTTCCCTTACCTATGCGTTTACCGAGAATTTCATGTTGCCTTTGAGCCACGACGAAGTTGTTTACGGAAAACACAGCATCATGGGGAGAATGCCAGGCGACCATTGGCAACGCAGAGCGAATTTACGTTTACTTTACGGTTGTATGTTTACGCATCCAGGAACGAAATTACTGTTTATGGGTTCTGAATTTGGACAAGAATCAGAATGGAATTTCGAAGGTTCGTTGGATTGGCATTTACTCGATAATCCCGACTACAAAGGCATTCAGTCGTGGGTGAAAGCGTTGAACAGTTTATATAAAGAACGTCCTGCACTTTCCGAACTACAATTCAACGCGAGTGGTTTCCAATGGATCAGCTACAACGACCACGAAAACAGCATTTTAGTTTATTTACGAAAAGGCAAAAATCCAAAAGACGATTTGTTGATTGTATCGAATTTCACACCAGTTGTGCGCGACAATTACCGTTTTGGAGTTCCTGTTGAAGGTCCTTGGAAAGAAGTACTTTGCAGTGATGATACCGCTTTCGGTGGTTCTGGCGTTGTGAATTCAACAGAAATCATCGCAGACGCAGAAGGAATGCACCATTTACCGTTTTCAATTAGTTTAACCTTGCCTCCATTGGCAATTTCAATTTATGCTTTAAAATAATAGAATGATTACAAATACAACTTTAGAATACAAAGGGAATTTGTTCCCTCAATCCATAATTAGCTTTGAAAAAAACGTAGATACCTACACGTTCAGAGCAAAAAACAACGTATTACTCCGCTTAACAATTTTGCGTGACAGCGTGGTGCGGTTTCGTTATGCGACTGAAAATGCCTTTGAAAAAGATTTTTCGTATGCTTTGGCCGACAATTATCCCAAAGGCTACAACGATTTGAATTTCGCTGAAGACGAGGAGTATTACATTCTTACCACCGCGAAAATCAAAATTTACGTTGCCAAAGAAAACATGCGCATCGGGATTTATACCTTGGAAGGAACACCGATTTTGGAAGATGAATTAGGCTTCCACTACGAGGAAAATCACGAATATGGCGGTAACATCGTGAAAATGTCGAAACACAGTCCGAAAGGCGAAAGTTTCTACGGTTTGGGAGATAAACCAAGTCACATGAACCTAAAAGGAATGCGTTTTACGAACTGGAATACAGACGAGTACGCATTTTCAAAAGACAAAGATCCGATTTACAAAACGATTCCTTTTTACATCGGTTTGAACCAAAATACGGCTTATGGAATCTTCTTTGACAATACGTTCCGAACGCATTTTGACTTTGCACACGAACGCCATGGAATTACCTCTTTTTGGGCAGACGGTGGGGAAATGAATTACTATTTTTTCTACGGTCCTTCAAGCAAAGAAGTCATTAAAAATTACACGCAATTGACGGGTGTTCCTGAAATGCCACCGATGTGGGCTTTAGGTTACCATCAGAGTAAATGGAGCTATTATCCGGAAAGCAATTTCAGAGCATTGGCACAAAAATTTCGCGACTTGCAAATTCCATGTGATGCTGTTTATTTGGACATTGATTACATGGAAGGCTTCCGTTGTTTTACTTGGAGCAAAGAATATTTCCCGAATCCAAAACAAATGGTGGACGATTTGAAAGCCGACGGATTCAAAGTGGTGGTAATTATCGACCCGGGAATTAAAATCGACAAAGATTATTGGGTGTACAACGAAGCCATGGAAAAAGGTTATTTCTGCAAACGTTCCGACGGACCATTGATGAAAGGTAAAGTGTGGCCTGGCGATTGTTACTTCCCCGATTTCACTAACCCTGAAGTGCGCACTTGGTGGGCTGGATTATACAAAGAATTGATTGAAGATATTGGCGTGCGTGGCGTTTGGAACGATATGAACGAACCTGCTGTTATGGAAATTCCAGGGAAAACGTTTCCATTAGATGTACGTCACAATTACGATGGAAATACCTGTTCGCACCGCAAAGCACACAATGTTTACGGAATGCAAATGGCACGCGCAACTTATGAAGGCGTTAAACAATTTGCGTATCCAAAACGTCCGTTTATCATTACACGTGCAGCATATAGTGGAACGCAGCGCTATACTTCTTCGTGGACAGGCGACAACGTGGCTTCTTGGGAACATTTATGGATTGCCAACATTCAAGTGCAACGCATGAACATCAGTGGCGCTGGATTTACAGGAACTGACATCGGTGGATTTGCAGAACAACCAACAGCTGAATTATTTACACGATGGGTCCAATTAGGGGTGTTTCATCCATTTTGTCGCGTTCACAGTTCGGGACATCACGGCGAGCAAGAACCTTGGTCGTTTGGAAAAGACGTGACGGATATCGTGCGCAAGTTTATTGAAATTCGCTATACCTTATTGCCGTATTTGTACACGATGTTTTGGGAATATATTCAGCACGGAACGCCAATGATTAAACCGTTGTTCTATTACGACCAAGAAGACATGCAAACGCATTTCAGAACGGACGAATTTATCTTCGGAAACCATATTTTGGTTTGTCCAATTTTGGAACCCAACACACACGGACGCAGAATGTACATCCCTCGAGGAACGTGGATCAATTGGTGGACAGGCGAACGCGTTGTTGGAGGTGAAGAAGTTTGGGTGGACGCAACAATGGAAACCATTCCGATTTTTGTGCGCGAAGGTGCTTGTATTCCTAAATATCCAGTGCAACAATACGTGGGCGAAAAGAAAATTGAAGAATTACAAATCGACGTGTATTTCTCCGAAGAAAAAACGAAATCGCGCATTTATGCTGACGGCGGCGACGGTTACGACTACAAAAAAGGACGTTTCTCCTTACGCACTTTAGAAGTTGTCGGCCGACCAGATTCCTTAATCATCAACCAACATAAAGAAGGCGATTTTGACGCGGAATATCAACAATTCAAATTAGTGATTCATAATCTTCCTTTTGAAGTGAAAAGTATCTACGTGGACGACAAACGCGCGGAATACGTCGCAACAAAAATCGGAAGTGCGTATGAATTAGTGGTGGATAAGAATTTTAGTCAGTTTCATATAACTGGATAATCTGAATTTGTCCGTCAGCTGACGGATGTTGATTTGAAAATTTGAAAATGGGAGTGCGGACTACTAAGGAGTTACGAATTCGACTATTTGTAACTAACAAACGTTCTTCTTTTTCGTTCGCATTCCGTTTGTTATCGATTAGGAAACCTTTTCGTTTTAAATTTCGCCTGTGGCATTTATTTCTTGTCTGTTGAAGGTTTATCAAAAATGGCAAGATAGTTAAGGAGATGAAAGTTACAATTCTGAAATCACATCAAATACTTTGAAGCTTCCTGTAATAGCTAGACCTGTAATTTTTGTAGCAATCTTTTTTTGTTTTAATTTGATTGCTATTTCAAATAAGAGGTTCAATTTTAAAAATCTAAACTTTTTGTGTTTTGCTTTAATCATTATTTCAAAAGTAAATTAATACCGTCAATTTTATATTTGTTTCAACTTTGCCAAATACGCTTTATCGTCAAATTTACTCCTTAGAATTTCGGCTTAGCAACTGATTTCATTATATTTGCCTTCCTTATACATATTTTATGAATGAAACTATGAATACCACAACTTCCCAATCATTAATTGCACTTGAAGATAAATTCGGTGCACACAATTATCACCCACTTCCAGTTGTTTTAAATAGAGGTGAAGGGGTATTTGTTTGGGATGTTGAAGGTAAACAATATTTTGACTTTTTATCGGCTTATTCTGCTGTTAATCAAGGGCATTGCCACCCAAAAATTACAAAAGCTTTAATTGATCAAGCGCAAACTTTAGCGTTAACATCGCGTGCTTTTTACAATGACTCTTTAGGTGAATATGAGAAATATGTCACCAATCTTTTTGGCTTCGACAAAGTATTGCCAATGAATACAGGTGCAGAAGCTGTAGAAACAGCTATAAAATTATGTCGTAAATGGGCGTATGAGAAAAAAGGAATTACTGAAAATCAAGCGGTGATTGTTGTTTGTGAAGGTAATTTCCACGGACGTACAACTACTATTGTTTCTTTTTCAAGTGATCCAGATTCAAATAAAAACTTTGGACCTTACGCACCAGGATTTATAGCTATTCCTTACGACGATGTGAATGCGTTAGAAGCAGCTTTAAAATTGCCAAACGTTGCTGGTTTTTTAGTGGAACCGATTCAAGGTGAAGCTGGAGTTTACACACCGGCAGATGATTTCTTAACAAATGCAAGAAGATTGTGTACTGAAAATGGAGTCCTTTTCATTGCAGACGAAGTTCAAACAGGAATTGCACGCACAGGAAGTTTGTTAGCTGTTTGTGGAAATTGTACGTGTGAAAATAAATGTGAACGTCAAACAGAAACATATAACCGTCCAGATATTTTGATTCTAGGAAAAGCACTTTCAGGAGGTGTTTATCCTGTTTCAGCAGTTCTGGCTGACGACGAAATTATGATGGTTATAAAACCAGGTCAACACGGATCAACTTTTGGAGGAAATCCGATTGCTGCGAAAGTTGCGATTGCTGCATTAGATGCTGTGGAAGAAGAAGGCTTGATTCAAAATGCACGCCGCTTGGGACATATTTTCAGAAAAGAAATGAATCGCATCATTGAAAATTCCGATTTAGTTGTGAAAGTTCGTGGAAAAGGTTTGTTGAATGCAATTGTTGTAAACGACACTGAAGATAGTCCAACAGCTTGGAATTTATGCGTAGCTTTAAAAGAAAACGGTTTACTGGCAAAACCAACACATGGAAATATCATTCGCTTCGCACCACCATTGGTTATCACAGAAGATCAATTGTTGGAATGCGTGGGGATTATTGAAAAAACAATTAAGAATGTAGAATTAAGAATGAAAAATGAAAAATGAATTGGTCTCCTCCCTTGAGGGAGGATTAAGGAGGGTGACTTTTATTTCATGCACCAATTTTTGACCTTAAAACCATTTTATACATTATTTTTTCAAATCAAATTAACCTAATAAAATATGTCACTTAAAATTAAATTTGGAACTGACGGCTGGAGAGCTATCATCGCAAAAGAATTCACAGTTGATAACGTAGCGCGCGTTACAGAAGCAACAGGAATTTGGTTGAAAAAGAATTACGAGAATCCTTCTGTATTTGTTGGACACGATTGTCGTTTTGCAGGAGAATTATTCATGGAAACAGCAGTGAAAGTATTTATTGCGCAAGGGATTCCAGTAAAAATGTCACGTGGCTTTGTTTCAACTCCAATGATTTCTTTGGCTGCTCATCAATTTGGTTGTGAAATTGGGGTGGATTTAACGGCAAGTCACAATCCTCCTTCCTATAATGGATTTAAACTGAAAGCTGATTTCGGTGGACCATTGGCGCCAGAACACGTTCAAGAAGTGGAAGATATTATCCCAGAAGTTTGTAGCATTGATTTTGAAACTATTTCTATCGAAGAGGCAATGGCTGCTGGAAAAGTAGAAGTGATCGATATCGAAACATTGTATGTGGAACACGTTAAAAAGAACTTCGATTTAGAAGCGATTGAAAAATCAGGAATGCGTTTGGTGTATGATGCAATGTATGGTGCTGGTCAACGTGTGATGCCTCGTATTTTACCAAATGTAGAATTATTGCATTGCGACCCGAATCCGTCATTTATGGGGCAAGCGCCTGAGCCAATTGCTAAAAACTTGAAAGAGTTAGAAGCTTATATTACTTCAAATGAAGGTGTTTATTGTGCTTTAGCAACAGATGGTGATGCTGATAGAATAGGTTTATACAACGGAAAAGGAGAATTCATTGATTCGCATCATATCATTTTGTTATTGATTCATTATTTGGTGAAATACAAAAAAATGACGGGCAAAGTAGCGATTGCATTCAGTGTTACGCCTCGCGTTTACAAAATGTGTGAACATTACGGATTAGAAGTAACCACTACAAAAATCGGCTTCAAAGAAATCGCAACGATTATGGTGAAAGAAGACGTTTTATTAGGTGGAGAGGAATCGGGAGGAATTGCTGTAAAAGGTCACATTCCTGAGCGCGATGGAATTTGGATGGGATTAATCATCTGGGAATTCATGGCGAAATCTGGTAAAACCTTGGATGAATTGATTGATGAAGTTTACGACATCGTTGGTCCATTCAAATTTGAACGAAACGATTTGCACATCACAGAAGAAATGAAACAAAACATCATCGCAAATTGCAAAGCAGGAAACTATAAAGCTTTTGGTGATTACGAAGTGAAAGAAGTGAAAACAATTGACGGTTTCAAATATTTCTTCGATGAAAACCGTTGGATGATGATTCGCCCTTCAGGAACAGAACCTGTACTAAGAACCTATGCAGAAGCTCCAACATTGGAAGAAGTTCGCAAAATCCTTAAAATGACTGAGGAGACGATTTGTAAGTAATTGGCTTTTTTATATAGAATAGAGAACGGGTGTGAAAGCATCCGTTTTTTTTGTACAAATTCACAATCAACCAATTCTAGTAAAATCTTATTCAATTAATTTTAATTTTTTGGAAGTTGGGGTATTTAGAATACTATTGTCAATTTCACTTTTTGAGTAAGCCATCAATGACTTTTTTCAGGTAGCTGTTTTCTTCTTTGAGTAGCAAAATCTGTTGCTCAAAGGTGTTCTTTTCTGTGTCTGACATTTGGTTGTTGTTAATTACTAAACCATTTCCTGTTTGGTTGTTCATCACATTAAATACTAAGCTCTCATTAAATGCAATAACCTCCTCTGGTTTCATACCAAGTTCTTCAGAGATTTTTTCAAGCTTGGTATAAGTTATTTCTGTTTCTCCTAGCTCCATACGGCTTTATGCTCCTTGGGAAATACCAATGGATTTTGCCATATGTTCTTGGGTTAAATTCTTTAGCTCTCTCAGCTTTTTGATTTTGTGACCAATATTTATGTTGTCCATTGCATTATTAATTTGATGTGTAAATATAAATATTTAGTGTGATAGTTGCATAAATTATTAACTCAAGTCATAATGTATGATACAAATTTCTGTTGTATAGAATTTAAGCAATCTAACTTTGTAATTGTAAAATTTTTAGTAGTAATGGGTAAATATATTAAAGTTACATTAACGGCAGAAAACAATGAACGTGAGATTCATATACCAGAACAGCATATTGTTTATCTAGAAGCTGATGAGAGGCACTCGCAAACCTTCGTCCATTGTGTACATAACGAATTTAAAGTTAAAGAAAGTATATCTGAAATCGTTTCACAAACATTGGAAAAGAAATGAAAAATATTTATTTAAACTTCACTTTTTTATTATTAGCAGGAATAATTCATTCACAAGAACTTCCTGAAATTCCAATGAAAAATGGAATGGCATATTATTCTTTTGAGCATAAGTTGGATAACAATAAAAAATGTTTGAGCAAGTATTTTAATACAATTGATTCCCCTAGTGAATCAGGAACCTTGCGATTAAAAATCGCTGCTTTTTCCACACAGCTAACATCACAACAAAGTAAGAAATATAAATCTATCTCTTTCATTTTAGTACCACCTTTAAATTTAATTAAAGGTTTTAAATGCATTGATACTTTAAAAAACTCAACAGGTTTTACCTTATATAGTTATTCTCAGGACATTCTCTGGAGACCTTTAATTATTGAATTATTAAGAAAGAAAACAACAGGAAGTGCCATTAATGCCCAAGTTGAAGTTATCTTTCTTTCTAATACTGACTATAAGTTAGTTTTTAAAGATTTGACTTATAAAATTTCATGGATGCAAGGATCTAAAAATGGTTCTGATATTTATAACATTGGCGAACTTTATGAGCAGACCAAAGCATCAGGAAAAATATCAAAGTCAGACATCAAATTTTTTGAAGACCTAAATTTCTTTATAAAATCAGCAGATGAAATAATTCTTAAAGCTCTTACCGAAACATATAGAGCAGATGAATTATAAGAATGAATAATGAAGCCTGTTTAGATTTTGAAAAAGCTGGAGAATTAAGAGATTCCAGAGCATATAAAAACATCCGTTTTTTTCTCACAAAGTAGTATCACTCTTATACCTTTCCAAAAAAGTCAAAGGCGTTTCACCCGTTTGTTTTTTGAAGAATCTCACGAAGTAGGATTTATCGAAATAGCCAAGTTCGTAGCCAATTTCACTAACGTTTAGTTTTGATTGGATTAATAATCGTTTTGCTTCAAGAATGATTCGGTCTGCTATCAATTCCGAACTTGTTTTATTGACCGATTCTTTCACAATTCTGTTTAAATGTTTGCCTGAAATGTGGAGTTTATCTGCGTAAAATTGAGTCGATTTATTTGTTTTATAGTTGTCTTCAATCAGTTTTTCAAATTCAGACACTCTACTAAGATACGTGTATTGACAAGTTGTTTTTTCGTGAACAAAATCCCTGGAAAGTTCAATGTAAATTAAATCTATAAGTGTCCGAATTTTTAACCTACTGTCGGATTGAATAGTTCTTGTTTCTTCTATTATTTCGGTCATCCAATAGATTAATTTGTTTACTTTTTCAATTGAAACTGTGAATTCTTTGTTGCTTTGAAAAGAACTAAAAAATGGAAAATCATAAATTCTAAGTGTATTATTTGCCTCTTCGTAAAATGATTTTGAGTGAAAAAAAACAAAACCATCAACATCTGCTGATAAATTCCAAAAGTGCATTTGACCGGGTTGTAATATGAACACACTTCCTGGTTTTACAGCGTATCTCACAAAATCAACTTCGTGCCAACCACTACCTTTTGTCACTAAAACGACTAGAAAGAAATCGTGTTTGTGTGGCAAATTCGTGAAACGATGTTCCTTAACGTGATCACTAAAGTTATTGGCATAGAATTCCTTTCTGGTTAATTCTTTCTTAAAGGAATTTATCGAATAAATAGGTAAAGGTTTAGACATAAGTAAAAGTAATAAAATGTCTCAATTGTACCACGACTGGTGCAATATATGAAATGCAATCTCAATGCTTATATCTACTTTTGAATGATGAAACAAACTAGTAATTCAAAAGAAAATTTATTTTTTAGCATATTAAACGAAATGTGTCCGAATTGTCGTAAATCTGCTGTTTACTATCCAACGAAATCCATTTTTCATATGCCTGAAATGAAGGTAAAATGTGATAATTGTAATTATAAATTCGACAGAGAACCAGGTTATTTTTTAGGAGCAATGTACATCAGTTATGCAATTGCCGTATTTTTAGGAATTACAACTTTTGTGCTTCTTTATTTCTTATTTCCAAATTTATCTTTTAATTGGATAATTACCATTCTTGCTTTTGTAATGATAATTGCAGCAAAGAAAAACTATAAACTATCTCGGATTATTTATATTCATATTTTCCCGAAATAATAAACCCTTAATTTACGATTACAACCCTAAAAACTCAAATTATTTTTAACTTTTTATGGTTATAACCCTAAAAACTTCATTAAATCAATTCTTTTTCCATTAAAAGCTTAGCAATTTGAACGGCATTTGTAGCTGCTCCTTTGCGTAAATTATCCGCTACAATCCACAAATTCAAAGTATTTGCTTGACTTTCATCACGGCGAATTCTACCTACAAACACATCGTCTTTACCTTCCGCATATTTTGGCATTGGATACGAATAAGTTGTTGGATCATCTTTCAACGTGATTCCCGGCATTTCGTGTAGCAAGCGACGTACTTCATTCAAATCGAAATCATTTTCAAACTCAATATTCACAGCTTCTGAATGACCACCAACAACAGGAACACGCACAGCAGTAGCCGTTACATTGATTTTCGGATCTAAAATTTTCTTCGTTTCATTCGTCAATTTCATTTCTTCTTTGGTGTAGCCATTATCCAAAAATGAATCACATTGCGGAATACAATTTTTATCAATCGGATATTTGTAAGCCATTTCACCCGAAATTTCATTGCGCTCGTTTTCCATTTGTTGAACAGCTTTAACTCCCGTTCCAGTAATAGATTGATAGGTTGAAACAATTACTCTTTTTACACCATATTTTTTATGAAGAGGCGTTAATGTCAAAACCAACTGAATCGTGCTACAATTTGGATTGGCAATAATTTTATCTTCTTTCGTCAAGACATCGCCATTGATTTCTGGAACAACCAATTTCTTCGTTGGGTCCATTCTCCAAGCAGAAGAATTGTCAATCACTGTTGTACCAACTTCGGCAAATTTTGGTGCCCATTCCAAAGAAGTATCTCCACCAGCTGAAAAAATTGCAATATCTGGACGCATCTCAACTGCTGTTTGTAAACCAACAACCGAAAATTCTAAACCTCCGAAATTAATTTTTGTACCAACAGATTTTTCAGAAGCAACTGGAATCAATTCAGTTATAGGGAAATTCTGTTCACGTAAAACTTGCAACATCACGTTTCCTACCATTCCTGTTGCACCAACTACAGCTACTCTCATTTTATCAAAATATTAATTATCAATGTTAAAAGTTAGAATTCTTTCATTCCGGGGTCAAATTTAATATATTTGAAGTCTATAAAAATCTATGCGTCTATATTTACTTTTCAGCATTCTAGTTTTAAAAACCTTTGCTTTTGGCCAAGTAACAGAGGATTTCACAGATGGCGATTTTTCAACCAATCCAACTTGGAACGGAACTACGGCAGATTATATCGTAAATAGTAGCCAACAATTGCAATTAAATAATACAATTGCAGCAACTTCTTACCTTTCAATTCCACATCAATTAACAACTTTAAGTGGTAAAGAATGGCGCTTTTATATCAAGCAATCCTTTGCTGGTTCAGGAAGTAATTATGGTAGAGTTTTTTTAACAGCTGATAATGCTGATTTAACTTTAGCTCAAAATGGATATTATTTACAGTTCGGAGAGGCAGGTTCAATTGATGCTATTCGTTTATATAAATTAGAAAATGGAACTTCATCAGTTATATGTTCTGGTTCTGACAGTCAAATCGTAAATAGTGTAACAGCAAGTATTCGTGTAAAAAGAAGTGCGACCGGCGAATGGAGTGTTTTTGCTGACTTTACAGGCGGAGATAGTTATGTTTTGCAAGCGACAGGAAATGAAACATCCACTTTGTTAGGAACAAATTTTGGTTTTCTGAATGTTTACACAGCGAGTAATGCCACTAAATTCTTTTATGATAATCTTTATATCGGTGACGAAATTTTTGATGTTGCTCCTCCCGTTTTAGATACTGTTACGGTTATTTCAGTAAGTCAAATTGATGTAAAGTTTAATGAGGCAATCACGCAAGCAAGTGGAGAATTAATCTCGAATTATTCGATTTCTCCAAGTGTTGGTGTAGTTTCTATAACAATTGATGGAACCGATCCTTCCTTGTTTCATTTTACCTTAAATGGAAACTTGGTAAATGGCACAACTTATATATTATCTGCTTCTAACATAGTTGATTTAGCAGGAAATAGTGCAACACTTCAAAGCAAAAATTTTCAATATTTAGTAAGTGATTTAGCACAAAAGGGAGATGTAATCATAACTGAGTTTTTTCCTGATCCAAGTCCTGTAATTGGTTTGCCAGAAGTAGAATTTGTAGAGATTTACAACAAAAGCAACAAAATCTTCAACTTGCAAGGTTGGAAAATTGGCGATGCTTCTGCGGAAGGTACGCTTGGCACAGGTTGGCTTCTTCCTGGAGAATACAAAGTTCTGACAGCAACAGCAAATATCCCGTTGTTTTCAGCGCAAGCGATTGGAGTTACAAGTTTCCCAAGTTTGAACAATGCAGGAGATGATGTTGTCTTGAAAGATAATTTAGGTTTAGTTTTAGACAAATTGACTTTCACTGATGATTGGTACAAAGACGAAATCAAAAAGGCTGGTGGTTATACGCTAGAATTAATAAATCCCAACGATCCTTGTTCGGATGAAGATAATTGGATTGCTTCAAATTCAATAACTGGTGGAACCCCTGGCGCAGTAAATTCGGTTAATAATTTAACACCTGATAGTGAAGCACCAACAGTTGATTTGTTACTGGCACTTGCTCCAAATTTTTTAGAAGTTCATTTTAGCGAAGGAATGGATTCAAGTTCCTTAAGTACAGCTGTTTTCGCAATCAATCCAAATCTGACCATTCAAAATCGTTTTATTCAAGGTGAATTTCCAAAGTTGATGACTTTACAGTTTAATGAAACGTTGGTTGGTTCTTTAACTTATAACCTTCAACTTGAAAACATAGCGGATTGTTCAATGAATGAAACGAATTTTAGTGGGCAATTTATCCTTCCAGAACCGCCTTTGAAAGGTGATATTATCATCAATGAAATTTTACAAAATCCAAAAAATGGCGGTCAAGATTGGATTGAATTGTATAATAATTCGTCAAAAGTGATCAATTTAAAAGGTTGGCAACTAGCAAATTTCGATGATGATACAATTGCCAACTTTAAAACGATATTTGATAATTTTCTGCTTGAACCAAACGAGTATGTGGTGGTAGGAAAAGATTCCAACTTTGTGAAAATGACTTATCCTTTTGCTGTTCCGGGAAGATTTTTATATGCTGAATTACCATCTTATAACAACGATTCAGGAACTGTTTACCTAATTCACAATCAAGAAGTAATTGACAAAGTAAGTTATTTAGATGCTTGGCATTTTGATTTATTAGACGATACAGATGGTGTTTCCTTGGAGCGAATTGACCCAAATGGTGCATCCTCAAGCGAATTTAATTGGCATTCAGCAGCTGAATCTATTGGTTTTGCAACACCGGGAAGAAAAAATTCGCAGTTTTTACCAGCGCTTAGTAATGGAAAAATAAACCTAACTAGTGAAGTGATTTCACCTGACAGTGATGGATTTGAAGATATTTTGCAGATAAATTACCAAATGAGTGAGCCAGGACTTTTGGGAAAAATCACAATTTACGACGACAGAGGGCGATTGATTAGAACCCTTTTTTCAAATGAATTATTGGCAACATCAGGTTTTTTTACGTGGGATGGAACCACTGATGAACAAGTGAAGGCAAGCATAGGAGTTTATGTGCTGATTTTTGAAGCCTTTTCAACAAATGGAGGTGTGTTTTTTACAAATAAATTAGCTGTAACGGTTGCAGGTAAATTGTAGTTTTGTCCGAGTGAGATTTTATTTCGAAATAGTTCAAGTTTTAAATTCACTTTTTTAATCTGCGAAATTGAAAAGTTAAAAACTTATGCCATCAAGTAATCCCCTTAAACTTTCACCAGGAGCAAAAAACTGGATCAAAAAGTATTTTCTTTTGGTGGAATCGAATGCTATTTCTTTGCATCTTGAAATCGAAGAAGATGAACTAGAAATATTGCATTTTCTTTCGAATAAAACAGGTTTGGTTTACGGTATTCCAAGTTCATTAATTTATTCAAATGATTTAGATACAAAGCATTACACGAATGACGAAAAGCTGAAACTTCTCATTTTTGAAACCTTACTATTTTGTTATAAACAACATTCAAAGGAAGATTTCAATTCAGCAGATTTCCTGAAATTACTTGGAAAATTCTACTCAGAAGCACCCATTGCAAGTGGAATTGAAAATTGGTTTACCATCTTCAAGGATAAAAAGATTGAGTCGCGAGTTGAATACATTTTAGAGGAACGTGTAAAAGTTAAATCGCCCATTTTTGGAACAAATTATTGGTTGAATCACCTTTCAAATTGCTTTGTTTTCTTGGATGTAATTCTGTTTTGTGAATTTCTTAAAAATCAAGAAGCTACCTTTTATAAAAACTACACCAAATACGCCAACTTCGTGCTTTGCGGAATTGTTTATGCCGCTTATGTGGATGAGCAAGTCGAAGAAAAAGAACAACGTATGCTTTGGCGCTTTTTGTCTTCCGCAAATTTACCCAAGTTTGAACGCGAAAAAATCGAAGGTTTTATTATGCACGGAATTTCGAATCAAGAAGTTGAAAAAGTACTTTTCGAACATCCAATGCTTGCCAGAATCACCTTTGAATTAGGTGTTTTTATAACGAAAGGAACCCATCAAACTTCGGAGAAAGAGGAAGAAAAATTGGTTGAATTAGGGAAATTAATTGGTCTTTCCAGCGATGAAATGGAAGATTCGGTTGAATTGGTTAATTCATTTTTAATGGAAAACGAAAGAGTGGTTTCATTGATCAGTTCTGATTCTAAAGCGCATTACGGAATTGCAAATTTTTCAAGCCGTTGGTTGCGAATTTTGGGAAGAAATAAAGAAAAATTAGTCAACGAATTAAAGGAAAGTAAGGATTTAATTGCTTTGATTCAAAAGTCAACAAAACACGAATTGAGCAAAGAAGAAAAGGAACAAGTCAAAACTCAATTTATGGATATTCTAAAATCGATGCCTTCAATGGCTATCTTTTTACTTCCAGGTGGCGCACTTTTGTTACCTTTGATTCTTAAAATTGTCCCTGATTTATTGCCTTCATCTTTCAAGGAAAACGACTTGGAAAAATAATATAAAAGCTTATGAAATGTACTATTCACGTTTATTTAATTAATGAATTGTATTCGCAAGAATTTGCTGATGAATTTCATAACGGAAACCCCTCAGAGGACAATAAAGAATATGATTGGGAGGATGAATTAAGTATTTCAAGCGATGTTGTTTCAACCGAAGAATTAAGTAATTCAGTCTATAAATTAGAAGGAGTAAACGGAAACGGAGATTATTTTTCTGTTGAAGTTCCAAATATGCGCTTGGTAAAAATTACTTCAAACGATGCGCCTGTTGTTTTTGTGGGTGCTTCAGAAAGTATGGTTGATACTTTGAGTATTGAAAAATTAAGTGATGAAATTCTAGTTTCTATCTACTTAAAAGACAATGAGCCGCACGCTAATCCTATTCCAGGAATCTATATAGCTTCTAAAGAATTTCCAAAAGAATTAATTTAAAATGCTTCAATTAAAAGGAATTGAATTAAGCTTTAATCGACCAATTTTAAAAACAATAAATTTCGAAATCACAAAAGGTGAAATCGTTGGAATTGTTGGGAAAAGTGGCGCTGGAAAATCCTCCTTGTTAAAGATTATTGCGGGAATTATTGCACCAGATAAAGGTACTTTGACTTTAGATGCAAAGAAATTACCCAATGCTTCAACGTTATTGATTCCTGGTTTTAAAGATATAGCCATTGTAAATCAAGATTTTAAATTGGATATTTATCACACAGTTGAAGAAAATATCCGTGAAGCAGTGTTGAGTTTACCCATTCTAGAAAGAGATAAACGGGTCAAAAATTTATTGCGCTTGTTTGAATTGCAGAAAATTGCGGCATTAAAAGCTCATTTAATTTCTGGTGGCGAACAACAACGATTAGCAATAGCACGAGCTGTCGCAAAAAGACCACGTTTGCTTGTACTAGATGAACCTTTTGGTCATTTAGATAGCGTTCTTCGTCAAAAGTTAGGTCACCATCTACTTCAAATTCGAGAAACGGAGGAAATGGCAATATTGTTAGTATCTCACGATGGACAAGATGTTTTGGGCTTGTGTGATTCGGTTTGCTTTCTTCAAAACGGAAAATTGTCCAAGAAGAAAAAAGCGGAACAAGTTTACTACGACTGTTCAAACGTGAAATTAGCTCGACTTTTAGGACCTGTAAATAGTATAGAAGTAAATGGAGAACAGATTAATTTTCGACCAGATGAATACGAAATCACCGAAGATGGTATAATTAATCTTACCTTTCAACGTGTTGTTTTTGCTGGAGGTTTCTACCTGAATTACTTTTTAAATTCAAACGGCGAAAACATTGTTTTATATGGATTAACAAAATTAAATGGAATCAAATCAATTGGAATCAAAAGAGCTAAATTCTAAGGAAACAATCAAAGAGCCTTGGTATTGGTTTTTTAATTTGTTTTACAAGTCCTTAATCGTTTTTATTAAAGAAGGTGCTTTTTTTCACGGTGCTGCTTTGGCGTATTATACATTGTTTGCTTTTGTACCAATTGTTTATCTAACGACCTCTATTTTTGGACGAATTTTCGGTTCGAAAACAATGGAAAGTATTATCAGTGACTTATTCAAAAATCAAATCGGAATTGAGGATTCATCGGGAATAATGAGTATGCTGAATGGGGTAGATTTTGATAAGCCAAGTATTTGGATGGAAATCTTAAGTATTACAGTTGTAATTTATACTTGTTCTGCATTTTTAGTTTCATTAAAGCGTAGTATTAATGATTTTTTTAAGATTAAGCGATCTAAAATTAAACAGGAAAATGTGATACTCGATTTTATTGGTTTTCGATTTCTTTCTTTGGGTTTAATTGCTTTGTTTGCGTTGGTGGTTATCTTGTTTTATTTTGTTCAAATTTTTGTGTTTTCAGGTCTTGAAAACTACTTAAATGCAAATAATTTCTTGGTTGATTTTTCATTCAAACTGATTCAATATTCGATTTCGATTTTATCCAATGCAATTATCTTTACTTTGATTTTTAAGTACATTCACGATGGGAAGGTTGAATTTCGCTTAGCTTTTCGCGGTGCAATTGTAACTTCAGTGCTTTTGTTTTTTAGTCAATTACTTATAAAATATTACCTCCAAAATTATTTCTCTCTTGGAAATTTAGGTATTGTGGGGTCACTGTTTATTTTTCTTGCTTGGGTTAATTATTCTGCTCAAATTGTTTTTTTCGGCGCACATTTTACCTACAAACTAGGGGAGAAAATTGGGGCGCCAATAAAGTAAGATAAGCTTTAAACTAGTTCAACAAGAATTCTAAACTGAACAGTAAACATTCTGTCTCAGTAAATCAATCGTTTAGTCGATGGGAGTTAAAATTGTACGCAACAAGTTGTAAGTTTTTGTAGAACAATAAGTTTGCTTGTGATTTTGAATGGTCCTCCCCTCTGACGGAGTTAGTCACTCGTCAGAGTCGACTGACCTTAATCCCCCTCCGAAGGGGGAAACTAAGAATCTGCTTCGGGTTGCAATTTTAAAATGGCATAACGTTCTGATTGTTTGCTAAAAAACAATCCACCAATAAACATCCCTCGAAGTGAGATTGAAATTCCTCTTTGGAGGGGGCAGGGGGAGGATTTTTGAACAAGAATTATTTATTTTTAAAAGTAAAGTTTGCTAAAAAACAATCCACCAATAAACATCCCTCGAAGTGAGATTAAAAATCCCCCTTTGGAGGGGGCAGGGGGAGGATTTTTGAACAAGAATTATTTATTTTTTAAAAGAAAAAATTGTAACAAATGATCTTTTTCTTTAACTTAATGGTATGCAATCTAATAATTACTACAATAAAAACTTAAAAGAATTTGCCAGAGAATTAAGGACGGAATCAGTATCAAAAGCTGAAAAATACCTTTGGAAAGCTCTAAAGCAAAAACAACAAGGAATTGGTTTTAAAAGACAACGACCAATATTAAACTTTATCGTTGATTTCTTTGCTCAAGAAATAGGTCTAATAATTGAAATTGATGGAAGCTCTCATTTTGTAAAAAGCGAGTACGACTATTACAGACAGCAGAAATTAATTAATTCAGGATTTCAAATTCTTCGATTTTCAGAGGGAGATGTTTGTCAAAATATTGATGAAGTTTTGAAACAAATTCAACATGCTATTTATTGTTTAAAAAAATAATTAACTTCTCCTATAGAACAATTTTTAAAAAAGAATACAAATCATCACTAGTTTTATTAAATCAGCGCCCTCCCTTTTTCTGTTAGTTGATATGCTTGTTGCTTGTCTTTTGGATTGGATTTATTGGTCCATTCAATTAATTCCAAGTCAAAAAGCGGTTTTATAAATATGCGTTTATTTCGTGATTGATAGTTCAATCCTAAAGCTTCTTCTAACAGTTCTTTCCCTTTTTTGGGTTCATTTTGGCAATGTTTCAAAAGCTTAAAATGTCGGCTTGTAAGCTCCTCAATGTTGGTTACTGTTTTTTCTGCTTTCTTCTCTTTTTTATATTCAGATCTTGGCTCATTAACTAAATGATTGTTTGTTTCTTTAGGTAATTTATTAATAAGCCATTCGATGTATTTTTCTGTTTGTCCAGCTAAAAAATAGGGCAAATTTAGAAGGTGAATCGTTTTTCCTTTTGGTGTTTTTATTTCATTCAAAGAAAGTTCTCCTGCGAAAAAACGTATTGCATAGTTTAATCTTGATTCGTCTAAATAATTTAAAAGCGATCTTAATCTTCCTGAACTTCCGGATTTCACTTCTATTGGAACAACTTTTCCTTCATAAGGATAAACGAAATCAAGTTCAGCATCTGAGCTGTTTTTATCTCTTACCCAAAAGTTTAGTTTTTCAAGTGGCGTGCTTTTGTGAGCTATCAATTCTTGCCCTACCAAATGTTCAATCATCGTTCCTTGATAAACGGAATTCAAATCTTTTGTTCCTAGTATTTCTTTTTGCAATCCAACACCAAAATTTAATAATCCGGTATCTAAAAACTGTAATCTTGGTGATTTTTTTAAATCTGGTAGTAAGGGTTGTTCAACAAAGGTTGTCGGATAAATTAAATTCAATAAATGCGTTTTTTGCAAACTTTCAAGTATTCCAGAGACTTCTTTTGAGGTAAACTTTTTGTTTCCAAAACTTTGAAAGGTCACTCGCTTTCCTGCAAGAAATAATGATTCATTGATTATTGTTCGTATTACTTGAAGTTGACTTTCGTTTTTTGCATATTTTTCAGCATCTTCAAGGTACGAGTTTAACAAGGATTCATAAATTGGTTTCAAGGAGGTTATGTCTTTTTGTTTGGCATATTGTTGAATGATATTTGGCATTCCTCCCAAAAGTGCGTAGGTGTGAAACAAGTTTAGTAATCGGTCATAAGCATACGGTTTTAATGGAACTTTTTTTAATTCTTCCAATGCTAAAGTTTCACCGATTGCACCTAAAAACTCTTCAAATGAAACCGGGCGCAATATTTTATATTCCACTCTTCCAACTGGGAAACTGATGTTTTTTCCCAACAAGGTTTCAAGCATACTACCCGCAGTGATAACGTGTAATTGTGGAAGGTCTTCATAAAAGTAGCGCAAGAAGTTTATTGCTTTTGGTACTTCTTGTATTTCGTCTATAAACAATAAGGTTTCGGAAAGTAGTTCCCACTTTTTTCCTTCGATAAAAAAGATACGTTGTGCTAGTAATTCTATATCACTTAAAGTTTGAAAAAGTGTTTTGTATTCTTCTTTTTCAAGGTTCAAATAGATGTATTGTTTGTAGTGTTTTGAAAATTCGTGAACAATGGTCGTTTTACCTACTTGACGCGCACCTCGAATTACCAAAGGTTTTCTGAACTCATTGTTTTTCCATTCTTCTAATTCTGTAAGTATCTTTCTGTAAAACATAGCTTTAATTTCCCACAAAGGTAATTAAATTTCCATGTAATTCTCATAATGAGGGATAATATTTTAAATAAATTAATTATTATGAGGGTTAATATTATTGTATAATCAATTTAAGTGAGGGATAAATTTTACGATAAGTTTCTAGATTGGATTTTAGGAGTGTGAAGGGATTTGATTTCTTTTTGAAGTTAGGTTTTCAAAGTAAGATTTATAAACTATTTCTTATTGTTTGAAGCCTCGAGCAGTGTTTTGTATTCTTCGAGAAGGTGAAGGTATTTATTTTTCCAGTATTCTGCATCTTGATAGGCTGGCCTAGGTTCAGATACTATGTTTTGATTTGAACTTAATTCTTTTATTTCAAACGAGAAATCATAATGAATTGCATTTCCAATCTCTAAAATATAATCTATTGACAAATGTGGATTTTCAAAGGCATTGTAAATCCATTTTCGGCTTTTTCCCATTCGCTTAACAAGTTTCGTTAAAGGAATTCCACTTTGACGAACTGCCTTTTCAACTATCTCACCTTTATGTTGCATAATGACAAAGGTGAGTGCTAAAGTGTAAAATTAAATATACTTAAAATATACATATTTGTATAATAATTGTGTATTTATTTTATATTTGCTGAAATTTAAATCTAAGCATTATGAAAAAAGTTTTATTTGGGATTAGTTTAATTACTTTTTTAGCAAGTTGTTCTTACAGAGTTGTTGACTTTACAATTATCTCTACCAAAAATGTCGATTTGTCTAAAGCAGGAACATTTACAAGAGGTAAAACAAGAGTTGAGGGAAAAGACGTAGCTCACATGATTATTTACTTTCCTTTAGGAAGACCAAGTATGAAGGAAGCAATTGACAAAGCAATCGAAACAACTCCTGGTGCTGTTGCATTGGTTGATGGTGTTGTTTATTCAAAAGGTTGGTGGGCAATTCTTTATGGACAAGATATTCTAGTTATTGAAGGTATTCCTTTAATAGATCCTAGTTTAGCATCAAACAAAAACAATCTTTTTGACGACTATACTAAAGTTCATATGGACAGAAAAGGGAATGTATTGAAAGTTGAAAAACTAAGCAAAGATGAATTTGACAGAGTAAAGGAAAAAACATCAAAATAAAAATCAAAATTAAAGACGAAACAACAAAGCGAAACCCGAAAAGCATACGAGTAGGGAAAATACAATAAAAAAATATGAAAAATTATTACTTATCCTTTTTGGCTTTGCTATTTACAGCCATTTCAATTAATGCTCAAAAAACGAATAAATGCTCTACGACAGAAACTTGGAAAAAATATCAAGAAAAAAATCCATCAGCAGAAACAAGAAAACAAGAACTTGAAAAATTTACAAAAAAATGGGTTTCTGAAGGAAAGCAAACGAAAATTGATGGAGAAATTATTTCTATTCCAGTTGTAGTTCATGTGCTTTATTATTATGATGAAGACAACATTTCTGACGAGCAAATTTTTTCTCAAATAGATGTATTAAATGAAGATTTTAGATTACTAAATTCTGATTCTTTGGATGATAGTCATCCATTTTGGGTAAATACTGCAGATGCAGAAATTGAATTTTGTTTAGCTAGCGTTGATCCATTTGGTGAGCAAACGGATGGAATAACTCGAACCTATACAGATTCAATTGAATTTATTGACAGAGATAATTTAAAATTTTCAGAAACTGGAGGTGAAGATAATTGGGATCCGAGTTCTTATCTTAACATATGGGTTTTCCCTTTATCAGATGGCTTATTAGGATACGCCACTTTTCCTTCAGACTTAGATGCGAGCCCAGAATTGGACGGTGTTGTAATTAGTACAACAGCATTTGGTTCTATTGGAAATTTAAATTCCGCTAATAATCTTGGAAGAACAGCAACGCATGAAGTTGGACATTGGTTAAACTTAAGTCACATTTGGGGGGATGATTTTTGTGGTGACGATTTTGTTGATGATACAGAACCAGCAGAAGATTCTAATTCTGGATGCCCAACTTTTCCTCACAATGATTTCAATGGTTGCGGAACAGGCGAAAATGGTGAAATGTATATGAACTACATGGATTATGTAGATGATGAGTGCATGAATATGTTTACTGCAGGTCAAGTTGATAGAATGTGGGCTGTATTAAATAGTGAACGAGTTGATTTATTAAATTCAATAGGTTGTGATGATGTTTCTGGTATCAAAGAATCAAATACAACAAATTTCAAGCTTTATCCTAATCCAAACAACGGACAATTTACTATTGAGTTTAAAGGAAAAACATCTTCTATAGAAATATTAGATGTTTTAGGAAAACAATTGTTTTTATTAAAAAATAATAATGAATTAAGTATGAAGATAGATTTAACTTCTAAACTTCAAACTGGCACATATTTTATAAGAAGCCTAGATTCAAAAACGAATAAACTTCAAAAATTTGTTATTAATTAAGAAAAATATGAAAATCTTATTGTTGTCATTTTTGTCATTGCTATTTTTTTCTTGTAAACAAGAAGAAAAGTTAATTAAGAACAAGACTGAGTTATCTCAAACGAATAATATTAAAGTTTCTTTTATCAGCATTGGTTCCGGAATAGAGAAAACAGGAATTCAAAAACTTGAAAGTTTGATTTCTGATTTTGAACAGAGTAACAATTTAAAACTGACTGTTTCAGTTAAAAATTGGGGGAAAGAAGGTGAGAAGAATTACTGTATTGATTGTTCTATAATTTCAATTGAAAAAAAACAAAATCTTAAACAATCCATTGAAGACACATTTAAAACTTCAAAATTGATTCGAGTATTTTCTGATGTTTCTTGTGAATAGTTAAATGGAGACCAGAAACCATTTAAACGGCGCGGCTTCCGAAAGGCGATAAGAGTAGGGAAAATTTAAATATTTATCTATGAAAAATCTATTAATCATTCTTTTCCTAGGAATTTTCAATAATTATGTGTCAGCCCAAAAAATGTTGGAGATGTATAACAACACTGGTAATTCCGTGTGGGCCGCTTATTGTTTTTATGATAACACAAATCAATGTTGGACTACCAAAGGCTGGTATAAAATAGATGCATACAAAACAGTGACTATTTCACTTCCAATAAATTCAACAAAAATATATGTGCATGGCCAGTCTACAATTTCATCAGAGTCATTTTGGAAAGATGACGTTTCCGTTAATTGGGGGTCTGGATACTCATTGTGTGTTGATTTAAAAAATGCATTCGAAATTAGAAATGCTGATAAAATTAGTTGTGACAATAGAAAAAAGTTTTCAGAATTTGCGACTACAAACAAAGTCAGTAAATATACTTTTAACCCTTAAATAGTTGATTATCTTTTTGTTTATTCTAACCAAGAAGAGTCTTTAATTAAAACAAACACTCAGACTTAAAATTAAATATGAAACAATTAATCTTTTCAAGTATAATGATAGCAATAGCAAATTTTTGCTTTAGTCAATCCCCAAGCGAGAGTTTTTTTGAATCGTGTCAGTCTGAGAAATCAAATTCAGAAATATGTCAATGTATGATCAGTAAAAAGGAAACTTTGAAAATTTCACTAACTAAAGAATTTGATTCACTCATTAAGGCGACTAAGGAAAATTTGATAGCCCAAAAAGACAATTATGAGTTTGCTACAATTTTGAAGAAGCAAATAGAATTACTTTCTTTCCTCAAAAATTCGATGATTCAAAACGCTCTTACAGCAGGGGAATTAAGAGCGTCATCCTCGATAATTGGGTCAGGATACTCGTGTGTTCTTGCTAAGGAACAATTTCAAGAATTAAATAAAATCAAAATCTTTCTTGAAGAAAGAAAAGAGGAGTTAAACTCATTTAAATAATTTATACTGGAGCCCAGAAACCATTCAAACGGCGCGATTCCGAAAAGCGATACGAGTAGGGAATTTTAAAACTTATAATTATGAAAAAAATATTTTTGCTTGCTTCAATGTCAACCTTATTATTAATGTCATCATGTAGTAAAGATGAGGTGTGCACAACTGGATATACAGGTAGTTCATGCACAACTCAAATTACACCTTCTAAAATATTGGTTTCAAAAATTGAAGTTATTCGATTTCCAGGAACGGATAGTGGAGGGTCTAGTTGGGATTTATTACCCTCTAGTGGTCCAGAAATTTATCCAATTTTATCAAGAGCAGGTTCTGAAATATGGAATTCCCCAACATATGTAACAGACGCGAATCCAAGTAATAGTTATAATTTTAATCCAACTCAACCAATTGAGTTACTGTATCCATTAGATACCTATACAATTTCACTTTATGATTATGATGGTACAAGCAGTGATGATTTCATGGGTGGAATAAATTTCCCAATATATAGCAACTCAAACAATTTCCCATCTACATTGATTGTTGATGCTGGAGGAGAAGTAGCATTTAAACTTTATTTAACATATTCATTTTAAGAAAAAAACGGCTACTTTTTAAAAAAAAATAGTTTTCCAAGCCTCTTCGGAGGCTTTTTTTGTGCTAATTAATTTAAGTAATAGAGTTCCTACCTCACCATCCTCTTCAACAACGGATTCGGACGATAACGATCTTCTCCATATTCGTCAAATAATTCTTGCAATTGATTGAGGACATTTTTCAATCCGATTTCATCCGCCCAAGCCAATAATCCTTTTGGATAATTGACGCCTTTTGTCATTGCTAAATCTACGTCTTCGCGGCTTGCAACTTGCATAAATACTGCGTCAAAAGCTTCGTTGATTAACATAACTAAAATGCGATTGAAAATTTGCTTTCCTAATTCTTCGTTTTCGGTTGGTAGAGGCAATGTTGTTCCTTCTGCGTAACTGTAATAACCACGTCCTGTTTTTCTACCGAAATATCCTGCTTCACGGTGACGTTTTTGAGTGAATGATGGTTTGAATCGTGGGTCGTAATAAAACGCTTGAAAAACAGATTCAGTCACAGCATAATTCACGTCGTTTCCAATGTAATCCATTAATGTAAATGGTCCCATTTTGAAGCTTCCGAAATGCGTCATTGCCCAGTCAATAGTTGCAAAATCTGCTATTCCTTCTTCGTAAATCCGTAATGCTTCACCATAGAACGGACGCGCCACTCTGTTCACAATAAATCCAGGTGTGTCTTTGCAAACTACAACCGTTTTTTTCCAGCTTTTGATTAAATCTACTGCTTTTGATAAAGTTTCTTCATTCGTTTGAACCGCAGGAATGATTTCTACCAAAGGCATCAAAGGCGCTGGGTTGAAAAAGTGAATTCCAATAACGCGATTAGCATTTTTAAGTACCGAACCAATCGAAGCAATGGATAAGGAAGAGGTGTTACTTGCCAAAATACAATCTTCAGAAACGATTTCTTCAAGCGATGCAAAAACTTTGTGTTTAACGCCAAGATCTTCAACAATCGCTTCGATGATTAAATTACAAAATGAAAACTCGCTGATTTCACTGGCATATCTAATTTTTCCTTCGATAGCCTCCTTTTCAGTTGCATCGATTTTTCCTTTTTCAACAAGTTTTGTTAAGGTTTTATCTAAGTTGCTTTTAGCTTTTTCAAGTTGAGCTGCATTCAAATCTACCAAAATCACCTCGTGACCACTTTGAGCCGCTACTTGCGCAATTCCTGCACCCATTGTGCCTGCTCCTAAAACTCCTATAATTTCTTTCATACTTTATAATTGCGAATTATCAATTGCGAATTTGAATTTCTCCTCAATTGCGAACTTCATTCTACATTCTACATTTTCAATTCTTCATTTTTAAACTATCTCCCCTTAAAAACCGCAGCTCTTTTCTCCAAAAACGCATTTACTCCTTCGCGGAAATCTTCCGTTTCACCAGCTTCTGTTTGCAGAACACCTTCCACAGCTAATTGATCTTCTAAGTTATTGAATAGTCCTAAATTCACTGCTTTTTTAGTTAAACCTAAACCACGAGTTGGCATTAAAGCAAGTGTTTCAGCGAATTTCAAAACTTCCTCTTCAAATGTTTCGTCGTCAACTGCTTTGTAAATCATATTTAACTTTTCAGCTTGTTCAGCGCTCACTTTTTCGCCTGTAAACATTAAAGCCATAGCTTTTTGCAAACCAATCAAACGTGGTAAAAAGAACGTTCCTCCTGAATCTGGAATCAAGCCGATTTTGGAAAAAGCTTGAATAAACGCTGCCGATTTTTTAGCAATCGTAATGTCACAAGCCAAAGCAATATTTGCACCAGCTCCAGCAGCTACACCATTTACAGCGGCAATAACTGGTTTTTCTAAGTTTCTGATTTTTAAGATAATTGGATTGTAATGTTCTCCAACAATATTTTTCATTTCTGGTCCTTCAGGATCGATTACTTCTGCTAAATCTTGTCCTGCGCAAAAAGCCTTTCCTTCGCCTTTAATAACTACAACCCGCACATTATCATCAACAGCGCAAGCATCCAAAGCTGCGTGTAATTGAAATGCCATTGTTTGATTGAACGAGTTAAAAACGTTCGGACGATTGAGTGTCAACGTACACACTCCGTTTAAATCTGATCTTAGAATTTCCATAGAAAAAAGTTTATCTACAAATTTAGAAAGGCAAACGGAAAAAGCAGTAACTATTTCAAATAAATAGCAGCCATTTGTTGGATTCTTTCCGAAAGGATTTCTTTTAGACTTTTTGGTTCCAAAACTTCAATTTCTCCTGCATAACTCAAAATAGTACGAATTAATTCTTCTGATATTAGAATATTTAGTTCAAAAACGGAATGATCACTGTTTTCTGAAATGAGTTTTTGTGAATGATGTAAAGGCTGAGAGGAAATGTATTTAGCAGCAATGGGATTTGTTTTTAAAACAATTTTCTCCGTTTTTCCTTTGTAAGTCGTGATTCCAATCGTATCTTGAAAGTAAGCTTCTGGATTGAAATCTATTGGTAACTCCGCTTCGTCCTCCAAAACCATTGGGTCTTTCATTCGATCTAAAGCGTAAGTGGTAATGTCTTTTTTGGAAGTATCGAAGCAAATCAAATACCAACGATTGCGGTATTCTTTCAAAAATAATGGCGAAACTTTTCGAGGTTTTTCGATTCCTTTAACGAAACTGGCATACGAAAACCACACTTTTTTCTTTCCGCGAATGGCTTCCAAAATCAAAGGTAAAAATTCATTTCCGCCAATAGAAATTGCCGATTCAAATTGAACAAATCGATTGATTTCTTCATCTTGCGGATTTCCACCAATCGAAACTCGGTCCACGATTTTATCGATTGCATTTCCGAATTGCTGAAACATCGGAACTTCTCTAAATTGCTGTAAAGTGTTTACCGCAAAACGAATAGAGCTTAATTCATCTTCTGTTAAAGGAATGTCATTGATGCTAAAGTTTGGATCTAGGTAATAATAACCATCTTCTTTTTTGTTGTATTTGATGGGGGCATCGTGTTCCATTCGCATAGCGAACAAATCTTTCTCAATGGTTGAGTCACAAATATTTTCGCCGTAAGTTGAACCATAAAGTGCCTCTTCACAAGCAACTCGCATATCTTGTTTAGAAGGAAATGGCTTGTATTTATTGCGTATCATTCGGTCGATAATACGATACCGAAGAATGGCATTTTTAATGTACGACATTAGTTACTCAAGACTTTGTTTTGAAAACCAAAAAGTTCGAAATATTTGATTGCTTTCACAACTTCTTCTGGCACATCGTCTTCCCAACTTGTAACACCAGCCTTGATTTTACTCAAAACGTCATCCGACATAATATGCAATAAATTTTGGTCGTATTCTTTGATGGCAGTCATTTTATCGTTGTCAACCATATATTGCAACAATCCTAATAAATTCTTTGGAAGCTTTATATTATCGAGGTTATAGATATCACCATTGTCAACATTTACAGCTGGGTAAACATATAATTTAACGTTGTGGCCAAATCCTCGTCCGAAAGCTTCTAAAAGTCCACCGGCTAAGTTATCATAATAGCGCTCGTCGAAGATAGTGTTGAGGTTATAAATTCCAAGAATCACACCCATCAAATTTCCTTTTGTAATCGCTGAAAGATATTCCACCATTTTATAGTGTTTCAAATAGTTGGAAATCATAACGGTATAACCCAACGAACACAATAATTCAGCGCGGTCTAAAAAGTCGTTATCTGAAATTTTTCCGTCAGCTGTTAAATCCTTTAAAGTCAACTCAAAAACCACTTCTAGATTATCTTCTTTAACTCTCGATTCTTTTAAAAATGCTTTTCTTCCATTTTCAATCATATCGATGTGCACTTTTGTAACCGGACGAAAACGCCCACGCATCAACAATACGTTTTTCTTGTACAGTGCCGTTGCAGGTTGTTTTACATTCTTTGCTAAATCAAACATTGTAGCGTCAGTGATTCCTCGTTTTACTAAATTCAAGGCTATCACTCGATTATCCATCTGCTCAAAATCTTTACCCGAAACGCGAAGCATATCAATTTCCATACGATCACGTGGAATTCTATGGACCAAAGCTGATAAAAACAATTCTAAATCATCGTGATGCGTGTAGCAGGCGTGAATTAAGTTGACACCTAAAATTCCTAAAGCTTCTTGTTGAGCTTTATGGCTATTATCGTGCATTTTAATGTGTAAAATAACATCATTCGCTGGTCCACCTAAATGCAATTGAAAACGAATTCCAACCCAACCTTGACCTTGATTGGTTTTGTGATAATTTAAGGATTCAACCGTATTACAAAAAGCAAAAAACCGCGATTCTTTATGCTTTGTTGGAAGGACTTCAGCTAAGCGATTGTATTCAGTGTCTAACATCGTAACCAATCTTTCCTCGCAAACATATCTTGAGGCAACGCCATACAACGAGTCAGATACTTTCATATCGTATGCAGATTGTGTGAAAGCAATTGTTCCCGAACTTCCACCAGCTTTAAAAAAGTTTGCTGCTACCTCTTGCCCTGCACCAATTTCAGCAAAGCAACCATAAATATCAGGTGTTAAATTGATTTTTAGTGCTTTGTCTTCTGTCGTTAAACGTGATGTTGTCTCTCCCATAATTAATGTGGATCTTTAAATTTTGGATTATTGATGAAATTGTAATCAGTCAATGTAAGTAAGAATTTCTTCAATAAATATTTTTCTTGTGAATCCAATTGAACCCCGCCTTGACCCGCAAATTCAATCAAAGGATCAATCGTTGGACTCATTTTAATTCCGCTTGAGTAATGTTCAATAACTTCATCCAAAGTTGCGAAGCGACCATCGTGCATGTAAGGCCCAGACAAAGATATATTTCGTAAAGTTGGAACTTTGAATTTACCATTATCATTTTGATTTCCTGTAACGTGTCCACGGCCTAAATCAGTAAACGTTGCATCCAATCCATTGTTACTAAATTTTTTAACCTGCATCAAAGGTCCGTTGTGACAATGAAAACAATCTGCTCCATTTAAACTTTTGAATAAATCGTAACCAGCCCATTCTTCCACATCAATTGTTTGAAAAATCGCTAAATCAGCTTGACTTAATGGAAGCCCGTTTTCGTATTTATACATAACATCAAACTTAGATTCACCAGAAACCATCGTTCGAATAAATTGTGCAATTGCTTTTGAAACTTTGATTGAGTCAATTCCTTCTTCACCAAACGCTCTAAAGAAACGATTGCGATAGGCCATATCTAAGTTCAATTTTTTCACCGCATCTTTCCAATTTTGATGCATTTCAATTGGATTTGGAACAGGTTCTAGAATTTGTTGTTCCAAAGTTGCAGCACGTCCATCCCAGAAAAAGAAATCTTCCCAGCCCATATTAATTAAAGCCATCGACTGACGGTTGCCAGCAATTCCATCGATACCAACTGAAAATTGACGGCTATCAGAAAATGAATTTTCAGCAAAATGACAGCTCCCACAACTAATTGTATTGTCGCCACTTAATTTTTTTTCATAGAACAACAAACGACCCAACTCAACACCTTCAACTGTTAAAGGATTATCACTCGGGATATTCATTTTCGGAAAATGACTTGGAATTTCTAAGTTATAAGGTGTTGCTTGAAAACCAACTTTGTCCTTGCGACAAGAACTTAAAAACGCTGTAACTAGAAGAAGTGATAAAACTAATTTCATTAAAAAGGTTTAAAAGCTTGTTTAAAATTCTGATTTACTTTTTGTGTAAGTGCTTGTTGACCAGAAGCAGTGTGGGTCAAGTTTTCCGTTTTTAAATCGATATTTTGACCGTTATTTTGAAGGAATTTATCAAATTCAAATTTTAGCGGAAGCTCATACTCATAAGTTGAATTTTTCACCCAACTTAAATTCGAAAAACTAAAGTTTTCTAAATAAGTATCGGTTCCAATATGATAGCTAAAACTATGGTCGAACAAAGCAATTCCATCATTTAAAGTATCAGCTTTTCCTTCAATAACTATAAAAATATAACCCGTATTCCAACCCCAATGCATTGGTCCAGCGTTGCTGATATTTAAAGGACTTTCATTTGAAAATGCTGATGGATCGTCGTGATTTAAACTTTCAATGACACCAATACTTCCTTGCAAACTCGTAAATTTTGTGGGGTCACCAATTGTTCTTAAAGCTGTTTTACCATTTTCTCTAAAATCATACAGAATAGCTTCGGCCAATGAATTTAAATTGTTTTTTACGTCCGTCATATAAAACTTGAAGTCCAAAACTTTAAAATCGTGTCCTTCAACAGTCGTGTAAACTGAATCTAAAAATAGATTTTCGGTTCCAAATGTTGGCTGAACAGTTAGTGATAGATAGGTTTCTTCTGTATTTGTGGGCACCTCTTTATCACACGAAAAAAATAGAAGACCTAAAGGAATTAAAAAAAATAATGTTCTCATACTACAAATTTAAAGTAAAAAGCGCTTTAATTTCTAACTTTAAAAGTTAAAAAGACTGAATCAATATAATGAATCATATAGATAGACAAAAAAATCCCCTTTTGGTTTTAAACGCTTCGGCAGGAAGTGGTAAAACACACCAATTAGTTTTGGAGTATTTGACGATTTTACTTGGGGATCAAGCCAATAAAAACAAGTTCAAATCTATTGTGGCAATGACTTTTACCAATAAAGCCGCATTGGAAATGAAAAACAGAATCATAAGCACCTTGGATGGAATTATTAGGTATGACGGTTCGCAATCTAAGATAAAATCAATGTTGGATGCTTTGTTGATTTCGGTTCAAACGGATGAAACTACTTTAAAACAAAAATGTAAAGATGCTTTGACTGCAATTTTACACGGTTACGAAGATTTCCACGTTTCAACAATTGATAAATTTAACTTGCGACTAATTCGTTCTTTTAGCAGAGATTTAGATTTGCCTGGCGATTTTGAAATCAATCTTGACGAAACAAAATTGGTGGAAGATGTTGTGGATTTATTGATGAGCAAACTTGGATTTGAGCAAGAAGAAAGATTGACAAAATTGATGACTTCCTATGCTAGAACGAATTTAGATGAAGGTGCAAAATGGAATTTTAAAAGTCAATTAGTTCAATTTGCGTCTATTTTGAGCCAAGAGCGCAATCAAGATTTAGTGGCCAAATTAATGGAATTAAAGTTGGATGATAGCACATACGAATCACTGAAACAAGACCTTAAAACGCTAGAAGATGGCGTTGTGAGTGCGATAAAATCCTTAAGTGATTTATTCATTTCGTTGAATTTAGCTAGTACTTCATTACCAGGAGGGAGTACTTCCGAAAAAGCATTATTAGCGCTGAGTTTAGTGAATAAAATGCCGGGCGCAAAAGACAACGGTCAATTGTTTTCTGCTACGGTTTTGAAAGGTTGTGACCCAACGGGTAAAAAATCGTTTCCGCCAGAATTAGCAAATGAAATTTTACGTGTCAATGAGTTGTTCACTAAAGTCAACTCCAATTTTCTAATTCTTAAGAAATATAGCACCAATTTCTACAATATGGCTTTGCTGCAATTCATCGGAAATGAGCTCAATGAAATTCGTGATAGCGAACAATTGATTCGTATTTCTGAGTTTAATAAGTTGATAAGCAAGTTAGTTAGCGGGGAAGAAGCACCTTACATTTATGAACGTTTGGGTACGCGTTTGGAGCATTTTTTATTGGATGAATTTCAAGATACTTCGCGCTTACAATGGTTGAATTTAATTCCTTTGATGCACGAATCTTTGGCGAATAACCGAATGAATTTAATTGTAGGTGATGCCAAACAATCGATTTATCGTTTTAATAATGGAATTGCAGATCAGTTTGTGGCTTTACCAAGTATTTATAATCCCGAGCAAGACAAACATATCGCTGAACGTTCTAGGTATTTTGAAGCTCGAGGAATTAAAGAGAATTTAGAAAATAACTTCCGTTCAGCTAGCGAGATTGTGAATTTTAATAATGCCTTTTTTGAAGCATTAAAACCTAGCCTATCGGAACGTTCGTTTTCGTTTTATAATTCTGTTGCACAAAATCCAATGTCGAAGAAAGAAGGTTTTGTAAAGATTGTTTCAGTCGAGGAAAAGCCTGATTTTGAAGTTACAATGAATTTAATTTTGGAAGCAATTTATAAATGCGACGAAGATGGATTCTTGCGAGGTGATTTATGTATTTTAACGGCAAAAAATAAAGAAGCAAGTTTGATTGCCAATGCTTTAACTGAAATTGGAATTGAAGTTGTTTCTCCCGAATCGCTTTTAATTGCGAAAGATGCACAGGTTCAATTGCTCGTTTCATATTTCAAACGTCGCGCTTTTCCTTCTAAAAAAACAGAAATTAAACGTTTCGCTGAGCTGTTTATGCGATTGAGTCCAAGCGGAAGTATTGAAAAATATTTCTCTTATTTTGAGGAGAAAACTGTGGATGGAAAAACGTTTAAAGAGTTTAATGATTCACGCTTTATAATTGAAAATTTTGGAAACGAAGAGCGCTTTTTCAGTTCCTTTGAAAATATTTATGATTTAGCAGGAAAATTTGTAGAAATGATGAAATGGAAGGAAACGGAGAATCCTTATTTGCACCATTTTCTAGATGTTATTTTCGATTTTCAAGCAAAAAAGCGTTCGGATTTAGTCTATTTTTTAGATTATTTCAACGAGAAAAAAGGTACGATTGCTTTACAAATGCCTGATTCAAACAAGGCAGTGAAAATTATGACCATCCATAAATCAAAAGGATTGGAGTTTCCAGTTGTTATCATTCCATCGTTGGACTTTGACACTAAAGTTCGTTCCATTTCAAAATTCTTGGTGGAAGCTGGCGGAAAAGTGTTGTATAGTACTGTTTCAACTAAAAATAAAATTACTGAATTAGCGGAATTTGCTTCACTCGAAGAAGAATTGATTTTCTTGGATAAATTGAATTTAGCGTATGTAGCTTTGACCCGACCTGTGGAACGACTTTATGCTTTTAATTATTTCAAAAGTGGAATTGGGAAGTTGTTTCACGCTGAATTAGAAAAGTTAGTAACCGAACCAATTCCATCAGAAAATGGAGAGTTGATTTTCATATCTGGAAATGAAACTAAACGGAAAGATAGTCCAGAGGAGAAAGCTGAAAATTTCTATGTTCCAGCAGAATTTCTTGATAAATTATGGTATCCAGATATTGTTTTTAGAAAAATTAATACGAATGAAGAATTAAAAGATCACACTGAAATTGTCTTTGGAAAAAACTTTCACGAATTAATGTCACTTTGTAATTCGAAAGAAGATTTGTCACAGAAAATAGAAGAGTTAATTCGAATGGGTACTATTGATCAATCCAATCGAGATTCAATTTTAGAAAAGGCAAATAATTTCTTTGATAGTATAGACAAAGTTGGGATTTCCAATGGGGTTCAAGAAATCATAAATGAGGAATTAATTCTAGTTCAAGATGATGAAGCGAAACGTCCGGATAGAATTATAGTGAAATCAGACGAAATAATTGTGATAGATTACAAGACTGGAAAAGAAAAGCTACAACACCAATTTCAGATTTCAAACTACAATACGATTCTTCAAGAAATGTATGGTTTAAACGTTAATAGCTATTTATATTACACTGAAACGAATGAGTTAATTGCGATTTAATAAATTGCGTTGCTCCAAAGACATTTTCAAAAACGTATAAATAATTGGATGAGGAATATCTCTCGTTGAAGAAATCTGTGGACAGAACGCACAAGCAACAAAAAATGGATGTTCGTGTAAACTGATGATTTCAGGGTCATCGAATTGATTATTTGCCTCCACATCAATGATTTTTCCATCCATTAATTCCAGTAATTGTGGGTACAAACTAAAGCGTGAAGAAGTCAATTCTGTATCACTGAAGTTTTCGTATAATTTTTGAAAAATCTTTGACTTTGGCAAAATGGTTACGCGTTCAAATTGATTTCCAGAAACGAGATTTTCTGAGATTAACTTTTCACCACCAGGATTTAAACTATTATTAAGGATTAAAAAATCAATAAAGAACTTGAATGCTTCGCCAGTAATAAGAACTGGGATTTTTCGAGCGGTTATTGCCTTGAAAATACCATTTAAGAAAAATAGATTTTGAAAGGAGCCTGGAGCAATCCAAACGCCGTCAAATTGGTCAAAATAGGTTGGTTTGTGTTGAACAGCTTCACTAACTCTTATCCAATAATAGTTGACTTCTAATTCTAAAAAATTTGCAGAATGGTCAATAGAAATATTAGTCGCATGGTGTGCATTTAACGTAAAGTTATAATCACCAATGATGGCTATTTTGAGTAGATGACTCATTCAGTTTTTAATGAATTTGTCCAATTACAATTTGAACCAAGCTCTTAATTTCCCGTTTGAAATATTTAGAGATTCATCTAATTGTGTTTGAACATTGTATCTCCAAACTTTACAACTGAATGTCACTTCGAATAAAGAATAATCACCTGTTTTATCTGTTGCTTGATCAATTACAGTAAAGTTTGCAACTTGACCAGGATCAGATTCTCTTGATATCCAAACAAGTCCTGTCTGATCTGTATATTCAATTTGAATACCATCAATTGTATTTGCTACATCAAGTAAATTTGCTTCATCTTTAAATGGTAGGTTGATTCCAGAAGTACTTGTGTGAAAATCATTAAACATAGTTAAAGTAGGAGTTGAATTTGCAGAAGCATCCCAATCTAAAGAACCAAAAGTCAAACGAACTGCTCTTTGATCTGTTAGAGATTTCATTTCAGAAATAAACAACATTTTTGATAATGCAGGAGATGCATATATTGCCGTCTTTTTATCAGAATAACCTTTGTAATTTAATACGTTTTGAGTAAATTCAACCTGTGTTCCATTTACGTATCCAACGAATGTAGCGTTTAAATCCAGGGTGTTTGTTGGTGGTGGAATTACTTCATGTTCAATACAAGAACTTACGCTTAATAACACAAAAAGGAGAGAGAAATAGACAGATACAATTTTCATATTGCTTGTAATTAAGTTTTTATAGTCTAACAAATATAAACCTTCATACGCATAAAACAAAAAAAAGATGCTTTTTACTTAAATTGTATGAATTATTTTTTTCTAAAATCAAAATTTGTAGTACATGTCATCTTAACTCCCATTGCGTCAATAGTTGAAGTTATAACACCTTTTGAATTGATAAATTGTCCATTTGCAAGATCAAAAGTCGAGACTAATTCCCCCGTGATTGTTGGTGCCATTGAATTTGTTGTTGCTAAAGCAGCTTGGTCCTCCGTATCTAAATCCATACCGTCTGTACCACCAAAAGTACCCATGTCAAAACTCCCTTCTTCTGTTTCACCTTTTGCACTTCCTTCAAACATGTCCGCATTTTTGTCGGTTGAAATTTTTTGACCTATTACAGCTTGAGTTGCTGTTAAAGTTTTAACAACTTCATTTACGGTATACATTCCAGCGCGAACTTCAATTTTGTCATTCAATTTAACATCTCCTTCAGGAAGAATTAAAAATTGCAATAAATCATAAGGGATGATATCAATTTCGTCGCTTTGTTCGTCTTCTTTTACATCTACTTTTTTAGGTTTTGCAATAGTTGTCACAGAATAACCAGCTTTCATTTTACCAGTTTTAGGATCGAATTCAGCATAAACTTCTACTTTTTCACCATCGACTTCTGCACCAGCCATTCCACCATTTTCATTCACATTTGCATAAACTAAAGCATTGGAAGTAGGTGTTGTAACTAATTGTAATTTTCTCAAAAAAGTAAAATTTCCTTTTCTATCAACTTTCACTTCGCTTTTCACCGCATTTTTTGGCAAATTAACCAACGAAGCAACTGAAATTCCTTTCGAATCCTTCACGTTGAAATTAACTAAATAGAGCGTTCCTGTTGCTGTTCCCTCAGCGTCAACACTTGAAATTGCTAAAACAAAATCAACCGTAGTCAAGTATTTTTCTTGAATATTCATCCCCATCATTGAAGTAGAAATGTTATCGGTAATTGTTGCGCCATAGGTATAAGCAGAGTTTGCTTTCCATTTGTAATTCAATTCTACAGCAAATGATTGAAAGGCTAATAAAGAAATTGTTACGATTGTAAAAATTGATTTCATACTATAAATTTTATGTTATTTTTTTTTGATTTGGTCAAGGAATGACGAAAAACTATGCCAAACATCAAAAGTTGTGGTGGAGCAACCTTCTTTTATTATATCGAAAACTTCATCGCATTTATCTTTTGCTAATTTTTTGGTTCCACAATAAATTTCAAGTTCATTCAAGTGTTGATTCAATGCTGTTTCAATTTGAGCATTTGTCAATAATTCAATGGTTTGATTTTTGGATTGAATGGTAATCGTTTCAATATCAGTTTTCGTTACTGCAAAAACACTGAACGCATATTTATCTCTTTTTTCAAGAAAGTCAATTTTTGAGTAAACTTTTTCAAGAACTTGATCACTAAATAAATCAACCAAAGCATTTGCTTTTTCAAGGTCTTTTTTATTCATTTCAATCCATTCTTCGTTATAAACTTGATTGATGATTAAAAACTGTTTAAACTCTGTTTCGAGTTCTTTTAGTTCATCAATTGTTAAGCTTCTAAAACGCATCGATTAATTATTCTTTAACTTCTTGAACACGCAATGAAATATCTAACACTTCATCGATTTCTTTTTCTGAAATCCCTTGCTCAAGCACGAATTTATACTTTCCTGTGTAAGGTAATCTTCTTCGTTTGAAAACAAGTTGATGCTCGACAACGGTTCCTGTTTTCTTTCCAATCCAAGATCCATCAGGATAAGTTGTTTTAATTTCATAAGGCTCACGAACACTTTTTCCATTTGGAGGAGTTGTGTTTAAGAATACCCATAAATTATTGTATTTGTAATCGGTTGTAGTACGTAACGTAATCACAAAATCATATAAAGTTACTGTATCCTTAAAGTCAATCACGAAGCTAGGTTTTACATCTTGACTCCATTTGTTTCCTTTGAAAGCATAGGATTTATTATAAAACGCAGGCGATTCACATGATTGTAATAGCAGAAGAAATCCAAAAAGAAATAAAGTAATACGCATATTAAGCTTTCGTTGAATTAGTTGGTGCAGATCCGTTTGGATTAGCTTGATTAGGATTTGGTTTCTTCTTCTTGTTGCGATTATTATTGTTTTTCTTCTTAACGAAATTTTTCTCAAAGCGATTAACACTGTCTTGACCAACTACGTTAGAATAGCCCATTTCCACTACTTTTTCTGTGAAAACAAATTCTGCTAATTCTTTTGGTTTTTCACCATTTTTGTTCAAACGCATAACTTCTTTTACACGCTCAGGTGAAAGTGAAATTAATCCGTTTTCTCCTTGATAAGCGTACCACATCACGCGTTTGAATACATCTGTTTTTACGTGATAAGCATCCCCTTTTTCAGTCAATAATTTCGTTTCTGTCTTTGGAAAAGATTTTATCGCATCCAAGTACATATCGAGTTCGTAGTTCAAACAGCATTTCAATTTTCCGCATTGACCAGCTAATTTTTGCGGATTTAACGACAATTGCTGATAACGAGCTGCTGAGGTTGAAACAGATCTAAAATCAGTTAACCAAGTCGTGCAACATAATTCTCTACCGCAAGAACCTATTCCACCTAAACGAGCAGATTCTTGTCGCGAACCAATTTGTCGCATTTCGATTCTTACTCTAAATTCATCAGCTAAATTCTTAATCAGTTGTCGAAAATCTATACGACCTTCTGCTGTGTAATAAAAGGTAGCTTTACTTAAATCTCCTTGATATTCAACATCGGAAATTTTCATTTCTAAATTCAAATCAATAGCTATCGTTCGGGATTTATACATCAAGTCTTTTTCTAAAGAACGACCCTTAATCCATTTGTCGATTTCCTCCTGATTTGCTATTCGCAAGATGCGTTTTATTTCGTTGTCTTTTAAATTGGGTGCTTTTTTTAGTACTTGAATACGTGCTAATTCACCAACAACTGAAACTAAACCGACATCATAACCTGGAGCGGTATCAACGATAACGATGTCTCCAACTTGCAAACTGAAATTGGAACTATTTTTATAAAATGCTTTTCTTGAGTTTTTGAAACGAACTTCAACAATGTTATATGCTTCTTGACCAGCAGGCAACGCGATGTTTGCTAACCAATCATATACTTCTAATTTATTGCATCCACCACTGCTACAAGTCCCATTGTTTTTACAACCTTTGGGAGTTCCTCCTCCACTACTGCATGACGCACAACCCATTTTAATTTTGTTTTAAGTGTAAAAATAAGAAAAAAAAAATTGAGTCTCCGCAATAGTACTAGTAAAACACTTTATTATTAAAAATCAAAAACATGATTGAAGTTAGAATTATTTAGTAAATCGAAGCGAACATGATTGGCATTGAATTTCATTGTTTTGACTACTGAACTGAAACTGCTAATTTTTAAAAATTCTGTAAGAAAATTTTAAAAATTTCAGTTTTAGAAAGGAGTTAAAATTGTTTGTTACGAGTTGTAAATAATTATAGGACAAAGATTTGCAA